>JACCDU010766242.1_pt1 | contig 13260 bp, 13 predicted proteins | sample 7446081 | NCBI WGS metagenome assembly JACCDU01 (sample SAMN15323447, study PRJNA562643) | freshwater metagenome | isolation source: river surface water | place: USA:Blue River Watershed | collected 2017-08-17 | reverse complement strand
TGCGCACCAAGGGCTGGAATGTGAACACCATTCGTGTGAAAGTCAGCGCAACGCGTTAACGTGAAATGAGCCAACTGAATAAGAAAAACCCGCTACGCCAAAGGCGTAACGGGTTTTATTTTGGTGCTGCATCATGCACGACTAAAAATAATGCTTTAGAACACAAAGAGCGCCATTGTTCCGCGCTGTATCTTTCTGTGTTTTTGTAACTAAGCGAGAATTTAAAAATAACAATCTGTGGATATTTCCCCACAGTTGGCCCTAATTAGTTCCAATTTCGCAAAGTTTCTGTTTCTTTGGTTCGACTCTCTACAGTTGCTACGCCTAAAAAAACCCATTTAACTGGCTACCAACCAAATAGGGCAAACCTATTCCAAACGGGAGTTTTTAAAGCCCCAAAAACCGTCAAATTGATTAAAGTTAAGCCATTCAAAAATGATGGCCAGCAAATGCTTCCTGCTCAAACAACACCGCTCAAAGCCAAAGGCCATCTGGTATTAGCAATTTACATCACAATTTTGCTATGTTAGTATGGCGGTTCAAAACTTTGACCCTGCCAAATGGCAGAAACGACGTTCAATCTGAAATTGATGGTTACGACGACTATGCCCGCGAAGCATTTTCCAGAGCCATTTCCCACTTATCGGTCACACCAAAGAATGAGTGGCAAAGTCCGCAAGCCAAAAAATTAAAGGGCGAGGATCCAATTTATGAAATCCGCTATCAAGCCAACAAAAGACAAACAAGAGCACTTGGATACTTCGAAGATGACGAACAAACATTTGTCATCGTTCTTATCTGCTTCCACAAAGGTAGGGTCTACCAACCTGCAGATGCATTCAAAAGCGCCCACAAGAAAATTGACAGAATCCGTGCAGGAACTGCCGACACAGCTCCTCTCCAAATCCTTGGAGAAGACTTTCCTGCGGATGAAGGATAGCCCAGCGGCCAGAGATGCATATGTTCAAGCCGAAGTTGTTACAGCACTGGCTCATCAAATACGCTCCGTAAGAGTGCAGCGCGGATGGAGTCAGCTGGAACTAGCCAAAAAGTTAGGCACAACTCAAACTGCTGTGTCTCGCTTAGAAGATCCGAGCTACGGGAAATTCACGCTAAAAACATTATTGGACTTAAGCAAAGTTTTTGATGCTGGACTTCAAGTGAAGTTCGTATCGTTTATGACCTTGCTGTCAGAAACGTATTTCGTAAAAGCTAAAGCACGACAAGTACCTGCATTTGCTGACGAGTCAAAAAATGTAGCTTTCTACTCAAACTCAAACAGCTTGCCGGCCCAGGTCTTCTCACAGAATCCAAAGGAGAGAAAGATGATTGAAATCAGCGTTGATCGAAAAGCAATGATCAACAAGACATTTCTCGATCTAAAAAATCCGATGGTCCAAACCAACAACTTTAGATTAGAAAATAATTGGAGCTAAAGATGAGCAATCAACAACCAAACATCAAACTGCAAGCAGGAAGCAATGTTCCGTTGATTTATGTGGAAGGCATTTCTCAAATGGGTTTGGGCTTCCCTAACTCACGCCTTATATTCCATTCGTTTGCAAGCAAAACAGAAAACGGTAATGGCATTGACGAGGTTCACAATGTTGCGGTCGAGCTAGTCATTCCAACATCTTCGCTGGTTGACATGTTGAAAACACTTACGAATCAACTAAGCATCAACCAAGAGCAAATCAAACAATTTGGAAATGAATGGTTACACAAAGTTAACGACTCGCTAGACAGCCTTGGTTCAGCTGAAATAGTTAAGCACACTGATCCAGTTACACAAGCAAAACCAGCAGCAAAACCTGCCGCCAAGAAGGTAGTTAAAAAAACTAGCTAATCTTTGGTTCGTACCAGAATACGGCCAGGCCACATCACTTGCAAATCGATTAGCAGGACACGAAAAATGGTCTCCAGCCACAAGGCTTGGAGCGACACACATTCATGCAATGGCTGTATCTAAGCAGACTGATCGTGACTTTATCGAAGAAACGTTAATTAAACGTTGTCAACCGCAGCTTAATTCCCAATTGAAATAAGCTCGGCTACTAAGCCCTCGCTGCGAAGCAGCGAGGGCTTTTTCCATTTCAACCGTCGCAACACATGTTGACCACAATTTCTCTTGAAATTCAGGACGGTAGTCTCATTGCAGAGTTTCACGCACCTTCAGGGCTAACTCCATCACTTTGGCGTCATTGCCAGATTTAGTGATCACCATTTCCAAAACAGACTCAATTGCCGTTTTCATGGTGGGGCTGTATCGCACATCCTTCAGCTTGGCCACTCGTGCGCACTCGTCCTTTGCCAGCTTGATGAGGCTGTTGATCGTTGTTGTCGTGGTCATATTTTTCCTTTCGGCGTTGTTTTCGTTTTTTCAGGAAACCACGTTTCCGGCTTGATCGTCAACTTCTGATCTCCTCCGGCAAACCACACCTACGGTGTGAATTCCCGACTTTTTAAAGCGGGAATTGATCCCGTCCCGGACATGCCAAATTCTTCCGCTGACCAAACTCACGCCTTGAGCCCAGCCCCACCTACATTGACTCTTAATCAGTCTGCCCCTCTGGTTTGGGTGCTGGTGCTGGGTAAAAGTGGTCTGATTTATTTCGACAGTTGATTTCGACACTATAACTGTTACAATAAATCAAAACACCCCTTCTGCACATGAACACCAAGACCTTTACCGCTGACGAGTTGAGCCAGTTGACGGAAATCCCGAAGAGGACGATCCGCTACTACATCCAACTCGGACTGGTGGACAGACCGATCGGCGAAACCAAGGCCGCTCATTACGTTGATACCCATCTGGACCAGCTCCTGCGGGTAAAGAAACTGACTGAAGCCAAGGTTCCGCTGGAGCGGATTCGGCAGGTGCTGGATGGTGAAGCTGAAGCTCCCCCAACCAGCACTAGAAAGCCAGGCTCGATGGAGGTGAAGACGCACCTCCATGTGATGCCTGGGGTTGAGATACAGATTTCTGCTCAGGAGGCAGGTATGAGTCCAGAACAAATTCGGATGCTGCTCAAGGAAGTTATGGCAGCAACACAGCGAGTAATGAAGAAAGACAACGGCGAGAGCTGATTGGTGGGCCTACGTGATATGGGCAGTCAGGTGATGCCTTGTAGATGCGAAACCTGACTGTCGGTGGTACTTGTGGCCCTAAATGTTTGAACAAGCACCACCCCTTTCCTACCGCGAAATGAGGGACGCGGAATCTACATCTCCCCTCAACTTACAACACCAAGCTGGAGCGTCTTATGAAAACAAAGTCAGGTCTCGAAAACGAATATGGCCAAAACGTTTCCCTCAAATCTGTTCATCTCGAGGGCAAACTTGAAGGCCTTCTGCTCACCATGCTCGTGAAGCAGCGGTACCTGAATGATTCAGATGAGACGATCGAAGCCAGCTACACCTTTCCGGCGGGATGGGGTGCAAACCTGATGGGCTTCAGTGTGGAGCTCAATGGCAAGCGGATGCAGGCAATGGCTCTAGCCAAGAAGAAGGCAGAAAAGAAGTACGAAGAGGCTATCGAAAGCGGTGACACCCCTGTCATGCTGGAGAAGTCTCCCCTTGGTCTGTACACCGCCAACTTGGGGAACCTCAAGCCGGGCGAAGATGCCGTGATCATCATCGAGTACGCCCAGCTTCTCAGGTTTGAAAAAGGCCGGGTGCGCATTACTGTGCCCACCGTGATCGGTGAACGGTATGGTGACGAAGTGGCCGCTGGGTATATTGCGCCACACCAAACGGTTGCTACGGATTTTCTAGCTGAGTATCCATTCACAGCGACTCTTGATATCGTTGGGCAAATAGCTCATGGCACGATTGCCTGCCCAAGTCATAAGGTTGAAGCAGAAAATATTGAAGACGGCACTCGCCTGCGATTGGTCAAGGGTGGAATGCTCGATCGTGATTTCATTGTGACCATTGAAGATCTCAAGGGAGAGTCATTCGTTTCCGCAAGTGAAGATGACGGCGCTTATGCTGTCGTTGCCAGCTTCTGTCCGAAGCTGCAGCAAAGAGAGCCCACGCCTCTGGGACTCAAAATTCTTGTCGATTGCTCGGGTTCAATGCAGGGCGACAGTATTGAACAGGCTCAAGAAGCAATGCATGAGCTCATCCTCAGACTGACTGAGCACGACATGGTTTCGTACAGCAAATTCGGCTCGAATGTAGTTCACACTTCCAACCAGCTCGAAAAATGCACACCGAGATATATCAAAAATGTGCTGGCCAAAGCTGTTCACGACACTGCCGCCGATTTGGGCGGAACGGAGCTTGAACAAGCACTGACATCCACGTTCAAAATCAGCTTCACTAAAGCCTACACAGAAGGCTGTGATCTTCTGTTGATCACCGATGGTGATGTTTGGGAAATCGAAGAAATCGTGAAGCAAGCAAAGATCAGTAATCACCGGATTTTTGCGATCGGTGTTGGCAGTGCGCCAGCCGAAAGCTTGCTCAAAGAGCTAGCAGAACAGACTGGCGGCGCATGTGAGCTAATGTCTCCATCTGAAAGCATTGCTGAAGCCATTCTTCGGATGACTCAAAGAATCCGCTCTTCCCGTACAAGCTCGACGGCTATCGATTGGAATGGTGAAGTGTTGTGGCAATCTAAGCTTCCGAAACAAGTTTTTTCCGACGAAACAATTCATGTGCATGCCCGCATCAAGGGCAAGCCAACGGCCACTCCAACATTAAAGTGGACTGTAGATAACGTGGCGAGTCAGGATTCGGCCCCGTCAATTGACTGGAATTCAACCGGCGCATTGCCTCGTATGGTGGCGGGTGCAGAGATCGCCAGCATGAGTGACGAAAAGGCTGCTGAAGAATTGGCCTTGAAATATCAGTTGGCCAGTAAGTACACCAATCTAATTCTGGTGCATGTCCGAGAAGATACAGACAAGGCCGAAGGACTGCCAAAGTTGCAAAAAATCAAGCAAATGAGTGCGGCTGGCTGGGGAGGATTGGGATCCGTTCAACAAACATCCGCCCGTTATTCCAGAGCATCGCTACAAGTACTTCGCACAGGAACTGATGCAGCTGCATTTTCCGCACATGCATCGCCAGCTGTTTTCAGGACGAACCGCACTCCCGCAGCATCAAGAATTGACTCTCAATACATGGATGATTTTGAGATTCCGGCCTTCCTCCGAAAACAAGATGACGCCTCCAAATCACAAATCGCTTTTGACGAGGACAGCTTTACTCCGGAGGACATGCTCGAGAAGTTCAATGAGCTTTCGCTCTCAACCACCAAATTCAGCGACATCACTTTGGAGCTCATGGAGCGAGTATCCAAAGGGTACGTCTGGAAGGTGTTGTGTGAGATGGCATCGTCTCAAGACGAGATGGATGTCTATTGGGCGTGTCTCTTGCGCTGGCTCTCGAATGAGGTGGCTGGAATTGTCTCGCTGACAAGGCATTCACAGCGATTGCTAAACGCTCAGATTGCTAAGATCGAAGCCCCACGGGTTCAAGATGTTGACAGGCAACTTGCGGAAGCATTTCCGAGCATCTCCAAATCGTCATGGGGACACACACCCGCCACCGAGAAGCGTTCATTGCTTTCTCGCTTCAAGAAGTTGATGACTGGCGGTTGATCTGCAAGCCGAAAGCATCGGATTAATACAGAACCAAAAGGTAGTGAATGAATGAAGTCCCACTGACGAGGATGCTGAAGAATCAAACAGTTTTTGATACTACAGGTTGCGATGTCGTTGTTCGGTTGTTTTCGCGAGGAAAGCTATTTATAGTTACCAAGGGCAGAGCTACCGTACTTCAAACAAACTCCGAGATTGACGCAAAAAAATGCTACGCAACGACAGTTAACGAGATTCCAAGAGGAGTACGCCCTTCTAAAAAAAATAAAACTCCCATAATTTACCGAGCAGGACTTCCATCTCTAGGGAAAAGGTGATTTCTCGGTATGGTGTTTGTAGCAAGTTTCTTAGAAACTAGCCGAACTATTCACTAGTTAGAAAACCCTTTGAGTGCGCGAAGCGCTTGACGCTCAGCTCTAAGATCTGCATCACTAAACTTACCAGGTCGCTCCACCAAATATTCATGAAAGCACGTCTCTTCGCGTAGAAAACCAAATGTCGAAGATATATCTGAAGGGGTATAAAACTTTTGAGATGAGGCTCTTATTGCATCAACACGTTTTTTGATTTCAGTAAAGCCCTTTCTACTGATATAGGCCAAATACTCATCAGAGAACCGGTTGAACTCTATTTGTCCAGGTGCATGTATCGTCCATAAAGTTGAACTCACAGTCAACTGAGATTTAGATGAGGGTGGGATGCAAGGCCATAGACTGATGTTGGCAGCTAATTCATCGAGCTTGGTTTTACATTCTTCTCGAGAAAGATTTCTTTTTTTGCAAAAGTCTTCTGATGGTTCCTTTTCCTTCGAACCTACCTTTATGTCTTTATCTTTTAGGTACTCAACACATGCTTGCGGTGTATCTTTGTTAATCTTATTGCATAGATCCTTGCCAGCTTCGTAAAACTCAAATTTGATTTGTTCAACGGGATCAACGTATCCAACCATCAAAATTAGTAGCAACAAAAAAACAGCTTGAATCAGGATATCCACAAAGGAAATTCCCATTACGCGTTCTTGCGATACTTTTTTTGAATTAAACACAATGAAAACCTCTGAGCCTAGGGTCACTCAGATTTTGTAGCAATGATCCGAGAGAGACTTTGAACATCTTGATTTAACTTCGCAATAGCTAATTGCAGCGTCTTAGCAGATTCAGATGTTTCATTTAATGGTCCGTTCACATTGTTAAACGACCGCACCAATGGCTCGGTCGAATTCGAAGTGGCAGTCAAAGAATTTGACAGGACATTAAGTGAGCTCATTGTTTTGCTCAATGGGTCCGGAAGGTTATTGAACTTGGTAGTGACCTCTGAAAGCGCATCCAGCGTCCCCGATAAAGCAGCATTAACTGCTGTTGAACGAACGGATAGCTCTTCAGCTCTATCTCCAGAAGACTTAAGCGATGAGCCAAAATCTTTCGATAACGCTATAAGCTCAGCTAACCTTTGTGCAGTTTCCTGCATAGATTGATTGACACTGGCCAGACCCTCCTCAAGTTCACTACTACGACTCAACAGTTTTTCCGATGAGTCCCCTACTAACTCAAAATTTTCTGCGGTTTTGGCACTACCATTTTTCAATCGAGCCAACTGCTTATTAGTTTCAGTAACTGTGGCGTTTTGCTCTACTAGCAAATCAACTGACTCCCTGCTAACCACATTTAAACGCTTTTTAGTTTCAACTAATCCGTCAATATTTTTTATTTCTTCAATGGTGGACTGTCTGACATCCGAAATTGTTGAATCTAACGTGGCAAAGCCTTTAGTTATCGAGGAAGCACTATCGACCAGAGCAGACATCTCAGAACGAAACTCATGTGCAGGCTCTTGAAACTTCAAAAGTTCGTCTGAAAATGCTTCAATTGGTTTGGCAATTTTTTCAACTGTCAGATGTTCAGCAATGGAGTTAGAGCTCACCTCAAGTCTCTTCGAAAGTTTCTCCATTGAGTCGGCAGCTGACTCGGCGGACGCACTGATTGAAATGCAAGCAGATTTGATCGATGCATCCAACGAAGCAGTCATTGCACTCAGTGCATTTTCGAAGCCGCGTATTTCTTGACGAAACTCTTGGTAAAGAATTTCGGGATTACTAGCAAGATGCGCCTGCTTAGAGCTGATAACAATTTTGGAGCACAGTCCAATCAAAGTTGCAAGAAGTCCAGCTCCAAACTGCGCAAGAGATCCTTTAACTAACGTGCTATTTGCTGCTGCATTAGAGGCCATTCCAACATCTGAAATAAAACTCAGTGCTAAAGATGCAACAGTTAAAGAAAAGCCAAGGTAATACGCAAGATCTGGAGCATCTTCCTCCGCCAACATCGAATCGCTGCGAATGACAGCAAATGTATACCCCAGTACGACAAACATGTTCACAACAAAAATTGCACCAGCAAGCCCTAACGTTGATGAACCGCTGTGAGCTGTGAAAGTCTTAACACCAGCGATCAGCGCTAGTAGCGCAACAATCCCGAAACTTAAGAAACGGACAAAAATGTTACCTGCTGTTTTGTTCATTGTGATTAGCGCAAACTAGCTCTACGCTCATTTATGTCATTGGGACTGCATGACTCAATGAAGTCATAGCTAAGGGCATCTTGAAAGAACTCGTGCCAATAACCCATCAGCCCTTGTTTAGGTTGCTTTCCATCAATTGGAGGCAACAAACAAACAGCTATGTTTGTCTTGCCACTATTGACTTTCGTCGGTTGTATGTTTGCTTGAAATCTATCTATATAAACGCGACAAGCATTTGTCGTATTTGAATATTTAGGAATAGAGTTTTGACTATCAAACCAACCGCAAGATGCAGTATTCTGAAGCATATCAGACACCAAAATGAGATCGCCACCAGGAGTCCATGAGGTTGCGTTTGACGTAACTACTGCAAGCGTTTCAATGATTGGCGACACTTTTGCTGGACTCAAATTGCGCAATGGTTTGAATGCATCTTCTAGTTCAACTTTGATACCCTCTTGCATTTTTCTCATTTTCACGTTTGAGGTTGATGCAATTAGCGCTATGTCGGGAGGGGGTCTGCAGAATTTTCCGATTGGCAACATTGCAGAAGGGATTTTGTCTGACAAGAGATAGACGGAGGTCATCTCTACCCTCTTCGCATTTTTCAACCATGCGAAAAATGGTTCAGCTTTCAATGCATACGATGTAATGAGATTTTCGATATCTGGAAGTTTTCCAGATGGAATGGCATCAGTCGTATCAATAACGATGACGTTGCGCCTTGAAATTGCATCCGAATCAGTTGGACAACCACATTCGTACAAGTTTTTTGATGACTCACATTTCTTAAACTCATGGGGAAGAATTGCATACCAACTACCTATGAGCACTACGAACAGCGTGAGAGTGGCAAGAAAAAATACTTTACCGCCACCGTTCTTTTTACGTTTGGTTTGGTATCTCAATTTGGCCATCTCCACAATGCTGCAGCATCACTACCGACAAGCCAGCTGTGCAGTTGATCATCAGATTCATCAACCTGCTTTACAAGCTCATCTACTTCCTTATCAATTTGTTCCTTTTGGGCCATAAAGTTATCAACCTGTTTCTGATGCGATTCAAGTTGCGTGTTTGGCGATAGCTCCTGAACTTTCACTGGATACCCTTCACTATCAGGGTGAAAGGCGACAATGATTCCACGAAAGATCTCTTGAAGCTGTGAGTAAACATGATTCAGCTGGTTTCTCTGAGCACTCCATTCATGTAACTTTTTAGACATTTCAGGCAACGTCATGCTGAGCGAGTTGGCCGAAGCATGAATTCTTTGCTTCAGAGTTTGATGTGCAGTTGTCGCTTGCTTTTTTGTTGCTTCACAAAAATCTGCGTGCTGAACAGCAAAGTGCTTGATGTCGTTTTCAATGTCATCCACCTTTCGGCTAAGGCGACCATAGTCGGGATAAGGGTCATCAAGCGCATACCCCTTATTGAAGGCTGCAACACCCAAAATAATGCCGACAAGGAAAAGCACGCCACTCTCTAGAAAAAATTGAGCGTTTACATCCTGCCCCTCTGGGAGCATTGAATAGCGAATGTAAGCAATGAAAGAATTCAAAAACAAAATCGCGGCGGCTGCGTACAGCTTATACATACGCCCCTTGGATGCGAGCTGTGCATCGATGTGATTTTTCAATCTGTGCTCAATGCCAAACCAAACATTGACCCCAACGTTCATAGCCGCAACGGCGATTGCAACAAACAGTGCGATGTGGCCATCTAACTGTTCACGTAAAAAAGCAATATTGAATAACGCCTCTAAGATTGCGGCACCAACAATGAAATACAGAGAATTACTACGCGACTCTGGGTAGTTGGCTGCAGCACCAAGACCATTCGCCCCTTTAAATACATCTAAGTCTTTTTGGGCAACGGCCAGATCTTTTTTAAGCTTCTCAACCTCAGGGGTTGCCAGTGCAATTTGGCCAGTAATTTTTTGTTTAACACTCTTTGGTGATGAGTTACTCAACTCTATGCCGATGCCGTTTTCAATGAGAGTTATCAAATACTGAGCATCGCCAAAGCTCTTGTTCAACTCCTCATTGTGGTAGTCCGTTAGAGCGGCATCAGCGATGATGCAGTCCCCTTTAATAGTCGCCTCATAAGGATGTGGTTTACCAGGCTGAATCGGGTCTTTCTTTTGGATGACCTGAAATGCCATTTGTTTGCACTCGTTCAATTTTTCTTGCGAACCAATCTCATTAAGCAACCGATCAAGTCTTTCTTTTTTAGTCAGCTCTTCTTCGCCAAAACCAAAAAATGACACGAGCCAGTTCCAAAATTTCTTCATAGCAAATCTTTCTTCTATGCGGTAAGCCATCGGTCCACACTGATGCAAGTCCCCGAGCACTTGTACATCTTGAGACTAGTTTGATAAGTGTAGCTTGGCCCATTCGAGAAAATAGTTTCTAATCAAGCAAATGCTCCATTTAAGTCGCAATTTACTGCAATCAAAAATACTCATCTCATGAAAAATATCAGGATATTTTCACTATTTTTAGTTCTGCTTATTTTTCAAAACTGCATCTACGCTGAAACACTAGTCGGAAGGGTTGTCGGCGTCTCCGACGGGGATACGATCACACTTCTCGACAATACCCAAACCCAACACAAAATCCGACTTACGGGAATTGATGCTCCAGAAAAAGCCCAGGCATTTGGGCAGGTCTCTAAGAAAAATCTCTCCAATTTGATTTACAACAAAGAGGTTGAAATTTCTTGGAAGAAGCGTGATCGTTACGATCGTATCTTGGGAAAGGTTTTACTTAATGGTCAGGACATATGCCTTGAGCAAGTTAAGCACGGCATGGCATGGCACTACAAAAAATACCAACGCGACCAGTCATTGGAAGATCAAAAGCTTTACGCCGACGCAGAAGCTCATGCTCGAGCTTCAAAGCTTGGTTTGTGGACTGAACCGAATCCAATAGAGCCTTCAGTTTTTAGACACAAAAAATAGACTCGCACAAAATAACAACAAGGTGAATTTTTACTTTATGAAGCACCCATTTCTGCTGATTTTTCTGGCAATTTTCGGCTTGAGCTTGTCCGTCCATGCAGAAGCACCTATCGCTAAAAAGTCTGATTTCACTTGGAATGACAACCAAGAGTACAAGATTTTTGACAAGGTGCGATTCGTAAATGGTGACTTCATTGAAGTTGCTGAAGGCAAAGTTTCGGGTCAGCGTCTCAAAGAAAACTGCGAGCTTAAGAGATTAGAAGTCAAACGCGAAGCACCTAGGTCGTTGCTTTTTATCAGCAATGCTTGTGACGCAATTGTTCACATACGAGCTGCTTATCCTGATGCTAAAAACGCCAAATTGGCGGTTGTCACAACAAATTGCGGTGGAACCATATGCCATGGATACAGTGATCACTTCATTGTTTTCATGGGTGATTCAGGAATTAACATTGCTCGAATTGGCACCAGTTTTATAGGCCCTAAAAACAAGCCAACTAAGTATGAGTTCGGCTTTGATGGGCAAAGACTCAGTAACGCCCTTGTTAGTAATTTTTATGATGGCTCCGAAAATGAACTTGGTGATTTAATCGCCTCCACAAGAGTCTTTATCAAGCAAGGTGACTTTGTTGATCTGAGATTCAACAAAAAATTTCTCAACTTGGTGGGTGAGCACCCTGACGTTGCAATGGGAGATCGAGATGTTCGCTCGCTGCTCGTTAGCAAAATCAAGCCTGAGCGGTTCAGGTCATTCCGTTCTGCCATGAGTGGCCCAGGTTCCTCTAGTGTTCACAACGGTAGGTTTCTTGTTATGAATGCCTGCATGAAAAGCAACTGTCCATTTGAGTTTGGCTCAGTCGTTATCGACGGTTTTACTGGTGCGATGCACGTGTTGCGCTTTAGTCCTGATGAAAATATCTTTGATCAAGCATCTTCACATTCCGTCAATGAGAAAATTGACGCAGATTGGCTGGACGCAATTGACACTCAAGAGAAATATCAACTTTCAATCAAGAATGGGCGCATACGTGCCAAGAAAAATTGAATGCCCTGTCTTTGATTTGTTTTGCACTACTTATCGTTGAAGGTAGTTAGCCATGAGTATGGCTATGACCATGTTCAAGTGACTCGGTGCGTACCTCCCCGCGTACTGCGTACCCGGATTTCGGCCCTATCGGTAGACAAATCTGGCGCTGCTGCCCCCCGCATAGGTTCTTGGCAGGGAAGGACCCGTGAATTACAGAGCCAGCCGCACAAACTTGGCCTTGGTTGGACGACGCTAGGTAAACTGATTCCGATGAACTCGCAGCACCTCCATCTGGCACTGACCACCCCCTTGGAAGAACTTCTGACTATTCCCCAAGGTGTCCAACTCGCCCACAATGTGCGCGAGGGACTTGAGGGCATCACGCCTGAGCAGGCCGTTGCAATCTTGAGAGCCATCAACGGGATGATCGAAAACGCCCTTCAAGCAGAGCGCGATGCATCAGGCGATGAACTCATCACCCGAGATGAAAACCGTGACGTCGAATGGCTCATGCAAGCTCTGGCTGATGAAATCCACCTGATACCTGCTGGTCAGCCACACCTCCCGAATCACATTTATTTCTTGGTACTGGCCGCATTCAAATTGGGTGGAGTGATTGAGCAACGCCTCAGCTACAAGACGACTCACTTTCCCGCTGCAGCAGTGGCCGCTTTGTTGGAAGCACAAGAGGCTTGGGCTTACGCGGAATTACTCCCTAGCGCGCAGCCCGTTAGAGAAACGATCGAAACAGCATGGAGCCGTGGCCTCACACCAGATTCACTTGGGAGTCATGACTTCAAGAAGCTCCAAAGCAAGCAAGCCAAGAAAGCTGCGGACAGTCGCCATCAAAGCAACCGCATCGCTAAGCAACGTGCACTTGAGTTGTATTTCGCAACCAATCACTCAACGATTGATGCCGCAGCTGCATCAATTGCAAATCAGGTATTCAGAGCACCTGGCACTGTGCGTAACTGGATCTTTGCAGCACGTCGTGCGCGTGGCATGAACGGGGAATAGTTACCCATCACGCTGCGCGTAGCGTGATGATTGTGCGCGTAGCGTATCTACTAATTTGAAGCCGTATGGCATTCAATAACGAGCATCCCCAAACAACCATGGATGCTCGATATGAAACACATTCGCCCAACTTT
>JACCDU011162312.1_pt1 | contig 13263 bp, 13 predicted proteins | sample 7446081 | NCBI WGS metagenome assembly JACCDU01 (sample SAMN15323447, study PRJNA562643) | freshwater metagenome | isolation source: river surface water | place: USA:Blue River Watershed | collected 2017-08-17 | reverse complement strand
CAAGGGCAGCGACGCGGCCAGCGAAACGGGCAGGGTGGCGGCGGAGGCCGCCTACGACGCCTTGGTGGCAGGCCGCCAGCACGACGAACTCGAAGCCTACCCTGAGGCGTTTGAAGCGAGCTGGCTGTACACCGAACTCAACAAGTCGCGCAACTTCAAGACCTGGTTCAAGAAGGGCCTCACGGTGGCCACCCTCATGAACGGCTTTGAGCAATTCGCGCTGCGCGGCCACATTCCATGGACGCTGCGCCGCGACAAACCCGACCACGCTTACCTCAAGCCTGCGGCCGAGTGCGAAAAGATCGAGTACCCCAAGCCCGATGGCAAGCTGACTTTTGACCGCTTGAGCAGCGTGTTCATCAGCAACACCAACCACGAAGAAAACCAGCCTGCGCACCTGACACTCAAGGATGCATCAGTGCCCGTGAGCATCAACCTGACCAAGTTTGCAGGCCCCGAAAGCCGCTACTGCCCGGCCGGTGTGTACGAGTTCGTCAAGAACGAAGACAACAGCGACCGCCTGCAGATCAACGCGCAAAACTGCGTGCACTGCAAGACCTGCGACATCAAGGACCCGACCCAAAACATCGTCTGGGTCACGCCTGAAGGTGGCGGTGGTCCGAACTACTCGGGCATGTAAATCGCTCAGCCGAGTTACCCCACCCTCCAGAGGCCCTTGTGGCCTCTTTTTTTCGCCTGCAGGCGCGTCACCTTGGCATCACACCAAGCGAAAACCCTTATTGGAGTCGGCGCTTCGCTCGCCATAATCAAATTTGTATGACAAGTTGAGACCACTCATCTGCATCACAACTTCAACAGGAGACTTTCAATGAAATTGAACAAATTGGCCCTCGGCATGGGTCTGGCCCTCGGACTGATGAACGCCGCTTCTGCACAAACCGTGCTCAAATTGGGCTATGCCACCTCGGCCACCTCGCACTACGCCGTGGGCTCCACCGTGTTCTGTGATGACATTGAAAAAGGCACACAAGGCCGCTACAAGTGCCAACAGTTCCCCAACAGCGCCCTGGGTGGTGAACGCGAAATGATCGAGGCCGTGCAACTGGGCACACTCGACCTGGTCAACACCTCCACCGGCCCTGTGGGCAACTTCGTGCCCGAAGTGAAAATCGTGGACATCCCCTTCCTGTTCCGTGATTACGCCCACGCACGCAAAGTCATGGACGGCCCCATCGGCCAGGACATCCTGACCAAGTTCCCTTCCAAAGGCCTGGTGGCCCTGGCCTGGACCGAAAACGGTTTCCGCCACATGACCAACAGCAAGCGCCCCATCGTCAAGCCTGCTGACGCCTCGGGCCTGAAGATGCGCACCATGGAAAACAAGGTGCACATGGACGGCTACAAAACTTTCGGCATCCAGCCCACCCCCATGGCTTTCCCGGAAGTGTTCGGCGCTTTGCAGCAAGGCACTGTGGACGGTCAGGAAAACCCCATCCCCGTGATCCTGGCCTCCAAGTTCTCACAAGTGCAAAAACACCTGTCCTTGACCGGTCACGTGTACTCACCAGGCCTGTTGATCACCTCGCCACGCCTGATGAACAAACTCAGCGATGCGGACAAAAAGGTTTTCTATGAAGCGGCTCAAAAAGCCAAAGTGGCCCAACGCAACAAAGTCAACGAGGACGAGAACAACGGCATTGCCCAGCTTGAAAAAGATGGCATGAGCGTTGTGCGCAAAGTGGATGGTCAGGCCTTCCGTGATGCACTGGTCCCTGCCTACGCGGCTTACTCCAAAGAATTTGGCGCGGACAACATCCGCAAGATTCAGGAAGTTCGCTGAACATCTGTTTGTGCCAAGCATGGGCCTGTGCTGCCAAAGGTGGCACAGGCCTTTTTGATGGGTGATGGTCTTTGAAAGGCCCGCATGTGATGAAAAAATTCGAAGACTACTTTCTGGCATTCAACCGCTGGGCACTGATCCTGATCCTGGCGGCCATGTCGGTGATCATTTTCTCCAACGTGGTGCTGCGCTACACCACCAACCAGTCCATCGAGTGGGCCGAAGAGGTGGCCCGCCACATGATGATCTGGCTGACCTTCATCGGCTGCGGGCCGGTGCTGCGCTACGGCGGTCACATCGCCATCGACAACCTGCAGGACAGCATGCCCCCCAAAGCCGCACAAATGCTGCGTGTGCTGATCGCTTTGCTGGTGACTGCCTTTTGTGTGTTTTCCATCTGGTTCGGTCTTCAGTACATGGACCGCACCCAGTACCAGATCACCCCGGCTACCCAGATCTCTTTTGCCTGGGTTTACCTGGCCCTGCCGTTGGGCATGGGCATGACCTTGATCCATTGGCTGCTGATTGTGCGCAGCTATATCGCCCGCCGCGAATTTGCCAGCGACGCCCACTTTGACGCCACCGCGAGTGCATCCCTATGAGCGCCAGCCTGATCCTCCTGATTTCCGTCTGCATCTACCTGGCCATCGGTGTGCCGGTGGCCTTTGCACTGGGCCTGTCCACCGTGACAGCCTTGGTTCTGTCCGATGCCTACCCCATGCTGGTCTTGCTCAAAGAGACCTTCACCGGCGTGGACAGCTTCCCGCTGATGGCGGTGCCCTTCTTCATTTTGGCGGCTGAACTCATGAGCGGCGGCTCGCTGACCGAGGTGCTGCTCAAGTTTGCCGGGCAATTTGTGGGCCACAAACGCGGCGGTCTGGGCTACACCAACGTGGTATCGCTGACTTTCTTCTCGGGCATCTCGGGCTCGGCCCTGGCCGATGCGGCAGGCCCGGGCTCCATGCTGATTCGCATGATGGACAAGGCCGGCTATGGCCGCCCCTACGCGGCTGCGCTCACGGCATCCACCGCCATCGTGGGCCCCATCATCCCGCCCTCGATCATCATGATCATTTACGCCCTGGCCGATGACAACGTCTCGGTGGGCGCTTTGTTCATTGCAGGTTTGATCCCCGGCGTGCTGATCGCCGCCGCCATGTGCCTGGTGAACTATTACGTCTCCAAGCAACGCAACTACAAGGGCGATGGACAAATGCCCACGGGCGCAGAAATCCTGTCCACCACCTGGAAAGCCCTGCCCGCCATCTTGCTGCCCGTGCTCATTTTGGGTGGCATGCGTGCTGGCTGGTTCACGCCCACAGAAGCTTCAGTGGTAGCTGTGTTCTATGCGCTGATCTGCGGCAAATACGTGTACCGCACGCTGGAGTGGAAAGCCGTGCCCGACATCCTGTCGCGCTCGGCCCTGCTCACCGCATCGGTGCTGCTGATCATCGGCACATCGGCCTCTTTTGCCTGGATCTTGACCATTGAAGGCATGCCCCAGAGCGTGGCTGGCTGGATCTCCAGCATGCAGCTGAACACCTGGACATTCCTGATCATCATCAACGTCTTCCTGCTGATCTTTGGCATCTTCATCGAGCCCCTGCCGGGCGTGATGGTGCTGGTGCCCATCCTGGCACCGGTGGCCGCCAAGCTAGGGGTCGATCCAATCCACTTCGCGATGGTGGTCATTTACAACCTTACGCTGGGCATGATCACGCCACCCGTGGGTGGGCTGCTCTTTGTCACTTCCAACGTGTCCAAGGTGCCACTGTCCGACCTCACACGCGAGCTCAAGCCCTTCTTGTGGGCGCATGGTGTGGTGCTGGTCTTGCTGACCTTTGTGCCTGCGCTGTCCAACTGGCTGCCGCATGTGATGGGCTTCAAGTAAGACTGCCTATAATCGAAAAAAACCAAACGCCCTTCGGGGCGTTTCTTGATTCCAAGCCCCATCCGAGCCGCACATGCCCTTCCTTTTTTCCGACGAACACACCTGGTTGCAACGCGATGGCGACATCGCCACCATGGGCATCACCGTCCACGCACAAGACACCTTGGGCGACATTGTTTTTGTGGACCTGCCCGCCATCGGTGCCACCTTTGATGCCAAGGCCGTGGCCGGTGTGGTCGAGTCGGTCAAAGCCGCAGCCGATGTGCACATGCCCGCTGGCGGCGAAATCATCGAGGTCAACGAAGCCTTGCGCGCCGATCCTTCGCTGGCCAATTCTGACCCTTTGGGCCAAGGCTGGTTCTTCAAGGCCCGCTTGACCAACCTGGCCGATCTGGACGGCCTGCTGGACGAAGCGGCTTACCAAAAAATCATCTGAGCAGGCGGCCCAGGCCTTGCCTGGACGAGCGCTCAATCCCACCAGCCCGCAGGTTCCTGACGGGCTTTTTCTTTGGCCAGCTGAGCCTGCTCTTTGAGCCAGCGTTTGAGTTCGGCTTCTTGGACAATGCGCCGCAAATCAGCCTCCAGACTTTCCACCTCGTGGCGGTGATCGGCCTGCATGCGCTGCAGGGCATGCGTCATCGCGGCCTCATCGGCATCGGCCCGCACCGCGATGCACAACTCGCGTGAGAGGCGGTGCTGCATCTGGTCCAGATCATCTTCCAAAGCGGTCACCTGCTCCTTGAGCAAGGCGCACATGGCCTGAAGCTTGTCTTCGGCCATGCGTGAGCTGGCCAGCGGGTCCACCTGCGTGACCTGCATTTGCAGGCGCATCAGGGTGGTGAGGTCGGCTTTTTCATAGGCGGCATTGACCTCGCTCATCAGCGCGGTTTTGCGCGCCCGTTCTTGTTCATCGGGTTCGCGGTCCGGGTGCAAGGCGCTGGCCAGCTGCCGGTAAATGGTGCGCAAGGTGGTTTTGGCATCGGTTTGTGGCACCTCGGCTTGGCCCGCCTCGGGTTTGTTTTTGGCTTTGCGCGCGGCGCGTTTGGCCGCCTTGCGCTCGTCACCGGCCTGTTGCTGGCGCTGCCACTGGCGCATGGCCGCAGCCACCATGGCTTCGGGCGTGCGGTACAGGCTGGGGTTATCAATCGGTTGACCCAGAGCCGCCTCGATCTTGGCACGCACACGCTCAGCCGCCTCGGCCAGTTCTTCGGCTTCTTCTTGATCAACATCGTCGTCAGCATACAAATCAGCCAGCGCCTGCACTTGCGGGTCAGCCTGCGGTGACAACACCTCCAGCAAACTGCGCAGCTTGTTGCGCGCCATGCGCTGCTGCTGCGCGGTCAAATCGGCGCTGTGCAGCTGCTCGTGCAAAAACAGCAAAAGACTTTTGCGCAGCTCGCGCATCTGCTGCGCAGCGGTGTACAGCGCCTGCACATGTGCGTGGCGGTGCCGATCCGACCAGGCCTGCAAGCGCTGGATGTGGTGGGTCAAGACTTCGATCCGGGCCAACAGTTCGTTGAAACGTTTTTGAGCCGGGCTGAGCTTGACTTGTTCGGGCGCACGCAGGGCCAGCCCGGAAAAATCGGTCAGGGGCAAAGCGGTTTCTGTGGGTGATTCGGACAAAGGAAACTCTGGGCAGGCACTCGCGCATGACCGGGCCCATCCCTGCCAGCGTTGAATGGCCCCGATGTTAAGGCCAGAAGCCTGAACACCGATAATCACCCCTTCCATTCGCCCAAACCCCTGCATGCCCAGCCCCGCCCCGTTCAAAGTCCTGAGTCTCATCCCGCCGATGACGCAGCTCAACACGCCCTACCCGTCCACGGCCTACCTGACGGGTTTTTTGCGTTCGCGGGGCATCGATGCGGTGCAGGAGGACCTGGCGCTCGCCACGGTGCTGGCCTTGCTCAACCGCCAGGGCTTGACCGCCTTGCGCGACGCAGCGCTGGCCTTGCCCGTTGAAGAGCGCTCGGGCCCGGTGAATTTTTTCCTGGACCACTTCCAGGATTACGCCGTCAGCATCGACCCGGTGATCGCCTTCTTGCAGGGCCGCGACAGCACCTTGAGCCACCGCATTGCAGGCCGTGGCTTTTTACCAGAAGGCCCGCGCTTTGCCGCGCTCGACGCCTACGACGATGACGGCACGGGTGACCCGATCGGCTGGGCCTTTGGCGCTTTGGGCCAGACCGACCGCGCCCGGCACCTGGCCACGCTTTACCTGAACGACCTGGCAGATGTGTTGCGCGATGCGGTCGATGAAGGTTTCGAATTCGTGCGTTACGCCGAGCGCCTGGCCGCCAGCCAACCCAGCTTTGACGCGCTGGCCGATGCGCTGGCCCATCCGCCCAACCTGATCGACACCACACTGGAACGTCTGGCGCTGGTGGCCATCGAGCGGCACCAGCCGCAACTGGTGCTGCTGTCGGTGCCCTTTCCTGGCTCGGTGTATGCGGCCTTTCGCATCGCCCAGTGCATCAAGCGGGCGCATCCGCACATCCGCATCGGCCTGGGTGGCGGCTTTGTGAACACCGAACTGCGCGAACTCAAAGACGCCCGCGTGTTCGACCATGTGGACTTCGTCACGCTTGACGGCGGCGAGCGCCCCTTGCTCAGCCTGATCGAGCACCTGCAAGGCCAACGCAGCGCGCAGCGCCTGCAACGCACCTTTGTGCGCAACGACGCGGGTCAGGTGCAGTATGTGAATCTGCAGGAGCCCGACATCGCTTTTGAAGACGTCGGCACGCCCACCTGGGACGGCCTGCCGCTGCACCAGTACCTGTCACTGCTGGACATGCTCAACCCCATGAACCGGCTGTGGAGCGACGGGCGCTGGAACAAGCTGACGGTGGCGCACGGCTGTTACTGGAAGAAATGCAGCTTCTGCGACGTGAGCCTGGACTACATCAGCCGCTACGAAACCGCGCAGGCCAGCACCCTGGTGGACCGCATCGAGCAGATCGTGGCCGAAACGGGCCAGACCGGCTTTCACTTTGTGGACGAAGCCGCGCCTCCCAAGGCCCTCAAGGCACTGGCCGAGGAAATCCTGCGCCGGGGCGTGCAGATTTCGTGGTGGGGGAACATCCGCTTCGAGAAAACCTTCACGCCCGAGCTGTGCGAGCTGCTGGCGCAAAGCGGCTGCATTGCCATGTCGGGCGGGCTGGAAGTCGCGTCCGACCGCTTGCTAAACTTGATGAAAAAAGGCGTCTCGGTCGAACAGGTGGCGCAAGTCACCAAAGGCTTTGCCGACGCGGGCGTGCTGGTGCATGCCTACCTGATGTATGGCTTCCCGACCCAGACGGTGCAGGACACGGTGGACGCGCTCGAATACGTGCGGCAACTGTTTGAAAACGGCTGCATCCACAGCGGCTTTTTTCACCGCTTTGTCTGCACCGTACATTCGCCGGTAGGCCAGAACCCCGAGGCCTATGGCGTGCAGCTCTTGCCCCTGCCCCAAGGCACCTTTGCCAAAAACGATGTGGGCTTTGTGGACCCCACCCCCATGCCAGCCGGTGTGGACCACGACTTGCTGGGCCAGGGCCTGAAAAAAGCCATCTACAACTTCATGCACGGCGTGGGCGTAGACGCCGATGTGCGCCAATGGTTTGAGCTGCCCAAAGGCCAGTGCCCCAAGCCCACCGTGCCACGCCACAAGATCGGCAAGGCGCTGGGCTGAAGCGCCTGCTTAATTTTCAAGCACACCCCGCCAGCCCAACAAACATGCGGCTTTCAGGGCTTGTTCATGGGCTTATCCACAGCTTGGCGCACAATGCGCGGGGGTAACTTTTCAGGCCCCACTCACCAGGCAATGGCTTGCCCCTGGTGATCCACAAAGTGGGCGCGGCCAGTGGGCTGCAGGGCATCGAGCACCCGCAGCAAATTCGCAGCCGAATCCTGCGGCTCCAAAGCGGCATCCCCCACAAAAGGCTGGCTCAAGGCCGAGCGCACCGTGCCCGGTTGCAAGGCCGCCACCACCGCCAGCGGCCTGCGCCGTGCAATCTCAATGCTGGCCGTTTGCAACAACATGTTGAGTGCAGCCTTGGCCGATCGGTAACCGTACCAGCCGCCTTTGCGGTTATCTTCGATGCTGCCCACACGCGCCGACAACTTGGCCCAAATTACCCGCTCACCTGAGGCCAGCAAGGGCGTGAAATGCTTGAGGAGCAAGGCCGGCCCCACCGCATTGAGGTGCATGGCTCGCAGCAAGCGATCAGCATCCAGTTCATCGAGCCGCTTTTCCGGGCCGTGCTCTCCCAGCATGAGTGCGCCGGTGGCATCGATGACGAGATGAAAAGGCCCAGCTGGCACCAACGCGGCGGCGCAAGCAACCAAGCTGGCCTCGTCCAACAGGTCAAAGCCAGGCTGAGTGGACCGAGAAATCCCGTGCACCAGTTGACACCCTGGATCGGCTTGAAGCCCTTGCACCATGGCCCCGCCGATGGCCCCGCTCGCACCGAACACCAGGGCACGGTAGCCTTGTGGCAAAGACTGCATCATGGCTGCGCCTTGGATTTGTTGTGTGACGGAAGGTTGTCGTACACACAACGAAAGCCGATGTACACCGCGTAGAAATTGGAAGGTTTGAACGCCACCACATCGGCCTTCATGTTGAAAGCACCGTACCACCAGGAACCGCCCACCGTTCGGCGTTGTTGGCCTTGCGCATCGGTGGTCCACTCCCACACATTGGCCCCCATGTCATACAAGCCGTTGACCCCCTCGCGCGTAGCGCCTGCAGGCGCTGCACGTGGCCACGGATCGGTGTCACTGGTGTTAGCCCCTTGTGGGCTGTCACCGGTGGTCCAAGGGTAAGTACGGCCCTTGACCCAAGGCGCGGGCGGCGCTTCGCGTGACTCGGTGAAACCCGCCTTTTGCCACTCTGCGCCCGTGGGCAAACGGCCACCGGCCCAGCGGCAATAAGCCTGGGCCTCCTCAAAGTCCAGATGCACCGCGGGCAAGTCACTGCGCACCTCTTGGCCATCGGGCTTGCGCCAGGACCAGCCTGGGCGGCGCTCCCAACCGGCCCCGTATTCAAACCCACCACCTTCTTTTTCGGCCCGCGTAACAGTGCCCGTGGCCCGCACGTAGCTGTCGAACTGCGCGATGGTGACCTCTGTGCGATCAATGGTCACAAAGGGCAGCACAACCTTTTCACCCCCCTGTGCCTGCACGGTGTGCACGGCACATAGAGAAAACAAACCCCAAGCAGCAAAGCGGCCAACTTGGCGCATGCAAGTGGAAAAGTTCACGAGCGCTCCTCTCCTGACCATTGCCGGCTCCACTTTTGCAAACGCGGGCGCACCGGCAGAAATGCCCGATACGCCAACTCGAAAAACCAGGACAGCGGTGGCCAAGCCGACAAGTAGCCCAGCCAACGCCAACCTGGAAACTGCCGCCACATTTTTGAAAACGCTGCAGCGCCGCTGAACAAACGTCCTTGCGTGTCGCGCACATGAAAACGCGCCATGGCGGCTGCACAACTGAGGTCCTCGCCCAAAGCCGGACCTTCGCTCACGTCCACCCAAGCGATAGAGCTGGCCTGCGGCAAGCGACGGTAAAGCGCGATCTCGCGCCTGCACAAAGGGCAGGAGCCATCGAAGTACACCGTCAAACAGTTCGTCGGATCACTCATGCACTCATCCAACCGCGCACCAGCAAGCGTCCTTGCCGGTCCAGCACAAACGCTTCACCCAAATCAGGATAAGCCCCGCTCACGGCCGTCATGTTGACCTGGTGGGTCACCCAAATTTCCATTCGATCCTGGGGCATCTGGCGCAAACGCGCCCGCATGGCGGCTTCTTGCGCGTCCGGCGAGCCTTGCCCCGCAAAGGTGGAATTCAACGCGGGCCAATCTTCGGCCTGACCAAAAGCCAGCCGTGCCGTATCCTGGCAGCGGCACCACTGGCTAGTGAGCACGACATCGGGACGCAATAACTGGAGCGCCATCCACCGTCCCATCCCTTGGGCTTGGGCTCGCCCCTGCGGACTCAGGTTGCGCTGAGTGCTGCACTGCCCCAATCTGAAACCCGGCGGATCACCCACACCTGGCTCAGTGCTCGCGTGGCGAAGCATCAACACCCCACGTGAACGTCGCCACACATCGGCCAACTCTGAAGCAAGAGGCTGGGCATGCAAATAACCGACAGAAGCTGTCGACGCACAGCCTGCGGCCCACTGCAACCATTGACGACGATCGAGTTGGTGTGACATGGTCATGAAAAGCTGAAAGCGTCCATGGACAGCGACCCGTAAATCACTTCATGGCTGATGTAGTGCGGCTGCACCTCGGGACTATGGCCCCAGCCTGCTGCGCCCAGCGCAAAGTAGATCGGCAGGAAATGCTCATCGGTGGGGTGTGCGCGTGCTGCACCGGGTGCGCGGGCGCGGTAGTCCAGCATGGCTGTCATGTCGCTGCTGTGCAAAGTGCGTTCGACCCAGCCGCAAAAGTCGGTGACATACGGCTCGGTGGGGCCCGCTTCGCGGCGCAACTCGCGCAGGTTGTGCGTCATGCCGCCCGAGCCAATCAGCAAAATGCCTTGCTCGCGCAGCGGTGCCAGGGCCTGACCGATGGCATAAATCACCGAGGTAGGCACGTAGGCAGGCAAAGACACCTGCACCACCGGCACATCCGCTTCGGGGTACATCTGGCGCAAGGGAATCCAGGCCCCATGGTCATAAGGGCGCTCGGGGTCTTCGCCGCAAGGCAAGTCAGCCGCTTGTAACAAATCGAGCACCTGGCGTGCCAGCGCCGGGTCGCCCTTGGCGGGGTATTGCAATTGGTACAGCGCATCCGGGAAGCCGCCAAAGTCGTGCCAGGTCTCGGGCTCTGGCGTGCTCATGACACCGATGCCACGTGTCATCCAGTGCGGCGACATGACCACGATGCCCTTCAAGGCTTGTGCGCTCGCATGGGCTTGCACCCAAGCGCTCAAGGCCGGGCCGGTTGTGCCCGGGTCCAGGGCAAACATCGGCGAGCCGTGCGAGACAAACAAAACCGGTGTGCGGTTCATGGCGGTGGGGCCTTCGCTCAAGACACCTGGCCTGCGGCGATTTTCCGCAAGGCCTGCTCAAAGACCTCGACCGGCTGACCGCCCGAAATCAGATGGCGGTCGTTGATGATGACCGCAGGCACCGAGCGGATGCCCGCTTGCACGTAAAACTGCTCACGCTCGCGCACGGCCAAAGCATTGTCCTGACTGGCCAACACTGCGCGAGCGGCAGCCACGTCAAGACCGGCCTCGGCCACCGCAGCGAGCAGCACCTCGGGGTCTTCCATGCACTCCGCACGGCCTTGGTAAGCACGCAACAAGGCTTTTTTCAGGGCATGCTGGCGGCCTGGGCCCTGCCCTTCGGCCCAATGCAGCAAGCGGTGCGCCTCAAAGGTGTTGTACACGCGGCCACGGCCGCCGGGATGGAATTCAAAACCCACTTCGGCCCCGCGTGCGGCGATGGTCTGGCGGATCTGCGCCTGCTGCTCAGGCGTGGAGCCGTATTTTTCGGTCAGGTGCTCACCCAAATCCTGCCCGCCTGGGGGCATCTGGGGGTTGAGCTCAAAGGGCTGGAAGTGCAACTCGGCCTTGACCTCGCCTTGCAGGCGTTCCAGCGCTTTTTCGAGCGAACTGAGTCCCACGGCGCACCAAGGGCAGGCGATGTCTGAGACAAAATCGATTTTCAAGGTGGTGGTCATGGGCGGACTCTGCCAATTCAAATAGAAAGAAGCTATTTTGAACGCGGATGCAATAGGCCGATCAGCGCCCCCTCAATAGCCCAATACAGCCAGGGGGCTCACGCGGATCAAGCAGCCTTGGAACCCAGCACGCTCAGCAAAGCCTGATCAAAGCGCTCCGCCTCCTCGTAGGGCACCCAATGCCCGGCACCGGGCACGGTGTGCCACTGCCCCCAATGGACGGCCCCCGCCTGCATGGCCGCTTCAAGCGCGGGCAGACTGGTCCGGTACAAGGCGTCGTGTTCGCCATAAATCGCACTGATGCGGGCTTGCAGCTTGGGCAGCGTCCGCGCCACGATGTCGGTCGAAGACAAGCGCCTGCGCGGCATGCGGTCGCGCTGCACATTGGCGGTGTGCAGGCTCAGCGCCAGATCGTCCAGGGACTCGGGCCTATGCAGCATCAAGGCCATCAGGTTGTGCCGGTGCACCTGGGCTTGCGCCTCGGGCGTGGGCAAATGACGCCAGCCTTTGAGCGGGATGCGCTCGGGCAAAGCGAAGCCCATGCCGGGTGCACCCACCAGCACCAGTTGCTCTGCGTCTTGCGGAAAAGCATCAAGCCACAACGCAGCCGTCATGCCGCCAAACGAAAAGCCCACCAAGGCCACCGGGCCTGCCGGATTCAGCTGGCGCAAACCCTCGTGCAGATGCACGGGCAAGGCGTCCACATCGGTGCAGCCAGCGGGCAAGTCCGAGTCGCCAAACCCTGGCAAGTCAGGCACCAGCACACGCCAGCCGGCCCGACGCAAGGGTGCAATGTTGCGCACCCAATGCGTCCAGCTGCCGCTGCCACCATGCAACAAAACCACGGCCGGGCGCTCGGCCTCGCCCCAGGCGTGCCACACGGTCCCAGCGCCTTCGCACTGCGTCACATGGCGCTGCACACCGGCCAGATCTCGCTTCAAATTCGGTGGCAGAAAATCAGGCAAGAGGCTCATGACCACGCTTCCTGTGCCTTGGCCGGATGCTGCAAGCGCCAGACCTTCCACGCCGCTGCAGTGGCCACCAGGCTGGTCACCACGCTGATGGCAAACACCGACTGCAAACCCCAACGTTCACTGAGCATGCCGCCCAACAAGCCCCCGAGCACACCCGGAAAGCCATAAGCAATCACGGTGTACAAAGCTTGGCCCCGCCCGCGCAAGCGGCCCGGAAAATGGTGCGACAGCAAAGCAATGCAGGCCGTGTGGTGCGCCGCAAAAGTCAGCGCATGGTTGGCTTGCGCCAAGAGCAAAACCCACAGCACATCGGCCCACACCGTGGTCAGCAGCATGCGCAGCGCCATGGCCGCAGAACAGGCCACCAGCCAGGCCGTCAACGGCAAGCGCGGCAACCAGCGCGACTGGGTGAAAAACCACACGATCTCGACCGCCACCGACACCGCCCAAAGAACGCCGATCATGGTTTTGCTGTAGCCCAGAGCGTCCAGGTACAGCGAGAAAAACACATAAATCCCGATGTGCGAGAGCACATGGAAAAACGCCGCAGCAAAGAACCAAAGCACCTGCTTTTGACGCAACACAGGCCCAACCGGCAAGTGCACATGTTCGGCATGCACCGTCTCCTTGAGGTCAGGCAGCCAAAAAGCGCTGAGCAAGACAGCCCCCAGACTGAACACCGTCCACCCCGGAAAATGGTGCATGCCAAAAGCCTCAAACCAGGCCCCCGCCACAAACACCGTGATCAGAAATCCGAGTGAGCCCCACAGACGCACGCGCCCGTAACGCTTGGCATCAAAGCCCCCGCCCTGGCTGACCAGGTGGGCCATGGCCGCTTCGCTCATGGGCATCATCGAACTCGTGTGGGTGAACATGACCAGCAAGACCAGGCCCAAGCCCACCGGCCCCCAGT
>JACCDU010526074.1_pt1 | contig 13267 bp, 13 predicted proteins | sample 7446081 | NCBI WGS metagenome assembly JACCDU01 (sample SAMN15323447, study PRJNA562643) | freshwater metagenome | isolation source: river surface water | place: USA:Blue River Watershed | collected 2017-08-17 | reverse complement strand
GTATATTTCAATTTCTCTAATTTTACCAATCTGTGTTCTTAAATCCCAACTTGCAAATCTTAAATTGTTACATTGACACATCGTACCTCGAACCTCGTATATCGCACTTCTAACTTCGTACCTCGTATATCGCACCTCGTATATCTAAAACATACTATTACACCCCTCAATCCCCGGCAACACCAAATCCTTATCCGATACAATAGCGTCCTTCAAGTCCATACCCCAGTCAATATTCAAACTAGGATCATCAAACCGAATGCCTCCTTCACTAGCTTTATTATAAAACTGATCGCATTTGTACAGCACCACTGCCGTTTCACTAATCACCGAAAACCCATGCGCAAAACCATGCGGAATCAGCAATTGCTTTTTATTCTCTGCCGATAATTTGATGGCAAAATGCTGCCCATAAGTAGGCGACGCTCTTCTAATATCTACGGCAACATCAATAATTTCTCCTTGTAATACTCTAACTAATTTAGTCTGAGCAAAAGGCGGATTTTGATAATGCAAGCCTCTCAAAGTACCGCGCTTGGAAAACGACTGGTTGTCTTGCACAAAGTTGATAGTTATTCCTTGTGCAGCTAATGTGTTTTGGTTATAGGCCTCAAAAAAATACCCACGAGTATCTTCAAATAAGGTGGGATTAATTATTAGTAAATCTTGTATGGTTGTATATTGTAATTCCATAATTAACTACACAATAGGTTTAACATTGAATTTTATATTAGAATTTAAAATCTTTAACATAGTAAATATAATTATTTTGAAATATTGAAAAACATCATATCTATTTATATAGATTAAATTGTAACCAATTTTATCGGGCATAATTTCTTCTATGTATGTTTGTTCAGGATTAAGAGATTTTTCTAAAATATCGTTTTCATTCCTATATATAATAGAGGCCCAATCGGTAATACCTGGTCTAACATCCAGAATACGGATCTGTTCTTTGGTATATAAATCAACATATTTGCGCACTTCTGGTCTTGGACCAACTAGACTCATATCACCAATTAGAACATTAAATAATTGAGGTAATTCATCTAATTTATATTTTCGTAGATAATACCCTATGGATGTAATTCTAGGATCTCTACCTCCTACTGTTAAGAGTCCTGACTTATCGGAATTCATTTTCATGGTGCGAAATTTAAAAACAAAAAAATCAGCATTATTCAAACCAACTCTTGATTGTTTATAAATTAAAGACCCTTTTGAATTTAATTTTATTAAGATACTAACCAAAATAAAAAAAGGCATTAATATAACAATGCCTAATAATGAAAAAATAAAATCTAAAAATCTAATCATTGTTAATTACTTTTTGATAAGATGATAAAATTGAATCGCAAATATAATCTACCTCTTCATTAGTTAATTGAGGATATATAGGCAATGAAATTTCTCTTGAATAATTATCATACGCAATTGGATAATTTACAATCTTGTATCCTCTGTCTTTAAAAACCGTTAACATAGGCATGGGTATAAAATGAACATTTGCAGAAACTCCTGTTGTTGTGACATGTTCAATTATCAAATCTCTTTGAGCTTCTGAAATAGCATTAATTCTAAGTGCATATAAATGGAAACACGATTTACGTTCCTCATCTTCTAAAATAGGCAGCTGAAAAAATGAATGTTGACTAAAAAAAGCATGGTATCGTCTAGCCACCCTTTCTCTTTCAACTAATAGAACATCATTATATTTTTTAATCTGTGCCAAACCAATAGCAGCACAGATATCTGGCATATTGACTTTTAATCCTGCAAAAAGAATATCATATTTCCAGCCACCCGCTTGTGATTTTGTAAAAGCATCTTTATTTTGACCATTTAAAGTATATAATTTCATTAACTTATACTCCTCTTCATTGCTAAAAGACTGTGGTAAATTAAGGCAAATGGCACCTCCTTCAGCAGTTGTAATGTTTTTAACTGCATGAAACGAGAAAATAGTAATATCAGTTAATTTACCTGCCTGTATCCCTTTGTATTGTGCGCCAATCGAATGAGCCGCATCTGAGATAACCAAGATTCTACCCAACTGCTTTTGCTTATCAGATGCTGATTTGAATACACTTTTTATTCGATTTTCATTAACTAAGGCATTAATTTCATCATAATCACATGGCCAACCAGCTATATCAACTGGCATAATGACCTTAGTTTTTTCTGTAATAGCTTGTTCTATTTTACTTACATCAATAGTAAAATCTTCATTCACATCTACCATAACTGGTGTTGCACCACAATGAATAACCGCTAAAGCAGTAGCACTGTAGGTATAGGCTGGTACAATAACCTCATCGCCTTCTTTTACGCCAAACCATTTTAAAACTAATATAGCGCCCGAAGTCCATGAGTTGACACATACTGTTCTTTCTGTACCCGTTAGTTGGGATACTTCTTGCTCCAAAGCCATAACTTTGGGACCTGAGGTAATCCAACCTGAGTTTAAAGATTGGGTTACTTCTTCGATAACATCTGAGTCGATATAGGGAGGTGAGAAAGGTATTTTCATAATTTATAATCTCTTTTTAATAGCATTAAACACATAAAATATAAAGTAATAGGAAGATTTAAACAATCCCATTTTTTCCATATTATAATATAAGTCCCAAACTTTTGATGCCGCTTTGAATTTATTAGCAGAAATTGAATTTGATCTCACTGTATATTTTACTAAAACTTCTTTAATTCCATATGCGACATGACCCCTTTTCAATAATGTAATCCACAACATTGTATCTTGCCGTGTTCTTATATTTTCAAATCTAAATTCTTTTACTAAAGAAGTATCTATCATTGATGTTGACATTCCTATAATAGTATTTTTCAAGTATTCTAAATACGTTATTCTGTCAATTGCATTAATCACTTTATTCAATGACTCTCCATTCTCATTTATTAATTGATAGGATGTAAATGAAATTGGTATAGATTTATCTAACATAAAATTAATCTGATATTCTAATTTATTTTCAAACCAAATATCATCACAATCACAAAAAGCAATAAATCTTCCTTTTGAATTCTCTAACCCAATATTCCTAGCTACTGCAGCACCCGAATTAAATTCTAACTGAACTAATTTAATTCTTGAATCTCTGCTTTCAAAAGATTTAATTATTTCAACCGTATTGTCAATGGAACAATCATCAATCAATATAAGCTCAAAATTTGAGTACGATTGATTTAAAATAGCTTGTATTGTATTTGATATAAACCTTTCTGAATTATATACAGGAGTAACAATTGAAATTAAATTATTTATCATTTATAATTTTAAGTTTTTCATTTCTAAAAATAAAACTAACAATATACATCAATAATATATGGACAAAAATACCTTGAGAAAAAAAAACACCAAATATTAAAAAAAAACAAAAAGATAATACCGTAAAGGAATAAGGTATTCTAAGTAATGGGCTCATTTTACTTTGCAAATAATTTAAATGATTAAATAAAATTGCAAATACAAAAGAGAATAGAATGACTCCTATTAAACCAATATTTCTCCAAATATCTGCAATAAACCCAACAGGTGTAACATAAATTGAATTTTCATCACCTATTGCAATGTAATCATTCCCAAAAATAGCACCAAGTCGAGAAAATGCAAAAAAAAGCTTTTCTGAATTAAACGGAAAATTAAAATATGAAAGCTCAACAGAGGCAATTGATGGAACCAAAATAGTTCTATGCCAAATAAAATTGAAGGCAGTCTCAACAATTTGTGCAAATGAAAAGTCTAAAATATTATATTGTATATATGTCAAAAAAGAAGCTAAAAATATAACTCCTAAAAAAGAAATTAAACCAAAAAAAACATATGCCTTTCTAGAAACCTCAAAATTTATTTTAACGAAAACAAACATAATAAAAAAAAGCAAAATAGGTCCTCGATCCAAAGTCATTACCCCTGATAAAAATTGCGTAAACAATAAAAAATAAATAGTTAACGATTTTGTGTATTTTAAATTAAGAGAATTAAGAACTAATAAATAAACACATGTGAAGGGTAATATGAATCTGCGAGAAATTTCTAAAAAAGCTATTAATAATCTACTTCTATCGTCATACGATATAATTCTAAACTCCCATTGATCAGTATCAGAACCAATCAATAATAATTTTTCATAACCACCAGTAAAAAAATATAGCCAAACTAAAACAGACCCAAATAATCCAAAATAAACAACTAATTTATAAGTTTTAACACTAATAATATATTTATCAACACCAGAAAGTGAAATTACATTACCATTAAAAATATTAAATTTGTCAAAAATTTTAATGGTAGAATTATTATTTTTAAATTTAAAAAAATATTTTAGAAAATAGCTAAACAAAGTATAAAATATACCAAATAAGAAAACTACAACCAAATTTAAACTTAAAGCATTATAGTAAGAAATGGTATCAGGAACATCGTATAAGCCCTCATAATAATTCGTACTTAACAAATAAATAGATGGTAAAAGATTAAATACTAAATATGAATAAAAAAAAATTCTTGAGGGAATTGGTGTTTTAATTTTAAAATTAAATTCAGTTTCGTGTTTTTTTTTCATTTTTTAATAAATACAGTGAATGGAGGTATATCCTTAGTAACAACAGAACTTGCAGCTAAAACAGAACCTGATCCTATTCTTAAGCTTCCCAAAATTTTAACATTATCTCCAATCCATACATTATCTTCAATAACAATTTTTCCTTTCGAACAAACGACTCTATTTCTAGGTATTAAATCAAGATTACTAAGCTCAGAAAAACTATTATTACCATGATTGTGATCAGTAATTAAAATATTACTGCCTCCTAAAACACCTTTCCCTATAGTTACATTTGAAAAAACACCTATGTGTAAATAATCTCCAAAGCTAGATTCGTTGCCAATTTCAAGTTTTATAGAATTTTTACTAGAATTAAAACACTCTATTCTGGCGAAATTACCAAAAGAAACATTTTTACCTAATTTTACACTTTTACTATTTATGAATTTAGGGTAAATTCCAATACACAAACCACTACAATTCTTATCAAAAAAAAAATTAAAACTTTTATACAAAAAACCTCGTAAACGAATTATAATAGCTCTGACTAATCGAAAAATCAAATTTAAATTACTCTCATTTGTAAAGTCTCGTTTCATAAATTTTCATTAATTACTTTCTTAATTATCTCTAACTTTTCTAAACCGAATTCTTTATCCGGCTCCAAGAACATACCTTCACCCCATTCATTCCAAGCATTAATTATATATAAATTTCCAAAAGACTTAAGATTTAAACAACTAGTTAATGTTTTTTCAAAAGTATTAAGTGAAAAATTTTTAAAATATCTTGCTCTTTTTTTATATCTAGGAGTATTATCAAAATCTATAAATAATGACAAAATAGAATTTGGAACTGGGTTTTTATATTCTTCAACAACACTATTACATGTTAATTCATAATCGATTGATGTAGGAGATTCAGGTAATAAATCATACAATCTAAACAGTCTTTTTTTTAAACTTTGTGGAATTTTATAAGTAAAATTTACAATAGTATTTATAAATTTTTTATCTCTTTTAAGCGAAAAAGATGGTTGAAAATAAATGTTAACATTTGTTAATTCAGATTTTTTTTCATTAGGATTTCTGAGTGTTTGCAATAGCAATACATCAAAATTAAAATTTTTCAACAAAATGTTCGTCAATTCTTTAAGGTATATTTCTGACATAGGACACATATCATATACTTGTAAAATAGGCCTGTCATTTATTCTTAAATATCGCTTGTCATTAAAAAATCTAGATAAATATTTTGCATGCAAGTAACAATTATGATTTACATCATAACTTTGAGTAATTAAAGTATCAAGTGCACCTGACCTATTTGTCCAAGACTTAGTCCAATCATGATTTGCCCAACAGATAGCATATTCAATATCAATATCAGGATTATCCAATATTACTTCAATAGGTTTCCATAACAACTTTTTACCATTATACCAATAATTATATATTATAAAACCTGAAATATTATATTCTTTGGCTAGCAAACATTGTTTAGCGATATCGTTTTTGTTATCCAGACTCAAATAACCTAAACTTGGAATTTTAGGTTGAGAATGACCCTTAAAAAGAGGAATAGCGTTTTTAACATTATCCCATTCTGTAAAACCATTTCCCCACCACAAATTATTATTTTCGTCTTGATGAAACCCTGGTAAATAATTCGCGAAAATTCTTTTCTCCATGCTAATTATAATGTTAAATTAGAGATTTCAATCTTAATAAAAAATTTCCAACCTGGATATTAAAATCATTTTCAGAAGTAATTACAAGTTTTCTGTAAATTTCAAATTTTTTATTTTCGTTATTAAAATCATTAAATATATTGTTTACAGTATTTTCGAATCTTGATTTATCGAAATTATACTCATCAAATTTAAAATCATTTGAAATTGGAATGTCCTCATAATAAAATGCAGAACCTTGAGTTCCTGTTAAAACACACATTCCAGCAATCACAGCTTCTCTTGGAATTTTATCTCTACCAGGATGATTTCCAAAATCTACGTACAATTTAGAAGTTCTCATTAATAACGCAATTTCTTCATATTTCATATTTATTATTGGAACCCACTCAAATTGTGGGAATTGTTTTTTTAACTTTTTTAAAAACTTATATCCTTTTTTAGGATTATATAAAATTCTATTATGTCTATGTTTTTGATCATTGCAAAAAAATTCACTATTAATATAATCATTTAAAAACATCAAATTATTAAACTTATTATTCTCAAGAAACTTATGAGCATATTTGGATTGACAAAGATTAATTGTATTTAATTCTCTCAAATCACTAATAGAAATACTTTTAGAAAAAACATTATTCCTCCTAAAAAAAATGTAATATATTTTAACTAAAATTGCTTTAAAAAGCAATTTGGGAAAATGAATATAATAATCTTTTAACGACAAATATCTCATAGAGCTTTTAAAAAAATTATCCACGCTCAACCACCAATGTATCACTTGAGAATTATTAAAATTAAAATTTCTATCAAATTGAGACTCATGAAGAATTATAATATTACCAAGTTCATCAGGTGCAATTTCTGCTTTTTTTACATTATATTTTAAATAAGGTAATGGTATATCAGATTTATTATTAGGATAGTAAATCATACTTGCATTTTGGCCTAAGTCATTAAGAGAACCACATAATTGATGTAAACACTCCTGTCCACCTGTAATAGAATTAGAAGGAGCATAAATAAAAAAATTATTTTTTTTCATTATAATATAGTTTTAAATTTTGTTAAAGCAGCAGCTATTACCTGATGCATGTCGTAGTATTTGTATTCTGCTAATCGACCTCCAAAAATAACATTCTTATCATTGGAAGCCATTTTTTTATATTTATTAAATATTTCAGAATTAAATTGATCATTAACCGGATAATAAGGCTCCATACCTACTTCCCATTTCACTGAATATTCTTTAGTGATAATAGTTTTTTCTTGATTCCCAAACTCAAAATGTTTATGTTCTACAATACGAGTGTAAGGAACATCCTTGTGTGTGTAATTGACACCCGCATTACCTTGATAATTATTAAATGGTAAAATTTCATTTTCGAATTTCAAACTTCTATATTCTAAATGTCCGTATTTATAATCATAAAACTCATCTATTGATCCCGTATATACAACTTTATCTGCTAGATCATTCCAATAATTTTTATTTTCAAAGTAATTTGTATTTAATTTAATTTCAATACCATCTAATAGAGCTTCAATTATTTTATTATATCCCCCAATAGGTATACCTTGATATTTGTCATTAAAATAGTTATTATCATAGGTAAATCGAACCGGAAGACGCTTAATAATAAATGCCGGTAGCTCCGTAGCTTTTCTTCCCCATTGCTTCTCGGTATAACCTTTAATTAATTTTTCATAAATATCAATACCTACAAGAGAAATAGCTTGTTCTTCTAAATTTTTTGGATTTGTTATCCCAGAGGCTTTTACTTGTTCGTCTATTTTATCAATAGCCTCCTGAGGTGTTTTTACACCCCATAATTGATAGAAGGTATTCATATTAAAAGGAAGATTGAAAACTCCATCTTCATAGATTGCTATAGGTTGATATGTAAATCTATTAAACGACACAAATTGATTCACATAATCCCATATTCCTTTATCATTAGTATGAAAAATATGCGGTCCATATTTGTGTACATTAATACCCTCAATATTTTCGCAATATATGTTTCCTCCTGTATGATCTCTTTTATCTATAACTAGACATTTTTTTCCTTTTTTATTTGCTTCATGAGCAAATACAGCTCCAAAAAGTCCAGAACCTACAATTAGATAATCATATTTATTCATAATTTTTAAATATTTTATTTTTCAAATCAACAAACAATTCATTCTTTATTACATACAACTGAATTGGTAAAAAATATATCCCACTTAAAACTATTGTAATAATAATTAATGATATGTTACTTATGACATATCTAGAAACAAAAATTGGAATAAAAAATAATGGAACTGAATAAATTATTGTTTTGAAAACAAATTTCCAGTCAATTATTAATTTAATAAACTTACTCGCAAAAAATATCGTTGCAATTGTAACTGCAATTTCTGCAATTATATTACTAATCGCCGCTCCTTTTTCTTTGTAAATCGGTATTAAAATCAAATTTAACCCCAAGCTAATTACCATTCCAATAAGAACTGAAAAAGTCAGATACTTATCCTGACCCATTGGTGTCAAAATTTGTAACCCAAAAATATTTGACAAACCAATTAACAAACTAAGTAGACTTAGAATTTTTAAAACACTACCTGCTTCAATAAAGTTAGACCCTGCAAAACTCACTATAATTGTATCGGAGAGACTCAATAATAAAAATAGAGTCGGAACCGAAAATGTAATTACAAATTTAACAGACTTGTTTATTAAAGAGATAAAATCATCCAATCTATTATGATGGAAATGTTCCGATAGTCTTGGAATCAATACAACTCCTAAAGCTCCAATAAACAACATGGGTATTCTACTTACTTTCAATCCAGTAGAGTACAAACCAACTGTTTTTTCATCTGTCATAAAACCAAGCATTATTGTATCCAATAAAGTATATATACTAATAAAAGCAATTGAACTAAATATGTAAAATAATGGTTTGAAATGTTTTTTTAAATCATTCAAAGTACTTGAAAAATCTAATTTAATTATTCTTAAAGCATAAACGAAATTAACAAATGCATTTAAAATTGAGGTAATAACTATTAAAGAAAAATAAGTAAGAACGTCCGTTTTCTCTTTGACAACAATAAATACAAGTATCGTTAAAATTGTTTTAACAATTAAATTGCGAATTGTAATAAACTTAAACTGACCTATTCCTTGAAAATACCATTCAATTACAAACACATTTGATAAAATTAAAAACAATCCTAATAAATAAAACTCTAGTTTATTATTTAATAGTGGAATCAAATAGATTAATATTACAAATAGTGATGATACAAAAAATGTTATTGTAAAGTGAATAATTATTAATTCTGTAAATAACTTATTTAATTTTTCTTTTTCATTTTTAACTTTAGCAATTTCTCTTACCCCATATATAGGTATTCCAAGAGCTGAAAATAATATTACATATTTACAAATACTTTCAACTAAAGTAACTTCTCCAATACCAGTTGGTAATATTACTCTTGCAACATATGGGAATGTAATTAATGGAAAAACTACCTGACTTAAAGAAAGTAAAGCGTTGAAAATAAAATTTTGTTTAATTGAACTCAAACCCTCAATTATTTTTTTACAAAACTAATCCATTCATTTAAACTCATTTTGGGCTTCCATCCTAACAACTCTTCTGTATCAGAATAAAATTCTTCACTTGTAAAACGTTCTCCTCTCCTTTCATCTATCATTGTCCAATCACCAAACATTTCTGCTAGTTCAATGATAGTAACATTTTTACCTGATCTTAAATGCCATTCATTGTTTAGTTTTATTTTATCAATTTCAATTAAACCTGAAACAATATCTGACACATGCGTAAAATCTCTCGATTGGGTTCCTGGCTTAACTACTGTTAATTTTTCATTATTTTTAAATTGTCTCTCAAAAATAGCAACTACCGTTGCATAGTTACCTTCATAAATTTGTTTTGGACCATAAACATTAAAAAAATAACTAATTTCATATTGTAACCCAAACCATATATTATAATTCTTTAGCAGTTCTACCATTTTTGACTTCATCCAGGCATAGGGAGATAAATTTTCATCTTTCCCATTATTACCAAATTTTGAAGATGATGCTGAATAAATAACTTTAGCATTACATCTTTTTGCAAATTCAAACACTTTAGGAGTACCTCTTAGTATAGATTCAGAAACAAAATTAATGTCATTAAAAGAATGAACAATACGTGAATATTCACCAAAATGAAAAATAACATCAAATTTTTCATCATTAAAAATCTCATTTATATTCCATGTATATCCTTCCACATAATTAACACCATCTACATGATTTTCTTTTTTTCCCGTAAAATAACAATCTAAAGAAGTTACAATGTTATTTTCATCTTTAACCAATTGTTCAATTAAATTTGTTCCTACAAAACCGGCTCCACCAGTAACTAATATTTTCTTCATTATAATTATTTTTTTGTACCTATACCATAATGTTCAAATCCCAATTCATTCAATTCATTTGTATCATAAATATTTCTGCCATCAAATACAATTGGATTTTTTAATGCAACTTTAATTTTTTCAAAATTAGGTGATCTAAAATCAGCCCATTCAGTTATAATTAATAAGGCATCTGTATTTTCTAAAGCATCATATTCGTTTTTGGAATATTCAATTTTATCTCCAATTATGTGTTGGGTTTCAGGCATTGCAATTGGATCAAATGCTTTAACCTTCCCTCCTGCTTTTAAAATTTTATCAATAATAACTAATGATGGCGCTTCACGCATATCATCTGTGTTGGGTTTGAACGACAATCCCCAGATAGCAAATATTTTTCCTGTAATATTTCCTTTAAAACGATTCATTATTTTATCAAACAAAACAGATTTTTGTTTCTCATTAACTGCTTCTACTGCCTCTAAAATTTGCATTTGGTATCCATTAACTGCAGCTGTTTTAATCAATGCTTTCACATCTTTTGGAAAACAAGAACCTCCATATCCAATTCCAGGATAGATAAATTTATTTCCTATTCTGACATCACTACCAATTCCTTTTCGAACCATATTGACATCAGCACCTACAATTTCGCATAGATTAGCAATATCATTCATGAAACTAATTTTAGTAGCCAACATACTATTAGCGGCATATTTAGTCATCTCAGCACTTGGTACATCCATAAAAATAACTGGATGACCGTTTAACAAGAAAGGTTTATATAATTTTCGCATTACCTCTTCTGCTTTAACGCTTGAAACCCCAACCACAATACGGTCTGGTTTTAAAAAATCATCGATTGCAGCACCTTCTTTCAGGAATTCAGGATTAGAAGCAACATCAAATTCAATATCCAACTGTCGTTTCACTAATTCTTGTTGTATCGCCGTTTGTACTTTTTCAGCAGTCCCAACTGGAACAGTACTTTTGGTAACAATTACCCCATAACTATTCATATGCTGTCCAATTTCTTGGGCTACACCAATCACATATTTTAAATCGGCGCTACCATCCTCTCCAGGTGGTGTTCCTACTGCAATGAAAGCTACATCAGCTCCTTTAATACTTTCAGCTAATGAGGTTGAAAATTGTAGCCTCCCTTTTGATACATTTTTTGTTACTAAAGTTTCTAAGCCAGGTTCAAAAATTGGGATTATTCCATTTTTTAAATTTTTAATTTTTTTGTGGTCTATATCCACACAAATAACATCAATCCCAACTTCAGCAAAACAGGTTCCTGTCACTAAGCCTACATAACCTGTACCTACAACTACTATTTTCATTTATATTAAATTTTTTATAATTTTTCTACTAATTAATCCTAAAACAATCAAAAACCCAGCTAAAATTCCACCCAATACAATTCCTTTAGCCTTACCAAATTTCTCTTTTGGCAAGGGTAAAATTGGTTGGTCAATTACCTGAATTAAAGGGGTTTCTTTACGCAAAGTCACCTTAGCCAATTCCGTTTGTTTGACTAATTCGGTTAAAATAGCTGTATTGGCTTGTACATCTACTTGTCGTTTGGCTGAAGGCGCGCGATTCACATTTAGAGCAGGATTTAGCATAAAGGTGTTGTCATTGGCAACAGCTACTCCGGTTATGGCACCGTTTAATTCCGCACGAATAGAGTCGGTTTGTTTTTGCAAAATAGCCATATTCATTCGGGCTTTCTTGCTTTTGGTAGCTACATAAAAATCAGATACCTGTTTCGCTAAAGTTTCTGAGAACGCTTTGGCAAAGCCCTCATTCTCTGATTTCACATCAATACTAATAATGGATATTTTTTTGTCTTTTTGGGCTACGTTCAAACTGGTTTTAGACAAGTCTTTATACATTTCACCCATTATACTATCATGTACACGGGTAAAATACTTGCGCTTGGTCAAAGGTGGAAATTGTATCGCTCTCAGTTGGGGTTTGTCCTGCCATTTATCTCTCCATTCTCGAGTACGAATGTAGAGTTCAGCCAAGGAAATGGTATCGGTTCCCACTTGTACCGGTTGCATCAAAGTTTGCTCTACCATCGAGCGGGATTTGAACAGTTCCGTCAAGTTGGCCCCTGAGAAGGCACCGCCACCACTGCCGCCACCTAAATCCAATCCTAAGGAACTGGCTAGTCCCAAGGCTCCACCCATTCCTCCTCCTTTTTCATCTTCTAAGGCAAAAGATAATGTAGCAGTATAGATTGGTTTTTTACTAATGGAGTAGGCTAAACCTAAAGCCGCTCCTACTACTCCTGCTAACACAATGATCTTCCATTGTGACACCAAGTACGAATACCATTCTTTGGCTTTCTCGAGTAATTCTTTAAGGGTTATTTCGTCGTTTTGTGTTTCCATGTTATTTATTGCTGCTAAGGCGCGAAGGTGAGTCATTGCGAACGCAGTGAAGCAATCTATAACTCACTAATAATTCGCAGATTTATTATTGTATTGTTATCGGTTGTCCGTCATTGCGAACGTAGTGAAGTAATCTCAAGTCAACATTCGTTGTTCGTTGTTCTAATGTTGTCCATAAGCGT
>JACCDU011388204.1_pt1 | contig 13270 bp, 21 predicted proteins | sample 7446081 | NCBI WGS metagenome assembly JACCDU01 (sample SAMN15323447, study PRJNA562643) | freshwater metagenome | isolation source: river surface water | place: USA:Blue River Watershed | collected 2017-08-17 | reverse complement strand
GCTTTGCATATTATTTCCCTAAATCTAATCACTTAAAGATTTATTTCCCTACAAGATCTAAAGGTAAAAAGTGGTATAGTAATACTGATAACATTTGTGATGTTCAAGGTTATTACCAAATGGATATAAAGAACTATAAACCAGATTTGTTAGTATTAACTTCTTCTATGAAGGAAGTAATGCTTTTGTGGGAACATAACATCAGAAGTGTAGCGATACATGGTGAGAATGCAACATTTTCTCCGGATTTTATTAGACATATCAAGAAGTATTGCAAAAGAATTAAATCTCTTTATGATTGGGATGAAGCAGGTATAGCAGCAGCAGAAAAGCTTTTTGACCTTTATGATATAGATTATTTTGACAGACCTGATTATCTTAGTTGCAAGGACATATCTGATTGCTATAGAGAGAATAAAGAAGACGCTATTAAATTTTTAAAAACGATAAGATGATTTAAAATGTATGTAATTAAAATAAAAGATAAAGATTTATTTTATAATAATCGAAATAATTATGGGTTTCATAATGATATAAATAAAGCTGATGTCTATAATTCAGAAAAAGGTGCAAAAAATGCTTTAAATACTTTAAAGTATTGGTGGGAAATCGGAATAAAAGAAAGCACCTGGAAAAAAGAATACCATAATTATATAAAAGATTTTAAAAATGATGTTGAAATAAGAGAAGTTAAAATAGAATTAGCATGAAATCAGAAGAAGATATCTTAGTAGACAATTTAATAAAAGACGTTATGCAAAGCAAGATTATAGTTTATAATGATGATGTGAATAGCTTTGAAAACGTAATAATTTGCTTAGTTAAATATTGTAATCACGATTACGAACAAGCAGAACAATGTGCTCAAATCATACACAATAAAGGTAAATATGCTGTAAAAACAGCTGATTTTAGCAAATTAATACCTATTTGTGATGCTTTAGTAGAAAATGGTTTAAACGCAAAAATTGAATAGTGGAAAATAAAGAAACACTTGAAGAAGCTGCTGAAATATTTGTAAACAATAGATTTGCTAAACAAATTAGTGGAGATAAAACATATTCAGACATTCATGCAAGTAAAGAAGCAATTATAGAAAGTCATATTTTATTTGCTAAATGGCAACAAGAACAAGATAACAAAGAAGCTAAAATCCTTGAAAATATTTTAGATGATAATTATGACTTAAACGTTCAATTTCATAAAATAAAAAGAGAATGTATATATTCTTTTGCTACAGCTATATATAATGAAAAACTAACATTTGAAGAATGGGAGAAAAAACACTATGGTAATTATGTTGAACAACCAAAATGGCAAGCAGAGAGAATGTATAGTGAGGAAGATATGAAGCAATTTGCTTGGCAATGTGTAGCTAACTTTTTATCAAACAGAGATAATAAAGTTGAGCGAAAACTTGTTGATGTGATTATAGATAGAAACAATTTAGAGTTTGAACAATTTAAAAAGAAATAACATATGAAACAAACAGCAGTTGAATATCTATTTGAGCAGTTATGGGAAACGCCTAAAGATAAACTTACTTGGAATACTATACTAAGCAAAGCCAAAGAAATGGAGAAGGAGCAGATGTTAAAAACATTTGCTGAATCAAGAGTCATTTCCGTTGAATGTGCAGTTTGGAATTGCGAAGGTGACAGAAAAAAATGGGAATCATTTGAACAATACTACAACGAAACTTATGGAAAATAATATGACCCACGAAGAAGCATACAATAAAGCACTAAAAGTCAAATGGAAAGTAGAACCATGTTTTTCAGGTGAAGACTGTTGGTGCAGAATTATTGTTCCTGATGAACCTATAAATTATGGTTCTGATAATGTAGAAGAAGTATGTATAGTTAGCTCGGCATCTATAAATAAAAAAATGGCTGAACATATTGTAAACATTCATAATCAATATATAAATAATGGAAAATAAACAAACAGCAATGCAACAACTAATTAATGAAATAGTTGAACATCTTACTTATGATGATGATTTGAGTGATGATTCAAGAATGACTCTTGAAACTATTAGATTAAGATGTTTAGGTAAACTATCAGTTGAAAAGGAGCAGATAATGGATGCCTTTTGGAATGGTGATAATACTGATTGCACATCAGAACAAAATAGTAAAGAATTTGCAAAACAATACTACAACGAAAACTATAAATCAGAATAAGTATGGAAAACAAACTTGAGTGGGAAAACTTTGAAATGTTAATAGATGAAAGTTGGCATAATGATTTAAAACCATGGATAGAAAGCAAAGAATGCTATGACATTTATCAAAAGCTAAAAGCTTTACCTAAAGGTGAAGCAATACCAAAAAGTAATCTTTTGTGGCGGCCTTTTAAAGAATGTAAAAAAAGTAATCTTAAGGTAGTATTTATGGGTTTAAGTCCTTATCATACAAGGTACAACAATAAGGATTATGCAGATGGTTTAGCTTTTAGTACTATGTTAAGTAAAACACCACCAAGTTTACAATTGCTAAAAGAGGCAATGGATGATGATTTAGGATATAAAGGTGATAAACCTAATGACTTAAGTTATCTTGCAGAACAAGGTGTTTTGTTACTAAATGCAGCATTAACAACTAGTTATCAAAAAGCAGGTAATCATTTAGATCTTTGGTATCCTTTTCATAAGTATATGTATGAAAATGTTTATTGTAAGCATAACGGGTTAATATTTGTATATTTTGGTAAAGAAGCAGCTAAATTGCATAAACTTGAAACACCTTTTATTCATTATAATAAAATAGTAGAACATCCAGCAGCAGCTGCAAGACAAAATAGGGAATTTAAACACGATAACCTATTTACTTTTATAAACAAGCTACTTAAAGGAAGTAATGGTTCTGATTTTATTATTAATTGGACAAAGTTTGATGAAGAATTACCGTTTTAAAAATTAAAAAACATGGAAGGAATTGAAAAATCATTAGATTTATTGTGCAACATTAGACAATTGTCTACTTTAGTAGACATAAGAATATATGTAAATGCAGAAAAACAAAAGTTAGACTATAAAGGTACAACAGAATATGAATATTGTGCAATCAATAGTAGGTTTGAAACATTGCAAGAGATAGAAGATCTACTAAATAATAAAATAGAAATATTAAGTAAACAAACCCCTATATAAAAATTAGGGGTTTTTAATTTAAATTATATGCCTAATCCTTATATACATAGCAAATCAAGTGCAAAGAGATATGGTGGTAAACCTGAAGATTATCTTGAGATACATAAACTTCTTGATAGTCCTAAAGTAGTAATGAATAATCACACTAACAGATTTCTTACACATAATACTTGGTTTGCGTATGAAATTATACCTAAAATATTTGGGTATAACATAATTAACAGTGATGGTAAATCTGTAGATACTGTAGATGTGGCTCTTTATCATATACTTGAGGATTTCAGAATGCAGTTTATACCTACGCCACAAGATTTCTTAAAACATATGACTGTAGAGAAATGGATGCAGAATGGTGTAAAACTAATTGATAACCCAGAAGCTATTGAATTAGCTAATAAACTTAAAGAAAATGGAAGAATTAATCAAGAAATGGAAAGAATATAATATAGATAGGGCTAAATTTGAATTTACTTGTGGCGGAGACAGTATGGGAGATACAGAATTATTCTTTTATGATAAAGACAATAATGAAGTAGAAGTAGATTTTAATAGTGAAATTGAAAATCAAATTTATAACAATATTACTTTTTACGATGCAAGTGATGGTCATTATCAAGGTGAAGCAGGAACTGTAACTGTTACATTAGTTGAAGAAGAAGGTGAAGAACCTTGTTTTCAATTTGATAAAGATGCTCAATCTGAATATAGCGAAAGTTATACTGATAGAATTCAAATTGAGTTCAGTAAAGAGCAATATGATTATCTTGAAAAGCATGTTGAGGACATTAAAGATAATTACAGTATTGATGCAATAGTTTTTGCATACAAAATAGACTTTTTTGTTTCACCAGAAAAGGAATTAATTGAAAAGTCTATAATGGAAATTATAAAACAAACGTGTGATGATCATGAATATGAGTATAGTGGTAATGGTGAACTTGAAGATAGTGATTACTACGATGTAAATAACATTGAATTTTTAGGTGATAATAAAATTAATCTTGATTTAAACTATAGAGTAACAGAATATGCGACTAGTGATTGAAAAAGAAGAATATGATTTACCATACGGTATAAGTTTACTTAAAACTTTACATGGGAATGATTATAATGATTTACCGGAAGATTTTAAGCATGAAGAAATAAAGAAACTTTGGGAAGACTATAAAGGAATACCAAAAAAGCTTTATAAAATGACACAAAGTAAAGATGTTGAAACTTTAGAATTAGCTGTTAGACTACTTGAAAAGGACAAGATTAAGTTTTTTCAGGATTATAGGACTCATTGGACTAGTGGAGGAACAGAAAAAGTTTTAAATAGCGTAAAAGTATTTTTAACAATAGACCAACAAAGATGGAACAATTACAAGTAAAAAGTGACTTAGCAAAGTTACAACAATTATTGGGTAGCAAATTGTATTCTGATAAATACAGTTTTATACAAGAGGCTTTGCAAAATAGTACTGACGCAATGCGTAAGTGTGGTAAAGCAGATGAACCGTTTGATGTTAATGTTTATTTGAAAAATAGTACTTATTATTTTTCTATTAGGGATTATGGTTGCAGTTTTGACAGTATAGAAGAATTTAAAAGATTAGTAGGTACTTTATTGGAATCAAGTAAAACACAAAATAAAGACAGTGCTGAAAATCAGGAACTCGGTAAGTTTGGTATTGGTTCTATTGCAGTTGCAGCTTATAATAAAACTTGGGATTACAAGGTTTATAAAAATGGTAAAGGGTTTGATGCAAAATTACAGGAAATTGATGGACAGGGTTTATTTATGGAAGTATCTGATTATTATGATACTGCTGAAGTAGACGGTGTCTTTTTACAAATTCAGATTATTGATAGTCTTGAAACGTTTGTAAATAAGCTTTTAGAGAAAGCTAAGTATTTCCAAAACATCAAATTTAACTTTGATGCTGATGTTATTTATTCTTTAAGGTATAGTAATTTTAGTAATAGACTTGTTACTATAAACAAAGATTTTCAGATTTTTAAATCTGATGATTTTCAGTATAGTACTTTGAATAAAAGTAGTAAAATTCATATTTGTTTAGATCAATACGCTTATGAAATTAAATGGGATGAATTAGAAATTGATGCTGTAAATCTTCCATTGGCTCTCAGATTTAACTTAAATGATTTTGAAACTAATCCTACTAGAGAAGTATTAACTATTACACCTGATTACAAAGAAAAGATTATTGCAAAGCTAGAAAAGGTAGCTGATTGGCTTGTGGATAAATGGAATGAAGTTAATCCTATGAGAGAATGTAATAATTTGAATGATTACATTGACGAATTAGAAAAAAGACAAAACAAACATGTTTCTTTAGCTAATACTAATTTAGATGTTTTCTTGTTTTGTAATCTTTATTCCTTAAAAACCTTTAATACTGTTACTTTTAAGAATATAAGTGCTGGTACATTAAATGGGTTTAATTATTTTTTAAATAGATATTCATATTATTTCTACGAAGGATTTGCAACAATAAGACATGGTAATCTTTCAAGACACGCAGGATATATTGGTAGACATGATTGTTATTTTATTAAAAAGTCATTTAGTAGAACTTATCAAACTTACTTTAAGACTGTTTTGAGAAATAGTGATTCAAGAATTTATAAAAAGAAACCTGTAGAATTTGTATTCAGTAATCCTCAAGAAAACCAAGTAAGTTTTTTGAGGTATATGGAAAATTTTGAAAAAGTAAAAATTGATGCATTAACTGAAGAACATATTGAGGCTCTTACTAAAATGTTCAATGATTTTAAAACTCTAATGGTAGAGTTTGAAAAATGTATACCCAATGTAGAAGATATAGTTCCATTAAATTATGGAAATACTATTCCTAAGGTTCAAAGAAGAAAGAGCAAGATTGATAAAGGTGACGATGAAATAATCTTGAAGTATCCAAGAGAACCACAAAAATGGATAAACTGGAGTGCTGTTTGGGAAGATAAAGCTGTAAAAGTTAACGAACTAAAAAAGCTTAAAGCTTTACATATTTATGGCACAGAATCTAGAAGAAGAAACATTGAGCAAATTTTTACATTTACTAAAAACATACAAACGATTATGGTAAACGACAAAATCGAAAAGGTAATCAAGGATGAAAATCCACAGAATTTTATACATATTGACAATCTCAAGGAAAGATTTACAGTTTTAGCTAATTATTTTACTGCTTTGTATATTAAAGAACAAATGATTGGTTATAGATTTTTATTTGATAATGTAGACAAAATACAAAAATATATTTCTGCAACCATTGCAAATGATATAACAGAGCTAAAAATGCTTATGTCTAGATATAATGTTGATAACAAAGTTCACGAAAGTGGTATAATAAAAGAACTTTATGATCTTTATAAAGACAATCCTAAACTTTATAACCAAGAACATGTAAATATATTTAACAAGGTAGATAAAATTAAGGAAAACCTTGACTTTCTACAGTTATTTGCAGATGATCTTGTGAATGTTAATTCTCAATATACTCATAAAAAGATTAAAGCTGATCTTGCTTTAAAAACTATGAGAGAAGTCTTAAGAGCTAGAAAAGTGAGAATGAACTGGGAAAATTACAATTTGGATAAAGTAGAAGATTTTAAACCAATTATTATTGAACCACAACTAGAATGCGAAATATGAGTAAAAACGATCTAATTGAACAATTGATTAATTCTGATATTGAAGAAAATAGGCTCTTTGGGAGCCTATTACTTTCTTCAGAACAGATACCTGAAGAAGAAAGAGAACCACATATTATGAAGTTAATAAATGAATTCTTAACGAATAATAAATTAAGTATAGAAATGCAAAGAAATTTGATTTCTGCATATAACAATCTTTCTTTAAATAAATCACTTAAAAACAGAGTAGTAAAACTATGAAAAAGGTTTTTAATGATGTAAATTTAGTAGCTCAATTGTTTGTAAAACAAGAACAATATGAAGCTATGACGCCTTTAGTTCATATACAGGGTAGAGGTAAAAGTAGAAGGTTATATTTTAAGGGGGATACTGCTTATAGTTATAGAGATAGTTTTCCATTAGCAAGGATAGAAGGTGATAAACTTTATGTAAAGGATTTTTGTCCCTCTATTACTACTAAAAAACATAGAAGAATAATTTGTAATTGTGCTTCAAATTATAAGGTTATTCATTCTGATGATTTAAAAAGTCCAATATGCGGTGATGTAAATATGGAAATATGTTTTAAAAAACTTTTAAATGCTAGAGAATGGCGTTATTATTTTCAAAAAGCAATAACTAGAGCAATAGATGATGGTATTTATCCTATAACTAAATCAAAGTTTCCAATATTATTTAATAAAGAGCATGATAAACTTAAACAAATGCTTTTTTCAAGTGATTATGAGACATTTAATTTGGCAAGAAAAATAATTAAACAACAGAAATTAATATGACACAATTTAAAAAATATAAGCTAGGAGATACACTTTTAAAATCCGATTATGATCAAATAGATGCATTATTGGATTCAAAATGGAAAAAATCCGTTAATCTTGAACCAGGTAAAACTGTTTTCTTTGATAAATCTGTGCAGACTTCAAGAACAGAATTCAAAAAACAGTATCCAGATAACAAGGTAATTCAAAATTTAAGTAAAGCTGATTATTATATAACTAATCAAAAACCAAGCTTTTGGTTTAGTTTTTATAATACAAATCAACTGGTAATTGAGAATAAAAACTGGAGAAGTAATCATTATTTAGAAAATCTTAATAAAGCGATAGATTTTATTAATGGAAATATAAGTATCGTAAATCCAGAAACTATTAAATTTAAGGCAGCAAATGATGATTTACCACAGGAAATGGTAGCTAAAATACAACAAATGTTACAATCTCCTGATGTAGAAACATTGAATTTAGGGATAGCTATTTTATTTCAGTATGATCACGAAAAATGTCTTGATCAGTTTTATTTATTGTTAGCAAAAGCCAATGGTAGAAGTTGGTGGAGAAGAAAGAAAACGAGGGTAATTGAACAAAAAATCAAATTTATTAAATCACAATTTTCAAATCACAAATTCTAAAAACTAAAAAACTATGAAAAACTTTAATACAGAATTAACACCATCAGAAGCAGGTAACATTATTAAGTATATGATTACTCAAAATGTTGAACTTGCTAATAATAACCACATGCCAGTTGCTTTAAATATTGAAGGTAATCCGGGTATTGCTAAAACTTCAGTGGTTAAGCAAATTTGTGAAGAGTTAAATACACACCATTATATTAGACTAAATGTAGCAGAAATGGAGATAGGGGATTAAAATAAATCTGTTAAAATTTGGAAATGTCAATTATTTTTCCTATATTAGATTCCTAAAATTAAAATATGGAACTAAAATTGGAAAACTTATCACATTTAGTAAATAAGTGTGGGATTTATGAATTAATCATAAACAAGAAGTCATACGTAGGCTCAAGTATTAATCTAAGAGACAGATTAAGAGAGCACTTAAATGACTTAAATAGTAATAGTCACAGTAATAAAAAGCTCCTAAAAGCTTTTAACAAATACAAAGAGATATATTTTGGAGTAATAGAGTTTTGTAATTTGGATATTTTGATAGACAGAGAAGAATATTGGTATTCTGTAAAAGGATATTATAATCTTCAAAATCCTAAAAAGAATATTAATAAACAGTGTAAAACTGTTTATAAATTTTCTATGGAGCAAGAATATCTTGAAGAATATGTATCTGCGGCAGAAGCTGCTAGATTAAATGATATTACAAGTGGATCAGGTATTTCAAATGCTTGTAAAAACAAAACTTATTATGCTAGTGGTTTTTTATGGAGCTATGAAAAAGAAACTCCATTTAGAAATAACAAAGCTTTTATTCCAGTTTATATGTTTAAACCAAATGGTGAATTTGTTAAAAGGTTTTCAAGTTCTTACGAGGCAGCAAGGTATTTAATAAAAATACTAAATCTGTCTTTTGAAACAGAAATAATAGGATCTAATATTCAACAAAGTATAAAAAAAGGCTGTTTATGCAGAGGTTTTTTATTTTCAAAAACTGAAAAATGTCCAAAATTAAATAAAGTGGTTATGAAAAGACCATGTTATTTAAGAGATAGAACAAGTAATGAAATAATAAAAGAGTTCAAAAACATAGAAGAAGCTAGTTTATATTTTAAAAGAACTACGAAAATGACTTATGATTTAATTTATAAAAAAACAAGGATTGACAAAGTATATGTTTTAACATACTAGGTTCCCTTTAAATTCGGTGAATTGCTGGAACATCTTGAAGATTATTAAGCTACAACGTAACTGGAAACGGTAAGCGTGAATGCTCAAAAATTAATAATTATAAGACAATCAGCAGCCAAGCGTAAGTTTAAATGACTTGCGAAGGTTCAACGCATAGGTATTGAAACTAAATGGAGTGTTACTGTTTAACTCAGTAAATAAGTCGCAATTAGGATAAATTGCTACTCCATATTTAGAATATAATATATCCACGAGTGCCGAACAATATTGTAAAATAATTCAATATTGATGATATATGCTGGACTTACAAGAAATTGTAAGAAATAGAGATAAAAAGCTCTATGATAACAAATCGTTAACCGGATTTCCAATTACAGAATATAAGGTTTGCAAAGGAGAAGAATGTATGTGGATTGGCGATAAGCTGTTAAATGATTATCTTCTTCAAGGTTATCACGCTATAGGAGATTCTAGAATGTCTTATGCTAAACCTGAATGGTTAGTTGGTAAAGAAGATAAACCAGTTGTTCTTATTCTTGACGACTATAATCGTGGTATGGGTATTCTTATGAATGCTTGTATGCGTATTACTGACGAGCAGCAATATGTTTCTTGGGGATTACCAAAAGGTTCAAGTGTAATTTTAACTTCTAATCCTGAAGATAGTGAAGAATCTTTTAATGTTTCTACACTAGATTCTGCTCAAAAGACTCGCTTCTTGACAATTAAGATGAAACCTTCAGTGAATGATTGGGCTGTAGATTATGCAGAAAAGGTTGGATTGCCAAGTCCATTTATCAATTTTATGCTTAAACACCCTGAAGTAATTGAAGGAGCTTCTGTAGATGAAAATGGTAATGCAATTAAGAAAGGTAACTTAAGAATTTGGTCTAAGTTCTTTCACGCAGTTTCTGGATTAAGCAATAATTTATCTGATAATTGGGGTACAGTATTCTTATTGGGTCAAAATAGTCTTCCTGTAGAACATCTTTTGATGTTAAACAAGTTCATTGAGGACAAATTGGATCAAATTCCTACACCAGAACAATTGTTAAATTCTCAACCAGAAGATGCAATTAAGGCTCTAAAATCTGTAATTGGTAGTGGTTCCAAAAAGCGTATTGACATTTCTTCTATTCTTTCAAGACGTATTATGAACTATACTTTGGTAAATCATAAGAAGTTCAGCAAGGATATGGTAAATACTTATGCGGAAATTATGGAATCAGAGTATATGAGTCCTGATTTGGTATTACTTTCGGTTAAGAAAACTACCAAATTGTTCCCACAACTAATCTCTCGTCCTAAGTTGATTAGCATTCTTACTACATAATAAATAACAGGAAAGGTGGTGTAAAAGCCACCTTTCTTTTTATTTTTGCAATTATGACAGCAGAAGAAATGTTAAAATCTAACGATAAGGAAATTGTAGAATTGTATTCAAATATAATCTATAATACAAAAGGTTTAGATTATCTAAAAGAATTATTTGAAAATTTACCTTATACTTTTTTTGTATATAAAGGGATTGTAAATATTAGAGGTGTTGGATTATATAACCAAATAAAACGAGGTAATTATGCTAAAATCAAAGAATTTACAAGGAATGACTTTAAAAAAATAACAGAAGGACTTATGAGAGTAGAAGAAATGATTAATTCCGATGATAAAGAAATAGCAGAAATGGGTTGTACTTTGTTCATGAAAGAGAAAAATACTACAGTTGATCAGTTACGTAAAATGCTTACTAAATTTGGTAAATATAATATTCTTATTATTTCTAACCATCAAGTAGAACTAACACACAGAATAAGGTATTTTAATAACTCTAGTATTTTTGTCAAAGATCCTACAAGAACAGTTTTAATAGATTTAAAATGATAAACGATAAAACAGTAGAAATGATTTGTTCATCTGATCGTGAAGTAAGAGAATTAGGTGCGCAATTAATACTTAATAACTATACAGATGTAGAAATACTTATAAGGGATTTAAATAATTTTGTTTATCCAAATAAGGACAAATATTATATAGAAAATACTAGGAAGTGGGTAGTAAAAAAATTATTTGACGTTTATAATTATACTTATTCAATAGGGTATAAATTTAATAAAAATGAAGGAAATTATCTGTATGATTCTTATTCTTATTATAATAGAACAACTTTTACAAACAATAACTCTGAAAGAAAACTAACATGGATGACAGGATAAAACAAATGATTAATTCAGATGATCCTGAAATAGCAATATTAGGTGCTAAATTACTTGTACAAGAAGATGAAACAAAAAAGAGAATAAAAATTCCAAAATGGTTTATTGAGTTTTATAAAGATACTAAAGATAATTTACATTCTAGGTATATAAGAAAAGCAGCACTAAATGGCGCAATTTATATTAGGTCATTAAAAGACTATAATGATTTTATAAGTACAGGGTTTTCGCATAGTATTTATACACACGAATTAGAACATTTATTGGAATACGATAGTATATTAAGAAAAATTAAAGAAAAAGAATTATGAATAGAGACAAGCAACTTCAGAACATAATATTTGAGCTTATAAATAGTAGCTCTACGGTATTTTATGGATTATTCCTTACTGAAGTAAATAAATTTTTTGATAAAAGAATACCAACAGCGTGTTTAGCTAAACATCCTGATGCAAAGATTCCTATTATGTTATTTAATCCTGATTTTTGGGATAAGTTAAATGATAAACAAAGGAAGTTTTTGGTATTACACGAATGTAGTCATCTTATAAACCAATGTTTTATAATGATTAAAGAGTTTGGGATGGAAAGCCCATTAGATAATATAGCTATGGATTTGAACATTAATAGTATTCTTATGAATAACTATGCCAATGATTTGGAATTTATAGAAGGTGGTATGTTACCTAAAAACTTTCCTGAACTAAAACTTGAGGAAGAAAAAGATAGTCTTTATTATTATCAAAAGCTTAAACAAGCTAAAGATAAAAAAGAAGAAAGTAAAGGTGAAGAAGATAGTTTAGCAGGTGAACCAGGTAATAAGAATGGTAGCAGTGGGTGTAAAAATCTTGATGATTTATTGGATAATCAAGAAAAGATAGATAAGCACACAACTTGGGAAGAACTAACTGAAGGAATGAGTGATATAGAGAAAGAAGTTCTTAAGCGAGATATTGTTAATCGACTTGAAAAGATTGCTGAAGATGTAACTAAACAACATGGACATATTCCAACTCATTTAGAAGGTGTCCTAAAAAGTATACAAAAGGTTAAAGAGACTGTTAATTGGAAAGGTTTATTTAGAAAGTTTATTGGTTCTACTATAAGCAATGAAATATTGATTAATAGAAAAAGACCAAATAAAAGATTTGAAGATAACCCAAGTACTAAATTTAAGTTTAAAGTTAGCGGTGTATTTTTATCTGATTCAAGTGGTTCTGTAAGTGATGAAGAACTAGAAAAATGTAACGCTGAGCTTTATAATGTATATAAAGCTGGTGGTAATGTTGATTATGCAAGCTGGGATGCTGAATGTGAAACACCTGTTAAATATGAAGGTAAACTAAACATCACAAGAACAAAAGCAGGATCTACAGATTTAAATTGTGCTATTGAGGAAATAAATAAAGGGTATAAGAAGAAAGGTTGGAACTTTGCAATTGTAACTACTGATGGTCATATTCCTGAAATTACAGTTAAGTCTATGATTCCTACTATGATTCTAATTACTCCCAATGGTAATGTTAATTTTCGTAGTAGATTTAAGTACAAAGTAGTAAAAATGGGATAAAAAATATAACAAGTGTCTAGTAAATTGGACACTTGTTTATTCCAATTTTTTTATTATATTCGCAACCCTTT
>JACCDU010602051.1_pt1 | contig 13275 bp, 11 predicted proteins | sample 7446081 | NCBI WGS metagenome assembly JACCDU01 (sample SAMN15323447, study PRJNA562643) | freshwater metagenome | isolation source: river surface water | place: USA:Blue River Watershed | collected 2017-08-17 | reverse complement strand
TGGATCTCCATGTTGCCGGTGCCCTTGAATTCTTCGTAGATCACATCGTCCATGCGGCTGCCGGTATCGATCAGGGCGGTAGCGATAATCGTCAGGGAGCCGCCTTCCTCGATGTTACGGGCCGCACCGAAGAAGCGCTTCGGCTTTTGCAGGGCATTGGCATCCACACCGCCCGACAGCACCTTGCCGGAAGCAGGCTGGACAGTGTTGTAGGCACGGGCAAGACGGGTGATCGAATCGAGCAGAATCACCACATCCTTCTTGTGCTCGACCAAGCGCTTGGCTTTCTCAATCACCATCTCGGCGACTTGTACGTGACGTACGGGTGGTTCGTCAAAGGTCGAGGCAATCACTTCGCCGCGCACGGAGCGCTGCATTTCGGTCACTTCTTCCGGACGTTCATCGATCAGCAGTACGATCAGTACCACATCCGGGTGGCTGGCGGTAATGGCGTGCGCAATGTTCTGCAACATGACCGTCTTACCAGATTTCGGCGAGGCGACCAGCAGACCACGTTGTCCCTTACCGATTGGCGCCACCATGTCGATGATGCGCGATGTCAGGTTTTCTTCGGTTTTGCTGTCACGTTCCAGACGCAGCGGTTGGTTCGGATGCAGCGGTGTCAGATTTTCGAACAGAATCTTGTTCTTGCAGGCATCCGGCGCTTCGCCGTTGATGCGGTCGACCTTGGTCAGGGCAAAGTAGCGCTCGCCCTCACGCGGCATCCGGATTTCGCCTTCCACGGTATCCCCGGCGCGCAGGTTGTAGCGGCGCATTTGCGAAGGCGAGACGTAGATATCGTCGGAGCTGGCCAGATAGGAGGATTCCGGCGAACGCAGAAAGCCGTAGCCTTCCTGCATCACTTCCAAACAGCCGTCACCCCAGATGGTTTCACCGGATTTGGCGTGCTCTTTGAGCAGGGCAAAGATCAGTTCCTGTTTGCGCAGGCGGTTGGCGTGTTCGATACCCGCCGTGGTGGCCATGTCAATCAGATGGCTGACATGCTTTGACTTGAGTTCGGAGAGATGCATAGAAATGATGTGCGGGAAAAATGGATCTTCCGTCACAGTGGCGCACATTGTGTGCAAGATGTTTGTGAGCGGAAGAGAGACGCTTGTCTTCAAGCGGCAGGCGATCAACGTCGATGTCGGTTTAATCGCAGTCTGGCCGGAGTTGCTCCGTCAGATTGAGAACAGGTCTTGCTGAGGTACGACAGATAATGCAGGTGCTGTAGGTAAAGCGGGGTGGAATGCATCCGCATCCCACCCGTTAAATCTTACAGGTGGCCGTCCAGGAAGGCAACCAGTTGCGACTTAGAGAGCGCACCCACCTTGGTGGCTTCGACCGAGCCGTTCTTGAACAGCATCAGTGTCGGAATACCACGTACGCCAAACTGGGCCGGCGTCTGCTGGTTCTCATCAATATTGATCTTGGCGACTTTGACTTTGCCGGCGTATTCCTTGGCAATATCGTCCAGAATCGGAGCGATCATTTTGCAGGGACCACACCATTCGGCCCAGAAGTCGAGCAGGACGGGTTCGGACGAGTTGATCACATCGTCGGCGAAAGAACTGTCAGATACGTGGACAATATGTTCGCTCATAGCGCATTGCCTCAAAGGAATAAGTGAATAAGGAATCCGTAATATGCCTGTTTGTGTGCAACGACACAAGACAGACGTGCGCAGTTTGCCGCAAGACGGCATAATGGGCAAGATGTTGTTCTGAAAGTTATTCAATCTCGAGGAAAGTCATGACGTACGTTGTTACGGATAACTGCATCAAGTGCAAATACACCGATTGCGTGGATGTGTGCCCGGTGGACTGCTTCCATGAAGGCCCCAACTTCCTGGTCATCGACCCGGACGAGTGTATCGATTGCACGCTGTGTGTGGCTGAATGCCCGGCAGAAGCCATTTATGCCGAAGATGACGTCCCGGCAGGGCAGGAAAACTTTATTGCACTGAATGCCGAACTGGCTAAAAACTGGCCGGTGATTTCCGAACGCAAGGATCCGCTGCCGGATGCTGATACATTTAATGGTCAGGCCGGTAAACTGGCTGATCTGGAACGCTAATTACAGGAATTTGTAGAGCATGCTGGTTAAGGAAATACTTAAACTCAAGGGCAATGTCCTGTTTACCACCCATTCAGGCGCCAGCCTGGCGAAAACCATTGATGCACTCACTGAGCACGATGCCGGTTCGCTGGTGGTGATGGATGGTGGTGAAATGACAGGCCTGGTCACCTTCCGCGAAGTGCTGCAAGCTGTGGCCAAGACCAAGGGTGACCTGTCAGTGATGACCGTGGCTGATTTTAAAGTCCACAATCCGGTGGTTGCCCGTCCCGACATGCCGATTGAAGCCGTGCGTGAGTTGCTGGTCAGCCATCACCAGCGTTACGTACCGGTGATGGATGGCAAAGTCCTGATGGGCGTGGTCTCGTTCATGGACGTGGCCAAAGCGGTGCTTGATGAGCAGGGTTTCGAGAACCGCATGCTCAAAAACTTCATCAAGAACGGGCCGGCAGAAGACGCCAACGACTAAGTTTTTAGTCGATTGGCGTTGGCGATCAGTACCGCCAGCACACAAGAGGCCATCCGTGTTTCGGCATTGTCGGCCCGTGATGTCAGAATAATCGGCACGCGGGCGCCCAGCACAATGCCGGCCGGTACAGCGCTGGCCAGATATTCCAGCTGTTTGGCCACCATGTTGCCGGATTCGAGATCCGGCACGACCAGAATATCGGCCATACCAGCCACCGCCGACTTGATGCCTTTGGTCTGAGCGGCTTCGAGCGAGATGGCATTATCAAAGGCCAGGGGGCCGTCCAGAATGCCGCCTTTGATCTGGCGACGATCCGCCATTTTGCACAGGGCGGCAGCATCCAGCGTTGATTGAATCTTCGGGTTGACCGTTTCTACTGCCGACAGAATGGCCACGCGGGGCTCCGGCGTGCCCAGAATATGCGCGAGATCAATCGCATTCTGGATGATGTCGGCCTTGGCCATCAGATCCGGATAGATATTGATGGCCGCATCGGTAATCAGTAATGGTTTGGCGTAGGTCTGCACATCCATGCGGAATACGTGCGACAGTCGACGTGCCGTCCGTAGGCCGGTGGTGCGATCCACCACGGCACTCATCAGTTCATCCGTATGCAGGCTGCCTTTCATCAGGGCATCCGCTTCACCCTTGCGTACCAGTTCAACGGCGATGCGTGCCGATTCCTGGCTGTAAGGTGTGTCCACGATACGGTAAGCGCTGATGTCAAACCCGAGGGTGTGGGCTACCTGCTGTATGCGTGCTGCCGGGCCAACAAGAATCGGGCAGATCAGACCGCGCGCAGCAGCGAGCAGGGCGCCTTTCAGCGATTCTTCGTCACAAGGGTGCACCACGGCGGTGGCCACTGGGTCCAGGCCATCGGCCTGGGCCAGAAAGCGTTGAAAACGCTCGTCACGATTAGACAGCATGGCTTCAGGCACACACAAACGCTTGCGAATGATCTTTTCGTGAGGCGCTAATACTTCCAGCGTGCCAGTCACGGCACGCAAGCCATTGGCCAGGGTTACTTCGGCATCAAACAGTACATGTTGTGTCCGTTCGTATTTGCGTTCGACCGTGATCTTGAAGTTGACGGTATCGCCGACGGTCACCGGGCGCAGATAACGCAGGTTCTGATCGACGAGAATGGTGCCGAGACCGGGGAGTTCACTCCCCAGCAAGTTGACCAGCATGGCGCCGGACCACATGCCATGAGCAACGACTTCCCGATAAATACTGTTGTCCGCGAACTCCGGGTCCAGCATGGAGGGATTGGCATCGCCGGTGGCTGCGGCAAAGAGCCGCAGATCGTCGATGGTCACCGTTTTCGTAATGGCGGCACTGTCACCCACCTTCAGTTCACTGAAGGGATGATTTTCAACGGTGCTGCCACAGAATTTATCGAAGTTGAGTGCTTGAGACATGGTGAACCCGGATCAGAAGATCAATAGAGAATATGACGACCACCATCGACCACAATAACATCCCCTGTAATGCCACGGCCAGCCGGACTCGCCAGCAGCGTGGCCAGGGCGCCCACTTCTTCAATGGTCACCAGACGGCGCAATGGGGCATGTTCGACGCTGTCCTGCATCAACTGGTCGAAATCCACAATGCCGGAGGCTGCACGGGTTGCAATCGGGCCGGGGGAAATGGCGTTCACCGAGATGTTTTTCGGACCCAGTTCGGCAGCCAGCGAACGCGTGGCAGATTCCAGGGCAGCTTTGGCCAGCCCCATAATGCCGTAATTGGGCGCAACACGGTTGGCCCCTTCGTAGCTCATAGTCAGTAGTGCGCCGCCGTGGGTCATGAGTGGGGCGGCATGACGGGCCAGGCGGATCAGGCTGTGGCAAGAGATATCCATGGCGCGGGCAAAGCCTTCACGGCTGGTGTCGAGCACCGGGCCGTGCAGATCATCCAGAGGGGCAAAGGCAATCGAATGCAGGACGAAATCCAGGCGTCCCCAGTTCGGGTCCTGGCTGATTTTCTCGAAGAGTGCACCCATCTGGGCGTCGTTTTCTACATCGAGTGCTTCGATCAGTGTGGCATCAATGCTCTCGGCCAGCGGACGGACATGCGGCTCGGCTTTGGCATTGAGATAGGTGACAGCCAGTTCGGCACCAGCGGCGCGGAAGGCTTCTGCACAGCCCCAGGCAATACTGTGTTCATTGGCAACGCCGACGACCAGGCCTTTCAAGCCCTGAAGCGAGGTGTTCGAGAGGTGTAGGGTCATGCTGTAATCCTGAAAACGAAATTGGATACTTCTTATGTTGCGCCGCAACGTGGTTTAGTGCAAGCGCAGACCCGCTCAAGGGCGTGAATTTTTTGTGACAGCCGGCCGGCCTCTCGCGGATAATGCGGTCCATGAATGCACCTGCAGTCCAAACATCGCCGCCGACATCAGAGCAACGCCATTACATGACGCCGGGCGGCCACCGCCGCCTACGCGATGAACTGGAGTTTCTGGTCAAAACTGAGCGTCCGAAAATTGTCGATATCGTGTCCTGGGCGGCCTCGAACGGGGATCGCTCAGAGAACGGCGATTACCTCTATGGGAAAAAGCGCCTGCGCGAGATTGACCGGCGTATCCGGTTTCTCATGAAGCGACTGGAGCATGCCCATGTGGTGGATCCGGGCCAGCAGCAGCATCGGGATCAGGTATTTTTTGGCGCGACCGTGGTGGTCTGTGATGAAGACGGTGCAGAATGCACCTACAGCATTGTCGGTATCGATGAAGCCGATCCGGCCAAGGGCTGGATCAGCTGGGTATCACCCCTGGCGCGGGCCTTAATTAAATTACGCGAAGGCGACGTCGCCCGTTTTGCCAGCCCGCTGGGTGCGCGTGAGCTGGAAGTGCTGGAAGTCCGCTACGAATCATTGGTCATGGCGGCATTTGATCCCGAGGCTTGAATTTCCTGGCATCGCCACCAGATACACCCCAACGCTTTTTATTTTTGTTGATCCTTTTTTTGCATAAAAACAGAAAACCATGACCAATCAGACACCTACCGAAACAAAAACATTCCAGGCTGAAGTCAAACAGCTACTGCAGCTGATGATTCATTCGCTTTATTCGAACAAAGAAATTTTCCTGCGCGAGCTGGTTTCCAATGCTTCTGATGCCTGCGACAAGCTACGCTATGAAGCTCTGGCCAACCCGGCCCTGTTTGAAAACGACCCGGAGCTGGGTCTGCGCATTCTGATTGATGCTGATGCCAAAACCATCACCATTGCCGACAATGGTATCGGGATGACCAAGGATGAAGCGATTGCCCACCTGGGCACCATCGCCAAATCCGGCACCAAGGAATTTTTCTCGGCACTGACCGGGGATGATCAGAAAGATGCCAACCTGATTGGCCAGTTCGGTGTGGGCTTCTATTCGTCCTTCATCGTCGCCGATAAAGTGACCGTACGCAGCCGTAAAGCCGGCGCCGCCGCCAATGCTGGTGTGGAATGGGTGTCCAGCGGCGAGGGTGATTACACCGTTGCCGACATCGATCACCCGGCCCGCGGTACCGAAGTGATCCTGCATCTGCGTGCCGAGCAGGAAGACCTGGTTAACGGCTGGAAAATCCGTGAAATTCTGCGCAAGTACTCGGATCATATTGCCTTGCCGATCCGTATGGCCAAAGAAAGCTGGGGTGAAGACACCAAGGCCATGAAGGCCACCGGCGAAGAAGAAACCGTCAATCAGGCCAGCGCACTCTGGGCACGCTCCAAGAATGAGGTCACCGAAGACGAATACAAGGCTTTTTATCAGCATGTCGCTCACGACTATCAGGAGCCGCTGACCTGGGTGCATGCCAAGGTCGAAGGTCGTCAGGAATACACACAGCTCTTGTACATCCCGGCGCAGGCGCCGTTTGATTTGTGGGACCGCAGCGCCCGTCATGGCATCAAGCTCTATGTGAAGCGCGTCTTCATCATGGACGATGCCGAACAGCTAATGCCCACTTATATGCGCTTTGTGCGCGGCGTGGTCGATGTTGCCGATTTGCCGCTCAACGTGTCGCGTGAAATCCTGCAGGAAAGCAAGGACATCGAACAGATCCGTTCCGGTTGTACCAAGCGCATCCTCGGCTTGCTGGAGGACCTGGCCGACAACCAGGCGGAGAAGTACACCACATTCTGGAACCAGTTCGGTCAGCTACTCAAAGAAGGCGTTGGTGAAGACCATGCCAACCAGGCACGCATTGCCAAGCTATTGCGCTTTGCCACCACCAGCACCGATAGCCCTGAACAAAGCGTTTCTCTGACCGAATACGTCTCGCGGTTGAAGCCGGGCCAGGACAAGATCTACTACGTCACGGCAGAAACCTTCCAGGGCGCCAAAAATAGCCCACATCTGGAAATCTTCCGCAAGAAGGGCATTGAAGTGCTGCTGCTGTCAGATCGTGTGGACGAGTGGCTGGTCAGTCACCTGCGTGATTTTGACGGCAAGGCACTGCAGTCCGTGGCCAAGGGTGGTCTGGATCTGGGGGCGCTGGAAGATGCCAGCGAAAAGCAGGCCCGTGCCCAGGCGGAGTCGTCGGCCAAGGATCTGGTCGAGCGCCTCAAGAAATCGCTGGAGTCCAGGCTCAAGGACGTGCGTGTGACGCATCGTCTGACGGATTCACCGGCCTGTCTGGTGGCCGACGAGCAGGACCCGGGCGCCAACCTGCAGCGTATGCTGAAGATGATGGGTCAGAGTGCGCCGGACATCAAACCGATTCTGGAGATTAACCCGCAACACCCGATGCTCAAGAAGATGGAGTTGCTTCCCAACGAGGGCGGCCACTTTGATGACTACGCGTCGGTGTTGTTTGATGAGGCCTTGCTGGCCGAAGGCGGGCAGATCGATGATCCGGCCGGCTTTGTCCGCAAGATCAATCGTCTGATGCTCGGTTGATCGCTGCTTGATGTGTGAACAACGCCACCTACGGGTGGCGTTGTTCATGGTGCTGAGCAAATCGCCTCAATCCTTAACTGCGGGCGATCCACCCCGTTGTAATGATTAATTTCCAGCGCGTAGGCGAGTGTGTCCTGTTCACCGGGGATCGTGGTGTCGTTAAAGCGGATGGCATCCATCCGGCTTTGCCCACAACCCAGTGTTAGTTTCAGATGTTTATCCTGGAGTAGGCGCGACTCCAGAATCTTGAAGTGGTTGGCAAAGATGGGCGCCGGAAAGCCCTGGCCCCAGATCCCCTCCGATAGCAGGCGGGCGGTATTCAGGGTCAGCTCACTGTCGACTAACGGGCCATCAATGGCTAGGCTTTGACTCCGGGCCTCCATCGGCAGAAGTTGATCCACTAGGTCGTCAAACGCTTGCTGAAAGCGGTTGAAATCGCTTTCACGGATCGTGAGCCCGGCAGCCATGGCATGGCCACCGAATTTGAGAATCAGCTCCGGGTACTGTTTGGTCAGGTGGTCGAGGGCGTCACGTAGATGCAGGCCGGGAATCGAACGGCCGGAGCCCTTGATCTGACCGCTCCCATCGCCGGCAAACACAATGGTCGGACGGTGCATCTGTTCCTTGATGCGTCCAGCCAGAATGCCGACCACGCCCCCGTGCCAGTGCGGGTCGTACAAACTGATACCCGCCGTATTGGCAATATCCAGTTGCCCCAGAATGCGCGCTGCATCAGTCTTCATCTGATCCTCCACCGAGCGGCGTGCCAGATTGAGCTGATCCAGTTCCTTGGCGACGTGCAGTGCTTCACCAATCTCTTCGGCGAGCAGACAGCGAATCCCGATCCGCATATCGTCCATGCGGCCGGCCGCATTGAGACGTGGGCCGAGTAGAAAGCCTAGATCGCTGGCCTGCGCCCGATCCGGTTGTTTACCGGCTACGGCGTAGAGCGCCAGAATGCCGGCACAGCAACGGCGCTGACGAATTCGCTGAAGGCCGTTGGCGACCAGAATCCGGTTGTTGCGATCCAGCGCCACCACGTCGGCAATGGTGCCCAGGGCCACCAGATCAAGCAGGGTGCCCAGATTGGCCTGCTCGGCCGCTGCCCAGCCGCGTTGACGTAATACCTGACGCAGTCCCATCAACACGTAGAGCATGACGCCCACACCCGCCAGATTCTTTGACGCAAAATCACAGCCAGGTTGATTGGGGTTCACAATCGCATCGGCATCGGGCAATGTGGCGCCCGGCAAATGGTGATCGGTAATCACCACCTGCATGCCCAGCGCTTTGGCACGTGATACACCGTCAATACTGGCGATGCCGTTATCAACGGTCATTAATACATCAGGTGCGCTACCTGGCACCTCAGCAACCAGGTCCACGATGGCCGGTGTGAGGCCGTAGCCGAGCTTGAAACGGTCTGGCACAAAATAGGTCAGACGATCCGGGGCCAGGCCGAGCATGCGCAAACCTTTCACGGCAACGGCACAGGCGGTGGCACCATCGGCATCATAGTCGGCCACAATACAGATCCGTTGGCCCTGCATGATGGCGTCGGCCAGAATGCGAGCCGCGGCGTCCATACCCTTGAGGCCACCGGGTGGTAGCAAGTCGGTCATCTGTGTGCTGATGTGCTCCGGCTGGCTAATGCCGCGTGCCGCATACAGTCGGGCGAGCAGGGGATTAACGCCGCCCTGTTCCAGTTGCCAGGCGGTACGCTCCGACCAGGCGCGCTGCTTGAGCATCACCATGATTGAATCAGCGTCGCCAGATCTGGCTGCCGTGTCTGGCGGCCCAGGAGCCGTTGCCACAGTGCCGGATGCAATCCCTGATGCCGTTTGTCGAGTCGCCAGCCATCGGTCACCCGTTCATTGGGCGATATCAGCGTCAGTGAGTCCAGGGCACCGCACGATAATTGCTCAAGCGCCGGGCTAATCCATGTGGCAATCAGTGCATCGGCAGCGCTTTGCCAGCCATCCAGATTATCTTCTGCGATGGCCGTCGTTAAGGCCGTATCCAGGATCAGGGTGGAACCATCGCTCTGTTTAATCAGGTTGGTCGGATCGTACGTTGTTTTGTGTAACAGGCACAGGCCCTTGAGCAGGGGGTGTTGTCCCACCACACGATCAAATCGCGTCTGTTCCGTCATGGTGATACGCGTCGGGCCACTCAATCCCCAGGGCCAGACACTATTAATACTGGGCTGGCCACGCATCTGGCGTGCTTCGTTGACGGGATGATCGTTGAGACACATCTGGATCCGGTTAATCCACTGCAGGCCCAGGCTGCCCAGAACGTGACGCGATTCATTGGCATCGATCCGGCGGCCGACGACCCGGCTGGTGGCGGCCAGGTTGGGCAAGACACCGTTCGGGTCTGTCGGTTCAAAATACCAGTGGCGATCTGCTGTCGGGTCCGGGCTGGCAAAAAAACGGCCTTCGCCGGCAAACTCTTCGTTCAGCCGGGCGATAAAGGCCTGTGTCTCATGGGCATCCGGTGGGGCATGTTTTAGATCATTGAGTACCAGGTGTTGCTGGATAAAGTCCAGATTGACCGGATCGCTACATAACAGCCGGCGTGTAGCGGTATCCGGCATAGTGCCATCATCCAGCAGCTCACCCGACAGCCTTAAAGCAGCGAGGGAGGTTGCCGGCGTTGTATCACCCAGGGTGCTGGCTAATACGCTTTCCCACGAATCGGCCGCAGCCAGCGGTTCGCGGAAGTGCGTGGCGAGACCTAAAAAGCGGGCCAGTGGTCTTTGCTGCGGAAAATCAAACGCGGCGGTGTTGTCATGATCCGGCCAGAGCAGATCAGGAACGAATAGAGTCAGATGCATGTGTTGTGAGGCAAATGGCGCAGGGGCGGAGGGCTGAAGTCGCGCAGAATCCGCGAGGCGGCTGTCGTGCTGAAAGCCCGGGGGGGTCGAATCGAGTGTAGCATAGCGCTCTTATGCCTTTTTTGTGCTCTGTGCGCACCGGATTGTGAAAATACCTTTTCAGTTACTCATCGGATTACGCTACGTCCGTAGCCGCCGTCAGATCGGCCAGGACAACCGTTTTATCTCCTTTATTTCCGGCCTCTCTATGGTCGGCATTGCGCTCGGGGTTGCCGCGCTGATCGTCGTGCTGTCGGTCATGAACGGTTTCCAGAAAGAGTTACGCTCACGCATCCTCGGTGTTACTTCGCATATCGAAGTGGTCGGGATGGATGGCGCACTCCAGAACTGGCAACAAGTGGCGGCCCAGGCCCGCACCGTGCCGCAGGTATTGGCTGCCGCACCGTATGTGCAGGGTCAGGTCATGCTGAACGGTCGTAGCCAGGAAGCAGGTGATGGCCCGGTATTCCCCGGTAGCGGAGTGCGCGGTGCTGTGATCCGCGGCATTGATCCGCAGCAAGAAAACACGGTTGCCGACTTCAATACCCACATGAAATCCGGCATGCTGGATAGCTTGCAGCCGGGTGCCTTCCGCATTGTGCTGGGCAGTGATCTGGCGCGTGCATTGGGGGTGACGGTCGGTGATCGGGTCACCGTGATCGCGCCGGAAGGCGTGGTGACGCCGGCGGGTGTGATTCCGAGAATCAAGAGTTTCGAGATCAGCGGTATTTTCGAATTCGGTATGTTCGAGTACGACAGTGGCCTGGCCCTGATTGATCTGCAGGATGCGCAGGTGCTGTTCCGCCTGGGGCAAACCGTGACTGGCGTCCGCCTGAAGGTCGATGATCCCTTCAAGGCACCGCAGATTGCGCGGGCCATTGCGCCCGAACTCAGCGAGCCGGCGTACCTGATCGACTGGAGTCGTAAGCACGCCAACTTCTTCCGGGCTGTGCAGATTGAAAAGCGCATGATGTTCCTGATTCTGTTCCTCATCGTGGCGGTTGCCGCCTTCAATATTGTGTCGACGCTGGTCATGGCCGTGACCGACAAGAGGGGTGACATTGCCATCCTGCGTACCTTGGGCGCCAGCCGGGGCAGCATTGCCCTGATCTTCATGGTGCAGGGTGCCCTGATCGGCCTGATTGGTCTGGGCCTCGGCGTTGCCGGTGGGGTGGCGCTGGCCCTGAATATTGATACCGTTGTGCCGGCCATTGAACGTCTGTTCGGCATTCACTTCCTGTCACGCGAGGTGTACTTCATCTCCGAGCTGCCCTCCGATCTGCAATGGGACGATGTGATGACCATTTCCATCACGGCCTTTGTGCTGACGCTGCTGGCGACGCTGTATCCCAGCTTGCGGGCAGCGCGTGTCCAACCGGCGGAGGCGCTGCGTCATGAGTAATCCTGTTCTATCCTGCCGTGCCCTGGGTAAGGTCTATGGCGCCGGTGCCGAAGATGTCTGCGTGCTGAATGATGTCTCCTTCGATCTGGCTGCCGGAGAGTCTGTTGCCATTGTGGGTGCTTCGGGCTCCGGTAAAAGTACCTTTCTGCATTTGCTCGGCGGCTTGGATCAGCCCACGTCCGGTGATGTGCAGATTGCCGGACGCAGTTGGCTGACCATGTCGGAGAGGGAGCGGGGCCTCTGGCGTAACCGCCACATGGGCTTTGTCTACCAGCACCATCATCTGTTGCCGGAATTTACTGCCGTTGAAAACGTGGCGATGCCGCTCTATGTGCGCGGGTTGCCGAAAACCGAAGCCGATGCTGAGGCACGGGAATGGCTAGAGAAAGTCGGGCTGGGTCATCGCCTGCAGCACACACCGGCGGCACTGTCCGGCGGTGAGCGCCAGCGTACGGCCATTGCTCGCGCCCTGGCCAGTCGCCCGTCCGTAGTGCTGGCCGACGAACCCACCGGGAATCTTGATCGACAGACGGCGCAGCAGGTATTTACCCTGTTCCGCGAACTGAGTGTTGAATCCGGTGTGGCCTTCGTGCTGGTCTCGCACGATACGGGCTTGGCCGCACAGCTGGATCGCGCCCTGAGGTTGCAGGATGGGGTGCTGACGGATGCGGCCTGACTGAGTCGGCCCCGGTGCCCATCCCGTTAATCGCCTTTGCGGCAGGGGTATTGTCCTGCCAGTTGCTGCCGGCGATACCGGATTGGCCCTGGTCTCTGTTACTGGCTATTAGTCTCAGTCTCTGGGGGATCGGATTCTGGCGATTCAGGTGCTTGGGCAGGCAGACAACACAGTCGACCCCGGGTAAATCCGGTACGCGCATCCTATTCGCTCTGGCCGTGTTCGCGGCGGCATCCGGCGCAAGCTATACCTGTTGGCGCAGTGCGGTCGTTCTTTCAGACACGCTGCCCGAGGCGGCCATGGGCCGTAATCTTAAGATCACCGGCGTGGTTGATGCCTTGCCGGATCGTACGGCCCGCGGCCAGCGTTTTCAATTTCGGGTGGAACAGGTTGATTCGCCTTTCCATGTGCCGGAGCGCATACAACTTTCGATCTGGTTGTCGCCCCGTGATGGTGAAGACGATGCATTGAGTGGCTTGCATGGGTTGCAACCGGTCAGGGCGGGCGAGCGCTGGGCTTTTACCGTTCGCTTGAAGCGGCCGCATGGTCTGGCCAACCCGCATGGCTATGATGCCGAAGCCCGTTTGTTCGAGAACGGTATCCGCGCCACCGGTTATGTCAGAAGCGGTGAAAAACTCACAGACTTCGTGCCCGGTGTTGCTACAGGCATTGCCGCCATGCGTGAATGCATTCGTGACCGCTTCGAACGGGTGCTCCCGGAAGCGGAATTTCCTGATGCCGGTATTCTCACCGCTCTGGCCATTGGCGATCAGAAAGCCATTGCCGGCCCCCTATGGCAGGTGTTCTCCAAAACCGGCACCACCCATCTGATGAGTATTTCCGGACTCCATGTCACTCTGTTCTCTGGCCTGGTGGGATGGCTGAT
>JACCDU010158343.1_pt1 | contig 13275 bp, 13 predicted proteins | sample 7446081 | NCBI WGS metagenome assembly JACCDU01 (sample SAMN15323447, study PRJNA562643) | freshwater metagenome | isolation source: river surface water | place: USA:Blue River Watershed | collected 2017-08-17 | reverse complement strand
CAAACTTTCCCAAGGGGACATTGATGAACAAACCTACCAACCGTCGCGTATTCATGATGCAAACCATTTCTGTTGCTGGCGTTGCTGCCTTCGCAACAACCGCTGCACAAGCAGCGATGGTGGACGAGAAAGACCCACAAGCTGCTGGCTTGGGTTACAAAGCTGATGCCACCAAAGTGGACAAAGCCAAGCAACCTAAATACGCTGCAGGTCAACTGTGTAATAACTGCGCCTTGTACCAAGGTAAGGCTGCTGATGCAGCTGGCGGTTGCCCTCTGTTTGCTGGCAAGCAAGTGGCTGGCAAAGGTTGGTGTTCGGCTTACGCCAAGAAGGCTTAATTTCAGCCTTGGCCTGCATGCAGGCCAAAACAAAATGGGAGCCATATGGCTCCCATTTTTTATGCCCATTACACTTTAGCTTCCAGTGAATTTGGGTGCACGGCGCTCAGCAAACGCAGCACGTCCTTCTGCGAAGTCTTGGCTGTGCACCGATTGGCGAGAGCGTTCTTTGAGCGCGGGCTCGTTATACATACCGGCGGCAATTTCATTCAAGCTTTTCTTGGTAGAAACCAAAGCCAAGGGCGCCATCTGGCTAAGTGCGTCGACCAAGCTTTGAACTTTGCCTTCAAATGCTTGTTCATCCACCAAGGCCTCAAAGATTCCTAGCGCCTCCAAGTCTTCGTAGGGCATGGATTGCCCGAGCAAAAACGCGCGTTTGCACGCTTGCAGCCCAAACCGGCTTACATAGCGGCGCAAGCCGCTGGGGTAATAGTGCAGACCCAGAGCCGCTGCGGGCATGCGCCAGGTGTAGCCGCGCTGCGCCACTGTGAAGTCGCAAGCCAGCACAAGGTCGGTTGCCCCGCCATACACGCTGCCGTTTAAGGCGCAAATCGTCACAGGGCGTAAACGCTCTATGGCTTCAGGGATTTTTTCAAAGAACAACGGAGCCATGGGGTCGTTGTCAAACCCGCTTACGTTGTAGCCTGCGCTGAACACGGCTTGCTTTTGCGCAGTGGTGTCAGCGCGCAACACCACCACATGCACAGAGGCGTTGCGGTTGATGATTTCAAAGTGTGTCAGCAGGGTGTTGAGGTCATCGTCCGTCAAGCTGTTGCGCTGCGAGGGGCGGCGCAAGGTGAGGATGGCTACAGCGCCAGTGATGTCGAGGAGGGGAGTGCCTTCAGTCATAGGCTGTGATGGTAGCCAATCAGTGCTTAGACTAAGTGGGAGTAGAGTTGTGGGCAAATAAAAGACAGTTGGAGGATTCCGTTATGGCTCAAGAAATCATGCAAGTCTCGCCCCTGCCGCCGTTCATGATGAAGGCGTTGCAAGAGGCCGAGTACATCGTGCACGACCATACACACATCAAAGATCCAGGGGCTTTGAGCAAGGTCACAGCGCTGATCGGAACGGGTGCGGCCAAGGTGGATAAAAAACTCTTAACCATGCTGCCCAATGTGAAGCTGGTTGCCATATGTGGTGTGGGCTATGGCGGGGTGGATGTGACTGCTTGCAAGGAAAAAGGCATCGTCGTCACGCACACACCCGGCGTTTTGACGGATGACGTGGCTGATTTGGCGATGGGTTTGGTGTTGTCCATTGGTCGTCGCATTCCACAAGCCGATAAATTTGTGCGCAATGGCGATTGGGTGGACGATCAATTTGCGTTGGTGCACAAAGTATCGGGCGCCCGAATCGGCATTGTTGGGATGGGACGTATTGGGCGAGCCATTGCTAAACGCGCTGCTGCATTTGATATGACTGTTGCATATACCGGCCGTCAAGCCAAGGCTGATTTAAGTTATGGTTTTTATAAAACAGCCACAGAGCTGGCTGCTGCCGTGGACTATTTGGTGGTGGCTGTACCTAGCGGCGACAACACCAAAAATCTCATTGGTGCGCCTGTGTTGCAAGCTTTGGGTGTCAAGGGTTACCTCATCAACATCGCGCAGGGCTCGGTGGTGGATCAGCCTGTTTTGGTGCAAGCGCTCAAAGACAAAATCATTGCGGGTGCCGCATTAGATGTGTTTTGGGATGAGCCTATCGTTGACCCTGAATTGCGTCGTTTGCCCAATGTAGTGCTGACGCCGCATATCGCCAGCGCGACAGTCGAAACACGTCAAGCCATGGCAGTATTGACGCTTTCAAACTTGCAAGCCTTCTATGAGAGGAGGGCTTTGCCAACGCCAGTGCCTGAGTGCCAGTAATTTAAGGAAATCCATGAGCGCCCCTTTGTCCTCTTTGCCCGCGCGGCCCTACCGACGCATCGCCACAGAGGAGGCGTTCTCACCGCCAGAAATGTTGGAAATTTACAAACGCATCTTGGCCAAAGATGATGTGGATGTAGGTTTCAAACATCTCATGGGTTTTTATATGAGCAGTCCGAGCGAGCGAGCCACGCACATCATGCGTTGCTTAACCGACTTAGACGCGCTGCGCTTGCAGCACATGGATGCAGCAGGTGTGGACGTTCAAGTGATCGGACTCACATCGCCCGGCGTTCAGATCATGGACAAAGAAACGGCAGTGTCGTTTGCACCTGTGGCCAACGACATCTTGGCTGACGCGATGCGTCGCCACCCTGATCGTTTGGTGGGCATGATTGCTGTGGCACCGCAAGACCCCGCGGCAGCGGCCAAAGAAATTCAGCGTGGTGTGAACCAGTTGAACATGCATTCGGTGGTGATCAATTCCCACACCCAAGGCGAGTATTTATCTGATCAAAAGTTTTGGCCCATCTTTGAAGCGGCAGAGGCGATGGACACGCCTATTTATCTGCACCCCAACGCCATGCCTGCCAGCATGATTCAACACTTCATTGAAGCGGGCTTGGATGGTGCGATTTATGGCTTTGGTGTGGAGACAGGCTTGCATGCCTTGCGCCTGATTACTTCGGGTGTGTTTGACCGCTTCCCTAAACTGCAAATCATTTTGGGTCACATGGGCGAGGCCTTGCCGTTTTGGGCCTATCGCTTGGACTACATGCATGCAGCCACCGTCAAGTCCAAGCGTTACCCCAGCGTGCTGCCGACCCTGAAAAAGCCCAGCGACTATCTGCGCGAGAACTTCCACATCACCAACAGCGGTGTGGCATGGGGCGCAGCGCTCAAATTCACACAAGACTTCATGGGGGCAGACCGCGTGCTGTACGCCATGGACTACCCCTACCAATATGCGCCAGAAGAAGTGGCGATCTTGGAGAACCTCGACATGGCTCCACAAGTTCGCAAAGCGTTTTTCCAAGACAACGCTGAGCGCTTGTTCAAAATACCGCCTGCCAGTAACGCAATCTGATAAATAAATTACGGAGACAAACATGATTGACTTTGATCGTCGACAAGTGGTGACTTTGGCTCTTGCAGCCCTTGGATTTTTGGGGGTTGAGGCTGGGGCGCAAAACACGTACCCCACGCAAACCATCAAGATCATCGTGCCGTTTACGCCTGGCACGGGTATGGACACAATTGCGCGCGTTGTAGCGCCCCGATTGAGCGAACGTTTAGGTCAACCTGTGGTTGTGCAAAACCAGCCTGGTGCTAGCGGCAATATAGGTGCGGATGCAGTGGCTAAGTCCACGCCAGATGGCCACACCATACTGATGGGGGCCAACACCATGTTGATGGCCTCGCAGATGTATAAAAACGTGAGCTTTGATCCCGTCAAAGATTTCACACCTGTCACCATGGCTGCTTATGGTTCGCTGATGCTAGTGGCGAATCCAAAAACCGGTTTTAAATCGTTGCCTGATCTGGTCAAAGAGGCACAAGCCAAACCGGGTGCCATTAGTTTTGGTTCGCCAGGTGTCGGCACGCCACATCACATGGCGATGGAGTTGTTCAAACTTGAGTCCAACACATTCATGCTGCATGTGCCTTATCGCGGCTCTGCGGGTTATACACAAGACCTGTTGGGCGGTGAGTTGAATGTGGGCTTTTTACCCGTCCACATTGCGCAAGGCATGGTGAAAAGTGGTCGCTTGAATGCCTTGGCCTTGGGCAGCCCTAAGCGTCATCCTATTGCGCCGGATGTGCCTACTTTCGAAGAAGCGGGCGTCAAACGCATTGATGTGGATCTTTGGTACGCCTTTTTTGTGCCAAGCAAAACACCGACGGCTGTGGTCACCCGCTTGAATACCGAGATGGCGGCCATCTTGCGTTTGAACGAAGTCAAAGACATCTTGGGTAAAGCAGGGATGGATGCCTCGGCTTCAAGCCCCGCTGAACTTGCGGCCATCGTGGCCAAAGACTACCCTCGTTGGGGCGCTGTGATTCGCTCTAAACAAATCACGGCGGATTAACTCAGCGGTATCGCCATGCTCCGAGTGCTTAGGTTAGCCTCGGATGCACTGGAACAATTCGGCGGCTTGCTTTGCATCAACCTGCTGCGATTCGCCGACCCAAGCAATGAACTGATCTGGGCGAACCAATACCCAGGGGTTGTCGTAACGGTCGGCCTCTGAGCCAAGTGCTTGATGCACAACTTTCAGTGGCACGCCTGCAGCGTGGGCGGCATCCAACAGCACCTGCTGGTTTTCAGCATCTGTGCCCAAGGCGAGCAGGGTGAAGCCATCGCCCAATTCTTCGAAAACGTTTTTCCCGTTGGACAAAATGGCAGGCGCCAAGTGATGCCCTGCACGTGCTTTGAACTGATGCGAGCCTTTGGCGCTGCAAACATGAGATCCAATGTGGTTTTGCCACACCACGGGTGAACCTTCGTAGTTGGGCTCAAACGCATGCACCTCACCCACCGCGCCTTGTGATCTTTCGGCCCAGGCAGTCTCGAACGCGGCTGGGTCGCGCAATGGGTCGAAGGCTTCTAAAAAGTCACGGTCTGTCTCGATGGATTTGGCAATGAAGTCATTGATGGTGGAGGCAAACACGGGGCGACGTTCAGCGTCATACGAATTGAGCAGCGCCTCATTGCCCCAGCCTTGCAAGGTTGCGGCCAATTTCCAGCCTAGGTTGCGTGCATCTTCGAATCCTGAGTTCACCCCATAGCCGCCATAAGGTGGGTGGCTGTGGGCGGCATCGCCTGCTATGAAAATTCGGCCTGCGCGGTATTGGTCCGCCAAGGCAAAGCGTAAATCCCAAAAACCGATGTGCTGGAACTCAATTTCAAATTCAGCTCCTACGGATTCATGCAGGTACTTTTTGAAATCAAAGTTGTCTGCTGTGGTGCCCATGGGTACTGGGGCGTGAAAGAACCACGTGTTGCCGAGATCGACGCGACCAAAGAACTTCCAATACCCTTTGAGCTCTGGGTGCAGCACGTTGTAAAACGATTTGCCTGGGAAACGCGCCAGTAGCGTGTGCAGCTCTTGTGATTTGAAAACGAGCAACACCATGCACCGGTCATGGTCAGACAGGGTTTGTGTGATGCCTGCTTGTTCCCTTGTTCTTGAACGGCTGCCATCGCAGCCGACCACGTATTTCGCTCGGACGATTTGCTGTTGGTTGCTGCTGCGTTCAGTCAGGGTGACAGTCGTGCTCGCATCGTCTTGTGTGATGGATTCTGAGCCCCAGCCATAAAGCGTTTTCACCGTGGGTAGCGCAGCTGCACGCTGGCGCAGAACTTTTTCGGTTTCGTACTGTGGCAGGCGTTCGTTGTCTTTGAAGTAGTACGGCTTCACCAACTCGCGCTGCAACCAGTCGTAGTGGTGGTTGCTCAGCAGCGAGCCGTAGGCGGTCAAGCCGCCTATGCCGTATTCAGGAGGAATGGTTCGCGCCGCGCGCAGCTGAGGTTCCGCGCCCCAAAAATGGAAATGCTCCATCGTGCGCTGTGTCAGATTCTGGCCTCTAGGAATGGGCTGGGTTTGCGTGTGGCGCTCAGCCAAGATACAGCGAATGCCACGTTGTCCCAGTTCAATCGCCAAGCCGAGGCCTACAGGGCCGCCGCCAATGATCACCACATCGGTGTCAAAAGAAGAGTGAATGCTGTCAGTCATACAAAACCATTTTTAAAAACACATTGTTGCGGGCACTGTCACAGATGCCTGTCGCGAACTTGCCACTGCGTTCTCAGCTGTTGCGTTACAAACTGTGCGTGAGAACTGTCTCACGCACAGTTGACAAAGCGATACAAATGAACACCTTGCCTCTTTTGCTTGTGCCCGGATTGATGTGTGACCACACGGTGTGGGACCCACTCTTGCCTCAGCTATCCAACTTGCATGCCTGTACTGTGGTGGAGCATGGGCAAGCAGATTCTTTGTCTCAAATGGCGGTTCAGCTATTGCAAGACGCGCCGCCTCAGTTTTACATCGCTGGGCACTCCATGGGCGCACGCGTGGCCTTGGAAGTGTTGCGGATAGCACCTGAGCGTGTGGCGGGCGTGGCGCTTTTGGATACTGGTTACTTGCCCAAGTTGTCAGGCCCAGCCGGTGAAGAGGAGGTTCGCAAGCGCATGGCGCTGCTGCACATTGCACAACACCAAGGTGTACGCACTATGGCGCGCGAATGGGTGCAAGGCATGGTGCACCCCGATCGCTTGGCCGATGCGGACTTGATTGAACGCATCTTGGTCATGTTTGAGCGCAAAAATGCTTCGGTTTTTGCGCATCAACTCCATGCCTTGATTCACCGGCCCGATGGCAGCGATGTCTTGTCAGCACTTCGCGTGCCTACTTTGATCCTGTGTGGTCGACAAGACTTTTGGTCTCCACCTGCGCAACATGAAGCGATGCATCAGCTGGCCCCGCACGCCACTTTGTCTGTGATTGAAGAGGCTGGCCACATGGCACCGATGGAACAACCTGCTGCAGTTGCGCATCAGATGTTGCACTGGTTGGATACATAAACCTAGGATTTACCCTTTAAATGCCTATTTATTGAGCTAAATCAAGTCTCAATGTATACAATTTTCGAATGCGAACGGATTTTGTAACTGCCACTCAAGCCACTACAGGCGAATCTTTTGAAGAAGGTGGGTCGCAGGCTGTCAAGGCCCAGTTGAAGTTACGCGAGATGGTTTTGGCTGGCGAGTTGCAGGCCGGATCACGCATCACCGAGCTAGCGTTGGTTGAAAAGCTTGGCGTCTCTAGAACCCCAATCCGTGCCGCCTTGATCCGACTGGAGCAAGAAGGTTTGCTGCAACAAATGCCCAGCGGCGGTTTTGCTGTGCGCAAATTCTCAGAAGCCGATGTGGCTGATGCGATTGAGTTGCGAGGCACCGTGGAAGGTCTGGCTGCACGAATGGCGGCAGAGCGCGGTACATCTGAGCATGACCTTGAGCGCGCCAATCAATGCTTGGATGGCATTGATCTTTTGTTGCAAACCCCCGTGCTGGATGAAGAAGCGTTCTCTCGTTATGTTGATTTGAATGCCCAATTTCATAGCTTGCTTGGCGCACTGGCTGCGTCATCCGTGATTCAGCGTGAGTTAGAGCGCGTGGGCAGTTTGCCCTTTGCCTCTCCGTCTGGTTTTGTGGGCGTACAAGCTAATTCACCCAAAGCTCGCGACATGTTGATCGTGGCTCAAGACCAACACCGACAAGTGATGCAAGCCATTGGCCAGCGCGAAGGCGCAAGGGCTGAGGCTGTCATGCGCGAACACTCTCGCTTGGCGCAAAGAAATTTACGTGAAGCGGTGCGAAGCCCGCTTCATTTGCCAGGCGCACATTTGATTTCCCCCAGTTCTTGACGACGATTATTTCAAAGGAGACAGTTCATGCAAAAACGTTTTTTCCTCAGCGCAGTAGCGATTGGTTTGTTGACCGCTCATGCGGGCACAGCCTTGGCTCAAGAGAAATTCAAGATCGGTTTGATCTTGCCCATGACCGGCCCCTTCGCCTCTACAGGCAAACAAATTGAAGCAGCAGCCCGCTTGTACATCGCACAAAACGGCGACACCGTTGGCGGCAAAAAAGTGGAGCTGATTGTCAAAGACGACACCAGTGCACCTGATGTGACCAAGCGTATTGCGCAAGAACTGGTGGTGAACGAGAAGGTCAATGTGTTGGCCGGTTTTGGTTTGACACCACTGGCGATGGCCACTGCGCCTTTGGCTACGCAATCCAAAACACCCATGGTGGTGATGGCTGCAGCCACATCCAGTATCACGCAGGCCTCACCTTATGTGGTGCGCACCAGCTTCACCTTGCCTCAAGCATCGGTGGCGATGGCAGATTGGGCCCCCAACAACGGCATCAAAAAAGTGGTGACCTTGGTGTCGGACTACGGCCCTGGCATTGACGCTGAGAAGTTTTTCAAAGACCGCATGCTTTTCAATGGTGCACAAGTGCTGGATACATTGCGTGTACCCATGCGCAACCCCGACTTCGCACCGTTCTTACAAAAAGTGCGTGACTTGAAGCCAGATGCCGTGTTTGTGTTTGTGCCATCAGGCGCAGGCGCTGCACTGATGAAACAATTTGCCGAACGTGGCATGGACAAAGCGGGTATCAAACTGATTGGCACGGGTGACATTACCGATGACGATATCTTGAACAGCATGGGCGATGTGGCCAATGGCGTGGTGACTTCACATCATTACTCGGCCTCACACAATTCACCGGTCAACAAGAAGTTTGTAGCTGCGTTTGAAAAAGCCAACGCTGGCTTGCGCCCTAACTTTATGGCCGTGGGCGGCTACGACGGCATGCGTGTGATTTACGAAGCTGCGAAGGTCACCAAGGGCGGCAATGGCGAAGCTTTGCTCAACGCTATGAAAGGCCAGTTGTTTGAAAGCCCGCGCGGCCCTATGTTCATCGACGCGCAAACCCGTGACGTGGTGCACAACATCTACATCCGTAAGGTCGAGAAGGTGGGTGGTCAGCTCTATAACCAAGAGTTCAGCACCATCACTGACGTCAAAGATCCAGGCAAGACCAAGTAATGCTCACCTTGTTGTTTGACGGGGTCGCGTACGGCATGCTGCTGTTTATTCTGGCAGTGGGCTTGTGCGTGACCATGGGGTTGATGAACTTCATCAACCTCGCCCATGGCGCGTTTGCGATGCTGGGCGGTTATGTCACCGTGGCGCTGATGCAGCGTCATGGTGTTCCATTTTTGGTCTGTTTGCCGATCGCCTTTTTGGCCTCGGCGGCGGTGGGCGTGGTGCTTGAGCGCACCTTGTACCGGCCTATGTATAAAAAGCCGCATTTAGATCAAGTGCTGTTTTCGATTGGTTTGGCCTTTATGGCCGTGGCTTCAGCAGACTACTTGATGGGCTCGCAGCAGCAAATCATGCAGTTACCTGATTGGCTCCGAGGGCGCACCGAGTTGTTTGCTGACACGCCATTTGTGTTGGGCATGGGTCACTACCGCTTGTTCATCATCGCGGTGTGCGCGGCGTTGACGGTGGGGTTGCAATATGTGTTGTCAGCCACGCGTTTTGGCAGCCGCTTGCGCGCCAGTGTGGACGATGCACGCGCCGCGTCGGGCTTAGGCATCAATGTGAACGTGGTGTTTGCCGCCACCTTTGCCGTGGGTTCTGGCTTAGCGGGTTTGGGTGGCGCATTGGGCGCTGAGGTGCTGGGGCTTGACCCGACTTTTCCTCTGAAATTCATGGTGTACTTTTTGATCGTGGTGGCTGTCGGCGGCACGACTTCGATCACCGGACCTCTGTTGGCGGCTTTGCTGTTGGGCATTGCCGATGTGGCGGGCAAGTACTACATCCCTAAATTGGGTGCATTCATCGTGTACGCCTTGATGATTGCCATTTTGATTTGGCGTCCACAAGGTCTCTTTGTGCGTCAAGGAGGTAAGTCATGAATGCACAGACTTCTTTGTTGCGTGCGGCACGTTGGCAGCCTCTTGAGTTCGTGTTTTGGGCGCTCGCATTTGCCTCGCCTTGGGCGCTGGCGCAACATGCACTCATCATCAACGAGATTGCCATCGTGGCCTTGTTTGCCGTGTCGCTGGATTTGGTGCTGGGTTACACCGGCATTGTGTCGCTGGGGCATGCGGCATTTTTAGGTTTTGGTGCTTACTCGGCGGCTTTGTTTGCCAAGCACATCCATCCTGATCCATTGTTGGGCTTGGTGGTGGGCATGGCTGCGGCCACCTTGCTGGGGGCCGTGTGTTCGCTGTCCATCATGCGTGGCAGTGATTTGACGCGTTTGATGGTCACCTTGGGCACTGCGCTGATCTTGTTGGAATTGGCGAATAAGTTCAGCGACTTGACGGGTGGGGCTGATGGTTTGCAGGGTGTCATCATGGGGCCGTTGCTGGGGCAGTTTGAGTTTGACCTGATGGGACAAACCTCGGCTTGGTATTCATTGGCAGTGCTGTTGGTATTGTTTGTGTTGGCGCGTCGCTTGGTACATGCACCTTTGGGTGCGACGCTCAAGGCTGTACGTGACAACCGTTTGCGTGCCATGGCCATTGGCATTCCTGTCACCGCACGTTTGGCAGTGGTCTACACCGTGGCCGCTGGCATTGCGGGTGCTGCGGGTGCTTTGATGGCGCAAACCACAGGCTTTGCGTCGCTCGACGTGTTTGCGATGGACCGCTCTGCCGATGTCATGCTGATGTTGGCCATTGGTGGTGTGGGTTGGTTGTATGGCGGCATCGCAGGCGCTGTCGCGTTCAAGTTGATGTACGACGTGATTGCCAACATCACCCCGCAGTATTGGACGTTCTGGATGGGGCTGTTTTTGGTTGTGCTGGTGCTGGTCGGCCGTGAACGTTTGATTCGCCCATGGACTTGGTTTTCTGCGGCGCGCAAGGAGGGGCAGTCATGAGTGCGGCGTCGTCTCCCCACAGCGGGTATGCCTTGCAAACGCAAGGGCTGGTCAAACGTTTTGGTGGTATCACGGCCACTGATCACGTCAACCTCAACATTGCACATGGTGCGCGTCATGCGCTGATTGGTCCCAACGGCGCAGGTAAAACCACGCTCATCAACTTGATGACCGGCGTACTGCCCGTGACCGAAGGCCGAATCGTGCTGCAGGGCGAAGATATTTCGCACTTGGCCCCGCATCAACGTGTGGCACGCGGCATGGTGCGCACGTTTCAAATCAACCAATTGTTCAACGGACTCACGCCTTTAGAAACATTGGCGATGGTGGTCACGCAGCACAGAGGTCAAGGCGTACGTTGGTGGCAGCCGCTTGGATATAGCGCAGCCATCACTCAGCGAGCCGAACAATTGCTAGAGCAATTCCACCTCACCGATGTGATGCAGCAGCGCACCGAGCACTTGGCCTACGGCAAACGCCGTTTGTTGGAGATGGCGATTGCATTGGCTTGTGAGCCTCGGGTCTTGTTGCTCGACGAGCCTGTGGCGGGCGTGCCCGCTGGCGAACGTGATGAGTTGCTCAACACTGTTGCGGCATTGCCCAGCGATGTATCCATCGTGTTGATTGAGCACGACATGGATTTGGTGTTTAACTTTGCCGATCGCATCACGGTGTTGGTCAATGGTGCAGTGTTGACGGAAGGCTCGCCGCAAGAGATTGCGCGTGACCCCCAAGTTAAAGCCGTGTATTTGGGGACTAGCCATGACTAAAGCCAAGGAACTATTGCGCATTGAAGGTTTGAGCGCGGGCTATGGCGAAGCTGTGGTTCTGCACGATATTTTGTTGCGCGTGAACGAGGGCGAAACATTGGCGTTGCTGGGACGTAACGGCACTGGCAAAACCACGCTGATGGACACCTTGGTGGGCGTGACCACGCAGCACGGCGGCACGATTCAATTGGGTGGGGCTGCATTGCATCGCATGGCTCCTCACGAACGCGCGGCGGTTGGCATTGGTTGGGTGCCGCAAGAGCGCAATATTTTTAAGTCACTCACTGTGCATGAAAACCTCACGGCTGTGGCTCGTGGTGCGAGCGATACCAAGCATCGCGCTTGGACCCCCGAACGTGTGTATGAGTTGTTCCCACGTTTGGCAGAACGCCAAGATAACTTGGGCACACAGCTTTCAGGTGGTGAGCAACAAATGTTGGCCGTGGGCCGCGCCTTGGTGCTCAACCCTCGTTTGCTGTTGTTGGATGAGCCGTTAGAAGGTTTAGCCCCCATCATTGTGGAAGAGCTCTTGCGCGCGATTGCGCGTATCACGCGCGAAGAGGGCTTGAGCGCCATCATCGTGGAGCAGCACCCTCAAGCGATTTTGAAAATCAGCCACCATGCCGTGGTGCTTGACCATGGCGCTGTGGTGCATAGCGGCAGCGCGCAAGCCCTGTTGGATCAACCTGAATTGTTGGATCGTCTGTTGGGCGTCGCCCGAGTCGATTGAAGATTGAGAAAGCGAGTGCGTATGTTCATTAAAAATGCTTGGTACGTGGCAGCGACTGCTGCTGAAGTGCAAGACAAACCTTTGGGCCGAACTATTTGTGGTGAGCCGATGGTGTTTTACCGTGGCGAAGCCAACAAGGTGGCTGCACTCGAAGACTTTTGCCCTCACCGTGGTGCGCCTTTGTCCCTGGGCAAGGTGTGCAACGGCAAGTTGGTGTGCGGCTACCACGGCTTAGAGATGGGTTGTGACGGCAAGACCGTGTCCATGCCAGGGCAGCGCGTACGCGGCTTTCCTGCCATTCGCGGCTTTGCCGCTGTTGAGCGCTATGGATTTATTTGGGTGTGGCCTGGCGATGTGGCTGAGGCTGATGAATCCAAACTGCCGGTGTTTGAGTTCTTTGACAACCCACAGTGGGCCTATGGCGGTGGGCTGTATCACATCCAATGCAATTACAAGTTGATGATCGATAACTTGATGGATTTGACGCACGAAACCTACGTGCACTCCAATAGCATTGGGCAAAAAGAAATTGACGAAGTGCCTTGCAGCACCAAGGTGGAGGGTGACCATGTGGTGACCAGTCGCTTCATGGAAAACATTGAAGCACCACCGTTTTGGAAGATGGCCCTGCGTCACAACAACTTGGCTGATGATGTGCCGGTGGACCGCTGGCAAATTTGCCACTTCACACCACCCAGCCATGTGATGATTGAAGTGGGCGTGGCGCAGGCAGGCAAAGGCGGCTATGACGCACCCGATGAGAGTAAGGTCTACAGCATGGTGGTGGATTTCATCACGCCAGAAACTGAAACATCCATTCTTTATTTCTGGGGCATGGCTCGTAAGTTCCAACCTCAAAACTCTGAGCTGACAGATGCGATTCGTGAAGGCCAGGGCAAAATTTTTGCTGAGGACTTGGACATGCTGGAGCGTCAGCAACGCAACTTGACGCGCTATCCCGAGCGCGCTTTGCTGATGCTCAACATCGATGCGGGTGGTGTGCAATCACGCCGCGTGATCGAGCGACTTTTGACCCAAGAAAACAACGGAGTTGTTGCATGAGCGATCACATGAATGAAGGCGCATCTACCCCAGT
>JACCDU010836817.1_pt1 | contig 13281 bp, 15 predicted proteins | sample 7446081 | NCBI WGS metagenome assembly JACCDU01 (sample SAMN15323447, study PRJNA562643) | freshwater metagenome | isolation source: river surface water | place: USA:Blue River Watershed | collected 2017-08-17 | reverse complement strand
GACGGCCGGCAACACCCCGACATCCTGCGCTTTGGCTTCACCCCGCTGTACATCGGCTACGCCGACGTCTGGCACGCCGCCGACCACCTGCGGCAAGTGATGGACAGTGGCGAATGGCGCCAGGCCCGCTTTGCCCACAAGAACGCTGTGACCTGAGAAAACACCATGACCGGATGCCCCTTTCACCCCGCCAGTCAGGCGGCCGACACCGCCTTTGAGGGCGAACGCATCGTGCAGGAAGAAAAAGCCCAGCTCGACTTTGAAGGCCGCATGAGCTATGGCGACTACCTGCAACTCGACGCCATCCTGAACGCACAACAGCCTCGCTCGCCCGACCACAACGAGATGCTGTTCATCGTGCAGCACCAGACCAGCGAACTGTGGATGAAACTGATGCTGCACGAGCTGCATGCCGCCGTGCGCTGCCTCCACGCCGACCGCCTGCCCGACGCCTTCAAAATGCTGGCCAGGGTCTCGAAAATCATGGAACAGCTGGTCCACGCCTGGGATGTGCTGGCCACCATGACGCCGCCCGAATACAGCGCCATCCGGCCCTACCTGGCGCAATCGAGTGGGTTCCAGAGCTGGCAATACCGCTGCATCGAATTCGCCATGGGCAACAAGAACGCCGCCATGCTGCAACCCCACGCCCACCGCCCCGACCTGCTCGCCCAGGTGCAGGCCGCTTACGAAGCGCCCTCGCTGTACGACGCCTGTTTGCAGCTGTTGGCACGGCGCGGTCTGCCGGTACCCGCCAGCCACACCGAACGCGACTGGCGACAGCCCTACGCCATGGACCCGGGCGTTGAGCAAGCCTGGCTTCAGGTCTACCGCGACCCCGAGCGCCACTGGGACCTGTACCAACTGGGCGAAGAACTGACGGACCTGGAAGACGCTTTCCGTCTTTGGCGTTTCCGCCACCTGACCACGGTGGAGCGCGTGATCGGCTTCAAGCGCGGCACCGGGGGCACCGGCGGCGTGAGTTACCTGCGCAAGATGCTCGACGTGGTGTTGTTCCCGGAAATCTGGTCGCTGCGTACCGAGCTCTGAAAATCAGCCGCGCTGGCCCTCGAGCAGGCTGCGGATCGGCGCAGGCAAACCCAGGGCGGGCCAGTCCTGCGCGTTGACCCATTGCCCTTCGCCCTGCGGCTGGACAGCACGACCGACCTGCAGCCGCACCGGGTGCAGGTGCAGGTCGCGGTGGGTCAGCACATGCTTCCATGGCGCGATGTAGTGCGGCGACTGCGCTGACGGACAGGCCGCCAGCAGGCTGGTTTCATCGTCAAACACCGGCAAACTGAACAGCCCCGCCCAGATGCCCCGGTGCGGGCGCTGCTGCAACCAGACCTGCCCTTGTGCATTGACCAGCCAGAGCAACCACAGCGTGGCACTGCTGCGTTTGAGCTTGCGGGTTTTGACCGGGTAAGCCAGCGGTTCACCCGCACGCTGCGCCGCGCACAAGGTCTGCACCGGACAGGCCTCGCACTGGGCTTTGCGCGGCAGACACAGCGTGGCCCCCAGGTCCATCAAGGCCTGGGTGTAGGCCGGCATGTCGCCCGGCTGTTCAGGCAGCAATTGTTCGGCGCGCTGCCACAGCGCCCGCTCATTGGCCGCCACGGCCAGATCGTCGCCACAGGCCAGCACGCGGGTGAGCACACGCTTGACGTTGCCGTCAAGGATGGCCACGCGCTCGTGGAAGCAAAAGGCCGCGATGGCCGCCGCGGTGGAACGCCCTATGCCCGGCAAGCTCACCAGCTCAGCTGCCGTCTGCGGAAACGCGCCGCCAAAGCGGGTCATCACGTCCTGCGCGCAGCGGTGCAGGTTGCGGGCCCGGCTGTAGTAGCCCAAGCCACTCCACAGGGCCAGCACATCATCGATGGGGGCCGCCGCCAGCGCGGCCACGTCGGGAAAGCGCTGCAGAAATCGCGGGTAGTAGTCGAACACCGTGCTGACCTGGGTCTGCTGCAGCATGATTTCCGACAGCCAGACCCGGTACGGGTCGCGCGTGTGTTGCCACGGCAGGTGCTGGCGGCCCTGGACGCGCTGCCAGACCACCATGTGGCAGGCAAAGTCGGTGGGCATCAATGTTTCTGACATGTGGGGCAATAAAACGTGGTGCGCTGGCCCTGGACCAGCGAGCGGATAGGGGTGCCGCATACCCGGCAAGGTGCACCGGCGCGGCCATAGACCGCTGCCTCCAATTGGAAGTAACCGGTCTTGCCTTCGGCGCTGACAAAGTCGCGCAGCGTGCTGCCGCCTTGGCGCACGGCCCGCGACAGCACGTCGATGATGGCCGCATGCAGCCGGTCGGTTCGGGCCCGCGAGAGGCGGCTGGCCGGGGCGGTGGGTCGGATACCAGCCAGAAACAGCGCCTCGCTGGCGTAGATGTTGCCCACGCCCACCACGGTGTCGCCGGCCAGCAGCACCTGCTTGATCGGCGCGCTGCGCCGGCGCAGCGCCGCATGAAACGCCGCGGCATCGAAGCCACCATCCAGCGGCTCCACGCCCAGGTGGCCCAGCAGTTTTTTCGCCTCGGGCGAAGACTCGGACGGCGCCCACACCACAGCGCCAAAACGGCGCGGGTCGTGCAGGCGCAAGGTGCCCTTGTCGGTGACCAAATCCATGTGGTCGTGCACGCCAGGCGGTGGCTGGTGCAGCGCAAAGTTGAGGCTGCCCGACATGCCCAGGTGCAGCAGCAACAAACCCTGGTCCAGATCGAGCAGCAAATACTTGCCTCGGCGCCGCACCCCCTGGACGCGCTGGCCACACAGGGTCTGCAGCGCTGCGCCCAAAGGCCAACGCAAGGGCTTGCCCAGGCGCAACTCGGCCACAACAGCACCGGCAATTCGGTCTGCAAAGCTCTGGCGCGTGACTTCGACTTCGGGCAGTTCGGGCATGGGATGCGTGAAAAAAACAATGCCCAAACCTGCACAGGGCTGCCGATGTGCTTCGGCAGGCGGGTTGGGGACGCTGGATTATCATCCCCGCATGAAATTCTGGCTGCGCACTGCTGTATGGCTCTCCTGTCTGCTGGCTGGCGGCGTGGAGGCCGCCGAGCCCACTCGCAAGCCTGAGGCACCCCCCGCCAATTCGGCCCTCGATGCGGTGTTGTTCTACCAATTGCTGCTGGGCGAACTCAATGTGCGCCAAGGCTCGCCTGGTGCAGGGTTCTCACTGCTGCTGGACGCCGCGCGCAAAACCAAAGACCCCGCCCTGTTCCAGCGTGCGGTGGACGTGGCCCTGCAAGCGCGTTCGGGCGAAGCGGCCTTGCAGGCAGCGCAAAGTTGGAAACGAGACATCCCCACTGCGCGCGAACCCAACAGCTATATCCTCCAAATTTTGCTGGCACTCAACCGCGTTGATGAGGCCGGTCAGGCTTTGGCGGTGTCGCTGGACGAACTGCCCGATGAAGAAAAGCGCGGCGCCATCGTCTCGATTCCGCGTGTGTTTGCCCGCGTGAGCGACAAAGCACAAGCGGCGCAAGCCGTAGAAAAAGCCTTGACCCGCAGTCTCAAGCGGCGAGATCTGGAAGCAGCGGCCTGGACGACCATCGGCCGCATGCGACGCGATGCCGAGCAATGGCCCCAAGCGATTGCCGCCGCACTGCGAGGACATGCCAGCGACCCGCAGGCCCAGGGCCCGCTGATTCTGGGTTTGAACCTGCTGTCCACAGGGTCGAACGAGATCAAGTCAATGCTCGAGCAAGCCATGCAAGGCCCGGTAGCACCCGATCTGCAGCTGGGCTATGCCCGCAGCCTGATGGCCATGGAATCCCCGCGTGACGCGCTGGCACCGCTGCAACGGCTCACACAGCGGCACCCCGACTTTGCGCCAGGCTGGCTCCTGCTGGGCCTGCTGCAAATGGACCTGGGGCAGGCCACAGCGGCCCAGGACAGCCTGAGCCGGCACGTTGCCCTGGCCAAGGACAGCAGCGACGCTGAACAGCAGGCCGGCCTGACCGAGGCCTTGATGGCGCTGTCTCAGCTGGCCGAAAAGCAAGGTCAACTGGAACAAGCCGGGCGCTGGCTCAACCAGATTCCAGCCAGCGCCGATCCGGTGCGGCTGGCCTTGCGACGTGCCGAATTGCTGGACCACCAGGGCAGATCCGACGAAGCGCGTTTGGTGCTGACCCAGGTGCAACCGGCGTCTGCCGAACAAGCCAAACGCAAGACACTGGCGCTGTCGCAATGGCTGCGCGAGCGCAAACAAGCCGGACAGGCCTACACCACCATTCAGCAGGCGCTGACCCAGGCCGCAGACGACCCCGATCTGCTGACCGAGTTGTCCCTGGTGACCGAAAAACTCCAGCGCTACGACGAAATGGAAGCGGTGCTGGTGCAACTCATGCGGCGGCGCCCGCAAGACCCGCATGCTTACAACGCTCTGGGCTACTCCCTGGCCGATCGCGGCCTGCGGCTGGACGAAGCCAAGGGCCTGGTCGAGCGCGCGGTGGCACTGGCCCCACAAGACCCCTTCATCCAAGACAGCCTCGGCTGGGTCGCTTTTCGCATGGGTCGTCTTGAGGACGCCCTGAACATCCTGAGCGCGGCTTACAAGGCACGGCCCGATGCCGAGATCGCCGCCCATCTGGGCGAAGTGCTGTGGGCACTGCAACGCCAAAGCGAAGCCGCCAACATTTGGCGTGAAGGTCTGCTGCTGAAAGCGGACAACGAAACACTGCTCGACACCATGAAGCGGCTGGGCTTCAAGCCATGACCCGCCTCATAGCAAGACGCCTGGTCATGACGGGCCTGTGCCTGCTGCTGGCAGCCTGCGCCAGCGCGCCACGTGAACGCAACGCAGCGTTCTGGTCGGGCCGCATCGGCTTGCAAATCCAAAGCGATCCACCACAAAGTCTGCAAGCCAGCTTTGAGTTGCAGGGCAGCCCAGAAACCGGGGACTTGGTGTTGCTGAACCCGGTTGGCGGCACCCTGGCCCGACTGAGCTGGACGCCCACGCAAGCCACACTGGAGCGCGGGGGTGAACGCTGGAGCCAGCCCAGTGTGGCGCAGTTGGCCGAACAACTCGTGCAAACCCCACTGCCCGTGCAAGCCCTGTTTGACTGGATCGAAGGCCGCCCTGTGACGCACGCCGGCTGGGAAGCCGACCTGAGCGCACATCCCCAGGGCCGCATCGTGGCACGACGGACTCAGCCTGCGCCGCAGGCGCTGCTGCGCATCGTGCTCGACCAGTGAACCACTCGCATCGCTTACCGATAATCGCCGCATGAAAGCCCTGTTCGACGTTCCGGCCCCGGCCAAGCTCAACCTGTTTTTGCACGTGACCGGCCGACGTGCCGATGGCTACCACCTGCTGCAATCGGTGTTCATGCTGATCGACTGGTGCGACACCCTGCATTTTGAACGCCGCAGCGATGGGCGCATCCTGCGCCATGACCTGGGCCCAGCCCTGCCGCCCGACGACCTCATCACCCGCGCAGCCGCCTTGCTCCAGCAAGCCACAGGCACCTCGTTGGGCGCCGACATCCACATCGACAAGCACATCCCCGCGCAGGCAGGCATGGGGGGCGGGTCATCGGATGCCGCCAGCACCCTGCTGGCCCTGAACCGCCTGTGGGATTTGCGCCTGCCTCTGCAACGGCTCGAACAGCTGGGCTTGCAACTGGGCGCGGACTTGCCCTTCTTTTTGCGCGGACGCAACGCCTGGGTAGAGGGCGTGGGCGAGCAAATCACCCCCCTTGAGCTGCCCCCTGCGCGCTTTTGCGTGGTCAAACCCACCGCTGGTTTGGAAACCGTGCGCATTTTTCGCCATCCCGACCTGGAGCGATCCACAAAACCTGCTACAATCGCGGTCTTCGCTGCAGATCCTTACGGCTTTGGCCACAATGACCTGCAACCCGTGGCAAAGTTGCTTTGCCCCGAAGTTTCTGAAGCACTCGAGCTTCTCGAATCACAGAAACTTCAGGCTAGAATGACGGGTTCCGGCAGTGCAGTGTTCGCACACTGCACACAAGGAAGCGTGACGATTCAAGTGCCTGACCAGTGGATCGTTCGCGAATGCAGCAATTTGGAAGTTCATCCCTTGCAGGGGTGGGCAACCAGCGAAAATTGATCGGTGGGCTGTTGCAAAACAGTCAACCTGTGTAGGGGAGTCGCCAAGTTGGTTAAGGCACCGGATTTTGATTCCGGCATGCGAGGGTTCGAGTCCTTCCTCCCCTGCCAAATGACACGTACCGTTCAAGCCCGTTTTGCTGACCGCTGGAATGCTCATGCAGCCGACTTCTGCCTCCAACTCCAATAAACCCGATTTCATGCTGTTCACCGGCAATGCCAACCCGGCATTGGCTGCTGAAATTGCCCACAACCTGGGCACCGAACTGGGGGCTGCCGATGTTGGCCGCTTCTCGGACGGGGAAGTCACGGTCGAACTCAAGCAAAACGTTCGTGCCCGCGATGTTTTCGTCATCCAGTCGACCTGTGCGCCGACGAACGAAAACCTCATGGAACTGCTGATCATGGTCGATGCGCTCAAGCGCGCTTCGGCCGAACGCATCACCGCAGTCATTCCTTATTTTGGTTATGCGCGCCAGGACCGCCGTCCTCGCTCCACCCGTGTGCCAATTTCGGCCAAGGTGGTGGCCAACATGCTGCAGGCTGTGGGCGTGGGCCGCGTGCTCACCATGGACCTGCACGCCGACCAGATCCAGGGTTTCTTCGACATTCCCGTTGACAACATCTACGCTTCACCGGTGTTGCTGGGTGATCTGCGCCAGAAGAACTACGAAGACCTGATCGTGGTCTCGCCCGATGTGGGTGGGGTGGTGCGCGCACGCGCGCTGGCCAAGCAACTGGGCTGCGACCTCGCCATCATCGACAAGCGTCGCCCCAAAGCCAATGTCAGCGAGGTGATGCATGTCATCGGTGACATCGACGGCCGCAACTGCGTGATCATGGACGACATGATCGACACCGCAGGCACCTTGGTGAAAGCCGCCGAGGTTCTCAAAGACCGCGGCGCCAAGAACGTTTATGCGTACTGCACGCACCCGATCTTCTCGGGTCCGGCCATCGACCGCATTGCCCAAGGCACCGCCCTGGACGAGGTCGTCGTGACCAACACCATTCCGTTGTCGGCCAATGCGGCCGCTTCCAAGAAAATTCGCCAGCTCTCCGTGGGTCCGCTGATCGCCGAAACGATCCAGCGTATCGCCAAAGGTGAGTCGGTGATGAGCCTGTTCTCCGATTAAAACTGATCGCCCAGGCAAGTCCAGCCTGCCGTCGTTTTGACTGGCAGGCTTTTTGTTGAACAGGGATCGCACTGGTCGCGGTCGGTCCCATCAGGAGATTGATATGAAATTCGTCGCTTTTGAGCGCTCCAAGCAAGGTACGGGTGCGAGCCGCCGTCTGCGCAATTCGGGCAAAACCCCCGGCATCGTCTATGGTGGCTCCTTCGAGCCCAAACTGGTTGAGCTGGACCACAACGCACTGTGGCACGCCCTGAAAAAAGAAGCTTTCCACGCCAGCATCCTGGACATGGAACTGAACGGCGAGACCAGCAAGGTTCTGCTGCGTGACTACCAGATGCACCCCTTCAAGCAACTGGTGCTGCACATCGACTTCCAGCGCGTGGAAGCCAACACCGTGCTGCACATGAAGGTGCCACTGCACTACGCTGGCGAAGAGAACTCGCCCGCCGTGAAGAACGACAAGTGCCTGATCAATCATGTGGTCAACGAAATCGAAGTGACCTGCCTGCCTGCCGATCTGCCCGAATTCATCGCTGTGGACCTGTCCAAGCTGGAAAGCGGCAAGTCTCTGCACCTGAACGACATCACGCTGCCCAACGGCGTCAAGGCCGTTACCCATGGCAAGCCGAACCCGGTGCTGGTCTCCGTGACCCTGCCGGTGGAAGAAGTGATCGCTGCGCCCGTCGTCGCCGCTGCAGCACCGGCCAAGGGCAAAGGCAAGAAGTAATTTCTGCCCTACCCGCCATGAGGCCCGCCGCGTGCGGGCCTTTTTCATGCACGCCCGATAATCCCGCTCCATGATCAAACTGCTTGTCGGCCTGGGCAACCCTGGCCCTGAATACGAAGACACCCGCCACAACGCCGGTTTCTGGTTCATCGATGCGGTGGCGCGCGCATTGAAGGTCACGCTGGTCCCGGAACGCAGCTACCACGGCCTGGTAGCACGCACCAGTGTGAATGGGCAAAACCTGTGGTTGCTGGAACCGCAAACCTTCATGAACCTGTCAGGCAAGTCGGTGGCCGCGTTGGCGCGCTTTTTCAAGATTCAGCCCGACGAGATTTTGGTGGCGCACGACGAGATGGACGTGGTGCCAGGCGAGGCCAAGCTCAAAAAGGGTGGATCGCATGCCGGCCACAACGGCCTGCGCGACATCCATGCGCAGTTGGGCACACCCGACTACTGGCGTTTGCGCATCGGGGTCGGGCATCCAGGCGTGAAAGCCGAGGTGGTGAGCTGGGTGCTGAAGAAGCCGATGGCGGAGCACCGGGAAGCGATCCACACGAGCATTGACCGTGCGGTGCAAGCTTTGCCGCTGCTGCTGGCCGGTGACATGGAAAAGGCCATGGTGAAGATCCACACCAGCAAACCGCCTCGACCCAAACCACCTCGGCCTGCTGCGCCAGCTGCCGAAAAGGCCTGAATCTGCTCTAGGTGTTTTCCGGTCCGGGGTTTCGGTGTCCCGTCCGCCTCATGCTGCGGAGGTAGCAGAAATCGGCGGCCAGGACACCGAAACCCCGGACCTCCGTCATCGGCAAAATGCCATTACGGCTAATGCACCATGGCATCGCTGAGGGGCAGGGCCTGGGGCCGATTTCTGCGTACCCCGCAGCATGAGGCCTCAGGCCATGCCCCTCAGCGATGCCTGCTACGCACAAACAAGCAAGCGACTTCAAGCCGACTGCAAACGCCGGTACTTGGCCCAAAGCGTCTCTTGGGACTCCACACGCTGCGGATTGACCGGAATACAGGCCACCGGACACACCTGCACGCACTGCGGCTCGTCGAAATGGCCGACACACTCGGTGCATTTCTCGGGATTGATCTCGTAAATCTCCGGCCCCAGGTAAATCGCCTGGTTCGGGCATTCCGGCTCGCACACATCGCAGTTGATGCATTCATCGGTGATCATCAATGCCATGGCACAACTCCGGGCAGCAGACGCAAAAAACTCATGCCCGAATTATCCCCCAGCCCCGCGAAACCTCAGGCCCGGGAGGGTGTTGCCAAAGGGTAAACCGCTGAAGGCGGCAAGCCCTGCAGGTGCCCCGTTTGCGCCCATTGCACGATCTCGAACCGCTCCCCGTCCGTGCGAACATGGTTCAGACCGGCGTTGGGAATGGTGCATTCGCGTGGACCGCCCAACGGCTGCCCAGTGGCGCTGCGGTAAACCATGTCGAGCACGCCGCCGTGCGACACCACAAGCGGCGACCGCCAGCCCTCTTGCGCGCAACGCTGAACCAAGGCCTGCACCGCCTGCATGACACGCGCATGGAACTGACGCCGCGACTCGCCGCCTTCAGGCGCATAGTCCGGGTCATGGCGACGCCACTGCTGCACGACCTCAGGGTGGCGCTCGCGGATTTCTTCCAGCGTCAAGCCTTCGATCACGCCAAAAGCCTGTTCGCGCCACAGGCTGTCGGGCTCGGCCTGCGTTTGCCACTGCTGGGAGATAGGTTGTGCCGTCTGGCGGGTGCGCAGCAAATCACTGGCCAGCACAGGACGCGGCGGCAAGGTCGCCAAGTACTCGCCCAGGCACTGGGCCTGGCGCAAGCCCAGCGCATTCAGCGGTGCGTCCAAATGCCCCTGGAACCGCAGCTCGCGGTTCCAATCGGTTTCGCCATGTCTGACCAGCCACAAATCGATCATGGGGTCATTATGCGGGGGCGCCATGGCTGGCCGTGTCACGTTTTAGAATCGTCCTTGTGAACGCCATGCTCAACGCCGACCTGCACTGCCACTCCACCGTCTCCGACGGCACACTCACCCCGGAGGTGCTGGCCGAGCGCGCCAAAGCCAACGGTGTCGAACTCTGGTCGCTGACCGACCACGATGAAGTGGGCGGTCAGGCACGCGCGCTTCACGCGGCACGCACACTGGGCATGAAATACCTGACGGGCACCGAAATCTCGGTCACCTTTGCCGGTCAAACGGTGCACATCGTGGGCTTGGGCTTTGACCACACCAACGCCGCTTTGGTCGACGGTCTGCGCCGCACGCGTGGCGGACGCGGTGAACGCGCCCAGGAAATGTCCGAGGGTCTGGCCAAAGTCGGCATTCAAGGGGCTTATGAAGGCGCACTCAAGTACGTGGGCAATCCCGAGCTGATTTCGCGCACGCACTTCGCCCGTTTTCTGGTGGAGGCCGGCGTGTGCCGCGACACGCCCGAGGTGTTTCGCAAATACCTCACCGATGGCAAACCCGGCTTCGTGCCGCACCGCTGGGCACGCCTGCAAGACGCCGTGCAATGGATCACCGACGCAGGCGGTATCGCCGTCATCGCGCACCCGGCCCGCTACAGCTTCACACCCAACGAGGAATACGCGCTGTTCACCGAATTCAAGGCCCACGGTGGCCGTGGCGTGGAGGTGGTGACGGGCAGCCATTCGGCCCAGGAAGCCGTGCGCTATGGCGAAACCGCCCTCGAATTCGGTCTGGCCGCTTCGCGCGGCAGCGATTTCCACAGCCCCGACGAAAGCCACACCGATCTGGGCGCCCTGCCCCCCTTGTCGAGCAAACTCACCCCCGTGTGGGACCTGCTGGCCGATCGCATCCAGTGAAGAAACTCCCTGCGCACAGCCTGGCTGGCATTGGTTTTGCCATCCTGGCTTCGGCCTGTTTTGCCACACTGGACACCACCACGAAAAGCATCAGCGCCAGCGTTTCGTTGCTGGTGGCCCTGTGGTTTCGCTACGCCTTTCAGGCGGTGGTCACCACGGCCCTCGTCTGGCACGGGCGCGGGCCACAGCTGTTTTTCACGCGGCACCCCCGCTTTCAGCTCTCTCGCGGCCTGCTGCTGCTGGCCAGCAGCTTGCTGGCCTTCTACAGCCTCAAGCACATGCCGGTGGGCGAATTCACCGCCATCGTGCTGATGGCGCCACTGGTGATCACGCTGCTGGCGGCCTGGACATTGAAGGAAAAAGTCAGCCCGATGCGGTGGGCATTGGTGTGCGGTGGCTTTGCAGGGACGCTGGTCATCATCCGGCCCGATACCCAGCACTTTGACTGGACACTGACCCTGCCCTTGCTTCTGGTGGTGACCAACTCAGGCTTTCAGGTGCTGACCAGCCGACTGGCACGCGAGCAAGAAGACCCCATCACCACCCATGTGCTGACCGGCTGGATCGGCACCATTTTGGCCACCATCCTGCTGCCCTTTGTCTGGGAAACCCCACCCGACTGGCTGGCCTGGGTGCGCCTGGTGCTCATGGGCCTGATGGCCACACTGGGGCATTTCTTTCTGATCCTGGCCTATGGCCGGGCACCCGCCGCCACCCTCACCCCCTACATGTACGTGCAGATCGGTTTTGCGGTGATCGGGGGCTGGGTGGTGTTCGGCCACATTCCCGACCGCTGGACCTTGACCGGCATGGCCCTGGTGGCCCTGTGTGGCGCCTTGGGGGCCTGGCTCACGCTGCGCGAAAGCCGGGTCAAAGTGGAACTGCCCGAATCCTGAAGAAGCCTGCACCATGGCCCAATTTTTCTCCGTTCACCCCGACAACCCCCAGGCCCGCCTGCTCAAGCAAGCGGTGCAACTGCTCAACCTGGGCCAGGTGCTGGCCGTGCCGACAGACTCCAGCTATGCGCTGGTTTGCCATGTGGACGACAAATCGGCCGTCGACCAGTTACGCCGCATCCGAGGCATTGATGACAAGCACCACCTGACCTTGCTGTGCCGCGACCTGAGCGAACTGGCCAACTACGCACGGGTCGACAACCGGCAGTTTCGCCGCATCAAGCAAGCCACGCCGGGGCCGTTCACCTTCATCCTGGAAGCCACCAAGGAAGTGCCGCGCCGCCTGAGCCACCCTCAGCGCAAAACGCTGGGCCTGCGCGTGCCCGACCACAAAGTGCTGCAGGAATTGCTCTGCCTGCACGGCGCGCCATTGATTGCGGCCACCCTCATTCTGCCCGGTGAAAGTGATCCGCTGAACGATCCCGAGCAGATCCGGGAACGGCTGGAGCACCAGGTAGGCGCGGTGATCGACGCGGGCGCATGCGCGCTCTCCCCCACCACGGTGGTGGACATGAGCGGGGACGAGCCGGTGCTGCTGCGCCAGGGCCAGGGCGACCCTGCCCTGCTGGGCCTGTAAACCCTTGCAGGTCTGAGACAATCCTGGCGTGGAAACCAGTCAACTCATCCAGACCGTCCTGATTTATGCCCTGCCGGTGGTCTTTGCGATCACCTTGCACGAGGCGGCACACGGCTACGCCGCCCAGCGCTTGGGCGATTCAACCGCCGCCATGATGGGGCGCGTCACGCTCAACCCGCTGGCCCACATCGACCCACTCGGCACCATCCTCATGCCGCTGCTGCTGTACTTCAGCACGGGCGGCGCGTTTCTGTTCGGCTATGCCAAGCCCGTGCCTGTGCGCTTTGACCGGTTGCGCCACCCCAAGCGGGACATGGTCTGGGTGGCCCTGGCCGGGCCAGGTGCGAATCTGCTGCAAGCCCTGCTGTGGGGGGTGTTGCTGTATGTGCTGGCGGGCCTGGGCTTGACCGAGCGCTTTTTCATCGAGATGTGCAAGGCCGGCATGCTGACCAATGTGGTGATGTTCGTCTTCAACTTGTTCCCGCTGCCCCCACTCGATGGCGGGCGCATTCTGGTGGGGCTGCTGCCCTGGCGACAGGCCGTCTGGCTGTCGCGCATCGAGCCCTGGGGCTTTTACATCGTCATGGCGCTGGTGGTCACCGGCGTCATCAGTTCGGTGTGGATGGGCCCCCTCATGGACTTGACCTTTGATGTTCTCAAGCTGGCCCTGAGCCCGCTTCGCTTTCTGCTTCGCTGATTGATTTATGACTTCTGCACCACGCACCCGCGTCCTCACCGGCATCACCACCACGGGCACGCCCCACCTGGGCAACTACGTCGGCGCCATCCGACCCACGGTGCAGGCCAGCCGAGACCCGAGCACCGACGGTTTTTACTTCCTGGCCGACTACCACGCCCTCATCAAATGCGATGACCCGGCCCGCATCCAGCGCTCGACCATGGAGATCGCGGCCAGCTGGATCGCCGCCGGCATGGACCTGGACAAGGTCACCTTCTACCGCCAGTCCGACATTCCCGAGATT
>JACCDU010989391.1_pt1 | contig 13284 bp, 8 predicted proteins | sample 7446081 | NCBI WGS metagenome assembly JACCDU01 (sample SAMN15323447, study PRJNA562643) | freshwater metagenome | isolation source: river surface water | place: USA:Blue River Watershed | collected 2017-08-17 | reverse complement strand
CCCATAATAATTCATAGAAATGGCAGTGAGACCATTCAGTGGTGTTTGCTCACCCAAGAGGTCATGCAAGGCAAGTGGGCAACTCAAATGAAAACCACTTGGTTGTAACATTTTGTTTTTGTCTTGGATGCCTTCTTTCGGTACATGCAGTGCAAATCCGTGTTTTTGCCATTCTAATAAATATGGTGCTTTGGACAATTCAAATTTGAGCTTGCGGGCTTCAAATTTCTTGGTGGTCCATTTGGCAGACTTCAAGTTGGCTTCAAAATGTTGTTTGAGAGCTGGCGTGAGCGCTTTATTAAAAAAGAACAGGCCATTCGGATGTGCAAAATACTGATCAGACAACCAGCCCGCTTGCTGATTGCTGCCGGCTAAAAAATAGCAAGTATAACGTTGCTGCCCATTGGCCAAGACATACATCCCGACCGCACCAAAGGGATTGTAAATAAATCCTTCAAGGACAGTATTTTCTTTGAATTGTATTTTTTTACTGAAGTTTTTCAGTGTTTCTTGCACCTCAACATCTTTTGAAACAGACTGCTGTTCTAGAATCCAGGTTTGAACCACTTGGATTGGAATGAGCTGTAAACTAAAGTCTTGGCTACTGAAATCTGGGGCAATGGCGCCTCTAGCTTTGGGCAATACAAGGAAAGGGCTCAACAGCGCAAAAGTGCCGATCAAGGCCAAGATCACGAGTAAAGAAATAACTTCCTTGAAGAACTTCATGGTGTAAAGATAGATGAAAGATGAATTGCTTAACTTTAGGGCATGAAGTTCGTTGCAAAATTTATTTTTTGGCTCATCGGCTGGAAAGTCGATCCGAACCCTCCGGCAGGCATTCCAAAATGTGTAGTTGCCGTGGGTCCGCATACCTCTAACTGGGATTTCATTCTCGGACGCTTGGCCTTCTACCAATATGGCGTAAAAGGGCGTTACCTCATGAAAAAAGAGCTCTTTATTGGCCCGCTTGGTTGGTTTTTAAAAGCCATTGGTGGCATTCCAGTAGACCGCAAAAAGAAGAATAACCTCACGGATACCGCGGTCAAATATTTTGAAGAAAACGAAACGATGTACATGGTATTTTCTCCGGAAGGAACCCGAAGCTACAACCCAGACTGGAAAAAAGGTTTTTATTACGTGGCTGAAAAAGCCAAAGTTCCCATTTATGTTGCTTACATTGATTTTGCAACTAAAACAGGCGGCTTTCACAGCTTGGTTTGGCCCTCAGGAGACGCCGATGCCGATATTCAAAAAATCAAAGACATCTTGAAAAATTACAAAGGGAAATATCCAGAAAAAGGAATTGATTAATGTTCTTTTTTGGGGCCAACCGTGTGCGTTTTGGCATCATAACCATAGGGGCAATGCTTGCAGCCGCTTTTACAGCAATAACCGCGTTTCAGGTGATAGGCTTCTGTAAAAACAATGTAGCCTTCCTCGCTCAAATAATAATCCTCTTCGTTTAAGTTTCCGCGCTTAGAAAAACCAGAAAAATCTTCGCTCATGGATGTGCAGTTGTCAAGTTGGTTTGCAAATTTAAAAAGTCATTCGCATATAGAAAGCTTTCGCTTACCCTTGCTTAACACAGAGCCCCTGCAATTGTTCGTCAAACGCGACGATTTAATTCACCAAGAAATCTCAGGCAACAAACTCCGCAAACTTCAAGGCAATTTAGAAGCCGCTCGAAAGGCCGGTGTTAAGCAAATACTCACCTTTGGCGGCGCCTATTCAAACCACCTGCTAGCAAGCGCTGCAGTGGCTAACGCACTTGGTTTTCAGATCATTGGAAGGGTGAGAGGAGAAGAGCTCAACGCGCAAAGCAACTCGCTTTTGAAACACTGCGCCCAACTCGGCATGCAACTAGAATTCATCTCCAGATCAAGCTATCAAGCGCAAAAACACCAAAGCGGCCTGCACCACATCCATGACCAAGCAACTTGGGTCATTCCCGAAGGAGGCGCCAACCCCGAAGCACTATTAGGCTGTGCCGAAATTTATCAGGAAGCAGTCACCCAAAACAACAACCAACATTTTGACCTCGTTTGCCTCGCTCAAGGTACCACCACCACAAGTTTAGGCATCCTAACGGCCATACCACCTTCAACCAAACTACTCGTCATCCCTGTCCTCAAAGGTTTCGACTCCATTTCCGAAATGCAAACCCTCGCACACGCTGCCCAACAAAACCCCAATACCACACACCTCCATTTCCCCCTCCAACAAGTCCAAGTCTTAGACAACTTCCACCACGGCGGCTACGCCAAAACCACCCCCGAACTCCTCAATTTCACCGAGCAATTCAACGCCACCAATCAATTCCCAATAGAACCCGTTTACACGGCAAAAGCCCTTTTTGCGTTGCAAGATTTTCTGATCGAATCTCACAAGAATGCTGATATCTCTCCCCAATCAAAAAAGATCCTTTTCATCCATACGGGTGGGGTACTATCGTGAATCCAATTTTCAAAAAATCAACAATTTAAATTGTGCATAACTCATTTTTCATTGTCGAAAACTGCCTTGACTTTTGGTTGACAAAACAATAACAGTGGCATAATTTAGAGCACACTAAACTAAACGACCTTTGCTTTAAAACTACGCTTATGAAATCTTTGAATTTTACGAGGAATATCTTTTCGATTTTGGTGCTCGTTTCTTTTAGTCTCACAACTTCAGGAAGAATATGTGCTCAAATTTTGTCTTTTGAATTTGCGGGTCTCACGGGTTCAGAAGTTAGTTCAAATTCAAATTTTATTGCAACGGGATTAAATTCTTCAACCATAATACGAGGAAGTGGTTTAACCCCTACAAATAATGCGGATAGATTTAACTCAAATAATTGGGCAATTACATCGATTTCGAATGCTATTTCTGGAAATAATTACGTTGAATTTACAATCTCACCAAATGTAGGTAAACAGTTTAGTATAAGTACATTAATTGTTCAGTGGCAAAGATCATCGACAGGTAATACTCAAATAGTATTAAGAAGTTCTGTTGATGGATTTTCGACAAATATTGATGGAGTCAAAAATATTACGGACAATACGTCAACACAGACAATAACCTGGAATGTCAATCAATCAAATTCAAGTCAAGGAGTTACTTATAGATTATATAGCTACGCAGAGGCCTCTACCGGCACAGGGGGGCCCGGGGATGGAACTGGTAATGATATTGTAGTTAGCGGTACTGTTAGTGATATTGTTTATTCCTGGACTGGCTCCACATCTTCTGACCCTACAGTAGCAGCAAATTGGAGTCCGGCGGCGGTTCCGGCGTCTACGGCTAGTGTGGTTATACCTACAGGATTGACAAATTATCCATCGTTTACCAATAATTCAACACCATCATTCGCTTCAATTACAATTGATGCGGGTGCTAGTTTGACATTGCAATCAGGATCAGAATTAACAGTCTCTGGCACCCTCACCAACAACGGAACTCTTACCCTTGAAAATAACGCTACCATAGTTCAAGGAGCATCTTCGACTTATTCTGGTTCTGGGATTGTGCAGGTGAAGCAAACCATTACAGGAGGCAATAATGGGAATTCTCCTAACGGGCGCTTTTGGTATTTGGGAAGTCCGGTTTCGGGTGGTTTGAGTTCGATACTGGATGCGGCTGGGGCTAATATTGTAAAGTATTGGGATGAGCAAAGTGCGGCTTGGATTGAGATTACGGATAATACATCCGCTTTGACAGTAGGAAGAGGGCATTACTTGAGGTCAAATACACCAGGTAATCACGATTTAACTTTTACGGGTGGTTCTTTGAATAATGGAGCCTACACCTTTAATGTGACGGCAAATGGCTCAAGTTTTAACGGCTTCAACTTAGTGAGTAATCCTTATGCTTCTTATTTAAAGTGGGATGACGTCACAAAAACCAATGTTGGGTCAACGATTTGGTATCGTACTTCAAATGGCGCCAACAATATGGTGTTTGACACTTACAATAGCAATGGAAATGTAGGTACAAGCAATAATGGTAACGGTACAGTTAGCCAATTCATTCCGCCGATGCAAGCATTCTGGGTAAAAGTAGAAGGTAGCACAACGGGAAGCATTGCAATGGATAACTTAGACAGAAGTCATCATATTAGTGGTATGCAAGGGATGCACAGCATGGATTCAAAGCTCATGTTTGCCAATTTGAGTCTGGAAAAAGATTCATTAAGAGATCAGGCCATTGTTTATTGCAGCTACGAGACTACAGATGCTCAAGATGTTTTTGACTCTGAAAAAATGATTCAAGCGGGCAGCCCTCAACTTTACAGTAAAATCGGCGATAAAAAGATGGTCATCAATGCCAAAAACTTCATGCAACGCAACGAAGCTACGCCACTATACATGAATATCCACAATGCCGGAACACACACCATCAAACTCGGTGAATTCAATAGCACATTTGGCAGCATCTGGCTTGAAGATAAAACGACACAACAATTTCAGAATTTGTTAATTAACGACACCTATACTTTTGAAAGTCAAGTAGGTCAGGACATCGCACGCTTTGTATTGCATTTTGGATACCCAAATCAATTTTATGGTTCAACGGAAGCAACAGATCAGCCAAACAATAATCCGGATGAAGTCATCAATTGGGCCGATGTGAGTGTAGGTACTTCAGGATCCAAAGTCATTGAACTTACTGCAAACCTGAATGAAGCAGAAGCGCTTCAAACCAAAACCATGGCAATTTTCGACATGACGGGTCGTCAAGTTTTGACTCAAAGTTTCGAATCAGGCAACACCCAAGTTTACATCCCGAATGCCAACGGCGTATACCTGGTTCAGGTTCAAATCGGCAACACTCAAAAAGTATTCAAAGTTTTAATCCAAGAATAAGATGTCAGGCCTTCAAAACAACCCCATCCAGCTGCAAGACAGTAAAAAGAAACCATATCTTGCCCCTAAGGTAGAGCAGGTTCAGCTCGACAACGAAATCTCCATGGTGATGATGTCATTGCCACCGACAGAATTTCCTCAGCAGGATCCTTTGTTGTCTTTAAAGGCATTTAAGTTGTTCAAGTAAGGAATTTTAGAATCCGAATACAATCAAAGCAGTCTTATAAGGGCTGCTTTTGTATTTTCTTTCTGAGACGATAAAAATTTGTTTCAACCGTTCTAACTGATACGTTTAGAATATCAGAAAGCTCTTTATGCGAGAAGTCCATTTTATCCAAAAAATAATATAGTTTTTCTGTTTTCGAGTAATCCTCAAGTGCGTCTATTTCATTAAAAAGAGACTCGAACTCTTTTGAAAAATGAACCTTTACACTTTTGTAATCAACCAGATCTAATTTTCTTAGATCTTCAATTAGGATTTGCGACGAAGTATTTGTTGATGAAACAAGTGAACTATTATTTTTTAGTGATTTAAATTTCACCATGTTCCATTCTGCAAGCCAACCGATATGTATGGAGATATGGATGAGTAATAAAGCTACCATGACATTCATGATATTGCCTAATTCGAAAATAGCTTCGCTAAAGTTTGTGAGATGGCTGTAATATGTAAAAACAATTAGAATTGAAATATCCATGACATAATAAATCGTAAAAAGCAATCCGAAACTTTTTTTGAATTGCCCATCAAATAATTCCTGATTCTCTTTGCGATAGGTCAAATACAGATAGACAAATGAAAGGAAAAGTACAGTGTCAATTATGATTTGAAAAAGTAAATTAAAAGATGCATTCTTATTGGTCGCATAAAACAAAAAACCCGAATGATCAGAAATGACAAAATGAATTGTAGTAAGCGCAGCCACAATGACGAGCAATATACCGGTAACAAAATTGTGGCTAAACCTTTTTAGCTGCCGTAAATTGCCAGTAAAATATAAATACAAAACAGGAATGGTTAGGGTAAACAATTCAGAAATTACCCCCATTAAATCTAAAAGTTGCTTGAAGTCAAGTCCGTAATATTGATAAGCTAAAAAACTTGATGTACTGATTAAGTAGATTACTGCAAAGAAACTCAACAAGCGTTCAGCAGGATTTTGATTTCTTATTCTCAGAACGAATAAGACCGTTGCAATAAAAACCAAAAATGTACTGAGATGTGCGAAAAGCATAGTACCAAATATATGAAATTTATAAATGTAGTAGTTCCGTAGTAGTCTTATTTCGCGGTTTGTAGTAGTTGGGTAGAGGCTATCAATTGTCAAATTAATTAATTGAGTTGTAGCTTAGCGATTGCTATAAAACTATACTACTATGAACACGCAGACTTATAATCTGAACTTTGCTCGAAATTTTATTTTTAAGAGCTTATTACTTATTACTGTATTCCTTTCCATTGGTAATGGGTGGGGGCAGGTAACCAACTATACATTCAACACTTCAACTGGAACGTATAACTCAATTACAGGAACACAAATAATAGCTCCAGGAACCGATGATGGTAGCTCTTCAGCAACAATCATAGGCTTTGATTTTGTATTTAATGGAACCACATTTACTCAGTTTGTTGCCAATTCTAACGGTTGTATTAGACTTGGATCTTCAGCTCCATCAAGTGGATCAAATGCGATATCCGATGGATCAAATACTAACATGATAGCTTTTTTTTCAAGAGATGGAAAAGCTGTAGGCGGCGTGTTTTATGAAACATCTGGTTCGGCTCCAAACAGAGTTCTTACCATTCAATACATAAATTATGCTCCAGCTTACGCTACGACTAGTAATTTAATGGATGCTCAAATTAAATTATTCGAGGGGACTAATCAAATATCAATAGTATATGGCGCTTCAACCACTTCCTCTTCTTACACCGGTCAAGTAGGAATAAGGGGCACTACTACAAGTACGGATTACTCTAATCGATTAAGTACAACGAGTTGGGCTGCTTCCACTTCTGGCACATCCACTACATCAACGATGACTTTTTCGAGTACTGTTAAACCAACATCAGGATTAACTTTTTCTTGGTCTCCACCTGTTCCATGTGTAATTCCTGCTAATCAACCTACAAGTCTTTCTTTTAGTTCTATATCATCCACTTCAATCAGTGGCAGCTTTACTGCTGCTGCATCTTCTCCGAGTGGATATTTGGTAGTTAGAAGTACAAGTCCTAACCCTCCATCACCTATAGATGGAACCACTTATGCTGCAGCTGCAACCACGTTGGGATCAGGAACCTATGTAATCCAGTCTTCTTCAGCTACAAGCTTTTCTAGTTCTTCATTATCTGGAAATACTACTTATTATTACCATATTTTTAGTTATAATAACACAGGATGCTCAGGAGGACCAAAATATTTAACTGTAAGTCCATTATCATTGAGTTCAACTACATGTGCTTCCTCTCCATCTGCTTCTGCAGCGAGTAATATTGCTACAACATCATTTACTGCAAATTGGTCTGCATCAAGTGGTGGGGCACCTTTAAACTACCTTTTATATGTTGCAACAGACAATAGTTTTACAAATTTGGTAAGTGGCTATAATGGCTTAGATGTGGGAACTGTAACGAATTATTCAGTAACTGGATTATCCGCAGCAACAACCTATTATTACCGCATCATGGCAGTTGCTAACTCATGTAATAGTACGAATAGCAGTACCATCACAATTACTACACTTTGCTCACCAGAATTAGCACCTACCCAGGTTCAAAATTTCTCAACTTTTACTGGTGCTGCTCCGTCTCCTATTTGTTGGTCGGAATCATCAGGTGCATTAACCGCTTCGTCAACTCTTTCGGGCACAACTAGTAATTGGACAAAAAAAACGAATGGTTTTGCCAACGCCAATGCATCCAACGTAGGCGCCTCAATAAATTTATATAGCAATAGTACGAATTGGCTCATCTCCAATCCAATAGATTTAGGGAATTCCGCCGGACTCTATCGTTTAAAATATAAATATGCGGTAACTAGTTATAATGGAACAAGTACTGTAACAACCCTGTCTTCTCACAAGGTTGAAATAGTTATTTCAACTGATGGAGGAAATACCTGGTCAAATACGAACATAATAAAAACCTATGCTGGTGCTGGATCATACAGTAATACTGGGTTTGAAGAGTTAATTAACTTGACTAATTTTAGTGGTTTAATCAAAATAGCATTTGTTGCCACATGTGTTTCCTCATCAGACATTGATTTTCATATTGATGATGTTCAAGTTGAGGCGATTCCAAGTTGTATGCAGCCAACTAACTTGTTAGTTTCATCAATAACTGCCAATCAAGCAGCATTAGGTTGGACGGAAACAGGAACAGCAAGCGTATGGGATGTTGAATTAGGATCTTCTGGGTTTATGCCCTCTGGTAGCCCAAGTCAGATAAGCGTTTCTAATCCATATACCTATACAGGTTTATCGGCAAATACTGCTTATCAATATTATGTCCGTGCAAATTGCGGAAATAATGATTTTAGTACTTGGGTTGGACCTTTTAGCTTCACAACTTTAAAGATAGAACCAACGAATCAGGTAACAAATTTAGGAGTTGGAACCGTTACCTCCACAGCAATACCATTATCTTGGACAGCCGCGGTGGCAGGTAGTCAGGCACCTGATGGATACTTAATAAAAGGTAGTTCTGTCTCTTTAGCAGCGATATCAGACCCTGTGGATGGAACTGATCAGACGGATGTAACTGTATTTACTTCAAATGCAGCTAATAAAAAACAGACCACAGGTACAGCGACGAGTACCACAACTTTTACTGGGACTTCTCCTGGAACAATGTACTATTATAAAGTTTATTCTTATTCTAATTCTGGAGCTGGAATTGATTTTAAAACAGATAATCCTGCTACACTAACTTATGCAACAAAACCAAACTCAGTTTCATCAACACTAACGGCGGAATCAATCACGTCATCATCTATTGATTTTTCTTGGACTGCTGCTACCGGTTATATATCAGCAACAAATGAGTATCTTATTTTCGCTAAAGCAGGAAGTGCAATTACGGTTGGATCACCAACTCAAAACCCATCACAATATACTGCAAGTTCAACTTTTGGAAATGGCACATCATATCAAGGTGATGCTAGTGCTTTTTGTGTATTTAAAGGTGATGGAAATTCAATCTCTCTATCAGGTCTCAATGCCTCAACGACTTATTATTTTTTAATTTATTCAGTTGTAGATTTAGCAAATTCAAATGGATCTTTTTCTTATTCTTCAGAAACAGGAGTTAATAGATCCACTCTTCAGATACCTGCTCAACTGCCATATATCGATGATTTTTCAAATAGCAATAATCTAACATTTATAAATGGAACACAAACCAATAAGTGGTCATACGGTAGTATTACAGGAAATACAGGAAGCTCAATTTATATTTCAAATGATAACGGCGTTTCGAATATTTATACAAATTCAATTTCAAGTATTGTTCATGCTTATAGAGATATAGTAATTCCCAGTGGAGTATCTGTTGTTAATTTTTCTTTCGACTGGAAATCAAAAGGAGAAGTTGATTTTGATTATTTAAGAGTTTGGTTAGTGCCAATATCATACACTCCTTCAGCAAGCTCCCCGATTGTTTCAGGTTCGGGTAGAATTCAAGTTGGTGGTAATTTTCAAAATGTCACGACTTGGCAATCATATTCGAGCTCAACATTAAACGTCAGTAGTTTTGAGAATTCAACCATGCGCTTGGTTTTTGAATGGAGAAATGATGGATCCCAGGGTACAAGCCCTCCTGCTGCAATAGACAACATTTCAGTAAATTTCCCTACCTACACCTGGTCAGGTGCATCCTCAAATGATCCTTCTATTTCAAGTAACTGGTCATCAGGGACATTACCTACGGCAAACTCTAATATTATCATCCCATCTAATGTGCCTAATTACCCTACGTATACCAGTTTAATAATTGCTCAAGGAAACACTTTCACCCTCCAATCCAACGCCCAACTCACCATCTCAGGTGCCCTCACCAACAACGGAACATTGACCTTGGAAAGTGGGGCGACGATTGTGCAAGGATCAAGTTCTACTCTGGCTGGTTCGGGTACGTACAACGTGAAGCAGGCGATTACGGGTGATGGTACAACGACGCCTTCTGGACGTTTTTGGTATTTGGGTAGTCCGGTTTCTTTGGCGAGTTCTTCGGTTTACTTTGCTTCGAATGCGGCGAATGTGGTGAAGAAGCGTTCGGAATCTACGAATGCATGGACGGCGCTTTCAAGTGGTTCTCCAGAACCGTTATTAGTAGGTCAGGGGTATTATACGCAAGCTATTCCTGCGAATTCGACGATTAACTTTACGGGTGGTTTGCTCAATAATGGGGCAATTTCTATTACTAACTTAACAAGAACGGCTGGTCAAGGATTTGAAGGCTTTAACTTGGTGAGTAATCCGTATCCGTCTTATTTGAACTGGGATGTTGTTTCGAGAACTAATGTCGACGGAACAATGTGGTACCGAACACATGATGGTACCAATATGGTGTTTGAAACCTATGTTGCAGGTGCAGCTGGTGGGGTAGGAACCAACTTAAGTGGAAATACGGCAACAAAATATATTCCTCCAATGCAGTCATATTGGGTGCGTGTAACTCAAGGTCAAACTTCTGGTTCATTGGCTCTAGATAACACCATGCGTACGCACTTTGCATCTTTAGGAAGCAGTACAGCTGGGCTTCGTTCAACTCAAGATGATCCGTCACTTTTCCTTCGCATGAACTTATTGCAGGCTAATAAAAAAGATCAGTTGATTGTTTATGTGAATGAGCAGGCGACGAATGGTTTTGATATGCTTGACGGTGAGAAAATGATGCAGGCTGGTTATCCGCAGTTCTATACAAAGGCGGGTGACAAGAAGATCGTTATCAACGGATTGAATAGTGCTAAAAAACAACAGGCCTTGCCAGTTACGATCGAATTACCTACCACAGGTGTACATAGTTTCGTGATTGAAGAACTCGAAATTTCGAATGGTTTGGTTTGGTTGGAAGATAAACAAGAAGAGATCATTCAGGCACTTGAACCTGGAACGGTGTATCAGTTCTATGCGAATGCTGGTATGAATGCAGAGCGTTTTGTACTCCACTTCCAACTCATTGACGACGCAGTACCTACCAACGTTTATAACGAAGTAAACAGCTCGGCTAACTTCAGCGGCAAAGGTGCTAACGTATATGCTGAATCTGCTGGTGTTGTGGTGATTAAATTGCCGGCATCAGCTGAAGGAGTAACTGATATTCAAATCAGAGACGCTGCTGGTAAATTGGTGTATGCTGGTTCAATGAATAACCTCGAAACCAGTGTTGAGTTGGCCCAGGCTAACGGTATTTATTACGTAACACTCAGCTCAAATACAGGTGTTGAAGTACGCAAAGTGTTTATTCAGCAATAAGTAAATGGAGTTATTTAAATTAAAGAAAAGACAGATGAAAAATTTCAATAATAAAACAACTTCAAGTTACACTGCAAAGAGGACCTATGTGGCTCCGAAAGTTGAAAAAGTATTGCTCGACAACGAAATCTCCATGGTCATGATGTCCTTGCCGCCAACAGAATTTCCACAGCAGGATCCTTTGTTGTCTTTAAAGGCATTCAAGTTGTTCAAGTAAGGAATGTAAAATTGAATTCGAAAAGCCTCCTACAAGGGGGCTTTATTTTTTTCTAGTAAAATGTTTGAGGCGATAAAGCCAAGCGCTCAAATAGCTGCGGTTCGGTGCACCATAAAGTAAGTAGCGCTTGGAAGGAAAAGCTTCATGAAATAGCAAAGGCAAAGTTTTCCATGAAAATGAATACAGAAACAGACGTGGGAAAAACTTATAGCGCAGCGTCTGGATGAAAGTTGGCTGGAGCGTTTGTAAAAAGAATAACAAGTAGAAAAAATAACGCGCTGGAGCTTTTTTTCTTTGCGGCAAATAATGCTCTTCAAGAAGCCCCAGCCACACCATGCAATCGATGACGTATTCTATTTTTTCTTGAATAGCCTTCGAATACTGTGTTTTATTCGCTGGGTAATTCAATTCATGAATGGTCCGCTGCACATCAAGGAAAGAGCTCATTTTAAAATGGTTGCCTTTATCGAGATGTACATAGAGATGTAATAAGTTGAAAAGGGCAGCATCACTTGCTGCTAACACGTAAGTTTTTTGTTGGTTCCAATCGATGGGTTGGCGTTTGCTCAAGAGGTCCTCAGCATCAATTTCAAAACCTAAAAAGGTATCAAAAAGCAAAATGTGCACATCGATGTTGAGTCCGTTCAAGCTTGCTTGCAACGGGGCATGCAATTGAAAATGCTTTTCGTGAAAACTTGATTTATCGATGCTTTGCTTGCATCTGAAACCAGCATTTTCGAATATTTCAGTGACGCGCAAAAGATCTTTGGGTGCAATCAAGACATCAATGTCAGAAATGTGGCGGATGCCTTCTTCGCGGTAGGTTCTGAACAATAAATCGAGGCCTTTCAGTACGGCAAAAGCAATATTGTTGCTTTCTAATAATTGAACCATTTGTTGATGCAAGGCCAAGAATTGATGGTTGCCGCGCAAAATCTGCACGTATTGCAATTCCAATTGCTGCCATGATTTAGCATCCATAGCAGCTTTAACGGGGCTCAGGTTGCGATACACAAAGCCCGATAAATGGCTATATACCGTTTGTTTTAAGAATGACGGGCTCAGTAAATTGGTAAATTCGTTTCCTGCTTCTAGCGGAACTTGGGCAGCTGCAATTTCAAACATTTGTTTGCTGACTGCCGGTAGCTCAAAAGGAAATTGACGCTCAGACATGCTTGCTTTCTGTTGCAATGATGTAATCAATAACGGCCTCTGTAGGCACCACGCCTATTTTATGACAAGGAATTTGACCAATGAGTGAGGTCGCGGTTTCCATGTGATGCTGGACATGTGCTTTGTTGTGTCCGTGGTGAATGGTATGTGCGAGAAGTTTGCTCAAGGCTGCCACGCCACCGAGTAACTCAAGTTTGTTTGCTGGCGCATGATACGGAAAGAAAAGCGTATGTAGTTTTCCTTTTTGAGGTGCTGCTGTATAAAACATGGGCGTGTTGTAAACGTACCAAGCATCTTGTTCTTTGCGTAAAATGAGGCGATCGTCATTGATGATAGTGGCGTGTCTTTTATCTGCCCACAAATGCGCCATAGTGCTTTTTCCTACACCGCTGAAACCAGAGAATACGCGTGTTTGCCCGTCAAGGATTACAGCAGAGCCATGAATCATGAGCACGTCTTCAATGGTGCTCAAGAAGTACCAAATAAGCGGACCTAAAGGGTAGGCGAGTGGGTTGATGCCATCTCCTTCTGCTAACAAGACATAAATATCCCAGCTGCGCTCCTTTT
>JACCDU010277350.1_pt1 | contig 13290 bp, 13 predicted proteins | sample 7446081 | NCBI WGS metagenome assembly JACCDU01 (sample SAMN15323447, study PRJNA562643) | freshwater metagenome | isolation source: river surface water | place: USA:Blue River Watershed | collected 2017-08-17 | reverse complement strand
GTCTGCGCCGGGGCATTTTGTACCGCGTAGCACGTGAGCTCAAATGCAACAAGCTGGCGCTGGGCCACCACCGCGACGACATGCTGCAGACCTTCTTTTTGAACATGTTCTTTGGCGGCAAGCTCAAAGGCATGCCCCCAAAGCTGGTGAGCGACAACGGCGAATTCATGGTGATCCGTCCGCTGGCTTATGTGGCCGAGTCCGACCTGATCCGTTGGGCAGAGCACCGACAGTTCCCCATCATCCCGTGCACGCTGTGCGGCAGCCAGGAAAACCTGCAGCGCCTGCAAGTGGGCAACATGCTGCGCGAGTGGCAGAAAAAGCACCCCGGCCGCATTGAAAACATGTTTGCCGCCCTGCAAAATGTGGTGCCTTCGCATTTGATGGACGCCAAACTGCACGGCTTCAAGGACTTGAAGATCACGGGGATCGCATCCGAAAACGGCGACAAGGCGTTTGACGAAGAAGAGTTCAAGGAAGCCGCCCTGCCGGGCATCCAGGTGATTTCGATTTAACCAAGAAACCGAGGGAGACCGTCATGCGCTTTTGGGGAGTGAGCATTGTTTTGGCAGTGGGCCTGCTGTCCGGCTGCGCCACGGTGCGGTTGATCGACAGCGATGTGGTGTCTGTGCCTGCCGTGCCCGCAGGCATGAGCCTGCAAGGGGCCAAGTACCGCTTCGAGCGACTGCCCTCCCAGGCCAACAACCCCGAAGCGGGCCTTGCCGAACAACAAGCCCAGGCCGCCATGACCGCCGTGGGCTTGGTGCGCGACGATGTGAACGCACAAATCAGCGTGCAGGTGAACTTTGCTGGCACCCAGTACCTAGCCGACCCCTGGGGCCGCCCGCTGCCACCTGGCGCTTGGTCGCCTTATTACGGCAGCATTTCCGTGGGGCGGGGTTATGGCCCCAACGTCGGTTTGGGCATGGGCATGCGCTTTCCGCCGCCCACACAGTACCGACGCGAGGTCAGCCTCATCATGCGTGACCTGCGTTCAGGACAAGTGGTCTATGAAACACGCGCCACACACGACGGGGTCTGGACCGACAGCGGCCCCATCTTTGCGACGCTGTTTCAAGCGGCTTTGGCCAATTTCCCCAATCCACCCGCAGGTCCTCGCCGGGTGAACATCGAAATCCCGCGCTGAACCCCATGGACGCCACCCGCATTCTGGCCATTCGCCACGGAGAAACCGCCTGGAACGTGGACACCCGCATCCAGGGGCATCTGGACATTCCACTCAATGAAGTCGGTTTGCGCCAGGCACAGCATTTGGGTCAGTCCCTGGCACAACGCGATGCGGTCGATGCCGTGTATGCCAGCGACTTGTCACGCGCCCACACCACGGCCAGCGCGATTGCCCAGGCCATGGGCCAGTCGGTCACCGCGCACACCGGTTTGCGCGAGCGGCACTTTGGTGCGTTTCAAGGCCGCACCTTTGCCGAGATCGAAGCCGAGTTGCCTGAACATGCCCTGCACTGGCGCAAACGCACCCCCGAATGGGTGCCGCCCGGTGGCGGTGAGTCTTTGCTGATGCTGCGCGAACGGATTTTGAAAACGGTGGACGAGTTGGCTGCACGCCACCCCGGCCAGCAAATCGTGGTGGTCGCGCACGGCGGGGTGATGGACATCCTCTACCGCGCCGCCACCCGCCTGGACCTGCAAGCGCCTCGCACCTGGCAGCTGACCAACACCGCAGTCAACCGGCTGCTGTGGACGCCGCAAGGGCTGTCGCTGGTGGGCTGGGGAGACACCACGCACCTGGATGCGCTGGGCCAGGACGAAACGACCGCTTGAACACTCAGGACTTGCAGGTCGGCGGCTTCAGTCCCGACATGCCAACACGGATGGCCCCAAACGTCGGAGCTGAAGCTCCGACTCACCCATGTTCATCACTGCCCAAATGACTTGGGCGGTGTGACGCCCAAATGCCGGAAAGCCGCCAAGGTGGCCATACGCCCGCGTGGCGTGCGTTGCAAATAGCCTTGCTGAATCAGATACGGCTCGATCACATCTTCGATGGTGTCGCGCTCCTCGCCAATGCTGGCGGCGATGTTGTCCAGGCCCACCGGGCCACCGTCAAAACGGTGGATCACGGCTTCGAGCAGCTTGCGGTCCATCAGGTCAAAACCTTCAGGGTCCACGTCCAGCATGGTCAGGGCTTTTTGCGCAATGGCTTTGTGGATCGTGCCGTCGCCTTTGACATCCGCATAGTCGCGCACCCGGCGCAGCAAGCGGTTGGCAATGCGCGGCGTGCCACGTGAACGGCGAGCGATCTCGAAGGAGCCTTCGGCATCAATCGGGGCTTTGAGCAAGCCGCTGCTGCGGGTCACGATGCGCGAGAGTTCTTCCGGCGTATAAAACTCCAGACGAGAGACGATGCCAAAACGGTCTCGCAGAGGATTGGTCAGCATGCCCGCGCGGGTAGTCGCCCCCACCAGGGTGAAGGGCTGCAAGTCGAGCTTGATGCTGCGGGCCGCGGGGCCTTCGCCGATCATGATGTCGATCTGATAGTCCTCCAGCGCGGGGTACAGAATTTCTTCAACCACAGGCGACAAGCGGTGGATCTCGTCGATGAAGAGCACATCGTTGCGCTCCAGATTGGTGAGCAACGCCGCCAGGTCCTTGGGCTTTTCGAGCACCGGGCCGCTGGTCTGGCGCAGGTTCACACCCAACTCGGCGGCGATGATGTGGCTGAGCGTGGTTTTGCCCAAACCGGGGGGGCCAAACAACAGCACATGGTCCAGCGGCTCTTCACGCTTTTTGGCGGCGCTGATGAAAATCTCCAGCTGTTCGCGCACTTTGACCTGGCCCACGTATTCGCCCAGCAGCTTGGGGCGCAAGGCGCGTTCAATGGCCTCTTCGTTGTGGGACACGGGCGCGGCCGACACCACGCGGGGTGTGGGCTCAGGCAAAAAGTCGTCGGTGCGGATGCTCATGGATCGGCTCGCTTATTTATTCAGTGCCTTGAGCGCCAGCTTGATGCCCTCGCTCACGCCCACGTCGGCGGGCAAGCTCTTGAGGGCGGCAGCGGCTTCTTTGTCGCTGTAGCCCAGCGCCATCAAGGCTTGCTGGATGTCGCTTTGCGCATCGCTGGTGTTGGCCGCAAACAGGCCGCCCAAGTCACCGCCCAGCTTGCCTTTGAGTTCCAGTAACAGGCGCTCGGCGGTTTTTTTGCCGATGCCAGGCACCTTGACCAGGCGACCCGCTTCCTGGCTGGTGATGGCTTGGGCCAGATCGGCCACGCTCATGCCCGAGAGCACACTCAAGGCAGTGCGGGGGCCGACACCGGAAATTTTGATGAGCTGGCGAAAGGCCTCGCGCTCACCCAAGGTGGCAAAACCGTAAAGGATCTGCGCGTCTTCGCGCACCACAAAGTGCGTAACCAGACTGACTTTTTCGCCAGTGGCAGGCAAGTTGTAGAAGGTGCTCATGGGCACATTCACTTCGTAGCCCACGCCATGGCAGTCCACGATCACCTCGGGGGGGTTCTTGTCGCTCAGGATGCCGGTCAGTTTGCCAATCATGGAAAGGGGTGCTTTCAAATGCCTATCATGGGAGAAAATGCGCGCTGGCCGATGACCCGGCAACGTGCTCACCTAGGATTATCAACTTGATCGTCAGACACACCTTCACACCGCACAACAATACCCGGCTGTCGCACCTGTGCGGCCCGATGGACGCGCACCTGCGCACCATCGAAGCGGGCTTGCAAGTGAGCATTGCGCACCGACACGAGCAGTTCAAGGTGGACGGCCCCAAGGCCGTGGCCATGCGGGCCATGGAGATTTTGCAGGCGATTTATGAACGGGCCGACCGCCCGATTTCACCCGACATGGTGCAGCTCATGCTGGTGGACGACACCGCAGGCGAAGAAGCCGACCTGCCCGCCTTGCAAACCCGCCGCGCCGACCTGAAAGCACGCACGCCCGTGCAGGCGGCTTATCTGGAAAACATGGCCAGCCATGACATCACCTTTGGCATTGGACCCGCGGGCACGGGCAAGACTTATCTGGCCGTGGCCTGCGCAGTCGACGCACTGGAGCGCGCCAGCGTGCAACGCATCGTGCTCACCCGCCCCGCGGTGGAAGCGGGCGAGCGCCTGGGCTTTTTACCGGGCGATCTGTCACAAAAAGTCGACCCGTATTTGCGCCCGCTCTACGACGCGCTGCACGACCTGATGGGCTACGACAAGGTGCAAAAGGCCTTTGAGCGCAACGCCATCGAAATTGCCCCACTGGCTTTCATGCGCGGGCGCACGCTGAACAACGCTTTTGTAATCCTGGACGAAGCCCAGAACACCACGACCGAACAGATGAAAATGTTCCTGACCCGCATCGGCTTTGGTGCCAAGGCGGTGGTCACGGGCGATGTGAGCCAGATCGATTTGCCCAAGGGACAGCTGTCAGGCCTGATCGATGCCGAGCGGGTGTTGAAGCGCGTCAAGGGCATTGCCTTCACACGCTTTTCCAGCGCCGACGTGGTGCGCCACCCGCTGGTGGCGCGCATTGTGGACGCCTACGATGCGCAAGGCAGCGCCGCCATGCGTGCCGGCATCACGACACGCCGCAAGCCTTTGCCCACCGACGATTGAAAAGACTCGAAAATCCATGGCCCTGCAACAACTCCAACTCTCGCTGCAATTTGGCGACTTCCCCCACAAAGCCCGCCACCGCGCCGCCCTGCCCCGGCATGCGGTGATCCGCGCGATTCGCCACGCCTTGGCCGACGATGCCGAGATCACGGTGCGCATCGTCGGCGAAGAAGAAGGCCGCGAGCTCAACAAGAGCTACCGCAAAAAAGACTACGCCACCAATGTGCTGACCTTTGACTACGCACAAGAACCAGTGGTGATGGCCGACCTGGTGCTGTGTGCCCCGGTGGTCGCGCGCGAAGCCAAAGAGCAAGGCAAGACGCTGGCAGCACACTATGCGCATTTGCTGGTACACGGCACTTTGCACGCGCAGGGCTGGGACCACGAGACGAGCGAGGCCGATGCCGAGGAGATGGAGGCCTATGAAATTGCCATCCTGGCGGAATTGGGTTTGCGCAACCCTTATCGGTGACTTTTGGGAGCCTTGGCTGGGGCAGGCCTCGTTTGGGGTGGGGCCGGGTTCCTCATACCGGGATACCGAAAATCGTCACCCGGCCCCACCCCAAACGAGACCATGGTGCGCTTTTCAAACCCGTGGGACATCCAGGCCATGTCAAACCTGATGGTTTCGGACCGAAACGCTCATTAAGCTGCGACCATTTGCACGAATGACCACTCAGGTGTGTGAGGGTATGCGGCGGGTGACGATTTTCGGTACCCCGGCATGAGGAACCCGCCGCATACCCTCACACACCGCCCCCCGCAAAAATAAACGAACTTCAGATCAAACGGACCTTCACGGTCTTGCCCTTGATCTTGCCGCGCGACAACTGCGCCTCGACCTTCTTGGCCAGATCGGCCTGCACGGCCACATAGGTCGAAAACTCGTTCACATTGATCTTGCCGACCTGCTCGCGGGTCAGGCCGCACTCACCGGCCAAAGCGCCCATCACGTCACCAGCGCGGATCTTCTCCTTGCGACCACCCACGATCTGCAAAGTACGCATCGGCGGACGCAAAGGGCCACCGGCTGCGGGCGTCAGCATGGACAAAGGCTGCCAGTCTGACTCGCGGCCTTGCAGCACCTCGATCTTGCCGACCGAGCCCATCTCGTCCATACTGACCAAGGTCAATGCCAGCCCTTCGGCATCGCCACGGCCGGTGCGGCCAATGCGGTGGATGTGGATCTCGGGGTCGGGCGTCACATCCACGTTGATCACGGCCTCCAGGCCCTGCACATCGAGCCCGCGTGAAGCCACATCGGTGGCCACCAGCACCGAGCAGCTGCGGTTGGCAAACTGCACCAGCACCTGGTCGCGTTCGCGCTGCTCCAGCTCGCCATACAAGGCCAAGGCGCTCAGGCCTTGCGCTTGCAGCACGGCCACCACATCGCGGCACTGCTGCTTGGTGTTGCAAAACACCAGCGTGCGTTCGGGACGGTAATGCGCCAGGATGCTGGAGATGGCGTGCAAGCGTTCGTTTTCGGTGACTTCAAAAAAGATCTGCCGAATCTTGTGCGCGCTGTGCTGCGCTTCGACCTGGATGGTCTGCGGCTGGCGCATGAATTGCGCGGCCAGTTTGTCGATGCCTTCGGGGTAGGTGGCCGAGAACAACAGCGTCTGGCGGTCCTTGGCGCATTGGCGCACCACCTTGGCGATGTCGTCAAAAAAGCCCATGTCCAGCATGCGGTCGGCTTCGTCCAGCACCAGCGTGCGCACACCTGCCAGACTGAGCGAGCCGCGCTCCAAATGGTCAAGAATGCGACCGGGTGTGCCCACGACGATGTCGGCGCCATGCTCCAGACTCACGGTCTGGCCGCGCAAGGCCACACCGCCGCACAAAGTGACCACTTTCACGTTTTGCCGGGCGCGGGCCAGTCGGCGGATTTCCATCGTCACCTGATCGGCCAGCTCGCGCGTGGGGCACAAGATCACCGCTTGCACCGGCGCACTGGGCGAGCCTGCGCTTTGCAAGCGCTCGATCAGGGGCAGGCCAAAGGCCACGGTCTTGCCGCTGCCGGTGCTGGCCTGGGCGATCAGGTCTTGCCCCGCCAAAGTCACGGGCAGGCTGGCGGCCTGGATGGGGGTCATTTGGGCAAAGCCCAGTTGCTCGAGGTTTTGAAGGGTGGCCGGTGCCAGGGCGAGCTGGTCGAAGCGAGCAGCCTTGGAGGCCTGTGTCGCGGCAGAAGAAGTTGCAGTCATGCGGGGATTATCGTTGGACACCCCGAGCCAAACACTCAAGCCGTCATGCGCATCGGAATCGTGATCGGCCCGTCATTGACCAAGGCCACCTTCATGTCGGCAGCAAAGCGCCCTGTTTGCACCACCGGGTGCGCGGCGCGGGCCTGCGCCACAAAGTGCTCGTACAGACGGCGGCCGTCTTCGGGCGCAGCCGCTTGGGTGAAGCTGGGCCGGTTGCCCCCCGCCACATCGGCGGCCAAGGTGAATTGACTCACCACCAACAATCCGCCTGCGACATCCTGCACGCTGCGGTTCATCTTGCCGGCTTCGTCACTGAAAATGCGCAGCTTGAGCATCTTGGCCAGCATTTTGTCGGCCACGGCCTCGGTGTCGCCCTTTTCGGCGCACAGCAAGACCAAAAGGCCCGCACCGATCTGGCCGATCACCTCGCCCTCAACCCGTACGCAGGCTTCACTCACGCGCTGGAGCACCGCGATCACGGGACATCCTTGGGGTCATCAATGTGCGCTTCCACGTCGCTGGGCAAGAGCTGAATCGTGGCGCGCAAACCCGGCACAGCCTCCATCAAGGCGCGCTCCACTTGGCTGCGCAAATCCGCCGCATGACCAAGCGACCAATTGGCGGGCATGTGCATGTGCATGTCGACAAAACGGCGCTGGCCGGCCTTGCGGGTGACCACATGGTCAAAGCGAATGACCTCGCGGCCATCGATGTCGTAGACAAACCGTGCCAACACTTTCTGAATGTCTTGCTGCACGTCCGCCTCCACCGCCTCGTCCATGAGGCCCTGCGAAGACTGCCAGACCAGGTGAGCACCTTCCTTGAGAATGTTGAGGGCCACGGCGATGGCCACGAGCGCATCCAGCCACAGCCAAGCGGTGACATGGACCAGAGCGATCCCCAAGACCACGCCCGCAGAGGTCCACACATCGGTGACCAAGTGACGGGCATCGGCCTCCAGCGCCAGCGAACGGTGTTGCCGTGCGGCACGGAACATCACCCAGGCCAGCACGCCATTGAGTGCCGAGCTGCCCACTGACAAGGCCAAGCCCCAGCCGACCTGCTCCAGAGGCTGTGGATCAACAATCCTGTGTCCAGCCGCCCAGACAATCCCCAAAGCGGCCACGATGATGAGCAAGCCCTCAAAGCCAGATGAAAAATACTCCGCCTTGTGGTGACCATAGGGGTGGTCTTCGTCAGGCGGCATTTCAGCGACGGTGACCATCATCAAACCAAAAATGGCGCTGGCCAGGTTGACCAGTGACTCCATGGCATCTGAGAGCAAGCCGACCGAATCGGTCAACCACCAGGCCAATGTCTTGAGCCCAATGGTGATCAAGGCCACCACCACCGATGCCCACAACAGCCGTTTGGGCGTCATCCAGGCATCGAGTGTTTTCATGTGGAGCGGCCTGAAGTTCTTGGCTTGGTGGTCAATCAGGCCAGGGTGACTTTGGCAAATTTGCGCTTACCGACCTGAACGACGTAAGTGCCCGCTTCGATTTTGAGCCCCTTGTCGCTGATCACGCTCGAGTCCACACGCACACCGCCACCGACGATCAGGCGGTTGGCTTCGCTGGTGGACGGAGCCAAACCTGCCGACTTGAGCAATGCACCGATGCCCAGCGGTGCCCCCGACAAAGACACTTCGGGAATGTCATCAGGCACGCCGCCCTTGCTGCGGTTGATGAAGTCCTGCTCGGCGGCATCGGCCGCTGCCGTGCTGTGAAAGCGTGCCGTGATTTCCTTGGCCAGCATGACTTTGGCGTCTTTGGGATTGCGACCGCCTTCAACTTCTTTTTTGAGCGCCTCGATCTCGGCCATGGACTTGAAGGACAACAAGGTGTACCAACGCCACATCAGGGTATCCGAGATGCTCAGACACTTGGCAAACATGCTGTTGGGCTCTTCGGTGATGCCGATGTAGTTGTTTTTGGACTTGGACATTTTGTCCACGCCATCCAGGCCTTCGAGCAAAGGCATGGTCAAGATGCATTGCTGGTCCTGCCCGTATTCGGCCTGCAGGTGGCGGCCCATCAGCAAGTTGAACTTCTGGTCGGTGCCGCCCAGCTCCAAATCGCTCTTGAGCGCCACCGAGTCATAACCCTGCATCAGCGGGTACAAGAATTCGTGCACCGAAATCGGCGTGCCGGCATGGAAACGGTCGTGGAAATCGTTGCGCTCCATCATGCGGGCCACGGTGTATTTGGCCGCCAGCTGGATCATGCCCATGGAGCCCAAGGGCAAGGACCATTCGCTGTTGTAGCGGATCTCGGTCTTGGATGGGTCCAATACCAGGCTGGCTTGCTTGTAATAGGTTTCGGCGTTGAGTTTGATCTGCTCGGGGGTGAGGGGTGGGCGGGTGCTGTTGCGGCCCGAAGGGTCACCAATCAGGCTGGTGAAATCGCCGATCAGGAAAATCACCTGATGCCCCAGGTTTTGCAACTGGCGCATTTTGTTGAGCACCACGGTGTGCCCGATGTGGATGTCCGGAGCGGTCGGGTCCAGACCCAATTTGATCCGCAAGGGCACGCCTGTGGCTTCGGATTTGGCCAATTTTTGCACCCAGTCCTCTTTGGGAATCAACTCCTCACAGCCACGCAAAGTGACATCCAAAGCATTCAAAACCGAATCCGTGATCGGGTATTTTGTAACAAGCGCTTGATTCATAAGGGTTTTTTCTGGAGTCAAAAGGGCTCGGACGGTAAACTCTGCTCCTCACCAAGGCGTCCATTTTAGGCGGATGCGCTTGTCACCTCCTTTTCTCGCACTGCAGCGCATTGGCCCTGCAGTGCGAACGATCTTCTTTCTTGATGCCCTTTTTGAACCGATTTCAAACCCGATTGAGCACGCTTTTGTTGCCGCTGCTGTTGCGAGGCTCAATGGCCTTGAGCAGCGGCTTGTCGGCTGCCCACCGTGCCTTGGTATGGCTCGACGGCCAGCACCCGCAACTGGCCCAAGGTGCGCAGGCGCTGCGCCAGTGGCTGCTGCGCCACCCCAAAACCATCAGCGCCACCCTGGCCTCCGTGCTGATCGCCGGTGGTGGCGGTGCATTTGCCATTGCCAACCTGGGCCCCGACATCGCAGAGCAAGCGGTGGTCAGCGTGACGACGCCCGTTGTGGTGGCCAATCTGGCTGATCAGGCCCAAGCCATTGACCAGTTCAATCTGAACCTGATCCGCACCGACCTGACCCGCTCATCGGACACGCCGGAAAGCCTCTTGCGCCGAATGGGCGTGGTGGACACGCAGGCTGCCGCTTTCTTGCGCAGCAACCCGCTGGCCAAGCAGGCCTTGCAGCGTTCAGGTCGCACCGTTTCTGCCGAAGTCAACGACCAGCAGCAATTGCGCCAACTGAGCGTGCGCTGGCTGCGCAATGAAACCGACACCGTATTTCAGCGCCTGGTGATCCAACGCACCGCCCAGAGCCTGCAGGCGACCCAGGAATCTGCACCACTGAGCACCAGCGTGCGCATGACGGGCGGCACGGTGGCCAGCTCGCTGTATGCCGCAGCCGATGAAGCCCGCCTGCCGGACGCTGTGATCAGCCAATTGGCCGACATCTTTTCGAGCCAGATCGACTTCCACCGCACCTTGCGCAAAGGCGCACGCTTCTCGGTGATCTATGAAGTCCTCGAAGCCGATGGCGAGCCGATCCGCACAGGCCGCGTCCTGAGCGCCGAGTTCAACAACGACAACAAGCTCTACCAAGCCGTCTGGTTCCAGGAAAACGGCCAGAAGGGCAATTACTACACCCTCGACGGCAAGAGCCTGCGCCGCGCTTACCTGGCAGCGCCCGTGGCTTTCTCGCGCAAAACCAGTGGTATGGGCATGCGTTTGCATCCCATTTTCCAGACCCTGCAAAAACACAACGGCGTCGACTACGCTGCACCCACAGGCACCCCCGCCATGTCGGTCGGCGATGGCGTGGTGGATTTTGCGGGCGTTCAAGGCGGCTTTGGCAATGTGGTGATCGTGCGCCATGGCGCCAACCACAGCACGGTGTATGCCCACCTCAGCCGCATCAACGTGCGCAAAGGGCAAACCATTCAAAAAGGCCAGACTGTGGGTGCAGTCGGATCCACTGGGTGGTCTACGGGGCCACACCTTCATTTTGAGTTCCGCATCAATGGCATCCATGTGGACCCGCAAAGCGTGATCCAGAAGGCTCAAAGCGAACCCGTTCCACCCAGCGCCATGCCCCGCTTCAACGCCGCTGTGGCCTTGGCGCAATCACAGCTTCAGGCCGCTGCGCAGATGCGCGACACCAGCGAGCAATGAACTCCAGGGCCTTCGGGCCCTTTTTCAATGGCATCATTCCGGGCTTCACCACCACCGCCCCAGCCTTTCATGTCCTCCCGTCTTTTCATTGGCCTGATGTCAGGCACCTCACTGGATGGTGTCGACGGCGCACTCTGCCAAATCACCCCCCAGGGAAAGATGCAGGTCCTGGCACACGCCTTCACACCTTTTGATGCAGGGTTTCGCGATGCGCTGATGGCGCTCAACCAAAGCGGGCCTGACGAACTGCACCGAAGTGCTTTGGCTGGCAACGCCATTGCGCGGCATTACGCACAGGTGGTGAGCGACTTGCTGGCACAAAGCGGGCAATCGGCCGAGGCCATCACCGCCCTTGGCGCACACGGTCAAACGGTGCGTCACCGGCCTCTTGAATTTGATGGGACCGAGCAGCACGCCGCCGTGGGCTACACCATCCAGCTGATCAACCCTGCCCTGTTGGCCGAGTTGTCCGGTATCAATGTGGTGGCCGACTTCCGCAGCCGGGACCTGGCGGCCGGCGGGCAAGGTGCACCACTGGTGCCCGCTTTTCATGCCGGTGTGTTTGGCCGCCCCGGCCAATGTGTGGCCAGCATGAACATCGGCGGCATTTCCAACATCAGCGTCTTGCACGGCGACGGAACCGTACAGGGCTGGGACTGCGGGCCCGGCAATGCCTTGATGGACTTCTGGTGCGTGACCCATACGGGCCAGACCTTCGACCGAGACGGCGCATGGGCAGCAACCGGCGCTGTGAACGATCCGCTGATGGCGCGCTTGCAGTCGGAGGAATTTCTGCACCGCACGCCTCCCAAAAGCACGGGACGCGATCTGTTCAATCCTGCCTGGCTTGAACAACATCTGCGCAGCTTGCCCCCCATCTCTGCGGTGGATGTACAAGCCACATTGACCGAATTCACCGCGTGGGCTTGTGCGCAGGACGTGCGCCGCTTTGCAGCCGATGCCCCTACCTTGATCGTGTGTGGCGGCGGAGCGCTCAACTCACACCTCATGCGTCGCCTGTCTCACCATTTGCCTCATGTGGATGTGGTCAGCAGCGAAACACAAGGTTTGCCCCCCCTGCAGGTGGAGGCGGCGGCCTTCGCTTGGCTGGCTTTCAAAACCATGCAACGCGAAACTGCGAGCTTGCCAAGCGTGACGGGCGCCAAAGGCGCCCGTGTGTTGGGGGCGATTTACCCCCGCTGAAAATTGCGCCGCACCTAGCGGCGGGTGTTCAAACCGAGAAGGAAGAACCGCAACCGCAGGTGGTGGTGGCGTTGGGGTTCTTGATGACGAACTGCGCGCCTTGCAAGTCTTCCTTGTAGTCGATTTCGGCACCGATCAGGTACTGGTAGCTCATGGCATCGATCAACAAGGACACGCCATTTTTGCTCATGGTGGTGTCGTCTTCATTGGTGATTTCATCGAAGGTAAAACCGTACTGAAAACCCGAGCAGCCGCCACCCTGAACGAACACACGCAGTTTCAGATCCGGATTGCCTTCTTCTGCAATCAGATCAGCCACTTTGGCAGCAGCGCTGTCGGTGAAGACAATCGGTGCGGGCATTTCGGTCTGGATGTTTTCTGCGACGGCGCTCATGGTGTTTCTCCGGAATCAATGGCAAATAGTATAGCGCGGCAGTAGGTTATTTCATTGCAGTGGCCCGATTAACGCCACTGGCCATGGGGGCTTGCTTGCTATGCGTGTCGAAGGTTTTCGCGGGGCAATGGTGGCGCGGTGTGGGGTGCCCTGCCGGGGCTCGACGTCGCTTCGCGCCTGAAGTCGCCCCATCAGGGCACCCCATACCGCGCTGCGAATGTTCCAGATAAGCCAATCTACAAACGTCGTTGTCTCGCCGAAAGGGTTGGGGGATGGCGGATTGGCGACTTCAGGCGCGAAGCGACGTCGAGCCAATCCGCCATCCCCCAACCCTCTCCCCCAAGAACAACAACAAACCAGCAGCACAAAACAAAAAAGCCGCCAGGCGAACCAGGCGGCTTTTGCAAAACAGGACAGCGGATTAACGCTTCGAGAATTGCTTGCGGCGACGAGCAGAGTGCAAGCCGACCTTTTTACGTTCCACTTCACGGGCGTCGCGAGTGACAAAACCAGCTTGGCTCAGCACAGGCTTGAGCGATGCGTCGTAGTCAATCAGGGCGCGGGTGATGCCGTGGCGCGATGCGCCGGCTTGACCGGATTCGCCACCGCCATGCACGT
>JACCDU010156908.1_pt1 | contig 13293 bp, 13 predicted proteins | sample 7446081 | NCBI WGS metagenome assembly JACCDU01 (sample SAMN15323447, study PRJNA562643) | freshwater metagenome | isolation source: river surface water | place: USA:Blue River Watershed | collected 2017-08-17 | reverse complement strand
ATGATCTCCAGCCATCACTAAAAATGGTACCTGAATGGAATTTAATTGAACCAAGCTGATGTTGGGATTATTAAATGCATTATCCGCCACTTTCTTTTTAGAGGCCGCAATCTTAGTTTTATCTGGAGCCAAACGCTCATAAGTAGAAAAATACTTTGCAAGCGGCTTTCGGGTTTTGGCAAATAGGGGATCTGTGGAATTCATTTTCCAAGTCGTATCCATTGTCAATGCTACTCCCTTCGATTCCCCTAAAAAATTAGCCCCCATGATGACCGCTTTATCCATTTTCTCAGGATGAATCAAGGCTAATTCCAACGCAATATCTCCCCCATCGCTCCAGCCTACGAATTTAGCTTTCTTAATTTGTAATAAATCCATCAAGCCATTGACATCAAGCGCCATTTGCGCATAGGTTAATTCTTTCGCATCACTATCAGTGGTTCTGCCTTGGGAGCGAGAATCGACCGCAAAGACTTGGTATTTTTTTGAGAATGCAGCAATCATTCCTCCCATTGTTTCAATAGAGCCATAGCCGCCATGCAAGAGAATCAAGGGCTCCCCTTTACCATAGGTTTCATAGTACATGGAGATGTCACCTACTTGGATGCGTTTGCCCACAGCTGGATTTGAACCATACCGAATCTGCGCGTGTGCGACCGCAGCCCAACAAACTAAAATCGAAAAAATGAATGCTTTCATATTTATTTGATTAAACTTTTCATGACCCAAGACTTAAAATCCGTCCGAATTTTTGTTGGCGAAGTAGATGGACGTTGATACAAAACCATGGCGATCATCTCATGCGACGGATCAATAAAGAATATTGGACCCGTAGCACCACTCCAATAGATGGTCCCCGCTGGCCGTGGGTCATTACCAATATCCTTCCGTTTAATCGCATAGCCAAACGTAAAGCCATTATTCTTCAAATCATCTGTTGGCGTAATCGCCGCCTCTAAATTCAAAGGCGTTTGATCTGTTTTCATCATCGCTATCGTTGACGGTTTCGCGATACGAACCCCATTTAATTCCCCATCTTGAAGGATCATTTGGCTAAATTTAAAATAATCAATTGCCGTTGAGTTTAATCCACCTGAGCCCGAATAATACGTTTTTGAGCCCCTAATTCGTATACTCTTTTCAGATCCAGGATCAATCAATGCCAATCCCCCTTTTCCATCTGGCTGATAATACGAAGTGAACCTCGGCGCGTCCTTTGGCTCCAAGAAAAAATGCGTATCCTTCATCCCCAAGGGATCTAAAATTCTTTTCTGCACAAAATCTTGGAAAGGCATCCCACTAATAACTTCTACTATACGACCCGCAACCAATAGACCAGGGCCGTAAATCCAACCCTCACCCGGCTCATGGCTTAAAGGTAATTTGGCTAATTTCTTCACATAATTTTCAATGTCACTTGAATAGGCATTTTTGGTAATCGCCGCATAGGCCTCGGGCATATTGCCACCATAAGCACTCGGCTGGCCTGTTGTATGTGTCAATACATGACGAATCAACATCGGTTTTGTCGCCGCGCGCGTTTTATACAGCCACATGCCATCCACACTATCTTTTGATAGCATGATTTGTTGGGACGCGAACTCTGGCAAGTACTTACTCACGGAATCATTCGGTTTACATTTACCGTCTTCCATTAATAGCAACAGAGCTAGCGTAGCTATGGGTTTAGTCATGGATGCCAAACGAAAAATGGCGTTTTTTTGCATCGGGATATGCGTTTCCATTTGCGATTCACCTTGGGCCTCAAAATGAACAATTTTACCCTTGCGTGCAATTAAAGTAACTGCGCCAGCTATCTCTTTTTGTTGGATACTTTTGGAGACCTCATTTTGGAAATCATCCAATACTTTTTGATCAAATCCCAAGGCTTTGACTTCGTTTTTGGAAATTTGATTCAATAATTCAAAATTTTGCGCAAGCGTGGTGACCTGTACACAAAAAAGTAATAGAAAAATTAAATGTAAGATTTTCATAGGTTAAATTAATTAGTTCGTAGATAGATGTGGATGTGCTCCAACAAAGGTTTTGATTTTTTTCAAATGATTTTGAGATTCAAAATGCTTAGCTTTTGCATCGCACATTTATGCATTTAATATTTCACCAAGATAATTTTCACCTTATCAGGCTATCTGTTATATACTTACAAGTTGACTAAAACGGATAAAATACGAAGGGAAAAGCCCAAGAAATTTGTCTAGAAATCAACTATTCTTGTCCAAAAAACAGCTCAATTAGCCATTTCCTTCAAATAAAAACTGGGGTTAACCCCCACATATTTTTTGAAAGCCGCATAAAAAGTGGACCGATTCGAAAATCCACTTTGGTACATGTAGGTCTCTAAGGTAAATTGGTCAAAAAATGACCGCTGTTCCAAAAAATGATGAATACGCAAACGATTGAGGAATTCGACAAAGGACATCCCATAATATTTCTTAATCAACTTAGGTAATTTGGACATGGGTATATCCAAGTCTTTTGCCATGGCCGACAAATCATATTCGGCTGATAAATAGGCTTTCGATGCTTTAACTTGCTTGTCTAAATTCATCGCAACTTGATCCACTTTAAACTCAGGAATTAAATGCGGGTAGATCTCTTGAATCGACGGGAAGGATTTCCCCTTTGGCAGAATACAGCCATCCATATTCTCCTGTACGTTCGGTGTTGTAATAAAGTAGGTAAATAACATAATACCTATCACACATTTTATTAATTGCGATGGTGGATCAAAAGAATTATTGATGAATAAATTGAGATATTGGTACAGTTGCAATACAAAATATAGGGTAACTGCCGTACTCAACATATTCAGCCACACCAATGATTGTCTGTTAATAAATACATAATCAGCCCCTTGCCTTTTTTTCGTCAAAGAAATCAAAACCAACGTTGCAATTCCATATACAATCCCCACCAAAATAGACACGGGCTGGACAAAACCCGCCGGAATCCAACCCATGGACCTCGTAATAAAGTATTTGTTCTGCACATAATAATGATTGAGGATGTCAGTCTTCTCTGCTGTCGACAAAAACAAATCGGGCATTACACCGATCGTCAACATAATTGGAAATACCAAATGCAGGTAATGCAAACCTTTTAATTGGTTATAGGGCAACAACATACCACGCACGTGAAGAAAAAGGGCAACGGGCAAAAAAACCCGAATGATGTTCGGAGTCCTCAGAATAAAAAGCATGTGATAGATATGCTTAGAGGTCAATGCATAAATATAAAACTCAAGAAAAACGACAGCGAAGATGATGTAAATCAGACCATAAACTTTTGGGAATTTTCCGAAACGCACCAACAAATAAAAAATAAAAAAGAGCCCTATGCCACTTGTCAAAAACGATAAATAGGGCACAAAATCAAACATTAAATGATCGCTTCGTTAGACATGTGTTGAAAATTAGACAAATTTTTCAAAAAACAAGACAAAGCATGGCTGAAAAAAATACGGGTCAGAAATTCTTTGGCCTAATTTTCAGAAACAAATCATTTAACCCCAATTCATATGAAAAAATTACTTATTCTCTCGATTTTTTGCTTGCTTACCACAATGGTTTTCGGCCAAGCAAATACAGCTAATTTCCAATATTATAAAGTAAAACCTGGTCACCGCGGCGCATTCAACGAGGCCCTTAAAAACCACACAACAAAATTTCGCAAAGCGGGTACTGCCACCGAATGGGCCATTTTCAATCTCGTAGGTGGTAGTCACCATGGGGAAGTTATGTCCTTGTACAATATAGGTACGTCCTGGGCTAAACGCGACGAATTAGGGGCAACACCCACAAACACGGAAGCTGCTGATGATTTCTACCTGAAGGTTTCTCCACACATCGAAAGCGTTACAGGCGGTGAAATCATCTCCTACCAAGCTGATTATAGTAACTCAAATCCAAGTGAACGATCAGCAAAAATTCGTTCAAGTATCTTAACATTGAAATATGCGCCGGCTACTGAGTTTTGGGATGTAATAAAACGCTTACCAAAAGCCTGGGACAAAGCAGAAATCAAAATCGCAACTTATCAAACCTCTGGTGCTGCGCGCCTCATTTTCTCTCGCCGCTTCCCGAACGGTTGGAAAGAAATGGATGAACCATCCAAACTAAAAGCATCCTACGAGGAAATCTATGGCAAAGGATCTTATGACCGCGACATCGCTATTATGCGTAATTACATCGTGGAAAACGAATCCGTTTATATGACACTTCAGCCTGATTTGTCTTCGAAATAAAAGATAATTTTTTCTCAAAAAATCAAAATTTAATCCTAGAAAAGATCAAATTTTGATTTTTTTGTTTACTTTTTCGAGGTATATACAAATTCATGGAAGTACATCACCCCCACCACCCACCCAAAAGTCTCAAGGATTATGCTAGTGAATTCATTGTCATATTCGTCGCTTTAACCTTGGGTTTTTTAGTTGAAAACCAGCGCGAACATTACATCGAAGGATTACGCGAAAAGGAATTAGCTAAATCTTTATTGAAAGACCTCGCTGCGGACTCCGTAGACTTCAAAGAATTCCAAGAACTCCGAATCATCGAACGAAAATCGGTTAATCAGGCCATAAAAATCCTTGAAAATCAAGGCCTAAAACCCACCGACACGACACTCTACTATCACTTTATTCGAGGAGTTTTCATTTGGCGGCATCCTGAATTTCGTCAAGCAAATTTAGATCAAATCATTAGCTCCGGCTCTCTCCGCTATTTTAAAAACGACACCTTGGCCAAAGCCATCTCAGATTTGAAAATGCAATTGAAGCGTATCGAATACAGACAGGACCGCGAAAAGGAATATTTCTATGCCAATATTCAGCCATGGGTGGTGAATCATTTAAATCTAGCACATGTCGATGCACATCGGAACGGACTTTCGCGCACGAAAATGATGGCTTTGCTAGAACAAAATCAAAGTTCCGCGCCCGGAAAACCCTACTTCTTGGATACCCAACACCAGAATCTAGGCACACAAACTGCCAATATGCTTCGTGGCAGTGATTGGCTCATGAATGTGACCGAAACAGGGTATTATAATGCTTATAAGGCCAAAAGATACCAACTGAGTAAATTAATTAAATCAAATTTCCCTGACTAAGATGGAAGTACACCACCCACATCACGCACCTAAAAATTGGAAAGAATACCTCAGCGAGTTTTTTATGCTTTTCATGGCAGTCACCCTCGGATTTTTTGTCGAAAATTACCGAGAACATTTCATCGAACGTGCCCGCGAAAAAGAATTCCTGAGCCTCATTTTCAAAGATATTCAAATGGATATTTCGATGGTGGACTCGAATTTATATTACCGAAATATCCGTGCCGAAATCAGTAAAGAGTTCACTAAAAACTTTACTGATGACGAATACAAAAAAGATTCCGGCCCTTTTTATTATAACGGTCGGCGCCTGCACGTCCGCTATTTATTCGAAAGAACCGATGCTGGATTCCAACTCATGAAAAATGCAGGAGGATTGCGGCTTATCCACAATCCCAAAATCATTCAAGCCATTCAACATTACGAAAACTCGATTTCGGCGATTGAGAAATTCCAAGAAGGGGAAATGAATTACTTACGTGAATATTCCAAAGCCAATGCAGAGGTTTTTGATGTAAAAGTCCTCATGAAATACGCAGGCAGTAACGTAAGCAACTATACGTCAAATTTAATCCCACAGGGCAACCCTCCCCTATTAACCTATGACCGGGCAAAAATCAATGTCATGATGGCCCAGTTTTTTGCCATGGATAAAAGTAATTATGTGGTAATGCATTTTGAGGAGAAATTAAAGAAGGAAGGGCAAGATTTAATCGAACTCATTGAAACAGCTTTGTAACATGAAACCACTTTTAATCATGCTGCTCGTATGGAGTTCGCATTTGTTGGCAGCCCAACAAACCCACATCGTCCTAGATTCAATTCATTCAAACGTATTACATGAGTCCAGAACCTTTCGCGTTTATCTACCCAAGGAAATCGTAGAAAAAAAACAAAAACAAGCACAGTATCCTGTCCTTTATGTCCTCGATGGAGATGATAATTATTTGGCAATTTCTGGGATGATGCATTACCTCACGGAGGTCAATGGCAATCGCATATTTCCTAAAATGATTGTCGTTTTTATTAACAATACGAATCGGACGCGCGACTTGACTCCTTATCGGGTTAATGCCTCCGCGATGTTACCCAAAGCCATGGCTGAGGTAACAGGTGGTGCTGAAACATTCACTCAGGTCATCGAAAAAGAAATCATTCCATATATAAATGCCAAATATCCCACGAGCCCCTACCGAGCGTTAGTTGGCCATAGTTTCGGGGGAATCTTTGCGCTGTCTATTTTACAGAAGCACCCAGATTTATTCGATGACTACATCGTGATAGATCCAAGTCTTTGGTATGACGATGGTCGGTTTTCAAAAAGTGTTTTGCAAACAATTCAAGCAGGAAAACTAGGGAACAAATCTTTGTTCATTGGCCTAGCCAATACAACGAATGAACCGAATCTGAACAAAATGCTGGCTAGCAAGGCGCCATTTTCAGTCCACGAAAAAAGCATTTTACGTTTCTGCCAAAAGCTAAGTCATTCCAATTCCATGCTCTTTAGTTATCAATATTATCCAAACGATGACCATGGATCGGTTCCATTTGTGGGGGTATACGATGGACTTCGTGCGATTTTCAAGGCCCATCAATTGTCCTATTACGAAGTGGTTAAGCCAAATTTTGATCCCGAAAAACGGATTAAAACCTACTATAATAACTTGTCAGCGAAATTAAAAACCCCACTGCAAATTAGTCCAGAAGAACTCGAATATTTCGACCTGTTTTATTCTATTAATCAAGATCAGAAAGGCCAAAAAAGGCTACGTATTTATTACAAAAAACTGTATCCAAATAAATACGATGAGTGGTTAAAAAAACACTAAACAAATTTCTTCAAAAAGCCATTTCCTAGAAATGGCTTTTTTTATGCTCAACTGCCTACAAAATTGAACCCTAGGGTCTATTTCTCACCAATCGCCGCGCCCTTAATTTTGCCGATGAAACAAGAATTCAATGACAATCATACATAATCTAGAAGCTAGATGAGGAAAATTTACACCCTGTTACACATCGTTTGCTTCTTTTTTATTCAAACGAATACGGCTCAAACTGAGTATCGACTAACCCCAGTCATTCAAAATTTCAAATCAATTACAATTAAAAATAGCCGAATGCCTCTCAATATGAGTTTATTGGCTTTTACAGTACTACTCGCTAGTCTAGGGATCCATCAATCGCAAAGTAGAAATCGTAAAAAACTAGCTTGGTTATGCGAACCTGAACGCAAGTTACTTGACCATTTACTTCAACATAGAGACCAAAATATAACGACAATCGATTTAAATGAACTTTTAAATTGCGCTAAAAAGTCACAAGAAAGCCAAAGAAGAATCAGGCACCTCGTTATTAACCGCCTCAATTTCCATTTAGAATTTAGGTTTAAGATCAAAAATGCCATAGAACGATCCCCATCAGAAGAAGACAAACGCATGTTTAATTACCACCTTAAACCAGGGATAGAAGACCAGATTAAATCCCTTCTGCATCCTTAAAACCAAGTTTAACGGCGAATCATTTTCATAGGAATCAGGGTAGAGTATATCGTTTATTTTATCTATTTTGGAGAAATAAACCTCCAACCTATGAAACTAATTGCCTTATTATTAGGCCTTTCCACTCTCGTCAATGCGCAAAGTTTATTAAAGGACGCAGTCTCTTTCCGTCTAGGGGCCTCTGTTAATCCCAGAATGTTAGTGGAAAATGAAGCCTACAGAAATATTGCTAGCAACGAATTCACCAGCCTAACAGCGGAAAATCATATGAAAATGATGCTGATTCATCCAGCAGCAGATCGCTTTGATTTTTCCAAAGGCGATGAAATTGTGGCTTTCGCAGCGAAGACGGGCAAGAGAATGCACGGCCATACCTTGGTTTGGCATAATCAAGTTCCGCAGTGGATGAAGGATTTTCAGGGCGACCAAAAAGCCTGGGAAGACCTATTAAAAAACCATATTCAGACGGTCGCTACGCATTATAAAGGCCAAGTTTCCGGGTGGGATGTCGTGAATGAATCCTTCTTAGATGATGGTAGTTTGCGGCCGTCACTTTGGGCAGATCATATCCCAGATTATATCGCCAAAAGCTTCCAATGGGCGCATGAGGCAGATCCCAATGCCATTCTATTTTACAATGATTACGGCCAGGATGGCCACCCTAAAAAGATGCAAGCCATTCTTGATCTGGTGGCTGACCTAAAAAAGCGTAAAATTCCCATTCACGGATTAGGCTTGCAGATGCATATTAATGTGGATTCGAAACACACTGAAATCGCAAGGGTAATTGAGCAATCCGCTCAGACAGGGTTAGCGATTCATTTTTCGGAGTTAGACATCGCTGTTAATCCGAAGAATAATCCGGAGTATATCTATGAAGCAAGTGCTCAAAATGAATTATTCGCCTTCGTTTTCAAGGCCTATCGTGCCATTCCGGATAAGCAACAATATGGCATTACCTTTTGGAATGTTTCAGACAAGGACACTTGGCTCCGAGGTTATTTCAAACGACCGAAAGAATATCCCCTTCTCTTTGACGAAACTTATACTAAAAAATCAGGTTATCATTCTTTAATTAACTACTTACAACGTGCAAAATAAAACTAGGTGGATTATTCAGGCGTCCCTGGGCCTGTTGCTAACCGGTGCGGGACTTTCCATGGCAATCGATGCTGGTCTCATTAAACTCCAAGGTGGCGATTGGTTCTTTTATGGAACAGGCGCATTGGTCATTTTCAATGCAGGGCTCTGTCTAGTTATTGATGCCGCGCGATTTAAATAATTAAAACAATAATTCAACTTTATGGTTTAGATAGTACAATTTTTTATTTCAATAATTATATTGATGCCAACACTTGTATACGATATTGCGATTATAGGTGCTGGAGCGTCAGGATTGCAGCTTTTGTATGAATTGACACGGGCGAATCCTGAGCAAAAAATCTTACTCCTAGATTCAGGAGATCGATCGGCAAAGAGTTGGTGTTTTTGGGAAAATAAAGACGCATCCTGTTTTCCCTTTTTAATCGAAAAATCGTGGGATTCAATGCTCTTTAAAACCTCTAAAGGGGAAAGCATCACATCAGAAATTAACCCACTTGCCTACCATTACATTTCTTCAAGTAAATTTTTCACCTACTTTTTCGAGGATTTCATACCAGCGAATACGAACATTACACACCTAAATACGTGGGTTTCTGATTTGCAAGAACTACCTACGGGCGTGAAAATTAGCTGTAAAAACGGAGATTCATTTTTTGCAAAAAAAGTAGCAGACTCCAGACCAGCAAAATCAACAGAGCCGGACCTAATCTTCCAACATTTCAGCGGCAAATTCATCGAGTTTGAAGAGCCCATCCTAGATGATACCTGTATGACCTTAATGGATTTCAGTTTAGCAGTATCCACTGACGAAATGGCTGTATTCCATTATATTTTACCTTTTAGCAAAACCATAGCATTAATTGAAACGACCGTCTTTACGCGTTTAGATTATGACAAGGAGACTTATGAACGGATTTGGCAGGAATACATGTCTCTTACTTATGCAAATCAAAAATACACCCTTCTTTCCAATGAAAACGGTACAATCCCCATGGGAAAGCCTGTTAGAAAAAAGGATAGCGCCATTTTTTCTATAGGTGCGGCTGGCGGAAAAATGAAGTCATCGACCGGATATGCCTTTACGAGAATGCACCAAGATGCCATTCATCGTGCGCAAAATCGCACATTAGTATCTCCGAAAAGATTTCATTTCTATGATACAATGCTGTTGAAAATCATGCAAAAGGAAATGAACAAAATTCCTGAGGTAATGAATCGCTTGTTTGATCGGGTTTCCACTCCATTAATACTTCGATTTTTAGACAACAAAACAACGTTAAGTGAAGAAATAGGCCTTTTATCTCAATTAGATGTTCCTCTGTTTATTAAACATTTGTTGAGATGAAAAACTACATTGGAGCTTTTGTTACCTTACTTTATGCAGCAACCTACTATGCTTTAGGTCCATGGTCGAGCTCTATTGATTTATATATAAGCGGCTTTTTACTGCTTGCCATCGGAATTCCACACGGAGCAGGCGACCACTTAATCGCGGCAAAAATCGCCCAACGAGAAAATCTCACTTTTCATTTGCGGCCATTTATCGTGTATTACCTTGGTATCATGCTGGCCTATGCGGCGCTCTGGTTCGTTTCTCCCCTTATCTCCTTTCTTATTTTCATTGCCATTAGTGTGTTTCACTTCGGAGACATGGAAGATGTGCATGAAGTTGAGCCTAAAAACAGTTGGATGAATCTAGCGCAGACCGTTTGCCTGGGTTCTGGAATTTTGTCTTTTATCTTACTTAGTCATTGGGCAGATGCCTTTGAGATTATTTCATCGATGCAAGTTAAAGTGCCACCAAACTTGCCTGAGTTTTCCTTACTTATTAGCCTTTTGTTTTTGATTTTAGGTTTCCAAAAGAAAAACTTTCACCCTTTTTTCAATACTTTTTTAGCTTTAGTTATCGGTTATTTTCTACCACTTATTCCCGCCTTTATCTGTTATTTTTCGTGTTGCCATGCCATCACCAGTTTTGAAGGCATGCGAGAGCACTTGAAAATGGAAATATTGGAATTGTACAAAAAACTTGTTCCATTCTCTGCAGGTGCTCTTTTACTAGGTATAGTTTATATAAAATTGGTAGTCAACAACTTAGAAGTATACCCCATTTTCATCTTCCTATCCTTACTAACGCTACCCCATTTTTTGCTTATGCATAAATTAATAAAACGCCCAGATTGAACAATTTGTACAATTTTAATTTTTTTTTAAATTTTTTTTACAATATTTGAAACAATTGCCGACTACCCTAGTTTAATTAGTATCACTTTAAATCATTAACATTTATGGAAACATTAAACATTTTATTGAACGGCACTCTAGCTGCCGGAGATTACATCGGCTTCACCTTCATTACAGGTTACATGTCGATGCTTGCTGCTTCGATCTTCTTCATTGTAGAGAGAGGTACAGTAAACGATAAGTGGAAAACATCTCTTTTGATTTCTGCTTTGATCACCTTTATTGCGGCAGTGCATTATTTCTACATGCGCGGTGTATGGTTAGACACTCACGAGTCTCCTACACAATTCCGTTACATTGACTGGACTTTAACTGTGCCGTTAATGTGTATTGAATACTTCTTGATTTTAAAGCCAGCAGGTGCTAAAACAGGAATGTTATCTCGTTTAATCTTTGGCTCGGTAGTAATGCTAGTTGCAGGTTACATCGGAGAAGCAGTAGTTCCAGCTCAAAACGTGATGTGGGGAATCATCTCTACCTTAGGATGGGCATTAATTATCTATGAAATTTACATGGGTGAGGCTTCTAAGTTAGCAGCAGCTTCTTCTAACGAAGACGTGAAAACAGGTTTCAAAGTAATGCGTTGGTTCACTTTAGTAGGTTGGGCAATCTATCCAGTAGGATACATGATGTTACCAGGTAACTTGTTATCAGGATTCTCAGGAAACATTGACTTAGCTTACAACATTGCAGATGCTATCAACAAAATTGGTTTCGGCCTAGTTGTTTGGAACATCGCAAAAGGTGCTACAGCATCAGAAGCGAAATAATAGTTGTCTCGGCAATGAGAGGGGGGCGGTCATCGATCGTCCCCTTTTTTTATGGCCAAAATTTAGCTAGCTTAGAGCCTACTAAACTTAACACTATGCTGAGCCCCAAGCGAGTTTCTGATTCAGAAACAACGATTACGGAATTAATGATCCCTGCCTTTGCTAATTTCAGTGGCAAAATCCATGGCGGCACTTTACTTTCCTTAATGGACAAAGTAGCCTATGTTTGCGCGGCAAAACACAGTGGTAATTATTGCGTAACGGTGGCGGTAGAAGGGGTGGAATTCTTTAATCCAGTAGAAGTGGGAGATCTCGTCTCTATCAAAGCGTCAGTGAATTATGTGGGCAGAACCACCATGATCATAGGCATGCGTATTGAATCCTTAAAGCCCAAAACCGGCGTTGTCACTCACACCAATTCCTGTTACTTTACCATGGCCGCAAAGAACGACGATGGCGAATTGACCGAAGTACCCGGCCTTATTTTAGAAGACGAAACCCAAACACGCCGCTTTGCAGAGGGCAAATTACTGCGCAAACTATCTTTGGAAAAACGCGAATTATTGAAATCAGATCTTAAAAACATCTACTCTGGCGACATTCGTAAGATGTGCGATGGAGAGAAATGTGAATTGACCTATTAGTATGAAAAAGACCTTCCTTTTACTGTGTTTAGCGCTGAACCTTACAGCGCAAGACGTCATCATTAAAACGTCAAAAGGGTCCATTGCAGGAGTCTACAATCCCGCGACAAAGGTGGAAAAATTCCTTGGAATCCCCTTTGCGAAACCTCCTGTGGGAGATTTACGATGGAAAGCACCTGTGCCCATAGAGTCGTGGTCCGGCATAAAAGCGGCTAAAGCCTTTGGCCCTAGTCCGATGCAAGCAAAGCCTGCTCCTTTTGCGTTTTGGTCTTCCGAATTCCTCATTCCAGAATCGCCTATCAGCGAAGATTGCTTGTATTTAAACGTATGGGCGCCGCGATCGAATAAAGGCAAAAAAGCCGTTTTAGTTTACATTTATGGCGGCGGATTTCGAAGCGGTGGAGCAGCTTGCCCTATTTATGATGGGGAAAATATGGCACAGAAAGACATCATCTTCGTTAGCATCAACTACCGTGTAGGTATTTTCGGATTCTTAGCTCACCCAGCATTAAGTTCCGAGGTTTCCTATGGGGCGTCGGGAAATTATGCCCTATTAGATATGATAGCGGGATTAAAATGGATCAAGGAAAACATCGCTTCGTTCGGTGGAGATCCGAACCAGGTAACCATTGCAGGACAATCCGCTGGTGCCTTTGCCGTCAACTTCCTGTGTGCCTCTCCCCTTGCGAAAGGATTATTTCAGGGCGCTATTGCAGAAAGTGGCGCCAGCATGCTTCCTAGTCCATTAAGGCCGGCAATTACTAAAGCTCAAGCAGAAAATAATGGCCTGGACTGGGCGACTAAGTTAGGAGCTAAATCACTAGCGGATTTGCGTGCTTTAACTGCAGATGCGATTCAGGAAGCAGGTGGCAATGCCTCGCCCTATTCCGATGGCTATGTTTT
>JACCDU010594703.1_pt1 | contig 13300 bp, 16 predicted proteins | sample 7446081 | NCBI WGS metagenome assembly JACCDU01 (sample SAMN15323447, study PRJNA562643) | freshwater metagenome | isolation source: river surface water | place: USA:Blue River Watershed | collected 2017-08-17 | reverse complement strand
TGCTGTGCTGGGCCGCTAAGTGGCTCGGTGAGGATACAGTAGAGTTTGCCTCTATCATGGGCGGTAAGCGTAAGATGCTCCAGCGCATCCATACCCTGCTCAATGAGGCCGACGCTGTGGTGCACTACAATGGTAGCCGGTTCGACATTCCTACGCTCAACAAAGAATTCCTGTTGGCGGGGATGACTCCTCCGGCTCCGTATGCCCAGATTGACCTTTTGCAGACCGCCCGTAGGCAGTTCCGATTCCCGTCTAACAAACTGGATTATGTCGGTCAAGCCCTCGGTGTGGGCCGCAAAGAAGGCCACGAAGGGTTTGAACTGTGGATCAAGTGCATGAACCGTGACAAGGATGCTTGGGAGCGTATGGAAGCCTACAACAAGCAAGACGTTGTTCTGCTTGAGCAGGTGTACTTCAAGTTCCTGCCGTGGATCAAGAACCATCCCAACCGTGGTGTGCACTCCGAGACTCCGCTTGTGTGTCCTACCTGCGGGTCTAACGAGGTGCGTAAGCGTGGCTTCAACGTCACCAAGGCTGGTAAGTATCAGCGGTATCAGTGCAACGGCTGTGGTTCTTGGTCTAGCCAGCGTACCGGTGCTAAACTGGATGAACTTGTATTGAAGACCGTATGACTGTAGTTCGTGATTGTTCTAACTGCTTCTATCGTGAGTTTGATCGCGGCTATTCTGCCTGTGTTACTTGCAGCGGCTATGCCAACTGGACTGCCAGGGACACTTATTTGAAGGGACTTCTTGTGGAAGAAGATGTTGTAAACAGCCCCAAACATTACACTCATGGGGGTATTGAACCTATTGATGCTATTGAGGCATGGGGTCTAAACTTCAGGCTGGCTAACGTGGTCAAATACGTTGCCCGTGCAGAGCACAAAGGTAAGCCGTTGGAAGACCTCAAGAAAGCCCTCTGGTATCTACAGCGGGAGATTAGTAAACGTGAGTCCAACACTTGACGAATTAAAACAGGAACTCAAGAAACTTGATGAGGTGACACTGCTGGAGGTGCTAGACATCACCACAATGGAACTTGTTGAGTATCTTGATGACTACATTGACCAAAAACAACAAAAACTTTTTAGGACACTTTATGGCTGAAATGACTCCATACCAAAACTACATTGCTAAAAGCCGCTATTCCCGTTTCCTTGATGACAAAGGACGCCGTGAGCACTGGCCTGAAACAGTGGCCCGTTACTTTGACTTCATGGAAAAACACCTGAAGAAGAAACATGACTATGTTCTGTCCCCTGAACTCCGTAAGGAACTCCAGGATGCTGTTGTAGGGCTTGAGGTGATGCCGTCCATGCGATCTATAATGACTGCTGGCGACGCCCTTGATCGACAAAACGTAGCCGGATATAACTGCTCTTATCTGCCTATTGATGATCCGAAGGCATTCGATGAGGCTATGTATATCCTTCTTTGCGGTACTGGTGTAGGTTTTAGTGTGGAGCAGAAGTATGTCAGTAAGTTGCCTGAAGTACCAGACGATCTGTTTGATTCTAACACTGTGGTTGTGGTTAAAGACTCCAAAGAAGGCTGGGCCAAAGCACTTCGCCAAATCATCGCCCTACTGTATGCCGGTGAAATTCCGAAGTGGGACGTATCCGCTGTACGCCCAGCGGGAACTCGGCTTAAGACTTTTGGTGGCCGCGCTTCGGGGCCGGAACCGTTGGTTGAACTATTCCGCTACGTGGTGGCTAAGTTCAAGACAGCCGCAGGACGGAAGCTACACTCAATTGAGGCCCACGATATTCTGTGTAAGATTGGCGAAGTCGTTGTGGTTGGGGGCGTTCGGCGTTCCGCGATGATTAGCCTGTCTGAACTATCAGACGACCGAATGGCACACGCCAAGGCCGGTAACTGGTGGGAAGGACAAGGACAACGTGCCCTGGCTAACAACAGTGCTGTGTATACGGTAAAGCCTGATGTTGGTCAGTTTATGCGTGAATGGAGCAGCATTTATGAATCTCATTCCGGAGAGCGTGGAATCTTTAACCGATATGCTTCAGAACTTCAAGCAGGGAAAAACGGCCGCAGGAAACCCGATCAAGAGTGGGGTACTAACCCTTGCAGTGAAATTATCCTTCGTCCTTATCAATTTTGTAATCTATCCTCTGTCGTTGTTCGCAGCGGTGATACTTTGGAGCGACTACTTGATAAAATCCGCATTGCGACTATTCTCGGGACGTTTCAATCGACTCTGACTAACTTCCCGTACCTGCGTAAGATTTGGCAGACCAATACCGAGGAGGAGCGTTTGTTGGGTGTGTCTATGACCGGTATTCTTGACAACACTTTGCTGAACAACCCAGATGATCCTGAGTTGGCCCAGCGCCTAGAAAGGTTGAAAGCACATGCTGTTGATGTTAATGCTAGCTTTGCTGATGCTCTTGGCATCCCTCGTAGTGCAGCTATTACCGCTGTTAAGCCCGAGGGCACAGTCTCTCAGCTTACTGGCACTGCTAGCGGTATCCATCCTCAGCATAGTCAGTATTATATTCGTCGGGTACGTTCCGATAATAAAGACCCTCTTACAGCTTTCCTGAAGTCTCAAGGATTCCCTGCTGAGCCTTGTGTTATGAAGCCTGACTCCACCACGGTGTTCAGCTTCCCGATGCGGGTTGAGAAGGGTGCAGTGTTTAGGGAAGACCTTACAGCGATCCAGCATCTGCGCCTATGGCTCTTGTTCCAGAAACACTACTGTGAGCACAAGCCTTCGGTTACGATCAGTGTTCGAGAGGAGGAGTGGCCTGAAGTTGGTGCATGGGTGTGGAAGAACTTTGATGAGATTACCGGTGTGTCGTTCCTGCCCATGGACGGTGGCACCTATCGTCAGGCTCCCTACGAAACCATCACCGAGTATGAGTATCACGACATGGCCTCTAAGATGCCCACAGGCATTGATTGGGACAAGTTCCTTGAGGGTACTGACAACGTGGAAGGTGTACAACAACTGGCCTGCGTAGCGGGTGTGTGTGAGATTTAATGATCTTAGTACGCTTCCGCCAGGGTATCGGCCTAGATATTGAGTACAACGACGACATCTGCCACAGGGTAGCCATAGATGAAGACACAGAGAGTCTTATCATGTTTATGGGTATCCTGCTAAAGATTCCGTTCTTTACAATCTACATCGGCGAATTCATAGAAGACGCTGAATAACAAAAAAGCCCCTTGGAGCGATCCTTGGGGCTTTCTTTTTACATCTTCTTTTTCTTGTGGGTCGCTGTTCGACCACCACGCTCCGGCATCTTCTTACTCTTACCGGCTGCGCTCAGGGCAATTGCCACGGCTTGTTTCTGAGGTTTGCCTTCTTTCACCATCTTGCTAATGTTAGCAGATACTGTCTTGTCACTAGAACCTTTTTTCAGGGGCATAATGCTTCTCCTATTCAATAAATTTAGCCTCAGCTTGCCGTCTACGGGTCAAGCCACGTAACACCCTGCCTGCTGCTTTGTTCCACTTCAGGCACTCTTTGGCCGCTTCCGGCCAGTTCTTCTCATTTATCCGCTTGCGGAAGGTGCTTATACGTAGGTTCCCTAGCCCACAGTTGTAGGCCCAAGAAACCACCGCAGCCACCCTGCCAGCAGGCTCACCATAGAGTCCGGGGCAGAGCATCATCACACCCTTGTAGAAGTACAGTAAGTGAGCGTCCAAAGCCTCCTCACATTGCTGCATTGTCCATACAGTCTTTGGGCCTATCCCGTGTCCTGTGGAGCCATAGCCAATCGTCCACGGCTCTCCACCGGTGCCTGGATCGGGGTACGCCTGCACAGTGCCATCAGGCAGTATACGGGCACACCCCTCAAAAGGCTTTACAAAGACATCCTTACACAGTTCTAAAACTGTTTCTTTTTGAGCAGTTTGCACTTGCAGTAATCACCTGTAGGTTCCAAGGCACATGAAGACCGCTCACCGTCTTCCCTTGTAAGGGTACGATATGGTCAACATGCCACTTGATTCCGGTTAATTGTTCACGCAACTGTGCCAAGGAATACGCCTCCTCGATCATCCAAAGATCATCTTCAGACAACCACGAAGGCGTGGCCTGTAACTTTCTTGTGTGCCGAAGCATACACAGGGCATTGTGCTTGTCTCGGTTGTTTGCCTTCCACTCTTTAGCCCGTTGTTTGTAGACTTCTGTGTTGGCTTTGTAGTGCTCTGCCATGTTTTCGCTATGCTTTGTTTTGTTAGCGACGTGGTAGGCACGTTTCCGAGCAAGAACCTTTTCTCTGTGTTTTTCGCGGTACTTCTGGTCTTGTAACTTCTTGGCTTGCTTGCGTTCTTCTTCCGTAAAGTACTTCTTATTCACGGCGTTCACGCTTCTCAATGGTTCTGCCGATAAACCAGAATGTTAACACCATCATCAGCAGGCCAAAGTCTTGATCTGTCCAGATGGTCATAAAGACTGTACGCCAATCCGCCTGAGCCAGCATAGCATAGTCAAGCATAGCGAACTTGAAGAACACATACATAAAGAACAGTATGTATGTCACCCCGGGTCTTACCAGAGCAGACAGGCTAGCCACCCACTTCCAGGCTTTAGCGTCTGCCTTACCCTGCTGCTCAAAGGCACTGTTAATGGCCTCTAACTGAGCAATACCGTGGTCTACATACCGGTGTTCAAGCCTGTACTCACCTCGCATCTTTTCTAGGTCAGTCTGTAGCTTGAACATCTCCAGTTCATGCTTTCGTTCGCTGGCTCGGTCTAGCCATTTGAGCACTTCAGGGGCCAGCCTGAACAAGCCCCCGAAGATGCTACCTAGTAAGCCGCCGCCGATTAGGTCGATCATTCTTGATCTCCGTAGGTCTGGATAGGAGCACGTTCTGTCAACCCTAGCTCACCCGCACCAGCAGCAGCCAGCCCACCAAAGACACCCGCAGATGCCCAGTTCTTAGCCAGCCTGCTTGCAATCTCCTGAGCCTTAGCAAACCCTTTGGCTGTGTTCTTTTCCAGTTCCGCTACCATTTGAGCCGCGTCGCTCATGGCTTTGGGATCAAGTAAGAACTGCTGGATTTCAGCGTCCTCAGACTTGGTGGAACGGTTCTGGAAGAAACGACTCAGCAGGGTAGCTGCTTTGTAGAAGGTAGATTGCACCTGTTGACGGATAAGCGAAGCAGCCCTTGCAGGGTCAGTACCAAAGGTTTTCTCAAACTGTGTTGTTTGGCTCAAGCCCACGTTAATACGAGCATTCAGCGGATTAGACGCAAGGCGATCAGCGGCCTCAAACAAGGCTTTTACGTTCTTAGCATAGTCCTTGCCAAACAGTGTGTCGATAGTCTTGGCGTTTTCATCAAAGAAGCCGACCCGATTACTCCGGTTTAGGCCAATGTCCAACACAGCAGACTTAAGACCATTCTGAAGAATCTTGTCGTTACCGGCAAGTCGCATCAACTCATCTAACTGTTGCGGATTGCCCAAGGCAGAATTAACATAGCCTTGGAAACCCCCACGAGTATTGAATGCCTTAGACCACACATTCTCAAACTGTTCAACCTGTGCGGTTTTCTGCTGCTCCAGAAGTTGACTGCGTGTTTGACGCAGTTGACCGACGTTATTAGCAACAGCCACTAAACGATCACGAAGACCTGGAACCTCAGCGATTGCTTCTTTGTTTTGCTGCAAAAAGGCATTCAACTGGTTCGGGTTCAACTCCCCTGTGTTCGGATTCACAATACTCTTGGTATTGGACAACTTCATCAGGAAAGCGTCTTCGATAATCTTCAACGCCTCGGGGCTATTGTCGGTAGCTGCCAGAACCTGCTTAATGGCGGTGGGCTTGGTGGTCAACATAGGGACTGTATTCTCTACGAAAGCAGCCCTGTCAATAGACACCACACCCCGCTCACTAAACGGAATACCTAACCGACGAGCATACTCAGCATCCAGGCCACGATATTGAGACACAAAATCTTCAGGAAGTGTGTCCACCACACCATCAAACTGTTGTTTCAAAGCCCCTAACAATCGTAGTTGATCTTTGTCATTGGTGTCGCCAATGGCTTTGTTGATTGCCCGTTTCAGAGAATCAACATCCTCAATACTGGCAGGCTTAAACGTACCCTCTTGGCTACGCACCAAGTTGGGATACTTCTCTGCAAACTTGCTGCTCACAGGGGCTTTGCTCGGAGCCAGCACACGTTGGATGCGGCTGTACAGTTCCGGGAACTTGGCAAAGACATCCTCACCACGGGAAGACTTTACATAACTCCAAAGTCCTGCTACTTGGTCAGAGCCTAATTCAATGCCTTGTTTCTTGGCTTCACCTAACACCTTGTCATACTCAGGCGACAGTTCCTTGCGGATCATCGCTTCTTTGGCAGACAGCAGGTTAGTAATCCGCCCACCAATATCAGCCTTGCCTGCATCCGTACCTACGGCTTCAGATGTCAGGGTCTGGATTCTGGTGTTGATGTTATCTACTTTAGCCGTCAAGTCTGCCTGTTGTTTAGCAAAAGCAGCCTGACGACGGGCATTCTCTTGTGCTGCCTTAGCCGCCTGTAGCTCCGTGTATGCCTCAACACTCTTAGGGTTAGCAGCCAGTTTCTTCTGGGCTTCTTTAACAGCCTCGTTTGCGGCACGTTCTTGGTTGGCAACAGCAGCCGTAAAAGCAGCATTTTCTCCCCGTGCTGTCTGAGATGCCATCAATCCAGCAAGCGTTGTGTCCCCCTTGGCAGCAGCCCCAACCGGCAACTTAACACCTGTCAGTTGTTCAATCTCCTGCGCCCGAGCCAAGTCAGCAGGAAGATTCGGGTTGGCTTCCATCGCCTGCTGTAACTTGGAGGTTGCACGAACGCCGCCAACCAAGTCAGCCACGCCAGCAGCCTGCTGTGCAGCACCTGGGCGAAAGGCTTGCGTAAACAACTCAGGCACGTTACGAACAGCAGTATTCGCCGCCAATCCTGCACCTGCACCGCCCACAAATTCACCTAAAGGACGATATGGTTCACCTAACTTTTGTGCAACCTGTTGGCCAGCCTCACCGCCTACTGCACCGGCAGCGGCACCAATAGCACCCTCAGCCGCTAAAGCACGGCCTGTCTGCGGTAATAAAGCACTTGCTAAATTAGCAGTGTACGGGGCCGCTCTTGTTCCCTGTGTTGCTAACTGTAAAGCACGGGCACCTGCACCCAAGATAGGCACAGCAGCCGCACCTGTCAGAGCATTCTGGAACATACGCTCAAAAACAGACGGAACAGGCTGTGCCGGAGGCGCTACAGGATAGCCTTCTGTTGGGATTGCCTCTGGGCCAGTAACGGGACGGGTTCCTCCCAATTGGGCAGCAATTTCATCAATTTCAGCTTCGGACAGTTCACGTTCAGACCTGACCTTTTTCCCGTTAATGGTATAAGTTGGCATATTAGTCCTCAATAATAACAGTATTACCAGATCGTGTGGTGATCTTTCTGCCTTTTGGAGCACCTTCCAGAATACCGCCAAATGCTTCTTCAATGTCTTCGGCCTTAAAGCCAGAACGAGCAGCCAAGCGACGTTGTGTGTCTAACTCCCGGCTAATAACGCCGGCCTGCTTTTGGCGAAGAACTGTTGCCAGTTGCTTCATCTTACGCAGTGTGTCTTCTGTGGGTGTTCCTGTAGCCAGTTTTGTTGCCACGTCTGCAATGGAACCTACCAACGACGGGTCAACACCAAATGCCCGAACATCAGCGGCTGACAATTGTTGTTCGCCGGCGGCCTTAGCCAGTTGACGGGACAAAGCAGCAGCGGCAGCAAAGTTTTTGTTCTTGATGGCTTCGTCTGCTAAAGTAATTGCACTTCCGGCAGCGTCGTAGGCTTCTTTAGGCTTGGCGACCGTGTTCAACACTTTATTACGAAGGTCAGGGACATCCTTAACTTCTTTCATGCCAGGTACAACAACTTCTGTTTTAGGTGCCCCTGCCTTGGCTTTGGAAGTACCGCGATCTAACAATGTCTGGTTAATCGCCTTCACCTGCTCTTGCGTATACTCGCCAAACGTCGGTTTTTGACCAAACCCTAACTCAACCGCTACAGCAAGGAAGTCAGCCGGTGGTTTGGTTGTAGCGTCAGCCTTAGTTACCGGTTTCAGGTCGCTAAATTTACCAGACTTAATGAAGTCATCTAAACTCTCAGGCGTGTATTTGTCTGCGTTAGCGCGAATAAATTCTTGTCTAGGGTCTTTTGCTTCACGCTCACGTTTTCGCTGCGCGGTCAAAGCCTTTTCAGACTCTAACTTAGCCTCGTCCAAGGCCATCTTCCGAGCACTCGCCGCTACTTGTGCTGCCATTTGGCGGTTGATAGGTGCAAGAGCGTTGGCAAACTGCATCATTCCTTCCGCAGTATTCGTATTGAACTGATTACCCAAATCACGAATACGCGAAGCCATCTGAAGTGTGGGGTCTTGTGCTTCTTGGCCCAAAGCAGCCATTAAACCACGGCGAAGGTCTTGACCGCCTTGAATCAGACCCATACGAGTCATCTCTCGGCCTGTCATCTTAGCCATCTGCATTGCTTTGGCTTCATCAAGCTGCTGTCGTGCCTGATCGGGCGTAAAGCCCTGCTGGAGCAAGCCCAGAAGCGTACCGAGTTCGTTAATTTCTGCCATTAGAAACTACTCCCAAAACCAGAGGGGCCATAAACACCGCCCGGATCAAGTGAAAAATCCATTCCGTACATGTTTCGTGTAGAAACACTGCTCGGAGATGTTAAACCACGGATCAAAGCAGAGATCGGATCACGCAAGGCGTTAGCAAACTGAGCATTCCGCGCCTCCATCAAGTCTGCGTTAGACATTCCGGTGCTTAAGAGCGCCTGTGCTGCTGAACCAGAGCCGCCACCAAGGCTAGAACTTAAGCCTAAAGGAACCTGCCCACCAGCAGCCTCAACTGCCTGAGCCAAGTTAAACGATGTCTGGAACGGAGACAACGCCTGCTGCTGGAGACCATAGCCACCACCAATAATGTTCAGGGCACCACCTAACAGACCTTGACCAAAGCGAGTACGCTCCATGCCTGCCTGCTGTGCCTGTGCAGCCAACTGAGCATCTTGTTGAGCCAGCGCATTGTAATAAGCGGCCATCTGCGGGTTAGAGGCTGCTAAGCCGGGGCCACCAGCAGTATAGCCAGCCTGAGTTGCACCAGTAGCCAGCCCTAAACGACCACGCTGGAACTGTTGGTTAGTCAACTGAGCCAATTGCTGTTCACGCCCAGGAGCCAGCAATGCCTGCTGTTGCGTCATGAACTTTGTTGCTGCTTGCTCAGGTGTCTCAGCCAGATAGCCTTTACCTAAGTTAAACAGACCAACACCGGCTTGGTTAATAGCAGGCTGAACCGCAGCCGCATCAAAGCCTTGCTGTAAACCACGACCGGCTAAACCCAACAGGCCCTCACGCATAGCAGCCACGTCAGGGGCTACTTGGTAGCCAGCACCAATTACACGCCCTTCAGGGCTGTACTGGAAGCCTGTACGACCAAAGCGTGTAGTGATGCCTACAGGACGGAACTGAGCAGCCTGAGCAGCCTGTGCTCCTGCTGCCGAAGCAGCGTCAGCGGCTTTGTTAGCGTTATAAGCACTGACCCCGGCACTAAACAGGCTGGGAAGCAAAGAAGTGAAATCGAGAGCCATTAGTATGTCCCTCCATCAACGGTAGCATTTAGAGTACCGCTGATAGTTAAGTTTACAGCAGTTGCAGTGCCTGTTAGGGCAGCATTGTTTGCGTCAGCTTTAGAAGTTACTGCGGAAGCAATGTTGTTGTATTCAGTGTCAATCTCAGTGCCTTTGATAATCTTAGAAGGATTACCAGACACAAGACTGTCCTTGACAGCAAAGTTAGTCGTTTTTGTGTAATTTGCCATTATCGAATCTTTCCTGTCTTTGCATAAACATCAAGTTTCTGAATTGAAATAGCCTTGTTGTTGATTACTGTTTCAAAACCAAGCTGAATAACTTTTCCTGCTCCGCCAATGTTGATGATCTTATTATCGAAAGCAGAACCGCCATACTCACCAATGTTAAACTCAGCAATGTTGTATTCAGCAATTGTACCACCGGCTAGTTGGAACTGTCGTGAGTTCAGAATGTCACTAAAATCAAAACCAAATTTCAGTGTAATTCCGTAACCACCGCCACCGATTGTTGTCACGCCTACTTTCTTCATCAGTTTAATGATTGTAGGCTGCTGGAAGTCAAAGTAGTTAGTGAAGTATCTCATCAGATAGGTACTGTTGTTGTCAATATAACCAGTATATTTACCAACATAAGAATTCAACCCGAACAATACTTCCTTTGACTTAGTGTACAGAATGGAGCGAGGAACCAAGCTATCCCACGTTGTTACTCGGTTAGAACCGTTCTGCAATGTGCCCCTCATGTCAAAGCAGTACACAATGCCCCGGGCAGGTAAAGACAACAGATAGAAGGCTTCTTTATCAGAATAACCTGCACGTATTTCAGAGGGTGTCTCTAAACTAATTTCTGTCACCAAGTCGTCACGGACATTGGCACTAAGGTCACGCAGAGGAGCAGACTTCTCTTGAATCACTCGCTGTAATGACCTAACACCACCATCAGACAGAAACACAATATCGGTACCTGTAGATACCACAGAATCTCTAGCAAAGCAGCCAACACCGGTGATAGCATCCTGTAAAGTTAAGGCGTTCGGGTCTTGAGGATTCGAATAAATCAGAATCTGTCGCTTACCAAACACCACCAAGAAACCGTTGTGAGCGGCCAAGGCCATGATCTCATCAACACCGTCAGGCCAGATTTGGCTGACATCTAGCGTACCTGCTGTGCCTGTAGACACCACGTAACCTGAAAGCAAGTCACTAAACTGAATTAAACTCTTGTTAGAAGACGTGGATGCTGTCCAGACTCGGCCGTAGGCGCTTACTGCACAGGCTGACTGCTGGACTGTACCAACATAACCAGTTACTTCTGACACCCTGCGGTAAGTGGACGTTGACGTAGCCGGATCATACACCAAAGGATCGTGCCCAGATTGGTAAAGATACAGGATTCCGTTTAAGCCCACCATCTGCCAGTTATTCGCTGTGATCGTCGGTGCACTACCGCCACCGCCGTAGGTCAACATCGTGAATGTTGAGCCGTTTAAGCGGAACAGTTTATTGTTACCAGCAGCTATGGTATAGGAAGTGCCGTCATTAGCAATCAACTCACCTAATGATTCTACATAGTTAGAACCAAGATCAGTGTTTGTTACGTGCTGGGCTAACCATCCTTTTCGTGCTCCAATACGACCAAACTTGTCAATAACACAGTTGTTGGCTACAGTAGCAAAACCAGACTCCAGAGTCACAGAACTGTCCTGAGTGTTTACACCTTGGAACCCTGGAGCAGCAATTGATGTGGTTAGGAGTTTAGCAACCATTATGTTTCTACCCAAACTAACTGATCGTCGTATCGGTTCTTCTCGATAGCCACAGCATCTGCTAAAGCCAACCGGTACATCTGATACAGTTCTGAGAATGTTTGTCCACCGTCTTCACCACGCTCCGCTACTGCTTTGGCATGAGCCAGCATAGTAATCAAATGCGGAGGAACCTTAACAGTGGTGGAGTTAGTTGTTAAATCGTCTTGAGGAATGTACAGATAGAACCGTAGGTTATAAACAGCGTCTGGAATAGGCCAAACCTGTACCCTAGTATCGTCTCCGCTCACGCCCGAATAGTTGTAATAGATCGGAGCAGCACGTTGGGTTGCGTCAGCAAGATAGTATTGCTTCTCAATCCATGTACCCGCAACAGACCTCATCTCAACATCGTCTGTGTCGTTGAGGACTTGTTCTGTCTTGAAGCGTTGTCCGGAGCCTGTTAAAGTATACTCATAAGTGCCATTGACAGTAGGAACCACAATGGTTTGGCTTAAAGCGTTCCACTCATAAGAATCTTCAATCTCTCGTTTTGCATCGTTGACCAAAACACCTATCAGGGAACTGTAAGGAGTGTCCCCAACAGACGAAACTTCAGTCTCGCGCAAACGCACAAGAACATTGTTTACCAGTTGTAAGTAAGTTGTTGCCATCCTTTGTTCCTAAATTACATATATTTTATCAGATTTTATATGTTTTGTCAACTATTTGTAGGCTTATCTTGCTTTTGGGCTGCTAAGGCTTCAATTTTAGTCTCAATCCTGTGCAAGCAATCAATTACAGATTGTCGGAATTCCTTGAAATCGTCCTTCCTTACGTAATGGATTGGTAGGTCTTCCTTGAGTTTAGCCAAGTCATCCTTTAATTCAGACACGGCACCCCAAAGAACACGGGCAAACCAACCCACCACAGCCAAGCCCACACTTAACAAAACTTGCAAAAGCTCCGGCATTGTCATGTCTTTCCTCTATTTACGGGGTCACTACCGGAGGAACCCAGTTAGGGTCGTTAGGCCAAACAACGGTGTACGGAAAACCATCCTGAGCCGTCACATCACGCAACGCCTGACGGTAAACAGCCCATCCAAAGTCCTGCGGTTGACCGGCTTCCAGCGCCTTAATGACGCGCCAATCACAAGCAGCCAGCAGACGATCACGTTGAGCACGAACATTAGCCGCCTCGCTTGCCGTATCCGCAGCCACTTCCTCGGGCGTCTTGGCCTCTACCGCTACGGTGTAGACCGTGTTGCCTTCAATGTACGGCGCAGCAGGCACAAGTTTTTGGGTCTTGTCGTGTGCTTTCCAGACGGTCACACCCATGCAGCCATTAGCCGCAAGGAAGTCAGCATCCGGGCCGTTGGGCGGGAAACTGACGTTGGGGAACATCTCACGGTAATCCGCAACCTTTGCTACGGCACCGTTTTCAATCTTTGCAATTAGCATGGTTGCTCCTTAGTTGTTGAATTTTATGCCTTTAGACAAATTTTGCTCGGCAGTCAAAATCTGTAAATTATGGTGCGTATGCAATCCACAAACTAATTTTCCTTGCAAAGGCACAATGTGGTCTACATGATGTTTAACAAATGGGTTATAAAAATCCATCGCTTTTGCAAATCCATAAAGCATTTTTATTTTTTCATGGTCTGCCCAAACAGGCGTTGCTTTTAATAACTTTGCTTTTCTTTTTGCAACTCTTGCAATGTAAGCATGCTTGTTTTTTTCATATCTTTTTTTATCGTATTCACGCAAATATTCTTTGTTTTCTTTTGTCCATTTTTGTATGTATAAAGACAATTTTTCTTTGTTTTTTGCAGAATAATTTTTGTGATACTCGGAACGATATATTTTTGATTTTGGCCTTTTTTGATATTCTTTCATGTACTTAGCATGGCAATCTTTGCAATGATATGCGTAT
>JACCDU010132023.1_pt1 | contig 13300 bp, 10 predicted proteins | sample 7446081 | NCBI WGS metagenome assembly JACCDU01 (sample SAMN15323447, study PRJNA562643) | freshwater metagenome | isolation source: river surface water | place: USA:Blue River Watershed | collected 2017-08-17 | reverse complement strand
CTGTTAATCCGTAGGTCCCTGGTTCGAGCCCAGGTCGGGGAGCCAAAGTTTTGCGGGATTAGCTCAGTTGGTAGAGCGATACCTTGCCAAGGTATAGGTCGAGAGTTCGAGCCTCTTATCCCGCTCCACACCCAAAGGGCCTGCTGAAATTCAGCAGGCCCTTTGTCTTTTCAGGCCGCGTCTTCGATCGTCTGCCCGTTGTCCACCAGCGCGCCGCTGCGCGCCAGGTCGGCGATCAGCTGCTCCAGCCAGACGTCCTGCGGCGCGCCTGCGCCGTAGTGCTGGTGCAGGGTGTGCATGTAGGGCACGGTGCTGGCCCATTGCACAAAGTCCTGCCGGCTGATGCGCCCGAACTCCTGCAGCTTGAACTTGAGCAGCACCTTGGCGCCGTAGCGCGCGTGTTTGTCGGGCGTTCTGGCAAAGGCGTCGAGCTTTTGGCGTGCGCGTTGCAGCGCGCCTGCCTTGTCGGCAAACACCGGGCCGTGGCCGGGAATGATGGCGTGCGGGTTCAGGCGTTCGATCAGGTCCAGGGTGGCGGCCACGTCGTCAAAGCCGGCTACGCCCTCCAGCTCGGGAAAGACCACGCCAAAACCGTTTTGCCAGAGGGCATCGGCCGAGATCAGCAGCCGGTGCTCGGGTGCAAACAAAATGACCGAATGCGGGTCGTGGCCGGGGGCGGCATGCACCTGCCATTCGGTGTCCGCCCAGCGGTGGCTGCTGCCGGGTTCCAGCAGGCCCTGGATGGCAAATGGCGGGCAGGTCTGGCCGGTGGGCTGGTAGCTCAGGTCGGCGTCGCGCCAGGCGCGCACCGGCTCGGCCAGTCCCGGCGGGATGCGGGTGTGCAGCGCGCTGTAGCGCTGCTGCAGCGCGGCGTTGCCGCCGCAGTGGTCGCTGTGCAGGTGGGTGTTGACGAGCTGGTCCAGCGGGCGTTCGACCAGAGCGCGTTCGACCAGGGCCAGCGTTTGCGCGGCATGGGTGGCGTAGCCGCTGTCGACCAGTGTGGCGCTGTCCTCGTCGGTCAGGAGGATGTTGTTGGACGAGAGCCAGCCGCGTTCGAACACCTGCACACCGGCAGGCAGCAGGGTATCCGCGTGCGTCATTTGCCGCTGCGCAGTTCGCGGCGCAGGATCTTGCCCACGTTGGATTTGGGCAGCTCGTCGCGGAATTCGATGTATTTGGGCCGCTTGTAGCCGGTGAGGTTGTCGTGGCAAAAGCGCGCCACGGCGTCCTCGGTCAGCAGCGGGTCGTTGCGCACCACAAACACCTTGATGGCTTCGCCCTGCATGGTGTCGGGCACGCCGACGGCCGCGCATTCGACCACGCCGGGGCAGGTGGAGATGACGTTTTCGAGTTCGTTGGGGAAGACGTTGAAGCCGCTGACGATGATCATGTCCTTCTTGCGGTCCACGATGCGGGTGAAACCGTCGTTGTCCATGATGCCGATGTCGCCGGTGCGCATGAAGCCGTCAGCAGTGAAGGTTTTTTCGTTTTCCTCGGGCTTGTTGTAGTAGCCCGGCATGACGTTGGGGCCCTTGATGCAGATCTCGCCCGACTGGCCCACGGGCACGTTCTGGCCGTTGTCGTCCTTGATGGCGATGTCAATGCCGGGCAAGGGCAGGCCGATGTTGCCGCTGAAGTGTTTTTGCGTGACCGGGTTGTTGGTGCCGATGGCGCAGGTCTCGCTCATGCCCCAGCCTTCGATCATGGCGCTGCCCGTGGCCTGTTGCCAGGCGCGTGCCGTGCCTTCCGATGCGGCCATGCCGCCCGCCTGTGTGACCTTGAGCGAAGAAAAGTCCACCGTCTTGAACATGGGGTGGTTGAGCAGCGCGTTGAACAGCGTGTTGACGCCGGGCAGCAAGTGAAAGGGGCGCTTTTTGAGCACTTCGATGAACTTGCCGAAGTCCCGCGGGTTCGGGATCAGCGTGAGGTGCGAGCCTTGGCGAATGGCCAGCAGACACAGCGTGAGCGCGAAGATGTGATACAGCGGCAATGCGGCGATCGAGTTGACCTTGCGCAGGTCGCCAATGCCCGCGAGCGCAGGAGTGAACCAGGCTTCGGCCTGCAGCATGGCGGCCACGATGTTGCGGTGCGTGAGGATGGCGCCTTTGGACAGGCCGGTGGTGCCGCCGGTGTATTGCAAAAAGGCGATGTCGTCCATGCTCTGTGCGGTGGGCTTGAGCGTCAGGTGGTGGCCCTGGGCCATGGCCTGGCGCCACGGCGTGACGCTGCGCCCCTGGTCCAGCGGCAACTCGAACTCGGGCACGAGCTTGGCCAGGTGGCGCACGGCAAACGTCATCCAGCGGCCGTAGACCGGCCCAAGCATGTCGCCCAGCGCGGTGACCACCGTGTGGCGGATGGACGTGTGCGCGATCACTTCCTGCAGGGTGTGGGCAAAGTTCTCCAGGATCACGATGGCGGTGGCGCCGGAGTCCTTGAGCTGGTGTTCGAGTTCCCGGGCGGTGTAGAGCGGGTTGACGTTGACACAGGTGTAGCCGGCGCGGATCACGGCCGACATGGTCACGGCGAACTGCGGCAGGTTGGGCAGCATGATGGCCACGCGGCTGCCGGGTTCGAGCCCCTGAGCCTGCAGCCAGGCGCCCAGCGCGGCAGATTCGCGGTCCAGATCGCGGTACGTCATCCAGCGGTCCATGCAGACCGAAAACGGGCTGCTCGCGTGTTCGCGGAACGCGCGTTCTAGCACGTCGGTCAATGAGCTGTACTGCTCGGGGTGGATGTCGTGGGCAACACCCGGGGGATAGCTCTTGAGCCAGATTTTTTCCATGCGAAGGTCTCCAGTGTGGGGGGATTGTGCGGGCAAAAAAGCACGACCGTGCTCCGGATAAATCCCGGTATGTGTGGGCCTGAATCGTTCATGGGCTTGCCAATCCGGGCAAAATAAGGGTTAATACCTATCTGCTGTCACACTTTCCCATGAGCTCCAACGCTTCCAGCCCCCCCGGATTCTGGCGCCGCCTCTGGCAGCGCTGGTTTTCTGCCGCCGACCCCGGCACCGCTGGCGGCTCGGCGCGCCCGTTGGGCTGGGTGCCAATCCGGGCGCTCGCGCCGCGCCACAAGCCGCGCATTCTGGCGCACCTGCTGGCGCTGCCCGGCAACGACCGCTACCTGCGTTTTGGCTACCCGGCCACCGACGAGCACATCCAGCGCTATGTGGATGGACTCAACTTCGGGCGGGACGAAATTTTTGGCATCTTCAACCGCCGCCTGCAGCTGGTGGCCATGGCGCACCTGGCGTTTTCCATCGACCCGAAATGGTCCACCTGCGCCGAGTTCGGCGTGTCGGTGGCGTCCAGCCAGCGCGGACGCGGCATGGGGGCGCAATTGTTTGACCGTGCGGTGACGTACGCCCGCAACCAGGGTGTGCACATGTTCTTCATCCATGCGCTCAGCGAAAACGCGGCCATGCTCAAGATCGCGCGCAATGCCGGCGCCCGCGTCGAGCGCGACGGCAGTGAAAGCGAGGCCTACCTCACGCTGCCCGAGGCCACGCTCGACAGCCAGGTGGCAGGCCTGCTCCAGGACCGCATGGCCGAAATCGACTACCAGCTCAAGCTGCAGGCGCGGCAGTTTCGGGAGTGGCTTGGTCTGATGCAGGAAGTGCGCAAGGGCGTACGTGAGGCGCGCCACCACAACGACCCGCAACCCTGAGGGGGTTGTTACACGGATCCGCTATCCTAGCGGGGTATCCACAACCGCATGTCCTGCACTGCACACTGTGTCAGATCCCCTTCCTGCGCGCGCGGGCTCCCGCGAAGACAAGCGCAGCTTCCTGCAGAAACTGGCCGAGTTCATTCATCCCGGACCCGACTCCGCAGATGAACTCATTGAAACCCTGGCCGAGGCCGAAGACAACCACATCATCAACAGCGACAGCCGGCACATGCTCGAGGGCGTGATCCGGATGGCTGACATGACGGCTGGGGACGTGATGGTCGCCGCCCCGCGCATGGACATGCTCGAGATCGATGCGCCGTTTGACGAGCTGCTGCACCAGGTGATCGAGACCGCGCATTCCCGTTTTCCGGTGTTCGAGGGCGAGCGTGAAAACGTCATCGGCATCTTGATGGCCAAGGACCTGCTCAAGTTGCAGCGCGCGCCCGAGCTCAACCTGCGCGCCCTGCTGCGCCCGGCGGTGTTCGTGCCCGAGAGCAAGGGCCTGAACGACCTGCTGCGCCAGTTCCGGGACAACCGCAACCACCTGGCCATCGTGATCGACGAGTTCGGCCGCATGGCCGGGCTGATCACCATCGAGGATGTGCTCGAACAGATCGTTGGCGAGATCGAGGACGAGTTCGACATCCAGGACGACGAGGGCGACATCTTCGGTCTGCCCGACCGCACTTTCCGCGTCAGCGGCGACACCGCGGTTGAGCGTGTGGCCGAGGCCTTTGGCGTGGACCTGATGGCGGCGCAGGCGGGCGAGGATGCCCCCGACTTCGACACCATCGGTGGCCTGATCGCGCATGAAATGGGCCATGTGCCGCGCCGTGGCGAGGCTTTCGCGATTGCCGGCCTGCAGTTTGTCGTGCTGCACACCCGCGCGGGTGCGGTGCGCTGGTTCAAGGTGTCCCGCGTCGGGGCGCAGCCCCAGGCATGAGGCGCCGCGCTGCGGCCGTTGCGCCTTCGGGGGGGCTGTTTCTGGCCGCTGCGGCGGGCGGCTTGCAGGCGTTGTCGATGGCCTGGCCGGGCAACGGACAGGCGCATGGCTGGCTGCAGATCGCCAGCCTGACCTTGCTGGCGGCGCTGTTGGTGCCTTTGGCGGTTTCGGGGCTTGCACTCCGGCCGGTGCTGGTGGCTGCAGCCCGCCGCAGCGCTGTGTTTGCTGTGGCCTGGCTGGCGGGCACCTTCTGGTGGCTGCATGTATCCATGCACCAGGTGGGCGGCATGCCAGCCTGGCTGTCGGCTGTTGCCGTGCTGTTGCTCGCTGGCGTGTTGGGCCTGTATTACGTAGGCGCCGCCACGGTGTGGGTGGCGCTGGTGCGGCGGGCGTACTGGGGTCGGCGTCCTTGGGCAGCCAGTGCGCTGTTTGCCGCGCTGTGGCTGCTGGCCGAACTCATGCGCGGGCGCTGGTTCACCGGCTTCCCCTGGGGCGCTGGTGGCTACGCCCATGTGGACGGCTGGCTGGCGGGGGCGGCGCCCTGGGTGGGCGTGTACGGCATGGGGGTGATCGCGGCCTTTGTGGCGATGCGGCTGGCCCTGCTGCGCGCCGTGCCGGGGATGGCCCGGCCAGTGCGCTGGCGTGCGCTGGTGTTGCTGGCGCTGGTGTTGGCGGGTGTGGCGCACCTGCCGGACGCTGACCGGTTCACGCAGTCTGCCGGCACGGCCGAAGTGGAACTGCTGCAGGCCAACATCTCGCAGACCGAGAAGTTCGAGGCGGGGCGCGGCATCCGCGACGCGCTGCAGTGGTATGGCGAGCGCCTGCTGGGCTCTGGGCAAGCGCTGGTGATCGCGCCCGAAACCGCGATTCCTGTCTTGCCGCGCCATTTGCCACCCGGCTACTGGTCGGCGCTGCAAAACCACTTTTCGCAAGGGCGGCAGCTCGCTTTGGTGGGCGCGCCCTGGGGCGATGCGCAGCAGGGCTATTCGAATGCGCTGCTGGCGATCGGGCCTCTGGGCTTGCCCGAATACCGCTATGACAAGTTCCACCTGGTGCCGTTTGGCGAGTTCATCCCGACGGGGTTTGGCTGGTTTGTGCGGCAGATGCAGATCCCGCTGGGCGACTTTGCGCGCGGTTCGGTGCACCAGCCTTCCATCGCATGGCAGGGCCAGCGGCTGGCGCCCAACATCTGTTACGAAGACCTGTTTGGCGAGGAACTGGCCCAGCGTTTCGGTCCGGGCGAGCAGGCGCCGACCGCGCTGGTGAACGTGAGCAACATCGCCTGGTTTGGCGACACGGTGGCGGTCGACCAGCACCTGAACATCTCGCGCCTGCGCGCCATGGAGCTGGGCCGGCCCATGCTGCGGGCCACCAACAGCGGCGCCACAGCCATCATCGACCACCGGGGACGGGTGCAGGGCCTGCTGCCGCGCTTCACCCGGGGCAGCCTGGTCGGCACGTTTGAGGGGCGCGAAGGCCTCACGCCCTATGCCCGCTGGGCGGCGGCGTTCGGTCTGTGGCCCCTGTGGGGGCTGGCCCTGCTGGTGGTGGCTTGGGCGGCGTGGTCTGCGCGCCGCCGCTGAAGGCCTGATGCCACGGGCCGGGCAGTAAAATCAAAGGTTTACGCCTGCAGCCGTTCTGCCGGCGTGTTCACCAACTTTGGACCGGCTCGCGGCCGGTCCCGCAAGTCATGTTGACTTTCCAGCAGATCATCCTCAAGTTGCAGCAGTACTGGGACGCTCAGGGCTGCGCCCTGCTCCAGCCCTACGACATGGAAGTGGGCGCAGGCACCAGCCACACCGCCACGTTTTTGCGCGCCATCGGCCCCGAGCCATGGAAAGCCGCCTATGTGCAGCCCAGTCGCCGCCCCAAGGACGGCCGCTACGGCGAAAACCCCAACCGTCTGCAGCACTACTACCAGTACCAGGTAGTGCTCAAGCCCGCGCCCAGCAACATCCTGGAGCTGTATCTGGGCAGTCTGGAAGCGCTGGGCTTTGACCTGAAGAAAAACGACATCCGCTTTGTGGAAGACGACTGGGAAAACCCCACGCTCGGCGCCTGGGGCCTGGGCTGGGAGGTCTGGCTCAACGGCATGGAAGTGACTCAGTTCACCTACTTCCAGCAGGTCGGCGGCATCGACTGCAAGCCCATCACCGGCGAGATCACCTACGGTCTGGAGCGCCTGGCCATGTACCTGCAGGGCGTGGACAACGTCTACAACCTCAAGTGGACCGACACGCTCAGCTACGGCGACGTGTACCACCAGAACGAAGTCGAGCAGTCCACCTACAACTTCGAGCATTCGGATGCCGACTTCCTGTTCACCGCCTTTGGTGCCCACGAAAAGCAGGCCAAACACCTGATGGAGCAGCAGCTGGCGCTGCCGGCCTACGAGCAGGTGCTCAAGGCCGCGCACACCTTCAACCTGCTGGACGCGCGTGGCGCGATTTCCGTGACCGAACGCGCCGCCTACATCGGTCGCATCCGCAACCTGGCGCGGGCCGTGGCGCAAAGCTATTACGAGAGCCGCGAGCGCCTGGGCTTCCCCATGGCGACGCGCGAGTGGGTCGCCCAGATGCCCAAGAAAGCCGCCTGAAGAGTAGGAACAAGAACAATGACAACGCAAAACCTTCTGGTCGAACTTTTCGTCGAAGAACTGCCGCCCAAGGCGCTTAACAAACTGGGACAGGCTTTCAGCAGCGTGCTGGCCGAGCAGCTCAAGGCCCAGGGCCTGGCCGCTGCCGATGCGGCTGTGACCGCTTTTGCTTCGCCGCGCCGTCTGGCAGCCCATGTGACGGGTGTGCTGGCGCAGGCCGCCGACAAGGCCGTGCAGCAAAAGCTCATGCCCGTGAGCGTGGGTCTGGACGCCAGTGGCAACGCCACGCCGGCGCTGCTCAAAAAGCTGCAGGCCCTGGGCGCTGACGTGAGCAACCCGGCCGCGGCCGTGGCCGCGCTCAAGCGCGCGCCCGACGGCAAGGCCGAAGCCCTGTTTTACGACAGCGTGGCCAAGGGCGCGACCCTGGCCGCCGGTCTGCAAAAGGCCCTGGATGAAGCCCTGGCCAAACTGCCGATCCCCAAAGTGATGCAGTACCAGCTCGAAACCGACTGCGAACTGCCGGGCTGGAGCAGCGTGAACTTTGTGCGCCCGGCGCACAGCCTGATCGCCCTGCACGGCAATGCAGTGGTGCCGGTCAAGGCGCTGGGCCTGAGCGCCGGCAATAGCACGCAGGGCCACCGCTTTGAAGCCAAAGTGCCCACCGTGGTCGTGCCGCATGCCGACCAGTACGCCGAGGTCCTGAAGAGCGACGGCGCCGTGATCGCCGGCTTTGCCGAGCGCCGCTTTGAAATCGTGCGCCAGCTGCAGGCGGCTGCGGCCAAGGTCGGCGGTGGCGTGCGCCCCATCGAAGACGAGGCCCTGCTGGACGAAGTGACTGCGCTGGTCGAACGCCCGAACGTGCTGACCTGCCAGTTCGAGAAAGAGTTCCTCGATGTGCCCCAGGAGTGCCTCATCCTCACGATGAAGGCCAACCAGAAGTACTTCCCGCTGCTCGACGCCGCAGGCAAGCTGACGAACCAGTTCCTGGTGGTCAGCAACATCAGCCCGACCGACGCGTCGGCCGTGATCGGCGGCAACGAGCGCGTGGTGCGCCCGCGCCTGGCCGATGCCAAATTCTTCTTCGACCAGGACCGCAAGAAGACGCTCGAATCGCGCGTCGAAGGCCTGTCCAAAGTGGTCTACCACAACAAGTTGGGCACGCAGGGCGAGCGCATGGCGCGTGTCTGCGCGATGGCCAAAGCGATCGGCCAGCAATTGGGTGGCGATCTGCTGGCGAAGCAGGCCGAGCAGGCGGCGCGTCTGGCCAAGACCGACCTGCTGACCGACATGGTCGGTGAATTCCCCGAGCTGCAGGGCATCATGGGCGGCTACTACGCCCGCCACGATGGCCTGTCTGCCGAGATCGCCGAGGCCATCGAGGACCACTACAAACCGCGCTTCGCCGGCGACGAACTGCCGCGCAACAGCGTTGGCGTGGTGGTGGCGCTGGCCGACAAGCTTGAAACCCTGGTCGGCATGTTTGGCATCGGCAACCTGCCCAGCGGCGACAAGGACCCGTTCGCGCTGCGCCGCCATGCGCTGGGGGTGGTCCGCATGCTGACCGACAAGGCGTTGGCGATCGACCTGTCGGCGTTGCTGGCATTGGCTGTGCCGGTGTTTGGCGACAAGATCACCGACGCCACGGGGCCGCTGGCCGAATTCATCTACGACCGCCTGGCCGGCGGCCTGCGTGAGCAGGGCTTCTCGGCCCAGGAGGTCGACGCCGTGCTGGCCCTGCAGCCGCAGCGCCTGTCCGAAGTGGCCAAACGCCTGGCGGCGGTGCGTGCCTTTGCCGCCCTGCCCGAGAGCCCTGCGCTGGCCGCTGCCAACAAGCGCATCGGCAACATCCTCAAAAAGGCGGACGAGGTGGACGCGCACGTGAACACCGCCCTTTTGAGGGAAGACGCCGAGCAAAACCTGTACGCCGCGATGCAAAAGCTGCTGCCAGAGTCGACCGCGCAGTTCGAGGCCGGCGACTACACCGCCAGCCTGCAGACGCTGGCCGCGCTGCGCGCCCCGGTCGACGCCTTCTTTGATGACGTGATGGTCAACGCCGAAGAGATGGACCTGCGCCTGAACCGCCAGGGCCTGCTCAAGAGCCTGCATGTGGCCATGAACCGCGTGGCCGACCTTTCGCGTTTGGCCGTCTGAGCACTGGAATCGCCATGCACACCAAACTGGTCATCCTCGATCGTGACGGCACCATCAACCGGGCCAGTGACCAGTTTGTGAAATCGCCCGAGGAGTGGGAGCCCTTGCCGGGTTCGCTCGAGGCGATCGGGCGCCTGAACCACGCTGGCTACCACGTCGTGCTGGCGACCAACCAGTCGGGTCTGGGGCGAGGCCTGTTTGACATCGCTGCCCTCAACAGTGTGCATGCGCACATGATGAAAGCGCTGGCGGCGTATGGCGGACGCCTGGATGCGGTGTTTTATTGCCCGCACGCGCCGGACGAGGGCTGCCATTGCCGCAAGCCCGAACCCGGCCTGCTGGAACAGATCGCCCAGCGCTACGGCCTGGCCTCGCTGGCCGGCGTGCCCTATGTGGGCGACAGCCTGCGCGACATGCAGGCCGCAGCCACAGCCGGTTGCGATCCGCACCTGGTGTGCACCGGTCGCCACCCCGAGCTGGCCGGGCAGACCGAAGCACCGGCGGGTTTCCCGGCCGGCACACGCGTGCATGCTGACCTGGCCGCCTGCGTCGACCATTTGCTCAGCCAGCGCTGAACGCCCGCTGGCCTCCTGAAAGTTTCCGCATGAACTTCATCCGCTCTGTCCTGCATTTGCTGTGGATGGCCGTCACCGTCATCCCATGGGCGCTGTTTGCCATTGGTGCGTCCTATGTGGTGAGCAGCACCCGGCTGTACTGGATCTGTGCGGGCTGGCTGCGCCTGTCGATCAACAGCGGGACCTGGATTCTGGGCATCCGCAACCGGGTGCAGGGCATGGAGAACCTGCCGCAAGGCGCCAAAGACCCGGCGGTGCTGCTGGTCAAACACCAGTCTGTCTGGGAAACCTTCCTGATGCCGGCGATCATGCCGCACCCGCTGGCCTATGTGTTCAAGAAGGAACTGCTGAGCATTCCTTTCTTCGGCTGGGCCATGGCCCGCATGGACATGATCCACATCGACCGCAGCCAGAAAGCGCGCGCCTTTGCCAAGGTGGTGCAGCAGGGCCGGCGCCTGATGGCCGAGGGCGTGTGGGTCATCATGTTCCCCGAAGGCACCCGCATTGCCCGTGGCGAGGTGGGCGAATACAAGACCGGCGGCACCCGCCTGGCGATCGCTGCCGGCGTGCCGGTGATCCCGGTCGCCGTGACGTCTGGCCGCTGCTGGCCCAAAAAAGCCTTCGTCAAGCGTCCGGGCATCGTGGACATCTCGATCGGCAAGCCCATCCCCAGCGAAGGCCGCAAAGCCGACGAACTGATGGCCGAAGTGCAGGCCTGGATCGAAGCCGAGATGCGCCGCCTCGACCCCGAGGCCTACACCGACCAGGCCTGAGCCAAGGCCTGCGCCATGTCCTCGGCCCTGGCCTCCCGCAAGCCCTGGCCCCCGCTGGCGCAGCTGGCGCTGGACTTTTTTCTGGGACCTGACCCCGAGGCGTCCGCGGTGCCCCGCGAGGCGCTGCCAACGCCCGAGCCCGTGGCCAACGCCCAGGGCTTCAGCCATGCCGCCGCCAACCGCCATGCCTTGCTGCAGGGCATGACCGTGTCTTACCGGTTCGAGCGCTCGCGTCGCAAAAGCATCGGTTTCACCGTCGGCCCGGAGGGGCTGGTGGTGCGCGCGCCCGGCTGGGTGCCCTTGCGCGAAGTCGACGCCGCCGTGCAGGAAAAAGCCGCGTGGATTTTGGCCAAGCTGCAGCAGATGCGCGAGCGTGCGCGCCAGCCCCTGACGCCGGCACTGGCATGGGTGCACGGCGCCGATCTGCCGTACCTGGGCAGCACGGTGCGCCTGTGCGTGGTGGCCTGCGGGCAAGTGCCCGATGTGCCAGACGGTGTGTTGCCGCTGCCCCTGAGCCTGCCGCCCGGCGCTTCGGCCACGCAGGTGCGCGAGGCCGCTGAGGCCTGGTTCAAAAAAAAGGCGCGCGCCCTGTTCGAAGAGCGTTTGCAGCACTTTGGTCCGCAGCTGGGTGTGCGCCACCAGAAGCTGTCACTGTCGGGCGCCCGCACCCGTTGGGGCAGCGCACGCACGGACGGGCACATCCGCCTGAACTGGCGCCTGATCCACCTGCCGCTGGCGCAGATCGACTATGTGGTGGTGCACGAACTGGCGCACCTGCGGGTGATGGACCACAGCCCGCGTTTCTGGGACACGGTGCAGGAAGTGATGCCCGACTGGCGCGAGCGCCGCCGCCAGCTGCGCGACCTGGCGTTGTAGGCGTGGCCGCCAAAGCTTTGCGGCAGAATGCTACTTTTGCTTAAAAGTCATGGGTTCATGGCTTTTTGCTTGGTTTATCGCTGGATTGATTTGCAATAAAGTCTTTTCCAGACTGCCCAAGGTGGCCGAGTGCCGCCGTCCCGATTTTTTGAACTTTCAAGAGGTGATCCATGACCGCACGCACCAGCGTCCACAACCTGCAGGTGGCAACTTCCCTGTACGACTTCATCGAGCAGCAGGTGCTGCCTGCCGTCGACGTCAAGAGCGACAAGTTCTGGAAGGGCTTTTCCGATGTCGTGACCGATCTCGCCCCCAAGAACATCGCCCTGCTGGCCGAGCGTGACCGCATCCAGGCCGCGATGGACGAGTGGCACAGTGCCAACCCGGGTCCTGTGGCTGCCGGCAAGCCCATGAAGGCCTACCGCAAGTTCCTGTCGCAAATCGGTTACCTGGTGCCCGAGCCCAGGAACGCCCAGGCCACCACCGCCAACGTGGACGCCGAGCTGGCCAAACTGGCCGGCCCGCAGCTGGTGGTGCCGATCCTGAACGCCCGCTATGCGCTCAACGCCGCCAACGCCCGCTGGGGCTCTTTGTACGACGCGCTGTACGGCACCGACGCCATCAGCGAAGCCGACGGCTGCGAAAAAGGCACAGGCTACAACCCCAAGCGCGGCGCCAAAGTCATCGAATACTGCCGCTACGTGCTCGACCGCTGCGCCCCCCTGAAGAAGGGCTCGCACATCGACAGCACTGGCTACGCCGTCAAGGGTGGCAAGCTGGTCGTGACGCTCAAGGGCGGCGTCAGCACCACGCTGGCAGACGCCAAGCAGTTCGTGGGCTACACCGGCTCCGCATCAGCCCCCGCTTCGGTGCTGTTCGTGCACAACGGCCTGCACCTGGACCTGCAGATCGACAAGAGCACGCCGATTGGCAAGACCGACCCGGCTGGCGTGAGCGATCTGATCGCCGAAGCCGCGCTGTCCACCATCCTCGACCTTGAAGACTCGGTGGCCGCCGTGGACGCCGAAGACAAGGTGCTGGCCTACCGCAACTGGCTGGGCATCCTGGACGGTACGCTGAGCGAAGAGCTGACCAAGGGCGGCAAGACCTTCACCCGCACCATGAACGGCGACCGCCACTACACCAAGCCTGCGGGCAAGGGCGAGGTGGTGCTGCATGGCCGCTCGCTGCTGTTCGTGCGCAACGTGGGCCACCTGATGACCAACCCGGCCATCACCTGGACCGACAAGAGCGGCGCCAAGCGCGAGATCCCCGAAGGCATCCTGGACGCCATGGTCACCACGACGATCGCCATGGTCGACCTGCAGAAGAAAAAGAGCCACCCGCTGCGCAACAGCCGAACCGGCAGCGTCTACATCGTCAAGCCCAAGATGCACGGTCCGGCCGAAGTCGCCTTTGCCGACGAACTGTTCGGCCGCGTCGAGAAGGTGCTGGGCCTCAAGCCCTCGACCGTCAAGCTGGGCATCATGGACGAAGAGCGTCGCACCAGCGCCAACCTCAAGGCTTGCATTGCCGCCGCCAAGAGCCGCGTGGCCTTCATCAACACCGGCTTCCTGGACCGCACCGGCGACGAAATGCACACCTGTATGCTGGCAGGGCCCGTCATGCGCAAGGGCGACATCAAGAACAGCACCTGGCTGGCCGCCTACGAGAAGAACAACGTCAATGTGGGCCTGGCCTGCGGCCTGCGCGG
>JACCDU010565766.1_pt1 | contig 13303 bp, 14 predicted proteins | sample 7446081 | NCBI WGS metagenome assembly JACCDU01 (sample SAMN15323447, study PRJNA562643) | freshwater metagenome | isolation source: river surface water | place: USA:Blue River Watershed | collected 2017-08-17 | reverse complement strand
TGGAGATGTGGCGATCTGCCGACGCCTCTGGCCGAGGCATTGGCAAGTCCGCCCTTGTCTCCATGTTGACGCTTTGGTTCTTATCCACACGCCTTGGCTCGACCGTCATTGTTACGGCGAACACAGAACAGCAGCTACGATCCCGCACCATGGCCGAGTTGGGCAAGTGGTGCGCGATGGCGGTCAACAGCCATTGGTGGGAGGTTACGGCCATGTCCATTCGGCCAGCCGAGTGGGTGGGCGAAGCGGTTAAGCGCGATCTGAAGGTGGATCTTGGCTATTGGTATGCCCAGGCGCAGTTGTGGTCGGAAGAAAACCCGGATGCTTTCGCCGGCATTCATAACCACAACGGCGTTATGCTGATCTTCGACGAAGCTTCTGGCATCCCGAAACCGATCTGGACCGTCTCTGAAGGCTTCTTTACCGAACCGATCCCCGACCGTTACTGGTTTGTGTTCTCAAATCCCCGGCGCAACAGCGGCGCGTTCTTTGAATGCTTCCATCGCGACCGCAACTTCTGGCGCTGCCGTAACATCGACTCAAGAACCGTCGAAGGCACGGATCGTGGCACATTCGACAAGATCATTGCGCAGTATGGTGAGGATAGCGACGAAGCGCGGGTGGAGGTGAAGGGTGAGTTCCCCAATAAAGGAAGCAACCAGTTCATCGGCAAAGACATGGTGTATGCGGCGCAGACGCGGGAGATCATTCCCGATCCTGGTAGCCCGCTGGTGATGGGCGTGGACGTTGCGCGGTTTGGTGAGGACAAGAGCGTTATTGCTTTTAGGAAAGGCAGGGACGCGAGGATCATCCCATGGGAAAAGTTCAAAGGCATCGACACTGTTCAACTCTCGTCCCGCGTTGCCGAGTTGGCGGGGAAGCTGAACCCACAGGCGATCTTTGTGGACGGCAATGGTGTCGGCGGCGGCGTGGTCGATAATCTGAAGGCGTGGGGTTACAAGGTTATTGAGGTTCAGATGGGGTCAAGCCCCAACGATCCCGCGACCTATTACAACAAGCGGGTGGAGATCTGGGGTCGGATGCGCGAGTGGTTGATGACCGGCGCGATCCCAAACGACAGCGACTTGGCGACAGATCTGATTAGCCCGGAATACTCGTATCACCCCGTATCCAACAAGATCCAGTTGGAAGGTAAGGACCACATGAAGTCGCGTGGTCTTGCGTCTCCTGACAGCGCGGAAGCTTTGGCGATGACTTTTGCGCAGCCTGTCGCAAGAACAGATCTTAGTGCCGCGCGTAACAACGGCGTAACACGCAACAGGATTGCTAAAGACGTTGACTATGATATATTGCGATTTTAGCAACGACCTCACCGCCGAGGAATTTTGGCATGTCCAGTAGTTATGTCGCTGACTCCGCAAAATATATTTCGCAGTCGTCCGCTTATGTCGCTGATACTGCGGCCAAGAACGTTAGCACAGCGGGTGTGGAAGTTGCCAAAGCTGGTTCTTATCTGACCGAGACGGTTGGTAACAACAAGGACATTCAAGGCCAGCTTGCGGGAGGCGTGGCGCAGGACGCAAAGAACGCCGAAATGTCGAAGCTTTCTGAAGAACAGCGTATGGCTGTTCAGGAAGCGCGCAATCAGGTTGAGGCGGCTAAGGCCGATACGCTTGCCAAGATGGACAATGACATGCGCAAGCAGGCGCGAGCCTCGCAGACTTCAGGTTTGGCCGGCAATATTCTGACGGGGGGTCGCGGCGTTCGCCGTGGCGAAGAACGCACCGCTCGTGCGTTGTTAGGCGCTTAGTAGATGGTCGATGACACCGAAGGCGTTAAACAGCCGAAGGGTCAAGCAAATCAGCAAATGGCGGCTGATCTGCTGAAGGAATTTGTCACGCTTGAAATGAAGCGTGGCATTTGGGAGCAGCATTGGGAAGACGTAGCCCAGAAGGTTCTCCCTTATTATTCGAGCAGCTTCTACCAGCAGGGCAATATGGTCCCTGGTATGAAGCGCAATCAGTATCAGTATGACGTTACGGCCAACGCCGCGCTGTGGAAATTCGCGGCGGCGATGGAGAGTATGCTGACGCCCGCCAACAATAAGTGGCATCGGCTCCGGCATCCTGACGCAAACTTGATGAAACGTGCGGATGTTCAGGCGTGGTTCGACGCTGTGAACGATACGATGTTTTATTATCGGTATAGCCCGCACTCTGGGTATCAGGCGCAGCAGCATGATGGCTATGTGAGCCTTGGCGCTTTCGGCACGTCCTGCCTGTTTACTGATGACTTCCACGATCCGGTCAATCCCCGGCTAAAGGGACTTCGGTATCGAAACGTCCATTTGGGCGAATTGTTTTTCGCGACCAATTTCCAGGGGCAGGTGGATAAGGTCTACCGCCGCTTCAAGATGACGCTGCGTCAGATCGCCCAGCAATGGGGCATCGACAGCCTGCCGGATAGTCACAAAAACATCCTCAAAGACAAGCCAGAAAACGAAGTTCAGATTATCCACATCGTTAAGCCGCGAGTTGGCGACGATTTCAAATTCAAGTTTGGCAATAAGGGCTATCGTTACGGCTCTTACTACGTTCTGCGCGAAGCGACGCATTTGCTGGCGGAAGGCGGGTTCCGCTGTATGCCTTATGGCGTCGCCCGTTATCTGACGGCTCCGGGTGAACTCTATGGCCGTTCGCCGGCCATGAACGTCCTGCCGTCGATCAGCGTCCTTAACGAAGAAAAGAAGACCCTGATTAAGCAGGGCCACCGCGCCGTTGACCCTGTGATGCTGGCGCATGATGACGGCATTATTGATGGCTTCTCTTTGAAGCCGGGAGCGGTCAACTACGGCGGCGTCACGGCTGATGGCCGTCCGCTGGTTCATGTTCTGCCGACAGGTCGAGTGGACATCGGCAAAGAACTTATGGACGACGAGCGGATGGCGATTAACGACGCCTTCCTTGTCACCCTGTTCCAGATCCTAATTCAGACCCCGCAGATGACGGCGACCGAAGTTCTGGAGCGCGCCAGAGAGAAGGGCGCACTTCTCAGCCCGACGATGGGGCGTTTCCAGGCGGAGAGCATTGGCCCGCAGATTGAGCGCGAGTTTGATTTGCTGGCGTGGCAAGAACTGATCCCGCCGCCGCCGCAGGCTCTTGTTGAGGCTGGGGCCGAGTATCAGGTCGAGTATGACGCGCCGCTTAATCGGGCGATGCGGTCGGACGAAGCCGCCGGCACGATGCGCACGCTTCAGTGGGCGGCGGAGATCGCCACCCAGACGCAGGACGCCAGTGTGATGGATTGGTTCAACACCGACGCCATCATTCCTGAGTTGATGGCGATTAACGGTGCGCCGTTCCGCTTTGTGCGCAACCCGGAAGAAGTCGATCAGGTTCGGCAGGGTAGGGCGCAGGCGAACCAGCAGCAGCAACTTGTTCAGGCGATGCCAGGAATGGCGCAGATGCTTAAAGCGGCTGCACCGGAAGGCACGTCTGCCACACCGGGGCAACCTAACGGATAATGACAGAATTTGACGAAGCCAAGGGTAGCCTTGCGCGTCGTAGAACTGCCTACATCAAGACATTCGAAAATTCTTTTGGCGATGAAGTAATCCGAGATCTGGCAAAGTTCTGCCGCGCAAACGAAACCTGTTTTAACCCTGATCCTAGGGTTCACGCTGTTCTCGAAGGTCGTAGAGAAGTGTGGTTGCGAATACAGCACCACCTCAAACTGACTGACGAAGAACTCTGGCGCATATACGCCGGACAACCCATCCTTCCAAGGACTTAACATGACTGATATGGCCCCCGCTGATGGCGGACAAGGCGCTGCGACCGTTGCGCCTGTTTCCCCGACGAATACTGGCGCTGTTACGGAGCAGAATAATGGATCGCCGGGACAGCTTTCGAATGGCTTTGAATGGCTGAACGGCGCTGACGAATTGACGGTTGGCTATGCCCAGAACAAGGGCTGGGACAGCCCTGTTAAGGTATTGGATAGCTACCGCAATCTCGAAAAGCTGTTTGGAGCCGACAAAGCTGGCCGAACGGTGGTCATGCCGAAAGATGGCGAGGACTACGGCGCTTTCTACGACAAGCTGGGTCGTCCGACTGGACCGGATGGTTATAAGATCCAGGCCGCTAACGGCGACACTAATTTTGCCAAGGTCGTCTCTGAGAAGTTCTATGAACTTGGTCTGACGAAGGCGCAGGGAGAACAGTTCTCCGGCTGGTTCAATGAAATGATGCAGAACGGCCAGCAGAACGAAGCCGCGCAGCGTTCGGCGGCTTTGGAAGCGGAAGGCCAGCAGTTGCGCACAGAATGGGGCGCGGCTTACGACAAAAACGTGCTGATGGCGCGGGAAGGCGCGCGTCAGCTTGGGTTCGACGCCGAAGCGATAGATAAGCTGGAAGGCGCGCTTGGTCATCGGGCGACGATGGAACTTTTTCAGAAGTTCGGATCGTTGTTGCCTGAAGATGGCCTTGTTACGGGCGGCACCAATACCGGCTTTGGTTCCGCAATGACCCCGGCGCAGGCGAAGGCTGAAATCCAGTCGCTTATGCAGGATCGCGACTTCGTGGGTAAATATACAAGCGGCGCAAAAGACGCTCGCGATAAGATGGCGCAGCTTCACGCTTATGCTTATCCAGAGGGCTAACCGATGGATGATGTCGAGGCGCGGATGCGCTGTTTGGAACTGAGTGCGCAGTTAACAAGGGCCAGTGGCGAGTATTCGCCGCAGGCAGTTGTTAATATCGCAACAGTGTTGTATGATTTTACGCAACCGCCGCGTGTGGAAGAAATTCCAGACGTATCTGCGGACAAGCCGAAGACAGGAAGACCTAGAAAGTTTCCTATTCTTTAGCCCCGTAACAGGCGTTCAATTCTGGCCCCTCCTGAGAGGACAAGCCGAGGCGAGTAGCGGCCTACCGCTGCAATCTTCGTAACTGTCTCTCAGGAGATCAAAATGTCAGTGAACGTTAATACAGCGTTCGTCCAGCAGTATTCGACGAACATTATGATGCTGCTTCAGCAGCAGGGTTCGCGTCTTCGTGGCGCTGTCCAGAACTATTCGTTCGTGGGCAAAGCGGCTTCGATGGCGGAACAGTTTGGTTCTGTGACCCCGGTTCGTAACCAGTCGCGTCATTCCGATACGCCGCTGATTTCGACCCCGCAGGACAAGCGTTGGATCTACCCGAACGACTATGATTGGGCCGATCTGATCGACAACCAGGATCGTCTGCGTATGCTGATTGATCCGGCGGGTCCCTACACCCAGGCCGGCGTCATGGCGATGGGTCGCGCGATTGATGACGAGATTATCAGCGGCTTCCTAAACGCCAACAACACGGGTGAGAACGGCACGGTTTCCACCTCGTCGCTCTACGCCTACAACAGCAATTCGCAGTCTGTCGCCGCTACGACCGGCGCTTCGGCGGCTACGGGTCTTAACATCGCGAAGCTTCGCGCTGCTAAGAAGATCCTGTTGCAGTCGGAAGTCGATGTCGATAACGACCCGCTGTATATGGTCATTTCGGCCAAGCAGCACGACGATCTGCTGAACGAAGCCCAGGCGATTTCGCTCGAATACAACAACCGTCCGGTTCTTGTTGACGGCAAGATCACCAGCTTCATGGGCTTCAATTTCATCCATTCGGAGCGCATTCCCGGCGCTGCGAACTTCAACACGTCGATCAACACCGCGATCACGTCTTCGGACGCTGACGGTTCGTTTGTGTCCGGCTCCCGCTGGATGGTTCCGTTCTGGGCCAAGAGCGGTATGGCTCTGGGCATGTGGAACGACATCCAGGCGTCGGTTGATCGCCGCGCTGACAAGCGTAATTCTTGGCAGGTTTACGTCACCGGCACGTTCGGTGGTGCGCGCCTGGAAGAAAAGCGCTGCGGCATCATCAACTGTAAATAAGGGTGACTGAACATGGCTCAGTATCTTTCTAACGAACTGGCCGGCACGACGACCGGCCTCACGACAGCGGCGGCGACGGGCTACAAGCCCGTCTCCACGGTCTACGCTGGCCGTCTGAAGCGCTTCCGCGCGACGGTGACGTATGCTGGTCAGACGACCAGCGATACGGTCCTTCTGGCGACTGTGCCGGCGGGCTTCACCTTCGCCTTTGGCGTTCTGACGGCTGACACTTCGTCTGGTTCGACCACGCTTGCCATCGGCATTTCTGGCACGACCGCGAAGTATCGCGCGGCTGGCGCGTTCACCTCCACCGATACGCCGACCCTGTTCGGTAAGGCGGCGGTTGTTGGCGCGGCGTCGGAACTGTCGGCTCCTGAAAATATTATCCTTACCCTTGCTGCTGCTACGGCTCCGTCGAGCGGCACGCTGGTTGTGGATCTGTATTTCAGCAGCCCGAACTAAGGTTAGCTAGAGGCGGGGTAACTCCCGCCTCTACACCTTTCAGGAGAATACGATGGCCGCTTACTACTTTGGGATTAACAACGGCGATAATGAATACGCCGCTGTTGGTCAGTCTACGGACCCGACCAAAGACATCGAAATTGTCATCCCTGATACCACTAAAGTCCCCAGCACTCAGGAATTGCTGATTGCGCTTGAAAAGCTGGAAAACTTTATTCTTCGCTCAGGCAAAGCTTGGTAATTAGGGGGTTATTATGCCGGCACGGCGCGCAGATGACACCCAATATATCCTTGCGTCTAACGTAACTGCATCTGGCAGCGCCGTTCAGATTAAGGGTGGGGAATACATTTTTACGGTTGAAGGGACCGCTGGCGGCACGACCGCGAGCCTTCAGGTTAAATCCGTAAACGGAACGTGGATGGATGTGACGGTGTTTAGCGGCTCCGCCGTTAAATCAACGACCCTTCCGTATTCACAAACGGGTATTGATCTCCCGGCTGGCGACGTTCGCGTTGCTCTGACGGGCGGCTCGCCCAGCGCCGTTTATGCTTACCTGATCGGTCTTGGCTAATGGCGCAATCCGTAGTCGATATTTGCAACAGCGCGCTACAGCGCGTTGGTGCAACGACTATCCTTAGTATTTCGGATAATAGTCCCGAAGCTAGGGCGTGTTCGGTTGCCTATGACAGTAACAGACGCGATGAATTACGAAAGTTTAAATGGAACTTCGCAATCAAGCGCGTTGTTTTGGCTCCTGACTCGACCGCTCCGGCTTTTGACTATGACTACGCATTCACGCTTCCCAGCGATTGTTTGAGGGTTCTTCGCCCCGCTACGCCGAATTTGGATTGGCAAGTGGAAGGTAGAAAGATCCTAACCAACGATAGCGACAGCCTTAATCTTCGCTATATCGCGGATATTACTGACGCTACCCAGTTTGACCCGTCTTTTTACAACGTGATTGCTGCGGCTTTGGCCGTCGATCTGGTGGAGCGCTTAACGCAATCCAACCAGAAGAAGCAGTTGCTTATGAGGGATTACGAAGAAGCAATCGTTATGGCGAAACGGGTGAACGCTTTTGAAGCCGGCCCCGTTGATCCGCCAGAAGACGATTGGTGGCTGGCGAGGCTCTAATGCCGCGCGCTTCTTGGTCACAAAACAACTTTAACGGCGGCGAATGGTCGCCGTTGATGTATGGCCGAACCGATCTTGCTAAATACAAGAACGCTTTGGCGACGTGCCTCAACTATATCCCCACAGCGCAGGGCGGATTAACTCGTCGTCCTGGGACACAATACATCGCAAACGTTAAAACGGCATCTAGCGCGGTTCGTTTGCAGCCTTTCGAATTTTCGACAACTCAGGCGTATGTGCTCGAATTTGGCGACAGTTATATTCGTTTTTATACGAATGGCGGCCAGCTTATTCATGGCACGGTGTCGGCATATAATTCAGGAACGGCTTACACGCCAGGACAGGCTTGTTCGAGCAGCGGAACCATTTACGTCTGTATTGCAAACACTACAGGCAATGCCCCGCCAAACTCGACGTATTGGTATGCTCAGACAACGACAGGCGGCGTAACACCTTATGAATTGCCGTCTCCTTACGCGGCTGCGGATCTGGACGATCTGAACTTTGTCCAGTCTGCCGATACGCTTTACATCGCCAGCCCGGATTATGCGCCTAGAACGCTGAACCGATATGGGGCGACGCAATGGGCTTTTAACAGCCTGACATTTCTTGACGGGCCGTATCTTATTCTCAATACGACTTCCACAACCTTTACATCCAGCGTTTCTACGACTGGTTCCGGCACTCTTACCGCGTCGTCCACAACTGGCATCAACGGTAACACTGGTTTTCAGACTTCCGATATAGGCCGTCCTATCCGATTAAAAGTCGGAACGAATTGGGCGTGGGGAACCATTACCGCTCGCGCCAGCACGACAAGCGTAACCGTAAACTGGACAACCGCTCCGGGTGGAACTACGGCATCTAACTTGTGGCGCATGGGAATTTGGGGAAGCTACAACGGCTACCCTAGAGCCGTATGCTTTCACCAAGATCGCTTGGTGTTTGGCGGACCCGCCAGCTTCCCGAACCGGATCGACGCTTCAAATACCGGCGATTATCTGAACTTTACCCCCGGCGCAGCGGACGGAACCGTAGCGGATAGCAATGCGCTATCGTTTAATTTGGCTTCGGCCAAAATGAACGTCATCAACTGGATGGTGTCTGACGAGTGGGGTATGCTTGTCGGGACGGCCTCAAACGAATGGGTTGTGGCGGCGTCTACCACTCAGATTGCTTTGACGCCATCCAACGTCAACGCCAAGATCACGACATCATACGGTTCCAGCAATGTCCCTCCCGTGCGCATGGGCAAATCGACGCTGTTCGTTCAGCGCACGGGGCGCAAGCTTCGTGAAATGGGCTACCAGTTCGTCGTCAACACTTTCCAAGCACCCGACATTTCGATCATTGCGGAACATTTGACCAAGGGCGGCATTAAACAGTTCGCCGCCCAGCTTGCTCCGCAGCCTGTGCTTTGGATGGTTCGTAGCGATGGCACATATATCGGAATGTCCTACGATAAAGAGCAGGACATCCTTGGCTGGCACCAGCATCAACTTGGCGGATATTCTGACGCCGCGCAGACGTTGCCGCCTGTTGTCGAAAGTGTCGCGGTTATCCCCAGCCCAGACACTAGCCGCGACGATGTTTGGCTCGCTGTTAAAAGATATATCAATGGCGGGACAGTCCGCACCGTAGAACTGTTGTCGAAGTATTGGGAAGACGGCGATACGTTGCCTAACGCTTTTTTTGTGGACTGCGGCGCTACCTATAGCGGAGCCGCAACGACCACTGTTTCCGGTTTGACTTGGCTAAAGGGTCAAACTGTCAGCGTCTTGGCGGATGGATCTGTCCACCCGGATTGTGTCGTCAACAGTTCAGGCGTCATCACCCTTACCCGTAGCGCCAGCAAAGTGCAGGTCGGCCTTGGCTACAACAGCGACGGCAAGACTATGCGGATCGAAGCCGGCGGCGCGGATGGCACGGCGCAAGGCAAGCTTAAACGCATTCATCGCGCTATTTTCAGATTGTTCCAGTCTGTCGGCCTAAAAGTCGCTTCAACTGCTTCTACGTCAGCCTACCCAGAGCCATTCCGCTCCAGCGCGGACAAGATGGATAATCCTGTTGCGCTCTATACAGGCGATAAGCGATGGGCGTGGGATGGATCGTATGAATTGGAAGGGCAAGTTTTCTGGCGTCAAAGCGATCCGTTGCCAAGCAATGTTTTGATGGTTGTTGCGCAACTTGAAACACAGGATGGCGGCTAATGGTTGTCGTCCCGTTCAAAGCTGAACACTTTAAAAAAATTGACTTGCAAGATGCGCAAGCCAAAATGAGATCTGTGTTTGACGACAATATGCTGCTCGCCGTCGAAATGATGCACTCGTTCAGTGTGTTATTGAACGATGAAGTGATTGCGATATTTGGCGCATGTGAAAAAAATAACGGTGATGGTATTGTGTGGGTGATGCTTTCGAAGAAAGCGTGCAAACACATGATTGCATTAACTCGTCTTGGCTTACGGTTTCTGCGGACATTGAACTTCAGTAGAATTGAAGCCGATGTGGACTGCGAATTTACGCAGGGCCACAGATGGGCGCAGTTGGCAGGCTTTGTTTTGGAGAAAGAAAGCGTCCGCGCGTATCGACATGACGGCGGGTTAAGCGCCATATACGCGAGGTATAGCTGATGGAGCCGATTACCGCCACGCTTGGGCTTATCAGCGCCGGCATATCGCTAGTCAGCGGTATTGGCGGCGTTGTGTCGTCGGCCAAAGCAAACCAATACAATTCTACGGCCTCCGTTTTTAACGCATTGGCGATACAGCAAAAAGCTGACGCCGAAGCGGAAGCCAATGCCTATAACGCTAGAACAGCAGCTAAGAATGCCGTTTACAGCCAGTTTGAGGCTGAAACAGCTTTAGCTGAACAGCAGAGAACCGCCTACCGCACTGAAGGTGCCGCTAAAGCGGCTTACGGCGCTTCCGGCGTTATGTCGAATAGCGGGTCTGCGTTGGATGTGTTGGCGGATAGCGCCGCAGCGTCAGCCCGCGACTATTACAATATGAAGTTCAGCTACGATTTACAGACGCAGAACTTTAACGATCAAAAGAACCTATACACGATGGCTGCAGGCAATGCCCGCGCCGCTGCGGTTCTTGGCCTTTACGCCAATTCGATCAACTCGCAAGCTGCGAGCATGAATAGCACGTCAAACACCATTAGATCTGTTGGGTCGTTTGCGAATACGGCGTCTAACATGATCCCGCAATACAACACATGGTATAACACCATGAAAACAGCGAAGATCTTCTGATGGCTGATATAGCGCAGTATAAAAGCAAAGTTTTTCCGACCGGCAAGCTGACGACATCGGCTAATCCGTATGACTTTGGCGCTCAGATCGCCCAAGGTTTGTCGCAAGTTGCTGGCGCTAACGAGCAAATGGCTACGGCGGTTGATAACCGTGGCAGGGCGTTAGAAGCGACGGCTGTTTCTGCCGCTAATTTCTCCAATGCCATGTATCGTCTTCAGGAAGAAGATGAAGTTACCGCCGTTCACACCCAGATGGCGGCTTTGCGCGCCCAGGGGCAAGAACGGGTCGCAGGCATGGCCTCGCAGGCTGTTCCGGGCGACAAAACATTTGTTCAGCGGGTTGGCGATAGCTTCAATACAGATTTCGAGAATGTCAGCAAAGGTCTGACGACACCGAAGGCTCAACAGCTATTCCAAAGCGAAGCTGCGAATATGAAGTCGCAGTTTATGCAGCACGCCGTTGGCGTCCAGGTCGGGCTGGAGAAAGAGTTTGCTGTAAATCAAGCGACGGCTCTTAAACAAAATCTTGGCAAGGTCGTCGGCAACGACGCAAATCAACTTCAGTCCGTAATAGATCAATTCAACAAATCTGTTGACGATCCAAACGGTCGATTTGGGCGACTAGAAGCGCCTTTGCGGGAAAAGTATAAGCAGGAAGCCGCCGAAGACTTCAAGATGGCGGCGGCTTTGGGTCTTGTCCGCCGTAACCCCGGCGAGATCCTTGATAAACTTGATCCAGCTATTCAGGACAAGATTAAGCAGGCGAACGCCAACCCCGCCGCCCCCGGCGAGATCCCAGATCTCAACGCGGATCACGTTAAGCCGTATTCGAGCGGCCAGGTTCAGGCGATGTCGCGGCGTATCGACACGCCAACGAAATACGACCAATGGATTAACGAAGCGGCGCGCAAAGAAGGCATTGACCCCCGCGAATTGAAGCTTCGTATTTCTGCGGAAAGCAATTTCGACCCTAACGCCAAGAGCGATCAGGGCGCAGTTGGCATTATGCAGTTTACGCCGGAGACGGCGGCGCGCTACGGCATAAATCCGCATGATCCTCGCGACGCTATTTTTGGCGGCGCTAAGATGCTGTCTGACTACATCAAGAAGGCCGGCGGCGATATGTCCAAAGTGGACATGATGTATTACGGCGGCGAGAGCGGCAAGGGCTGGGGGCCGAACACCAAGCAGTATGCAGCGAATTTGGCTGCTGTTCGCCAAGCATCTGGCCTTTCGGCCTCTAATTCTCCGCAGGATTTCGCGCCTAGCGCCGCCACCAAGATTGGCGAGGCTATTGGCTGGAAAAAGGTCCAGACCGGAAACGCATTTCTTGACGATTTGCCGGCGGATAAGCAATACACTGTTCTGTCTCATGCGCGGTCGATGAAAAACGCGCAGGAAGCCGATGAAGCGCAAGCACAGGCCAAGCGTAATCAGGACGTAAAGGCCCAGAGTGAAGCGTTACAGGCTAATTTCCTGCAAAGAATGACAGACCCCAAAGCTGAAGGCGGCGTGCCTACGGCTAAAGAGATCGCGGAAGCGGCTGTCAACGGGGTCATGTCCTCAGATGACGCCATTAAAATGCAGAATGTGCTTTATCACGTTCAGAACGAGCAAAGCGCGCTCACGAAGAAGCACCCTGAACAGTTTAACGACTACATTAAGAAGATTTTTGCGCCGGAAGGTGCGCCGGATAAGATCTACAACGAAAACGATATTTATAAATCGCTAACTTCTGGCGAATTGAGCGGCGCTGAATTTATCCAGCTTCGCAACTATCTGTATGAACACAAAAACGGCGTCAGCGCCAATGTCGGCAAATACATGACGCAGGCCATGAGCGAAGCAGAAAAGTCGCTTCGGGCTAACGTGTCTGTTGGCGTAGCTGAAATGGCCGCTCCTGGCACTGTTGCGGCGATTACCAATCAATTCTTCACGCACATGGAAGATAAGATTGAACAGTACCGTAAAGACAACAAAGACCCGATGGAATTGTTCAGAAATCCCAAAGACCCGAATTATTTCTACAACCCCAAGCTGCTTCAGACGTTTATTCCGACCGATTTAGGCGCGCAATCAACGCAAAAAGTCGTGATGAACGAAGCCAGCAATATGCCGCAAGTCCGGTCGGAAGAAGATTACTCCAAAGTTCAATCCGGCCAGTCGTATGTCGGCCCTGACGGCAAAGTTAGGATTAAAAAGTAATGGGTTGGCAGGACGATCAAATCGTTGGCGATGTAACTGCTCCGGCCCAGCCGGTATCGGCCCCGTGGGAAAACGATACCGTTTTAGCGGATGCAAACGGCAAGATTGCCGGCAATCCGCTTGCGCAGCCCAAAGCTTCTTCCGGTATTGGCGCGGCTATCGAAGCCGGTTATCAGTCCTCTATTGTTGGTTTGGCGACGCGCGGCAAATTGCCCGATGTTCAGCTAGATCCCCAGCACTCGACCTGGTATGAGCGCGCCGCGCAGGGCGCAACGCAGTTGGTTGCGGATTTCCCCGCCATGGTGGCAGGCGGTATTGTCGGGGGCGTGGCGGGTTCCGAAGTCCCGGTCGCAGGCA
>JACCDU010406936.1_pt1 | contig 13308 bp, 11 predicted proteins | sample 7446081 | NCBI WGS metagenome assembly JACCDU01 (sample SAMN15323447, study PRJNA562643) | freshwater metagenome | isolation source: river surface water | place: USA:Blue River Watershed | collected 2017-08-17 | reverse complement strand
GATTTTGTCTTCCGACATCACCTGATACGATGCGTTAATGGTGACAGCGCGAATAGCGTCATCCACCGTCACACGTTCCTCAGGCCCGAGCACTTTCTGTGGAGGTGCTTGCCACAAGCGCGTCACACCCTGAGTGATGTAGTGCAAAGGGCCATAGGGCGAAACGGGCGAATCGCTATGGTACGCAAAGCGAGCGCCTTCTTTTTTGAACGAGGCTGACGGATCGATTCGATCGGCACGCTCCGGACCAACAATATGATTGTGAAAGGCCTCACCCCAATAATCAACGTGACCAATCGTAAAGCCGGGGATCACACCAAGCTTCTTGGCTTTAATCACTTGGTCGGGCGTGTTGATCGTGAAGTGCTCAATGCGCAAATGACGAGCCTCAGGATTTGGATTGCCCGCCAATAATTTTTCATAGTTATTCAAGGTCTGATCCAATGCGCGACTGCCATTGGCATGCACGGAAATTTGCCAGCCTTGATCAAAATAAACTTTCATCTGATCATACAGATCTTGATCTTTATAATTGAGATCACCGCGGTTTTGCGTTCCCTTTGGATAGAGATAAGATTCTCTCAAGGCAGCCGTTAAACCTTGCGTGGATCCATCAGAGATATATTTCACGCCAACATAGCGAAGGCGATCATCGCCTTGATTTGGCTTGATCGAATTAAACCCTTTTGGAATCGCCGAACCATACAAGTACGCGCGCACGCGAAGCGGCAAACCTTCGTTCGCTGTGATCGCCTGGTAGATTTTGATTTCTTTCTCTAGGCCGAAGTTTGCACCAACGGTAATCTCTGCAGAGGTCGTAATACCGGTTGAAGCCATCTTTTTGGTGGTCTTCTGAATCGCTTGAAATAACTGGGCCTCGGTCGGCAAAGGCATCTTCGCCTGGAAAGGCAAATAGGTTGGAGGCTCAATCAGTTTTCCTGTGAGCTTGCCTTGCGCATCCTTTACGTATATCCCACCACCATCTGGATTAGGCGTGTCTGATGTGATGCCTGCCAGTTCGATCGCCTTATGATTCGCATAGGCGATATGACCCGACTGATTGATAATAAAGATTGGAACCTCTGTCGACACCTGGTCAAGAATATCAGCAGTCAACTCGGCCATAAAAGGCGTTGTACGCGAAGGATCCACGCCAAAGCCAACCAGCCAACCACCTGCAGGGATATTCTTAAGCTCAGCCTTTAATTTTTGCTTGAGCGTTTCAAGCGTGTCATAAGGCAAGGCAAAGTTACTCAGATCCAACCAAAGCCCCTCCATCACGGAGGTCGCAATGATGTGAACATGTGGCTCGACAAAGCCGGGCATGAGCGCCTGCCCTTTTAAATCGATGACGTTGGTCTTGGAATCAAGCCAGTTTTTCTTGACTTCATCCACTGTTCCCACAGCGACAATTTTCCCGTCCTGAACGGCAAGGGCTTGAGCCTCTTCGTTCTTGGGGTTGACGGTCACAATCGGGCCGCCGAGAAAAATGGTATCTGCCCCAGCCCAAGCCAAGCTACCTTGTAAAGCGAGTAAGGTAAACAGCACTTTATTCAGTATGCGCATGACTTGTACTCCTGAAACCGCTTGAGGATCGCGAATGACATAAATGGCCTTGTAAAGTAGTGATATCCCACTACTTTACGCCATTTAAGCATTCAGCTTGATTACTGTGCGGACAGTTTCGAAAAATAGTACGACAGGTCCTTCAAGTCCTGATCAGACACACCAATCACTGCGGCAGCCATATTCGAGTCTCGACCGATCGCCTGGCCGCTTCTGAACTGCAGCATGCTGTGTAGCAAATACTCTTCTTGCTGTCCCGCTAACCTGGGGATCTGCTCTCGACCTAAAAATGTAGGCAAGTGACAGATGCTGCAGCGCATATCTTTGGACAGTTTTTCGCCTCGCGCATAAACCTGCGCGTCCTGCGCCGCTTGGGGCTTAGGCAAAGGCAAAGCGGAAAAATACTTGGCGAGTTCGGATATCTCTGTATCTGACACGCCATCTAGGACGGCTTTCATAGCTGGCACATCCCGAACGCCCTCGCGGATTAACACCAACTGATTTTCAATGAAGAGTTTGGGCTGCGCCGCCAGAGAGGGCGTACCCTTGATGACTGAAACACCTTGTTCGCCGTGACAAGCCGCGCACTTCGCCAATTGAGATGCGGGAACTTGTGCCGAGCAAAAAGGGGCGGCCAACAAGGCCGCCCCGAGCAAGGCAATGACTTTAAAAAAAGACAATGCTTGCATAGGATTTATTTCTTGTAGGAAACGCGATAAATCACGCCCATCTGCTCATCAGACACCAGAACCGAGCCGTCTTTCATCTGCAGCATGTATGCAGGACGTCCCCACCATGATTGATCAGCTGGATTCATGAAGCCAGTCATGAAAGGTTCGACTTTTGCATTCTTGCCATCTGCATCTGCGCGAACCGTGACGACGTCATAGCCATTCTTCTTGGTGCTGTTCCAGGAGCCTTTGCGCGCATTGAACAAGACATTGCGATACTCAGGCGGGAACATCGTGCCGGTATAGAACATGACGCCCATGGTCGCTGCGTGCGCGCCCATCAAGGCCACAGGCTGCTCAACGCCAGCACAGGCATTTTCCTTTTTGATCTCTGGATCAGGCAGGTTGCCTTGATGGCAATAAGGAAAGCCGTAGTTGGCACCGACCTTCAAACGATTCAGTGTGTCATTGGGGCTGTTATCGCCCATCCAGTCACGGCCGTGGTTGCTGAACCAAAGTTCTTTGGTCACAGGGTGCCAATCGAAACCCACCGAGTTACGAACGCCTGTCGCGAGCACTTCCATGCCGGAACCATCAGGGTTGTAGCGACGAATCTGAGCGTACTCTTTTGTTGGTGGCTCGCAGATATTGCAAGGCGCACCGAAGGGGACGTACAACTTGCCGTCAGGACCAAAGGCAACATACTTCCAGTTGTGGTGAGGTAGCGGTGGAAAATTAAATTTTGCTGTCAGGTCAACAGGGGCACCACTTGGATTTTTGGCAATGCCATCGAAGCGCAGCACTTTGTCAACAGCAACAACATACAAGTTGCCGTCTTTGAACGCAACGGTCGGCTGATTCAACTTATCAACGAGCACGCGCGAAGTGCGTTCTTTACCGTTGTCGGTGATTTCATAAACGCGACCAAGCGGACGTGTTCCAACATAGTATTTACCATCATCGCCTTGAGCAATCGCACGGCTACCGGGAACGCTGTCTGCCCAGACTTCAACCTTGAAACCTGCGGGGACTTTGATCTTGTCGAGTGGCACGTCCGCAGCTTTTGTCGCGGTCAGTTTTGCTGGCAAAGGGGCCAGTGTGCTGTCGGCCATCGAAGCAGGCATCCCCTGCTTCCAGGCGGGAGGTGCTGCAGGTGCAGGGGCCGGGGTTTGTGCCTGAGCATGCATGGCGCTCATACCAAAAGACAGGGCGAGGCCGAGTCCGCTTACTACGCGTAAGTATGTTTTCACAGTTGTCTCCGTGAGGATGAATGTTAGAGAGAATCTAACTTTTTTAGTTGACTACGTCGAACAAGTTTACTTGAATTGCTCTTTAAAAATAAAAAAATTCATTCAAAACCTTCTTGCTTAAATGGTCTTTGCTTCTAACCTCAAACTGGCCACGACTCAATCGCCTGACGCATCGCAGCAACCATCTTTGCATCCGTTAAATCGTGCCCTGCTCCTTCGATACGAAGCAGCGTTGCGTCTGGCACTAGGCGCTGAATATGCACACTATTTTCAACAGGACACAAGGCATCCTGATTGCCGTGAATCAGGGTTAATCCCATGCCTTGAAGTTTCTTAGTAAACGTTAAAACACCGGTTTGCACAAAGCATTGATGCGCTAGATAGTGACATTGCACGCGATAGCGGGCAATCATTGGCTTAAGATCCGACGGACTCAACTCAGGTGCGGCAGCCGGATAGGCGTTCATGGCCGACTCGTAAGCAGCCCAGGCGCTTGCCAGCCTTGCTTGCGCTTCGGAATCCTGAGTTTGCGAAAAAATGCGATAGCCGAAATCTAAGATGCCCTCTTTTGAGTCTTCAGGGATCTCGGCGCGCAACCTGCTCCAACTCTCCAGACACTGGGAAGGCGGAGCTTGAACAAAGCGCTCGATTTCTTCTTTTGTGCAGAGGAACGAACTCCTGAGCAGCAAGCGATTCACCGCCTCAGGGTGGGCCTGGGCATACATGAGCGCTAAGGCTCCGCCCCAGGATCCCCCAACCACTGCCCACGAAGATAAACCGAAATAAAGCCTCAAACGCTCAAGATCCTCGATCAGGTCTTGCGTCTGGTTTGCCACCAGCGCGCCCTGTGGCAAGCTGCGGCCACAACCTCTCTGGTCGTACTGAATGATCCAGTATCTGGCCGGATCAAAAAAACGACGATGCAAAGGACTTGCGCTACTGCCCGGCCCGCCATGCAACCAAACAACGGGAATACCCTTGGGGTTACCGGAAGCCTGCCAATAGATTTCGTGGCCAGCGCCGACGGCAAGCCAGCCCTCCCTGACGGGCCTAAGATCGGGAAAAAGCATGTTTTTCATGTATTTCGACTGACCACAAAATGAATAGAACAATTCACCGCGATTCTATATACTTAATCCCGATGCCACTTGTTGGCGTTTAAAGTAACTATGTCCAACTATCAGGAGACCGCCATGAAATGGGAAACACCATCAGCGATTGATCTGCGCTTTGGCTTTGAAATCACAATGTACATCGCCAATCGCTAATCTTTTTAGCCCAAAGGCCGGGATCATGATCTCGGCCTTTTCTTTTTTTGAGTCGTGATGCAGATACGCGTATTAGGTTCCGCCGCAGGTGGAGGATTTCCGCAATGGAATTGCAATTGCTCTAACTGTTCTGGTGTTCGTCAGGGCACTATCCAGGCAAGAGCGCGGACCCAATCTTCAATCATTGTCGGCGACGGTTCTGCCGACTGGGTGTTAATCAACGCCTCGCCCGATATTCTGCAACAAATTAAAGCCACGCCTGTTTTGCAACCCGCGCGCGCAGCGCGTGACAGCGGCATTGCTGCGGTCGTCTTGATGGACGCGCAAGTGGATCACGTCACTGGCTTGATGATGCTGCGCGAGCGCAACAAACCGTTGCCCATCTATGCGACTGAACAAGTGTTCGATGACCTGACTAACGGTCTGCCGCTTGTGAAAACGCTGGCGCATTACTGCACGGTCGAGCGTCGCCTGATCCAACCAGAAAATCATACTTTCTCCGTCCCGGAAGTCTCAGGGCTCGTTTTTACGCCTCTGACACTATCGAGCAAAGCACCGCCCTATTCTCCTCACCGAAATGATCCTCACCCAGGTGACAATATCGGTCTGCTGATCACGGATCAGACAACCAATAAAACCGCTTTTTATGCGCCCGGCCTCGGTGCCATTGAGCCGCAAGTCGAGCAAGCCATGCGAAAGGCAGATGTCATTCTTGTTGATGGCACCTTCTGGACCGACGATGAGATGCTCACACTCGGTTTATCCTCCAAGCGCGCGCTCGACATGGGGCATCTGGCTCAATCCGGCGCCGGCGGAATGCTTGAAGCGTTGGCGCCCTATCGCGACAAGCGCCGCATTCTGATCCACATTAACAATACAAATCCCATTCTGCGCGAAGACTCGGAGCAAGCTCGCACGCTGGCTGAGCTTGGCATCGAAGTTGCGTACGATGGCATGGCGATTGAGATATAAATGATGAGCGATACAAAAACTCCCTGGACCCGCGAAGAATTTGAAGCGCAATTGCGCGCTAAGGGTCAGAGCTATCACATTCACCACCCATTCAATATCAAAATGAATTCGGGTCAATGCTCAAAAGAGCAGATTCGCGGCTGGGTCTTGAATCGTTTTTACTACCAGTGGATTATTCCGATTAAAGACGCCGCCATCATGTCCAACTGTCAGGACCGTGAAACGCGCCGCAGATGGATTGCACGCATTCTGGACCACGATGGTTTTGGCGATTATCAAAGCGACACCGAGTCCGGCGGACTCGAAGCCTGGACCAGGCTGGGTCTGGCCGTCGGCCTGACACGAGAAGAATTATGGTCGCTCAAAGGCGTTGAACCCGCAGTCAAATTCGCCTGTGACGCGTACGTGAACTTCGCGCGCCAGCAGCCTTGGCAAGAGGCGATCTGCTCCTCGCTCACCGAAATGTTCGCACCGCAGATTCACAAGGATCGCCTGGCGACTTGGCCAGAACATTATCCTTGGATTGAGTCCGAGGGCCTGCATTACTTTCGCTCACGGATTCCGCTTGCACAGCGCGATGTCGATCACGGCCTTGAAGTGACGCTCAGTCACTTTAAAACCCGCGAACAACAAGAGCGCGCACTCGACATCCTGCAGTTCAAACTCGATATTCTGTGGTCGATGCTGGATGCGATTGAACGAGCCTATCCCGAATGAGCGACGACACGACCCACGCGCTGCCTGAGCGCCCCAAGCTCAACAGGCTGTTTCGCTTGCAGTGGGAAGAAGCGCAAAAAGCTTATGTCCTGCTCTATCCCGAAGGTATGGTGCAACTCAACCTCAGTGCGGCTGAAATTCTCAAACGCTGTGACGGTCAGCATACGGTTGATGAACTGGTCGCCGAACTGGAGCAAGCGTTCAATGAAGTCAATTTGCGCGATCCGATCGAGGGCATGCTGCGTGCGGCTTTCGAAAAAAACTGGATTCAGTGAGCTTGGATAGCAACATGTCTCTGCCAAACGTCAAACCGCCCTTTTGGCTTCTTGCTGAGCTCACCTATCGGTGTCCGTTGCATTGCGTGTTTTGCTATAACCCGGTGAATTACAACAGCTACAAAAACGAACTGAGCACCGAGGATTGGTTTCGGGTCATGCGCGAAGCGCGTGAACTCGGTGCGGCGCAACTAGGTTTTTCGGGTGGCGAACCGTTGTTGCGTGACGATCTGGAAAGTCTGGTTGCAGAAGCTAGAAAATTAGGCTTTTATACCAACCTGATCACCTCAGGCGTGGGCTTGAATGAAAAGCGGATCAGTGCGCTCAAAGAGGCGGGTCTGGACCACATCCAATTATCGTTTCAGGATTCAACACAGGAAATCAATGATTTTCTGAGCAGCACCAAAACCTTCGAACTCAAGAAAAAGGTTGCCGCACTAATCAAGAAATACGATTACCCCATGGTTATGAATGTGGTGCTACACCGACATAACATTCCGCATGTAGACAAGATCATTGAGATGGCGCTTGAGCTGGATGCTGAATACTTGGAGCTGGCTAACACGCAATACTATGGCTGGGCAATGGAAAACCGCGCTCAGCTTTTACCCACGCGCGAGCAACTCGTTCAAGCCGAAGCCATCGTCAATCAGTATCGCGAAAAAATCGGTAAACGCTGCAAGCTTTTATTTGTCGTGCCAGACTATTTTGAAGAGAGACCCAAGGCCTGTATGAACGGCTGGGGATCGATCTTTCTGGATATCGCCCCCGATGGTGCAGCATTGCCCTGTCACAACGCGCGTCAGCTTCCGGGATTGGATATCCCGAATGTGAAAGACCATTCAATCCGGGACATCTGGTACGAAAGCAAGGCGTTTAATTTTTTTCGGGGCAACGACTGGATGCAGGAGCCTTGCAGGTCGTGTGACGAAAAGGACAAGGACTTTGGTGGCTGTCGCTGTCAGGCTTACATGCTGACAGGCGATGCGGCGGCGACAGATCCTGTCTGCTCGAAATCACCCAACCACTCACTCATCAAAAAAGCACTGAGTGAAGCGGTTGTCGCTCTGCCTGTCGGCAAAACACCAGAGTTTCCTCTGGTGTTTCGTACGGATAAAAACTCGGACCGTTTGGGAAAGTAACCCCGCCAAGCACAGCATGAACGATGCGCTTGGTTGAGTCTATCTTCAGGCTCTTTTGTGCTTCAAACTCAAAATCGCCAGAACAATGTCATAGATGAAGAAGATAAACAGGAACGAAAAGTAAGCAATGATCGGCCAAAGCAAACCGACAAACAGCGTCACGATACCGGCAACCGACGTCAATAAATGTTCTTGGGTGCCGTAGGGGTTCGAAGAAAATATCGCTGCAACAAAACCATAAAGAATGGCTGCCGCACCGAAGACAGTGAACACCTTCGAAAGCAAGGTTGAAAAATACAGTCCACTTTTCACACCGATTGAACTGATCGCGATCAGATCTTCTGCGACTGAACTATCCGCTTTGATTTTCAAGTTGATGGAATCAGGTTCATGCAACGGCACGACTGAAATCGCAAAAATCACCGCGACACCGAGAAGAAACAAAAACATTGAAAAACTGCCACCACTGATCAGTCCATATAAAGCACCGAGCAAGAAACCGATGGCGACAAAAATCGTTGTGTAGACCAGCAAATCCAGCACGGCTGTTGAGCTCAGTGTCGTTTCATTCGCCGTGATCGCAGCCTTGCATGACACAATAAATTTTTGTGCAATATAGTCTGCAAAAAATATAAAGAGCACCAATACAAGTCCACCAAACATCATGCCTGGCGCACTTAATTTATTCGCGGCATAAATAGACAAGATCAAAATTAAAACAGCGCACACTGGCACCAGATAGCCGTTGAGTTTTGTTAAGGGGGCATCGATTTTCTCAATCAACTGTCCATTCAACTTCCCCTTCATGGACTCTTGCTGCTGACCGAAAAACTGACGAGTCGTATCTAGAAATTCGTTGATTTTCATTTAGTTAGGCTCCTGTTGTGAACTCAAAGTAGCACCTCAATTGTCATTTTGCAAACAATTATTTTGAGCCGCGCTCTTTCAAGAAACGCTCAGGATCATCATCACTGCCCGACTGACGACCTCAATAGACTTCAGTTTGAGGATGACTGTCTCAAGGCCTTTTTATCAACCTTCCCCAGAGACGTCAGTGGCAGGCTTTGCACAAAACGCACGGACTTAGGCGCGTGCAAAGGACCTTTGCGTTCTTTCACCAAGCTCACCAATTCTTCTGGGGTGGCAACGGCCCCGGTCTTGAGCACGATCACGGCTTGCACGGCCTCACCCCATTTCGGATCCGCCACGCCAACTACGGCGGCACTTGAGACCGCCGGGTGCGAGGTCAACACATCCTCGACCTCGCGCGGATAAACATTAAAGCCTCCGCTAATGATCATGTCTTTTTTACGATCCACGATATAGAGCCGACCTTGCTCGTCGGCGCGCGCCACATCTCCGGTATGCAACCAGCCCCCGACCTGAACTTCTTTTGTCAGTTCCGGCTGCTGCCAATATTCTGTCATCGCATGCGCGGCACGAACGCAAATTTCGCCAGGTTCGCCAAGCGGCACGGGCTCACCGGCCTCATCAAGCAAGGCGACCGTGCACGCCGACGTTGGAAAGCCGCATGCAGACAATAAGGCGGGACGCAGCACGTCGTGGTCTGCTTTGGGTAAGACGGCGATCGGATAACACTCAGACTGGCCATAGAGCTGGGAAAAAACGGGACCAATCCGCTCAAGTCCTTCTGCTAGACGACTGGGCGACATCGGCGAAGCCCCGTAGAGCAAAAGTTCAAGCGAGGACACATCAAAGCGTTCTACCGCGGGATGATCCAGCAAGGTATAGATCATCGTCGGCACCAGCAGCGAAAAGTTGATCCGCTCTTTTTCGATCGTGTGCAACAACTGTTCCGGATCGAACTTGCCAAGCAAATGCACGGTCCCGCCGCGCAGCAAAGTGGGCAGTACATTCGTTCCTGAGACATGGCTGATCGGAGCGGACGCGAGATAACGCGGCTGAGCCGGCAAATCAAAATCTGCCAGAATGGACAAGGCGGTTTGTGCTGTTGCGGAGTTTGAGCGTACGACACCTTTAGGGCGCCCCGTTGTGCCGCCCGTGTAGTTCAAAGTGCCCAGCTCATGCGCGACCGACACATCAAGCGCACGCACACTGCCTGCCTGTTGAGCCAAGAAGAGCAGGTCTTTGCCATAACTGGCCGGCCCAAGTGTCATCACGGCAAGGGTGCCGTGCTGCGCGGCGAGTTCGCCACCGCGATCATGAAACGCCCCCGCATCGACGATCAATAGGGCTGCCCGGGAATCATTTAATTGATACGAGTGCGACTCAAGAGAGGCCAACGGATGCAAGGACGTCACACCCGCGCCAAGCGCCTGCGCCGCAACCCCTGCACACCAGGTCTCCCAGCGATTTGCACTGAGCAAGGCCACCATGCTGCCACGACCAATGCCGTGCGCAGACAAAACCGCCTGCATGCGTCCGAGCATATCGGCCACGCCCGCATACGTCACACAACCGGTTGAGGATTGAAACGCTGTTTTCTGAGGATGCATGGCAAGCGCACGCAACGTCAGCGAGCCAAAGGTAGGACCAAGGTGCAAAGTCACTTTCAGTGATTCCTGTGTTTAAAGAGACGGGATATGCAAGCGCGCTTGCGTTGTCGCTTCTTTGTATTCTTGCTTGAGTTGCCCAACCAGTTCGGCAACACTCGAAATGCGTTCCGCGCCCGAGACGGTATGTCCTGCGCTCCAGATATCGCGCCAACGCGTGGGCGCTTGACCGCCAGACCCATATAGGGCCCGCGCCCTTTCTTCTGAAATGTTGGTTGGCAATTGCGCGGGATCTAAGCCCGCCGCAACGATCGATGGTTTAAGCATATTGGTTTCAAGGCCGGTAAACGCTTTGGACAACAAGATATCGTCCAACTCGGAGTCAACCACCATCTGCTTGTACTCTTGACTCGCCATACTTTCTTGCGTGGCAATGAAACGCGTACCCATGTACCCAAGATCGCAGCCCAACGCCTGAGCAGCCAACAAAGCAGCCCCATCTGAAATCCCGCCTGCCAGAATAAGTGGACCGCCAAAAAATTTTCTAACTCCGCGCGCGAAGGATAAACCGTTTGCCCAGCCGGTCTGGCCACCCGCACCTGCCGTCAACAGAATCAACCCATCCACGCCCGCATCCAACGCCTTATGTGCATGCGCGATGGTTGCAACATCAGCAAACACCAAGCAACCAATGTCGTGCAAAGGTGCCACCGCAGGCTTGGGTGAGCCGACACTGGTAATCACCATTTCGACACGATGCTGGATCAGGCATTTCAGCTCGTCCTGCATGCTGTCGCGCTTCATGATGAGGTTGGGGCAGTAAGGCGCATCCTGCGGCGTGAGTGCCCCCTTGATCCGGTTCAACCAGTGATTCAGATCCTCAAGGCTTCTGCAATTAGCCGTTGGAAAAGTACCAATGACGCCTGACTGGCAGGCGGCAATCACTAACTCCGGGCCTGAAACCCGGAACATCGGTGCAGCGATCAAGGGAAGGCTTAAACGCTTGGTCAGCTCGACCGGCAAACCGCGACGGTTCATTTGCGTGGCGATCATTGTTCAAGCTTGATTTTGCCAGCTTTGATCACGTTGCCCCATGTGTCATAGTCGCGTGTCACCGTGTCCTTGAACTGCTGACCGATCTGGCCAGAGGGTTGCAAGCCGAGCTCTTCGATTTTTGCGCGATTCGCCGGATTCAAAATGATGCTGTTGATTTCCTTTCCTAACTTATCCACGATGGGCTGTGGTGTGCCGGCTGGCAGATAAAGCGCGAAGAAAGGATAGGGTTCAAAATCCTTGAAGCCCATCTCGGTCAGTGTGCGTACCTCTGGTATCAATTTGAGGCGTTCCTCACCCGTAATGGCGATGATTCTGATTTTGTCGGACTTCAGTGAGGCCTTCACGTTACCCACATCAATAAAAGCGGCATCGAGCTGACCACCCAGCATATCCGTCATCAGGGGACTGCCTCCTTTATACGGGACGTGGATCATGTCCAAACCCGCTTGGTTTTTGAGTGTCTCGCCGTGAATGTGTGCGGTCGTGCCCGCTCCGTAAGAGCCATAACTGTATTTGCCCGGGTTTGCCTTGACGACTTTTACGAACTCTTCAAAATTTTTAGCTGGAAAGCGTGCGGGGATCACCAGTAAATTGGTGGACTTCGCGACGAGTGCTAACGGAATCAGATCGCGCTTGAAGTCGTAGGGAATAGACGAAAACATATGTGGACCCTGTAATAAGGTCGCAATCCCCATCAAAATCGTATAACCATCTGGTGCGGCTTTAGCGACCAGATCATTCCCGATCATGCCGCTTGCACCAGGCTTGTTTTCAACGATGACGGTCGTTTTCCATGCTGTGCTCAAGTCGTTTCCGACCATGCGCGCCAACACATCCGTGGTTCCACCGGCAGGGTAAGGAACAATGATTTTGATAGTTTTATTCGGATAGGAAGCAGCGCCCGCACTTGTGGACTGCGCTCCTGCCGAGCCACTGAGCAATCCAAACATTGTGATTGCCGCTAAAAAAGCGCGTACCCCATACCCTTTGCTCATACTGTCTCCGTTTTGGTTCGCACTCTTTTTGCATGACGCAAAAATGTGTTTTTTATATTGATGAATCCTAAGTATGCTTAAGTCAATTGTTTTTGACATTAGTAGTGCTACCTAGTTGTCAAAATTAATTGAGGCGATCCCCGTTAGAATCACTTAACTCATTGATTAAAAAATATTTTTTATTCTCTGCATTCCAAAGGATGTTTTTCATGAAACGCATATTGGGCTGCCTAATCCTGTTCTTTGTTGCCTCAGCATCACAGGCGGCCAGTTTTGACTGCGCAAAAGCGTCTTCCAACATGGAAAAGGCCATTTGCCAGAACCCAAAGCTATCCAAACTGGATGAAGCACTGGCAAGCGAATACAAAACCGCTAAAGAGCGCTTGTCCCCAGCTGCCGCAAAAAACTTTGTCCGGGGGCAGGTCTCCTGGCTTCGCTTTCAGGCAACAGCCTGCTTTATTGATTACTACGCCGCTCCCGAAACGCCCGTGCGTGCAACCGAATGCCTGGTGCAAGCCTATGAGCAACGACTCCGTGTTCTCAAAACCACGGGAAACCTGATCGGCGCCTTTAAAACTTATCCGATGTCTGAATATCGACTACAGATTGCCAAGGCCGAAAAAAGCATCTACACCTTGCAACGCGACTATGTTCAAGTCGATGATGCCTCCGCCCTTGGCCTGCGGCTCAACGCCTTTCTGGGCGCTGAAGAGAAGTACCCGACAGATATCATGCGTGGGAATGACAGCGTGAGCGACGAGGTGACGCTGCCCAGCCCGGACTGGTTGCGACGGATCTCCTCCTACGATAACTTCACGGGTGCGCACCCTAATTCTGGTCAGGTTTGCACGGTGTATTCGCTCTCGAAGAACCGGGTGCTCCTAGTCAGTGATGTTTTTAACTCGCCTGCCTGGAAGCAGAT
>JACCDU010160591.1_pt1 | contig 13316 bp, 24 predicted proteins | sample 7446081 | NCBI WGS metagenome assembly JACCDU01 (sample SAMN15323447, study PRJNA562643) | freshwater metagenome | isolation source: river surface water | place: USA:Blue River Watershed | collected 2017-08-17 | reverse complement strand
CCAGCTGCTGCAATACGCTGCGTGGTTAGATTATAGTCATCAACATGCGTTTGAAGCCAGTTATCAAAAACAAAATCAGGTACGCAGCGAGAATAATCGTCGCCAGAGTAGCAGTAAGAGAGGACTTTGTAACCTTCATATTCACTCCACATATCCTTATCCCAGGTATTAACGCATACCCAGTCAAAGTCTTTAAACCCATAGAGGTAATCAGCTGTACCTATTAGCCTGGCAGTAGACTCATTTCGCGTTTCAAAGTTACGGCCACCAACAAACTCCATCTGACCCTTATGCTTACGAACCATAAGCCAGTTAAAAGGAAAATTAGGAAAGTTCACTGCCAGGATTCCATCATAATGTTATTGATGTTAGCGTAGTACTTGATCTTATTCTCTTGAATGCGCATTTCATCTGCATTCGTAAAGAAGCGTGAATGCCATTCAACTGTGATAAAGTTGATATAGTCTTTCAGCACACCCGTCTTAATCATATTATCGAGTACTTGATATTCAGCGCCTTCGATATCCATCTTTACGATGATTGTATCCTCAGGCGAGAAATTATCTTTAATGAACTGAGCAAAGTCAATGCACTCAACCTCTACTTGACGTTGGAAGTTATCCCGCAAAGTTCCGTCCCAAGGAGCCCAATGCTCTAGATCGATAATAGATGTACCCTGCCCGGTATCTCCTTCACCTGGAGGGGTCTCTACGTTGATAGTAATAGTACCGTTATAATCGGCTACTGCTTGATTGTGAGACTGCACCCAGGGAACTTCTTTATGAAAGCCATCTAGGAAGATCTTATACGTAGTTGGATTAGCTTCAAACGTATGAATAGTCCAGGACTCATCCATCTTAAAGCGATCCATAAACAGCTTAAGGCCTTGCCCGAAATGAGTCCCTAGATCTAAAAATACGTTTGCCATTAATCGATCCTTTTAACTGCGCTATATTCGAGCTGTACGTCACGAACTCTGGCGCTATCAATACCGAAGTGTTTCTTGCAATAGGCTGGATAAGCCTCTTCCATACAGATACGCATCTCTTCGAATGCAGCGGTTTTATCGTAAGTTGACTCTTCTCGACGAGGATGATACATCTGCTTGCTATGAATAACCATAGCAGGTGCTTCGGCTAGCTCGCATGCTACCTTATCGAAGCCCCAAGCCATCTTAAACGGATATGAATCCCAGAATTCAATCATCATAGGAATAAGCGAAGTATGATAAACCGGGCACATAATCTCGATGAAGTTAGTCCACGAGAAGATATAATCAGGCTTGTGCTTAAGGATATCAAACCACTCATCTGAATCTTGCGTCAGAGAGAGCTGAAACATCTTAGCCCCTGCATTATGAGCCATAATCAGAGCATGGTTTAGCGATTCGATATCAGTCTGAATGTCGTCATCCCAGATGCCGATATACTCATAGTTCTTCATGATAGACTCGTAATGCATCTTAAGATGCTTATGAGCTAAGGGCCACTTATAGCCCTTTACATCACGGCAGAAGTCGTATGAGTATTTCTCTGGCACGAAACCCGATTCGTGATTATAATTGACAATTGTCGTACGGTACTCCCGATGACCACGATCAGTACGACGCCAATGGTTCTCAGCATAAGGTCCTTCTGTAGGAAGCGGCTGTCCTACTGAGCAAAAGATTAGAGATGGTTTCACTTATACTTCTCCAGGATCTCGTTCTTCCATTGAGGTACGCGATCATACTGATGAACGATATAGAACGGCTCACCAGTAGAGGTACATACGACACCATCCTTGAGAATAGGAAGTGGTTCAGTAATAAACTTGCCGTAGCGATCTTGAATCTGCGGACCAGTAGTACCTAGCTGCGCTGCCCATCCATCTTCGGACTTTGCAAAGCGTGTGATATTTTTCCATGGCTTAGAATTGATCAGTACATTATATGCCGCCTGATCAGGACCGCCGCCACCTTCGATAAAGTGAGCAGGCGCTGCGTCGCTCAGCAGCTTAATCTGCATGAATAGGTCCAGCATATGCTCAAACTCACCAGCCATGACGCCGGCGTTCGAGACAATCTTATCGCGGAATGTCTGATATACCTGAGGGCCAAACGAGCGGAAGAGGTTAAAGTTGCCCCAGTCTTCCTGATCGTATTGAATCGATTCTGATGCTGCTACAACCTTATAAGACAGGTCCATTTGCTGCTGGCCGAGACCCTTATCAAGCCACTCAGAAGGATTGCGCTGAAAGATAACATCCTTAACGTCTGTTGAGATGATATAACGGTATTTTGTATCAAGCTCACGCAGAACGAACGCCATATGAAGAAAGCGTTCCACAACTACGTTAAAATTAAGCTTGGTATATTCGAGTCGGCGCTGTTCATCGTTACGTTCAAAACCAAGCACTTTAAAACCGCGCTTGGTGAGCTCATTAGCAACATCATAGCTGATGTTATAACATAGCATAGCTTTATCGCCATCAAATCCGGATCTCTCTAGAGAGTTGACCCAGGGCTCGATAGCGTCAAAGTTATAATTAGTAATAGCGCCTATTACTAGATCTTTCATAGTTTATCCTTCAATAGCCATATTAAAAATCAAGGCGACCTAGCCGCCTTGATTACTTAGCTGTATTAGAATGAACGATCGTAGACCATCATGCGTTCGAAATTGAAATCGAAGGGGTTATACCACTTCAGATTATCATAGCATTTGCTTACAGAAGGGTACATGGTTTCGCGATCCCCGCGAAGGCGAGCTTGATATACCCGCTCAATCTCATCACGCATAAACTTACCGAATTTATTTACCCGGTAAAGCGATACACCTGCCCACACGAGCAACATAATCCAAAAAAATACAAAAAATTCAAGCATAATATAACTCCTTAGAGACCGAGGGTCTTATAGGTAAAGCCGAAAGGCTTACCGTTAGCAACATCCTTCACGAGATATTCATGAAACATTTCGAAGAAATGCGCAGCATCTTCTTCGCCAGCTTCCTTCAATGCTACAACAGCCTGCTGAGCATAGTTAGTCACAGTACGCAGATTAACATTAGTACCGTCCGAGAGCTGCGGACGCTTTGCAGAAATCGTAGTCATAACAAATCTCCTTAACTAGACTTAATGTATATACTCTTTTACGTAATAAGGCCAGTGGTTTGTTTGATGTACTGCTTAGCGACAGCATCAAAGGTCTTGACAATCGCAATCACATGCTTACGATCAAGTTTAGCCGAAGTATCAGGACCGGCAGTAAGAATGTACGGAGCAAGACCGAAACCCTGTTGAGCCATCATCACGACCAGAGGCCTATGCAGCTCAACATATGCGTCGGTACGTTCATCTGTAAGCTTTCCGACGACTTCGTCGCCACCGACCATCTTAACGGTAACGACATCATTAAGCTTTGCGGGTGTTTCAATTAGCATATTTTATCCTTATTGCGATTCGACATAATTAGAGACCATTTCGAAGAAGGCATCACCATCTTCGATTTCCATTTCAATCAGCTCATCACGAACCTTTTCCGTGATGCCATGCTTCATAAAGTAATGTGCTACAGCACGTTCGACAGTATCCATGCCGAAATATTGTACGGTATGACTAGCCATTATGCAGCGACCTTTTCACCACGAGCAATCTGGATATCGATGTCACGGAAGGTAACAACGAACTTCATCATAGCCAGAGACGTATCAGCAAGACGAACGATCGAGTACTTCGACGGCGACTTTTCGTTGTAATACTCAACGTAGATCCAATCGATCAGATCGCCAGCAGCGTTACGATCCTTCATGATCTTAACAACTTCACCGCGAATCGTACCAGCAGCAGATTCGTAGCGAACGCGGTCACCAACGAGAACAGTCTTAGGAGCAGTCATTTCGTTCTTCCTTCTCTTCATCCTATACTTACTTATAGGCTCATTTTGAAAATAAGGCAACTGTTATTTTAGAAATAAACAGTCGTAGCGCGGTTACCAACGTCGATCGCAGCAAACGAATCCGAGTAGCAGAACCAGACGCGATTAGCATCGCCGTTCAGGCCATAGTACTCGAAAGCACCACGGCCATTATCCTTAGCCAGATGACCGTACTCTTCGATAGCCTTATTGACCTTGGTCAGAGCGATCTTAGCGCGACGATCAGAAACCGACTTTTCGTCATAGGCATTCCAGCCAGTTTCCTTGTTAGCTTCTTCGATCGAGACATGGCTCGGCAGAGTGTAATCGCCGTTGCAGCCGCATGCGCAACCAGTGCGACCGTTGTAAGTCTTACGAACCTGTTCAAAGCTGATCTTCTGCATCTCAATCTTCCTTCTCTTCATCTTATATCTTACAATAGCCTCTTTTTCATAAAAAGGCAACTGTTAATATTCCCGAGTAGAACGAATATCCTTGAGGTAAGGAGAAACCTGCTTAGCCGAATACGACTTGCCGTTCATATCGAAGTGCCAACGACCATCTTCATGACGGAGGTTGAACTCTTCCTTATGACGGAAAGGCGAAAGACCGGCAGTCCAAGGCCAACCGGTCTCGAGTTCGAAAGCACCACCGCTGAGGTTAACAACTACTTGCATCTTTATCTCCATTCCTTATATCTTCTTATAGCATAGGAATGGAAATAATGCAACTGTTATTTTCAGAAAAAGTCTTTATCGTGCTCGTCTGGCCTACCATAATGGAAGCCGTCTTCGTCTTCATAACCCTCAGGGGCAGTCAAAATCATATAAACCACTGCTGCGATTATCAGCAGTACTATGATAAGAAGCCAGGGCATGTTAGCTATCTTCCTTGATACCAAGTCGTGCTAGAAAGAACGAAGGTGTAAATCCGTCGAACCCACCACCCATATTCAGATGACGTGCCATAGCCTTAGCTTCATTCTTGGTCATATCAGACTTAATCACCTGACGGGTGCCTGTCTCTACGACCTCATGAGTCAGATGAGCGTAGCCGGATACAGCGCCTGGCTGTGTAACCGAAGGAGTAGGAGCCCAGTTACCGGTAGGTTGAGTGATATAGTTCATCATGCAGCTTTCCTTTCAACAATCTTCTTAGCTTCATCGATCATCTTAAAGCATTCATCGCGCAGATTGCGCATGTATCTTTCAGCCATCTGCAGCTTATATCGCTGATCAGTCTGCAACATTTCATGAGGCTTACGGCCATACGTTTGTAAACCAACTTCATTGGAATGGTAACGTACAGTATTTTCTAGATTGCTGAGTAAGATTTTCAGCTCATATTCTTTATCGCGATTCACTTATCCTTAATCCTTTTACGAAGTTCAGATGATGACAGGTGGTGCTGTCTGGAGTTATAATATACGCGAATACCACGTTCATCGCATATATCCTTACCAGTGAAGTCCTTATTCTTATAGTCTTCACCGATAATTCTGACATCGAAGTGGCGCGACTCTAGAATGAGTCTGACTTCCTCTTCGGTCGTATAAGGAACGATCTCGTCGACATACTTGCAGCCCTTAAGCTGAATATATCGCTCGTACATCGTCTGGATAGGTTTATTCTTCTCTGGGCGATCCACGGTAGGATCAGACTGCAGAGCTACAACGAGCCAATCGCATTGCGTCTTAGCTTCTTCGAGCATCATAATATGACCTGCGTGAAGCAGGTCGAACGTTGAGAAGGTAATGCCTACTTTATTCATGTGCGCACCTTCACGTATGAGATAGAATCGTAGCCAGCGTAATCGGTCGCCCACTTACCACGCTCACGCTCCTTGAAGCCGATCTTATCGTGATTCTGCTTAAAGTATTCCCGAGCAACAGAACCAATTTCCCAATCGCTTTCAGCCTGCAGCTCGAACTGATCAGAGTACCATTCCTTCTTGAACGATACCTTATAGGTCTTGAGCTTCTTCTGCTTCTTGATAAAGCTCTTAACTTCATCACGAGCATTAGGCTTACTCAGAAGCCTATCGAATACCTTCTGATCTACCTTAGCCAGCGGGCCCCAAGACTCTTCAGAACGATTAATCACTTCAAACATATCAACGCTTCCATCCCGTAAAAATAACCTCATACAGTCCAATCAATATAGACTTAATAACGATTAAAGGCCACCAGAAACTTTTGCCATATGACCATTCATGTCGTCTAAAAGGATCGTTCATCGATACCCATACACCGATAGAGATAATAAGATGGGTGGCGATAAAAAATACGATTACAACAATCATTTGATTAGACATAGTATTAATTCACTTTAATCGTTGGTGGATCTACAAAGTTATAGCCTAATTCACGCAAATAGGCAACTTGTTTATCTGTAGCTTTGATAGCGGGGTAGACAGCTGATCTGTGGTAGTTATGATTGAATGCCCATAGCTGATAGATGTCAGCACCACACTTCAAGACCTCGTAACAGAACTCACCAAGGCTGGCTTTCGAAAGATTGACTCTTTTGCCGCCCTGGTGATATTCAGCTAGATGGTATGGCTTCTTTTCACTCACAAATAGGTTCCAGAGAAAGAATGCAGTAGTTGCTATCGAGTGCCGCAGAAGAAAACGCGCAAGGAGTCTCACGAGACGTAATGTATGTAATCTTCATCTTCATGGCATCACCCGTATAGGTCCCCTTAAAGGGATCATATTCTTCGAGAATAAGGATGTCGCCGACCTTGTAATTGCGATCCTTGAGGTCACGCATGTCATGCTTCTTTGCACCAGTCTTAAACGCCTGGAAGAACGGTACCCAGGACTTTACATTATATACAGCCATGCTCACCTCACATTCGCTAACGCTTTGGTCTCAATAATATAATCAGCTAGATGCTTTGCGCATTGCAGTTGCGCTTCAAACCCCGCGTCACCCATAATAGAAAACTTTGCGGGTGTAAGAAGCCCATCACGCTTGAAGCCTATCAAGCCGATCAGAATCAGCTCGGCGAGTTCATCAGAGTCTTCTGTAATCATCACTTAAATCCTTGGAACTTGTCCTTGTCGAACTTACCCGAAGGGGTATTGTCATACACAGGACTATCATCAACAATATCATCTTGAGCTGATTGCTCAGCATCATACAAACGCATTCTAGGTCTATCTACACCTACAACGAAACGCTTATACATCTCAGGATCACTATAACGATTCTTAAGCTGCTTCACCATGATCTGGTTTAGTGCCTTGAGTTCATCAGTAGCGATAAGAGCAATCATGAAGTCAGCCGTAGCCGGCAGACCGAATGATTCAGAAGTATCAGTCAGACCAACGTCAGAACTATCATAACCAGAACGAGTCGTCTGAGTAGCTGAGATGATCGGAACGTTGAACTCAACAGCCAGGCCACGAAGCTCTTCAGCAATGGCCTTGATGTAGGTATACGAGTTAACGTTAGCGCCCTGCTTTAGACGAGACGACATACAGATATTGAGATAGTCAATAAAGATGACGTCAGGGATAAAGTTCTTCTTGATCTTCAGCTCATTGATAAGATGGCGGAAGTTAGCTGAACCAGCTGTAGAGGTTGGATACTCCTTAACGATAAGACGGCCGACTGTCTTCTCTTTGAGTCGTGCCATCTTCTTATCATACGACTCCTTAGGAAGCATTCCTAGTTCATCGAGAGGAACGTTCAGCAGATTAGCATCGATACGCTCAGCGATCTTCTCTTCTGCCATTTCCATCGTAATGTATAGAACATTCTTACCAGCAGCCATATACGATGCAGCAAAGTGACACATCGCCAGCGTCTTACCAACGCCAGTACCAGCTAGAAGGATGTTCAGAGTCTTACGAGGAAGACCACCGCGCGTGATCTTATTCAGATAGTCGATATCGAACGGAAGACGCTCTTCCTTACGATGATAGAATTCAAAACGAGATTCAGCATCTTCGATGAAGTCGTGACCGATAGAAGTATCAAACGATACAGCTAATGCATCTGATAAAAGCTGGGGAATAGATCCCTTAGACAGCTTACCAGACTTGTCGTCCATGATCTGGATCGACTGCATGATAGCATTGTAGATGGCTTTATCTTGACAGAACTTCTCGGTCTGATCAACCAGCCAATCTACATTAGACAGCTGATCAGATTGATCGGGAATCTCTTCGATGATCTCTTTACATTCTTTGAACTGATCTTCCGAGATATTATCGCGGTTATTCAGATCAACAAGCATCGCTTCCTTGGTAGGAGTAGCATTATACTTGGCAATGTAAGAGTCAATTAGCTCGTAAACAACTTTATCGTTACGGTTATGGAAATAATCCGGCTTAAGAAATGGAATTGTTTTGCGAGCGTATGTTTCATTGTTCAGTAGGTTGTTAAATATGGCTCGCTCTAGGTTCATTTGCGTCGTCTCTCTTTACGTAGTTCACGTGATTGAATCCAACAAGCTGCACCTTTATTAAGAGTCTCAGTGCAGTCATCGATATTCAATAGTCGCTTGAGTCTACGATTGTCCATAATCTTTTCATTATACAGACAATCGTAGAGTTCACCTAGTAGCTTATTCTTCATCTTCAATCGAAGCAAGCACTTCGTTAACGTCATCTTCTTCCTTCATGATCTTGCCATGAGAGACTGCATACTTCTTTTCTACAGCCTTGTGGAAGGTCTTGTCAGTGAGGATCTTGAGCCAGAAGTCCTTATTCTCAGTATCAGTATAGCGGAACTTCTTGTCTTCTATTTCGCCAGTTTCACCATCCACTCGCGAATACCATCCATTGGATGGCTTGATGACGTGACCTGTATCCATAGCAATATCAAGCAGACCAGACCATTTAGAAATACCGCCTTCGTAAGTAACTTCAATCGGGATCTTAGATTTTTCTTTGACATAACGAGACTTTTCAACATTGATGATAAAGTTGTAACCAACAGTATCCTTACCATCCTTTTCCTGCTGACGTCCAATGATGAAGATGTTATCAGCCGAGTAGTAAGAACCTGTACCACCGCCAACAATATCCTTCGGGAAGAGCGAGATTTCCTTATAGGTATGGTTGATCGCGATCAGAGGAATATCCTTGATCGTCAGGTGAGGTGTAATCATACGGAACAGCGACTTAAGCTGCTTTGCACGCGACATATCAGCCACCGACTTGCCATCGAGAGCGTCATCGACTTCCTTCTTGGAAGCGAGGTTACCGATCGAGTCGATGATAATGATGATATGGTCGCCGCGCTCAATCTGACTGAGCTGCTGCATCGAGTCAAGCTTGAGCTGTTCAACGTCTGTGATAGGGGTGTGAAGCACTCGTGTCATGTCAATACCGAACGACTCAAAGTAAGCCTGTGGCGTACCGAATTCGGAATCGTAGAAGAGAAGGACAGCATCTGAATACTTGTCAAGGTATGCCTTAGCGAGCATCAGCGAGAAGGCTGTCTTAAAGTGCTTGGAAGGACCAGCGAACATAGTAAAGCCAGGAGTCAGACCGCCATCAAGACGACCCGAAAGAGCGATGTTCAGAGCTGGTACGGAGGTGGGAATCATATCCTTCTTAGTGAAGAACTTCGATTCAGAGAGTACAGCAGAATCCTTAATAGTAGAATTCTTCTTTAGTTTATCGAGTAGTGACATAGAATCTCCTTTGTATGGCCCGCAAGCCAATACCTATTTGTAGTATATTTGTCGTGTGAAATCAACTGTTTAGTATCTGCTCAAGACGCTTCTTGAATTCGGCAATCTTAGTTGCTCGATTAGGCCAACGAATCATTTCGTTCTTATCGGCGTCTTTAGCGAGATTATTTAGCAGCGGAAGTATAGCTTTGTACATTGCCTCAGCTTTATTTTGCGCAGAGGATACTTCCTCTACAGATGCAAACTCATCATCAGAGTGAGTAGTAAATCCGAAGTCAAAATCTTCGTCTAGTTCAAAATCTGCCATGTGTAGTCCTTATGCAAAAAAGTCTTCAAGAGTAGCTCTATGCTCGATTTCCCATCCGATTGCCTCAGTGATAGTCTTAATCGGTTCCAAGAAAGCCTTCTCAAACTGCTTACTACGGTCAATATACATGTCCATACCAAACTCCTTAGGTAGTTCAGACGGGCAAGCAATCACAGTAGCATGCAGAGGGTTAGGCGTCAAACAATAAGCATACTTGATCTTCTGACCAGAGTTAATAGCCTCGTACTTCTTATCCAGCTTAAGCTTGTTAATGTAGAAGTTATAGATCAATGCACCCTTGACGTTGATAGGTGTGCCTTTCTGGAAGATCGAACTACGATCAACATACTTATCCAGATCCTTGACAGAGCGAGGTGAAGCCACCTGCTCAAAGGTCATCGTGCTAAACTCCTCACGGAAGTCTTGAATGTAAAACTGCAGGTCTTTCTCAGTCTTATTCATGATAACGTCAAGAGCGTTCTTAATCGCATCACGGCACACCTGAGGAGTCGAAGTACGAATAGCCTCGATACCCATCATCTTGAGCTTAGGCTTAGCGTACTGCACGCCTTCCTGGTTATAGACGTTCAGGATGTAACGCTTCTTAGCAGTCCAGATGCCCTTGTCAGCGATACACTCTCGCTTCATCTTCATCTTCTGCTCGTAACCGTTGACATAGTCACGCAGCTCATCATAGCACTTATCGATGAAAGGCTCGAGCTTCTTAACGCAGACGTTATCGAGATACTTGACAATCTTAGACGTATCAGACTGATCTTCGAAGATCATATCAACGAGCTTATCGAGCTTGATATAGACCGAGTCAGTATCGCAAGCAATCACATAGTCTTCGTCTTCAGTCTTGAACGTGCGATTGAGATACTCGTTCAGCTTACGCTCGATCCAACGAGTGGTCAGCTGACCCGACGAAGTAATCGCCTCAGCAAACTCGTTACGGTACCAACGGAAGAACTTATTACCAAGCGCACCATAAGCAGAGTTCAACTGAATCTTCTTAGCCATCTGCATGTTATTGTACTTGGCAATCGTCTTAGTCAACTGCTCCTTATCAGCACCAGGTAGCTCATAAGCCTTCTTCGCATCGATCATCTTACCCTTGTAGATGACTCGTTCATCGTAGTACTTCTGCATCAGCGTAGGGAGGAAGCCCATCTTATCACGCTGGAAGGTAGTCAGGTTAGCAGCCACAGCTACATCCCGCTCGACAATATCCTCGCGATGACTCATGAGATAACCTTCCAGGATTCGACTGACGCGACGCTCGGCTTCTTCCTTCTCCCAGCACTCTTCAGAGCCAGGTAGCCAACCAGCATACGTCTCAGGAGAGATGTTATACTGCATAATGATGTGAGGGTACAGAGAGTTCAAGTCCAGCGACACAACCCACTTATGCATACCCACCTGAGGGTCCTTGACGTAACCACCCAGGATACCTCGATCGTGCTCAGGCACAGAGATCTGATGCACAACGATGTTACGCTCAAGCAGATAGTTATGGATGATAACGTCCCAGGCACGCACAGTCGTAAACGTATCCTGATAGTTAACCTTAGCGTCATAAGCCATAGCGTAGACCAGCTCGATCAGTTTAAGCTTATCATCTAGACGATCGACCAGCTCAACGTCTCGAATATTGTAGTCTACATACATCTGCCAGTTGCCAGTCTGCAGCCCTGCCAGTGTACCATACTCACCGTAATCCAACTTACGCTCACCAAGCTCAACAAAGGAGATATGGTCCAGCGAGTAGGACTCTTGAATCGAGTAACCGAACTTCTTATAGAGCTGCATATAGTCTAGTACGGTGATACCAACCGGCTCCCAGACCTGATTGAATTCACCTTCACGACCACCGAGCCGAGCAACCTGACGCTCATTCAGATAGCCCCATGGCGAAAGCTTACGAGCCTGAGACATACCCAGCACACGAATGATACGGTTAACGATGTAGGGAATATCGAAGAACTCAACGTTCCAGCCAGTCACAATGTCAGGAGAGAACTCAACCGAGTTCCAGATCTCAATGAACGAGCGCAACAGAGCATGCTCATCAGCACACTTGTAGTACGTCACGTTAGGGTTAGTATTCACATACTCACCGCAACCGAAGACTGCCTTCTTACCGTTACGGGAGATCGTAATCAGAGTAATCTCGTTATCAGCAGCCTGAATGTCAGGGAAGCCCTTATCGTTGGCGATGTCGACTTCGATATCGATCGAGCAAACAGAGATAAGCGACGGATCATATTCGATCTCGCCGCGGAAATAATCATAAATAAAGGTGTAAACAAAATTGTTTAACCCGTATACGGTACTACCGTGTACATCTTTATACTGGCTTAAGAAGTCACGCGCTTCTTTAATTGAATCGAAATCTACGCGACCCACACCTTTACCATCAAGAGTGCGATACTTCGTCTCCTTGGGCGTGGGAACAAATAGATATGGCTTGTATGGAATTTGCTCTTGAATACGCTTACCATTTTCGTACCCACGAAGAAGGATATCGTTCTTAGAGAGAGCAACGTAAGTGTAAAATTTAGACATCATGACTCCGTAGTAATAAACTTGGTTATATACTAGCAAGCTTCAAAAATCAACTAGAAAAACAAGGGAAGCGAAATGAGTTTATTATCTTTCTTTTCAGCACCACAGATTACAACGTTCGAGCAACTCGAGCTTGAGAAAGGCAAGATCCAGCTGACCATCATGAAGATGGCTGCTGCAATTCTTGGCACTATCATGCTCGCTGTTGTGTTTATTTTCCTCGTCGGTCTGTTCATGCCGAATCATGTCATCGACAATAACGAAATTTTCAAGATCATCGGCCCGGCATTCTCTACCATCGTAGGCGCGTTCGTGGGCGCATTTGCTACTATGATGGGTATGAAGGTTACAGAGCTCGATACAAATGTTAAAACACAAGATCTGGGCAAGACCGATCACAAGCAGCTTGCAGAAGCCCATAAGATTAACGCAGAAGCAGAATCAATCGAAGTCGACAACGAAATCAAAATGATGGCAGCTGTTGACAAGTATCTCGATTCTGACGACGATTTCGGCCCATTCTAAGGAGTAGACAATGACACAACTTACACCACATTTTACTCTTGCAGAACTAACCGTTTCGCCAACAGCAAAGAGACTAGGCCTTCCTAATACTCCTACCGCTGAGCATATTGCAAACATGAAGTACTGCTGCGAGAAGATTCTTGAGCCAGTACGCGCCAAGTTTGGCCCTGTACAGGTTAACTCTTCGTATCGTTCACCTGCAGTCAATAAGGCTGTTGGTGGTTCGAAGACATCTCAGCACGTTAATGGTCAAGCAATTGACTTCGAAGTTCCAGGCGTCGACAATAAGAAGGTCGCTGACTGGGTTGCTGACAACCTAGAGTTCGACCAGGTCATTCTAGAATTCTACACCGCTGGTGATAAGAACTCTGG
>JACCDU010731800.1_pt1 | contig 13317 bp, 7 predicted proteins | sample 7446081 | NCBI WGS metagenome assembly JACCDU01 (sample SAMN15323447, study PRJNA562643) | freshwater metagenome | isolation source: river surface water | place: USA:Blue River Watershed | collected 2017-08-17 | reverse complement strand
ATTATTGAAGGCTCAAGGTTGTGGACTAGATGCGGTTTCCATTCAAGAGGTTTATTTAGGTCTAAGAGCAGGATTTGAAGCTCAAGAAATTATGTATACTCCCAATTGTGTTGATTTTGATGAAATCAAAGAAGCGGTTGAGTTGGGCGTGATGATTAATATTGATAATATCTCCATTTTAGAGCAATTTGGAAGTTATTACGGCGATTCCGTGCCCTGTTGTTTGCGTTTGAATCCCCATATTATGGCTGGCGGACATTCTCATATTTCAGTGGGACATATTGATTCAAAATTTGGAATTTCCATTTACCAATTGCGACATGTTCAACGGGTAGTTCAATCCCATAAAATCAAAGTAAACGGACTCCACATGCATACGGGTAGTGATATTCTCGATGCCGATGTTTTTTTGCGTGGTGCAGAACTTCTCTTTGACTCAGCTGAGAGTTTTCCTGATCTTGAATTTATGGACTTTGGATCTGGGTTCAAAGTAGGCTATAAGGATGGTGATATTGTTACAGACATACAATCTATAGGACAACGCATTTCGGATGCATTTAAAGAGTTCTGTGCGCGTTATGGACGCGAATTAGAGCTTTGGTTTGAGCCAGGAAAGTTTATTGTTTCTGAAAGTGGTTCGTTTTTAGTGAAAGCCAATGTCATAAAGCAAACTACTTCCACTGTTTTTGTGGGAGTGAATAGCGGTCAAAACCACTTGATCAGACCCATGTTCTATGACGCCTATCACCACATTGAAAATATCTCAAACCCCGAAGGGATAAAGAGGCTCTACAGCGTAGTAGGATACATTTGTGAAACAGATACATTGGGCTACGACAGGCAGTTGAACGAGGTAAGAGAAGGCGATGTTTTGAGAATTAAAAATGCAGGCGCCTATGGCTTTACGATGAGTAACAATTACAATGCGAGGTTAAGACCCGCCGAAGTTTTGTATTATAAAGGTCAAGCTCATTTAATCAGAAAAGCGGAAACATTGGAAGATGTTTATCGCAATGAGATTGAGATAGAACTTTAAGCAGTTTATATCTATAACTAAAAAGGCTCGGAATGATTCCGAGCCTTTTTAGTTATTGTTTTGTTTGACTTAATAACAGTTGGTGTTGAACCAGTATTCTGGAGATTCAGCGGTCCAGTCAAATTGTTTTCGAATATATCCACGCATCACTTTGTATTCCACAGATAAAATTCTTTGTCCACCCGTATTGATGGATTCAAACATTTTATTGGGAATAAAACTGAGTCCAAACTTGCCGTTGCCGTAGTTTTTCATTTTCATTTGTGGGACGCGGCCAGCAATGTCTCTATCTGCAGCCTTGATGTTATCACCATCTACAAAAAAGATGAAGTCATTGGCTCCCAATCCTACACGAGCTTTTACTACGCAGTAAAAGTCTTCTTTGTCTTTAAGGGAGTCATTGGTTTCCAAATTGCGGTCATAGAAAATGGTTAATACATCGCTTGGGTTGATGCTTAAGGTGTCTTTGGTCTTTTTTCTTGGGAAAGGATAGTGTTTCTGAGGGCCAGTTGTTGGTGCGGTGATCTTGATTTCAAGATCTTCGGTTTTACATTCTGAACCACCACAGTCTAATGAACCATCTTTCTTTTTGATTAAAAGTTTAATGGGAGAGGTATATACTTGAGAAGCGGTTACCTCATAGAAAGCGGTTGGAATCATTCTATAAAAAACAACTCCATTACCTGCCTTTTGAACCTTAAGTGCATCATTTGAAGCACCCCAAGTACCGTTATGTAGTGGGTGTCCAACAGGATGCTCTTTGGGTGACCAGGTCCACATGTACAAATCATCTGTAGTAGAAGCCAATGTAGGGGCACCTCCAAAGGTACATTTGTTTAGGTCTACCCAAACAGTGATTGAATCATTGGGGTTGATGGGGTCTGGTTCAACCCAAGCTGCTTGTCCGAAGAGGGTAGTCGCTGATATTGCGGTAAAACCGCTCAGTAAAATTTGTTTAAAAGATTTCATAGTCATTTTATTTTCTTACGAACCATAAATGATAAGACACGGTGCGGTCAGAACCGCACAATTTATTGTACTTAATGGCCAAGTATGCGTCTTGAGGACGAACTGGACGAATTAAAGAATATTTAGCAGGGCCAAATGAATTGTTCAGTTGCAAGTAAGATGGGTAATTGTCATTATCAAATTCCCATGTTCCTAAGGCATTAACAAAGAATTCAGAACCAGCGCCTTGAGTAATTTCAAAGTTTCTGCTGGATTTATCGAAGCTGATTTCCATGGGAGTTGAAGTTAACATAGCAGATGTCACATCAAGTAGGGTATCGCTTTCTTGGAAAGCCAATTCTACGTTCACATCAATTTGGTCTATTTTAGTCAAAACCCAGGTGCCATTGATTCCTTCAACTTGGCTAGCGCGAGGACCCAATTCTTTGGGTTCAGGTTTGCATGCAATCACAGAGATTGACAAAACCAGCGCAAATATGATTTGTTTAAAATTATGTTTCATTAGTTGCATCCTCCTGTAGGATTAATTTCGAAGATATTGGTTTTTTCAGTTATGGGGAACTGCATCATCATGCCTGGGCAATTCCATTCGTGTCCACGAATAAACATTCTTTCGCCTTCAATGGCACCTAAACGTTTAACCTCATGAATTCTATCACCTTGAAACATCAGCTCTATACGACGTTCTTGGCGCACTCTTGTCAGAATTTCGTTAGCTGTTGCTGTGCTAGATAGAGTAGAAGGAATAATATAAGCACGGTTAATTAATGCATTCATCAAGGTTACTGCTGTATTTAAATCTTGATTCTGTTTTGCTAGACTCTCAATGGCAATGTAGTACATCTGGGTAAGGTGTAAAACAGGCACATCGAAGAATGGAGCGTCAAATTGCGTAGTTTTAATATACTCATTCTGTGCTCCTTTGTTAATTACCTGTAGTTGTCCCAATCGTTTATCATTTTCAACATTGTTGAAGCCTGAGTACACTTGTTTAGCCAAAACAATGGCAGGCACTCCAGCTGCAAAGTTTGAGGTATATGCACCGCTGCGTTGGTCATTAACACCAAAGCTTATGATGCTGTAAATGTGCTCAGATAAGGCAGATGCATGAAAAGTATTTACTGTGTCAGCAAATTTAAAGGCACCTGAATTGATTACTTCTAATGCATTGGTTCCAGCTGTTGCATAGTCACCTTTTTGGAAGGCCACTTGCGCCATTAATGCCTTAGCCGCCCATTTAGTGGCATAGCCGTTGTTCGTTTCAGGAAGATTTGCAATGGCGTTAGTCAAGTCTTGTTCAATGCTCGCGTATGCAGTTGCTACTGATTCTCTTGCTTGAGGTTGTGTGGACACTTTGGTTACTACAGCAATTCCTGGATGAGAATTATCTGCAGTGTAACCATAGGTCTGAGCGTACATTCTTACAGCAGTGAAATGTCCCAGAGCACGAATAAATGCGACTTCACCCAAGATTCTATTGCGATCAGCGGGTGTCAAATCTTTGGCATCGTCAATATGGTCTTGCACAAAATTTGCCCTGAAAATACCGCGATAAAGCTGCGAATAAAACGCTCCAGAAGTACTGTTGAAGAACAATACATTGTGATTGTAAACTTCTCTGTAATCATTGTTGTTTGGCAACGCTGGATTGTCGCTCAACAACTCCGCCATAGTTTGGTAAAAACCACCAAAAGTATTGGCTATTTCATTGTAACTGCCGTTCAACAATAGTTGAAGATCCTGGGTATTGTTGATGGCATCTTCCACCAATATTTCGTTGGGTGGAGGTGTTTCGATCATTTTTTCGCAAGACGTCCCCAAAATGGCAACTCCCGCAAGGGCCCAGATATATTTGCTTGTTTTAAATAATTTTTTCATGATTTTAACAATTAAAAGCTAAAGTTAATGGCTACACTGATGCTCTTTTCTTGAGGGGGAGTCAAGTAAGTAATGCTTCCGCTCATATTACGATCTGTAGCGTTTTCAAAGTCACGGGCAATTTCAGGGTCCAAACCAGTGAATTTGGTCCAAGTCAATAAATTGGTACCAATAACCATGATTTTTCCGTTTTCGAAACGCATTTTGTTCAACCAGTTTTTCGGTAAACGATATCCAATTGAAATGCTTCTCAAACGGGCATAAGTTCCGTCTTGCAACCACAAATCAGTATTGATCCATGGAGTGGTAGACCCGTGATTGAAGGTACTCAAGGTCATTCTTGGGATATTTGTAACATCACCAGGTTTTTGCCAACGATCCATTACACGTGGATCCATATTCCAATCAGTAACTAAGCTCATTTGACGTTTCAAAGAACTTTCGTAGATGTTACCGCCAATGTTAAAGTAAATATTGGCATTCAACTCCCAATTCTTGTAGTTGATGGTGTTTGAAATATTTCCAAAGGCGTCAGGCAAGATATTTCCTACGGCAACACGGTTTGAAGGGTCCCATTTATCGGTTACATTGCCGTTGATGTCGTAATATCTTGGAGCACCTGTTTGAGGATCAACACCGGCATATCTTACTAAGAAGTTGGTTCCAACGGGTTCTCCAACAACAACGCGAGTATCGTTAGTTCCTCCACTGATTGCATCTGGAGAATATACGCCAATGCTGGTGATGGCATTCCAGTTGCGAGCAACGTTGATGTTAGTTTCCCAACGCATTTTTTTGGTGCGCACATTCACGGTTTTCAAAGTGAATTCAAGACCTTCATTTTTGATCATTCCAACGTTGTCATAGAAGCTTCCAAAGCCAATATGAGTAGGAATAGATACGTTCATGATTACGTCTTTGGTGCTTTTGCTGTAGTAGGTGAATTCAGTAGAAACTCTGCCTCTGAACATCTGAACTTCTATGCCTGCATCAAAATTGGTGGTGCTTTCCCAACGAAGATTGGGGTTTTCTAAACGTGCAGGAGCCAATTGTGGTTGGCCGTTGTATAACGGAAGGTTACCGCTAGGAGTGATGGTACCCCAACGAGCATAGTTGTCAAAGTTTGCATTTCCCGATTTACCAATACCTGCTCTAATTTTCATGAAGTTAATGGCCTTGATGCGCTTAATGAACTTTTCTTCAGATAGGATATATCCAAAAGCAGCAGCAGGGAAAAATCCGTAACGGTTGTTTTGTCCAAAACGGCTACTTCCATCCCAACGAGAGGTCAATTGAACGTTGAATTTCTTGTCGAAGCTGTAGTTGAAACGTCCAAAGAAACTCAAGAAAGCCCAAGTATATGGGGTATTATAACGACTTAAAAGCGCGGTATCTGGAATTGCTACTTTATCAACTGGACCAGTGGCGTCAAAGTTCTCAACGAATTTACTTTCTGAAACCGAGCGCTGATATTCATTACCCAACATCACAGAAATGTCGTGTTTTTGGTTGAACGTTTTATTGTAATTAGCGGTTACAAAGTAGTTGTAATTGTTTGTCCAACGGGGCCACCACTTCGCATTTCCAGCCTGTTTATAGTTTTTGTTGTAATACAAAATCAATTCGGCAGGTTCGTATAAATATTCGTTATAATCCATGTAATCAATGCTTCCGCTGGCATTGATGGATAAGTTTTTATTGATCTCGTAACTCAACGATGCATTGTTAATTGAGCGAATTTCTATGCTTCTCCAATTTTTTAGATCCCTCAATGTGTTCAAACCAATAGGAGTAGTATATGTTCCTGATGCAGAATCATATACGGGTGTTTGAGGATAAATATTAAGCATAGTACTCATAGCAGAACCCAATCCACCAGCCCAAGCAGCATCTACGCGGTTGTTGGTTCCGCGGCTCAATGAATGCGAAAGTTGGATATTCATTCCTTTGAAAGGACGGATGTCTGCATTCAGTCTGTGGCTCAAGCGCTGGTAAGAGTTTCCAATGATGTAGGCTCCATTATCATCCCAAGAAACGATGTCTTTGATGGCAAAGTTTTTACCTGCATAATTGGTTCCTAAACTGTAACTCTGTTTGGTTCCAACGCCAATCATTTTCGATACCCAATCGGTGTTGACTCCTTGAGCATCATCCCAATTCATGCGAATACCAATGGCGGATAAGTTGGGCTTACCCACGTTACCGTCGTTGTACCAAGCTTCTTCATAAAGTTGCAACCACTCATCGCCTGAAATCATGGTGGGCATTTTTGTAGGAGTTGCAGCCCCAAAACGGGTACTTACGTCAAATTTCAATCCTTTTTTTCGTGCTCTTTTGGTTGTGATTAAAATAACACCATTTGCACCGCGAGATCCGTAAATGGATGTTGCAGCTGCATCTTTCAGAATTTCAATATTTTCAATGTCTTCTGGATTGATGCTCGCCAAAGGGTTATTTGCAAAACCACCTCCGTAGTTGTAGCCATTGCTTCTATTTAAAAAGTAATCTTGTGTGATGGGAATTCCGTCAATAACATACAATGGATCACCAGCCGCTGAAATAGATGCCGCACCGCGTATTCTGATCAACGATGCAGAACCGGCCATACCGCTACCAACAGTCACTTGCACGCCGGCAGCTTTACCTTGAAGCGATGCCTCGAAACTCTGTGTTGGAACTTCGGTGATGTCTTTTCCGGTTACAGTGGATATTGACCCCACCACATTCCTACGGTTTTGTCGGCCGTAACCGATGATGACAACATCACCCACACTTTCAACTTCCTGAGGATTGATTGCAGTATCGGCGGGTGCCGACTTCTGTGCCCGTGCACTACCTGCAGCTCCCAAGGTTGCCAAAACGAGTGACAGTCCTTTAAGTCTATGGTATACTTTGCGCATAATAATTTCTTAATAGGCGGCAATTTACCAAAAAACTAATAAGTGTCAAAATTACATTTACTAAAATTTAAAATAGTTGGTAGGTGGTAGTGGGTAGTGGGTAGTGGGTAGTGGGTAGTGGGTAGTGGGTAGTGGGTAGTTGGTAGTGGGTAGTTGGTAGTGGGTAGTTGGTAACAGGTAGTGGGTAACGGGTAACGGGTAACAGGTAGTGGGTAACGGGTAACGGGTAACAGGTAGTGGGTAACGGGTAACGGGTAACGGGTAACGGGTAACGGGTAACGGGTAACGGGTAACCGACTACCGACTACCGACTACCGACCACCGACTACCGACTACCGACTACCGACTACCGACTACCGACTACAGTCTATTGACCACGTACTATCCTGATAACCGTTCTGAAGCCAATTCTAGCGCTGTGGTAATCGCCGCGGTGAATTTGAACTGCTTCTGGGTTTAAATAGTGGAACTCGTCTGCCCAGGAGCCACCCTTTACAGCAAAATGTTGCCATAAATCAGATTCTTTATATAAAAGACCACTTAATTTTTCTGGGGGGACCGTGTAATCTGGATTTGGAATCAATTTTCCTTCGCCATTGCCTTCCACCGAGGGTAGGGTTAATACCCATTCGAGATCGTTGTAAAGTTTACTTGTAGCTCTGGAAGATGTCCACTCAGCCACGTTGCCTAAGAGTTCAGTATTGGTTAAATTTTTGGGAAAAACCGAATTTGTGGTATTGAAATTTTGATCTGTAACATATGTCAATCGTTCGTCTCTTATTTGTCCGAAATTAATTTGATTGTTGAATGCATTAATCGTGGCATAATATTGTGATGACCCGAACAACGGTTTGTATGGTACCCGAGCGAAATATTTTGAAAGTAATGCCTTCTCTTTTTTAGAAAGTGTAGCGTAAAAATGCTTTGCAATGGCTTCGGAAGATTGCACAAACTCTGCCGAAGTTGGAAGATCTACCTGAATTTTATATCCCTCAGGAAGCTGCCCCTTAAATTCAGCATTTAATTTATCTTCCAACCAATTACAATATTGGGTTGCTTGGAACTGTGAAATTCCCACAACGGGAAAATCAGAGTAGGCTGGGTGTTGGAAATAGTAATTTACAAAAGGTTCGTTGAAGGTAAGCGCAGTCACCCAAACATTGGTGTCTGGATAAACCCACGAGCGACTTAATTTTTGACGTTTGAAGAAACTAGATGTATCATCATTGACAAACGCCCAATATTCTTTATTCGTTACTTCGCTAAAAGCACAATAAAACGGACTGATTTCAAAGTTCTTGACAATTTGCTGTATACTGTCGTGTCCCCAGGGTTGATGAATGTTTACTATTTTACCTGCAATACTCGTGGGTTCAAAGTAATGTTCACTTAACCATTTAGAGAAAGCATTGTTTGTGGAAATTCTGATTCCATTTAGTGGATAATCAAAATGATTGTAATAATATTTTCGGCTGTGAATAGGGTTGGGGAGATCTTGGGATTTTAACGGTATAAACGTCCCAAGAAAAGTAAGAAAACCAATAATTTGTAAGAATTTTTTATTCTTCATGACTTCAATAACGCGTTTGAAGGAAGTTTATTACATCAAGAATGGATTAGACATCACTTTCTTCTTTAATTTCAAGTCTTGTAGCAATCTGCTTACGGGTCTTAAAGTGAATAGCCATTGCTTACCGTATCCATTGGGTATCCAGCTGAACTCTAACTGCCAACAATGTAAATTTCGAACCACACTGAAGGATGAGGCTGCTACTTCGCGTCGTCTGAAGTCATACCCAGTTTGGTAGCCAATTTTCCAGTTTTCGGTGATTGATAAATCTCCAGAAACAGTAAACTGACTTGTAGATAATCTGTTAGAAGGGGTTTGTGATTCGGCGTTATAGTTCATCATGTAAGCAAAATTCACGCTCCAAGGGATATTGAAATCGTAATAATTCATGCGATTTACGTTGATGTCTCGCAATTCGGGTTCTTCTTCGGAATTGAGTTTTTTTGGTTTCAATTGGCCTGATTGTGAGGCTTTTTCTTTGCTAAAATCAGAGGCTGAAAATGTAGTATTTACGTTGATTCCTGCCGTTCTAAATCTGAGCAAACCTTGGCCTTCTTTGTATGCAAATTGATTGATGGTTCTGCCGGTAGCCGTTCTAACATACGGAGAATACCCAGCATTAGAATTGATTCTGAGTTTTTTGAAAACAACCGTGTTGAATGATAATCTGATATCAGACCAATTCATAGAGTCTGCAAATAGGTTGTAATTTCCACTAATATTTAATTGGTCAATGATATTGAATTTTTCAACATTAGTTTTTGAATTAGAATCTTTTTTAGTGACTTTTTTTCCTTGGAAGTTATTATTTATTCCAAAATTTATATTTCCACTTTCGCGTTGCACTAAATTACCAATGGGACTTTTTTCGAAGAATTGGTAATTGATAATCCGTCCACCAGAATCAGTGTAAGAGCGAGTCCAATTGCGTTTAAAAGGGTCAATTTCTGGTGTGTAAGTCATTCCCACAGTAGGGGTTATGGTGTGTCTAATTGCTCGTAGATTGCCAATTTTTAAATTGTTAATAGTACCGTAAATATTCGTCTTTAGATTGCCTGAGAAGTTGTAGCCGTATTGTCTGAAAAATCCAAAAGTATCGCGATTTACAACTTTGTCAGTGGCGGTGTCCCAAGATTTTAATTGACCATTTAGGTGCCAATTTTCTCTGTAATTAAAGCTGGGTGAAAAATTTAATATTCCATTGAAAAATTTAAAATTAGTGCTGATAGGAATACTGTGTCTCATTCCGGATCTCAAGGAATTAAAAGCTTCCATGTATCTATCAGAAAATATTATGGTATCTTTTGTTTGAATATTATTGGCAATATCTCCAGAATAACTTAAACGTATTTGTTGATACCATTTAGAGTTATTTCCAATTTTGGAAGCAAAAGGTGTTAAACTAGATACGCCTAAATTTACGGAAGGGAGTTCCAATCTAAAATCCCCATTTTGCGTATTTTGAGAGTGTCTGGCCGACATGCTCACATTCAGTTTTCGCTTGAAAAAGGCTCTACTGTAGTTGATACTAGAGGTGAATTGGTTGTTTGCTAAGGAATTTAAATCTCTACTATTTCTTTGATTAAATCCTTTAGTAACAATATTAATATTTCCATTAAATGTGATACCTGGAATTAATTTTGGATCTATATTAAAATTACTTCGAATATTGAAGTCGGCATTTCTAGCAAATTGTGGTGATGCTTCATCGTAACCGTTAGAAAAACGGCTGTATTGAACCGCTAAATTCCCTCTGAACTTATATCTTCTAAAATACTGAGTTTGTAGTCCCAAACGGAAGTCTCCATTTAAATAAGCATCGGAGTTGATTTGCAAGTCAGAGTAGGGTCCAAGTCCGAGGTAATAGCCAATATTCTGAATGTAAAAGCTGCTATTGGCACCGTTGAAACCCACACTTGGGAAGATTAAACCGCTTTGTTGTCCTTTTTTCAAAGGAGCCAATCCAAACGGAAGAGCAAAGGGAGTAGGGATGTCGGCGAAAACTAAATTAGCTGGCCCAAAAAGCGCTTTGTTATTGGGCATGACTTTGACTTTCGACGAATTCAAAAAGAAGTGGGGGTGATCAGCGTCACAAGTGGTGATTTTACCTTGAACACCTGTGAATGAGCCGTCGTTTTGTTTTAAAACGGTACCCAAATGAATATAAGCCTGATCTTGAACCAATTTCAAGCCGTAAACCCTTCCTTTGCCTGACGAAGAGTTGTATCTCATGCTATCCGCAGTGAACTTATCGGCTTTATCTTGGAGTTCCGGTTTTTCTATATAGTGACCCATTGAATCAATGGTGCCTCTTGCAAATAACTCTTTAGTCACTAAATCTACGTCAATTTCGTAGGCTTTTAAGTGGGTTTGGGCACTTTTAATGTCTGATTCTCGGTAAAGAAATACTCTTTTTTCGGCCAAGTTAAAACTCATGGAGTCCTTTGCATGGAATTCAATGATCTCTGAAAGGCCTTTTTTGGGGTTTTTCTGGGGATTTTGATTCGGATTAACTGAGGTGTCTGATATGTTAGACAATGAATCTTTGGACTCAATGTTTTGGGCAAATAATCCTTCGGGTGCTAGCAACCATATATATATCCACAGAACGACCGTGATATGTTTTTTGTCGAATTTTAGCATATTTCCCAAAAGCGCATCAACTTTGAATCTGTGAAATCCGTTTATAAAGGCATGACTCGTTTGATTGCAGTTGCAATATTACTGTCTTTTATGCCGTCTGCGAAATCTCCGCTGCGGAAAATCGACCAAGTGCAAACAATTGTACTAGATGCAGGACATGGAGGAGCAGATCCTGGGAGTATTTCTGGAGGTTTAAACGAAAAAGACATTACATTGGCAATAACGCTGAAAGTGGGAAAATATCTCAAGGACAGTATATCCGATTTGCGTGTATTATATACACGTACTGCTGATAAATCAGTGAACTTATCTGATCGCCCCGTGATTGCCAACCGAAACGAAGCCGATTTATTTATATCCATTCATTGCAACGCCAATAAGAGTGCTAGTCCGGAGGGAAGTGAAACTTATTTCATGGGGGTCCATAAGAATGACGGAAACCTTCAAGTAGCAAAAAGAGAGAACTCAGCTATTGTCTATGAACAGGATTATAAGAATAATGTAACATATGGCGGATTTGATCCTAATTCCCCAGAAAGTCACATCATCTTTGCTATGGTTCAAAATGCATTTTTGAATCAATCATTGAGAATCTCAACCTACGTGGAGGAGGAAACATCAAAAGTATCGGCAATTCGCAGTCGGGGAGTTAAACAAGCTGGATTTTTAGTATTATGGAAAACCTCGATGCCATCGATTTTGATTGAGACAGGTTTTATTACAAATCCGGAAAACAGGAAATATCTTCAATCAGAAGAAGGTCAAGATGCAATTGCTAAAGGAATCTTTAGGGCAATACGGCATTACAAAGCACATATAGAGAAGAAACGCTGATCGTTCTTCCTGAAATTAGGTTTTCAACTAGTACAATGTCAATATTTTGTAAATCAAAATGTTGAATTGTCGTTATTTGTTAAATTTTTGTCATTAAATAGCATTTAACTATTAAAAACTTTAGTAATAATGATAGAATTTTACTTTATTGCCATCAAATCAAAACAAGAAAGGAAATTCTATGAGATTAAAAACTACATTTTTCAAAAAAATCATCGTCTATGGAATCACGGTGCTCGGTGCTTTCTCGAGTAATGCGATTCTAGCCCAAGGCACACCGTGTGCTGGGCAAGCTGCTTACGGATGCGGTTATCGCTATGGTTACTGCGGTGACGTAGACGGTATCAAAATCAAAAACAGTGCAGGTACCCTGATTGCTAGCTACAGTGGGCAATCTTGTAACACGGTAACTTCTTATCGAGGAATTATGAATCAAGGATCATCTATTGATTTAACTGCCGGCGAAGAAGTAACCATTGAATTGACTGGTACAGAATGGAATGGTTATTACACCCGTCCAGGTGTTTGGATGGATGTAAGTCTCGATAATCAATTTCAGGCTGCTGAATGTGTTATCGATCCTGCTTCGTACACCATCGGTGCAACTGCAACTACCTTTAAAGTTAAGGTTCCTTGTTTCACTAAAGCAGGTACTTCCTATTTGAGGGTACGTGGTTCTATGACTGCTTTTAATATGACTAAGAACCAAGGTTGTGGAAGTGTTAATACTTATGGAAATGTATTCGATATAGTAGTTAACTACAAGTTAGGAACAACACCCGTTGCTAATTTTGCAATTCCCAAAGACACCATGTGGGAGGGTTCTCCTGTATTGTTCTCTGCTACAAATCCTAATGCTGGGGCCAACTACAGTTGGAGATTTGATAAGGCGTCAGTCATAATCAACAACAATTCTACCAAAGGTTCAGCGCAGTGGAATACTGCAGGTAGATACGATGTATTTATGAAAGTTGACTATTGCGGTATTGCAGATTCTATTACCAAGCAAGTGCGTATCGATGCGCCAACTCAAGCTCCAGTTGCTGACTTTATTGCAGACAACAATGAAGTAGAGGTAGGTTATGATGTTAACTTGTTTGATTTGAGTAAAAACGGTGCTACAGGTTGGGTATGGGAAATTTACTCACCAACAGGTATTGGCGATGACATTGTTCAAGGCAATAATTCGGCTGCAAAAAATCCTAAATTCAACATTGTAGAAGGTGGATGGCATAAAGTATGTTTGACCTCATCAAACGCTAAAGGTAACTCAAAAACGGTTTGTAAAGATCGTTACATTGAGGGATTGCCAACGTTAGATAACTACATGGGCCCACAAAAAATTGCATCTACGCGTTATGGTCGTTTGTTTGACCACGCAGGTCCAACAGCGAACTATGCGGCTAACCGTAAAACTTCTATTGACTATTTCCAGATTTTGCCATGCGGTGCGAAAGAAATCCGTTTGTCATTCTCAGATTTAGAGT
>JACCDU010041991.1_pt1 | contig 13319 bp, 13 predicted proteins | sample 7446081 | NCBI WGS metagenome assembly JACCDU01 (sample SAMN15323447, study PRJNA562643) | freshwater metagenome | isolation source: river surface water | place: USA:Blue River Watershed | collected 2017-08-17 | reverse complement strand
GAAGCAGCCATGACGCATTTAGCCAAACAATTTGAAGCCAAAACGACCGAAAGAGAATACATGGCGTTGGTTTGGGGGAATGTCGCCAATGATGCCGGAACCATTGAGGGTAATTTAGCACGACACCCGAAAGACCGCATGCAAATGGCGGTTTTTGATGACCCAGAAATAGGTAAACCTGCCATTACACATTACAAAGTATTGGAGCGTTTTGGTTATGTGACCTTAATTTCGTGCCAACTGGAAACGGGACGTACGCACCAGATTCGCGCCCATATGAAACACATTGGACACCCGCTGTTTAATGACGAGCGCTACGGCGGTCATTTGATATTGAAAGGAACCACGTTTACCAAATACAAACAATTTATAGACAACTGTTTCAAAGCGTTGCCAAGACAAGCTTTACATGCGAAGACCTTGGGCTTTATCCACCCGAATACGGGCGAGATGATGCGTTTTGATACCGATTTACCAGCCGACTTTACCGATTGTTTGGAACGTTGGAGAAACTACTCTAAATCGCATACTGCAGAAGAAGAATAAAGAAAGCCCCGATTGGGGCTTTTTTATAGAATCATTTATCTTAACTAATCATTTTTTACTTTCACTTTAATTATTTCGCTATAGTTTTTGTCTAAGTATTATAATTTAACAAAGGTTTTAATTATTCTAATACTCATTATTCTTTATTAAATTTTATTTCTTTTCAATTTTATCTTTAATTGTCTTAGGTGCTTTTTGAAGTTTTATTTTTATTTCACGAATTATACTTGTCAATACACCGTTATTATTTTTTTTATCTAGTTCTTCAATTAGTAAATTTATATCTGAACCGTTTATTGTAATTAGGTCATCTATTTCTTCTAATGAAAGTTCAGGAATACAATTTTGCGTTATTAAGTTCAATACAGTTTGTAAGTTTTGATGATCGTCGCATAATAAATAGTCAAATGCAGCAGTAATATAGTCACCTAAAGCAAATTGTAAATATCCTTTTTCCTTATTAAGGTTTCCTTGAAGATGAAATGTTTTTGCATTCATAGAAGCATTTAATTCGTTTATTTTATTTTCATATTCATTAATTTTTTTTTCTACTTTGATATTTAACTCTTGAATAATATCTTCTTTAATTTTATTTATTTCGATTTTAATTTCCTTTTTTAAAAGGTCTTCACTTAATTTTAAAGTTTTATTTTGATACCATTGTATAACAAAGGGAATAATTAATCCAACTACAGCAAATGATACACTTCCGATTATCACTAATTTGTCCCAGCAATTGTTGTAATAACTATCTACTTTATTAATTAATTCTAAACTGTCATAAGGGTCGACTTTAATGACTTTTGTAATTTTGAAAAGTGTAAATGTCATATCTTTTTGTTTTAATTATCATTAGATAAAACTTCACGAAATGAATCATTGCCTTTGGCGGGTAAGCCAAGCTGATTTTCGTTTAAATTGTATTATTTGCTGTAAGGGAGATTCGATTTGGGGTCAAATGGTAGTTACAGGGCGTTTCAAATGATTTATTTAATTTTTAAATTAAATTATGATTTATTAAAAAAGTCTATAATATAATGTAGTCCTACTATTTCAAGTACAAAACTCAATAGATATAAAATAGTAGTTATATCTTTTTCTATACCCATAAGTTTTAATATGGATACTAAAATAATTGAAACGATACCAATCAATAAAAATTTAAATCCTTTTTTCATTTAATACAGAATATAATGTTCAGTTTTCCGTTTTTTGCCTTGTAAGGATTAAATATAAAAATCGCATTTCTATCCCCATAATAATCTGGATTTATGAACTCATTTATTTTGCCTTTAAAATAAAGAGGATTGCCATCCTCACCAAATTTAATAATTATACTATCGTTTGCAAATCCTTTAATTGAAACAAATTGAGTTGTATAGCTTTCGTTCTTTTTTGGAACCAAAGTATCCTTTATTATTTTATCGAACTTAACGATTTCATGTTTTTTTTTTACTTCACTTTGAGAGCAAGAAATAATAAAAAGTATAGAAACTAAAAATAGATATTTCATATATTATTGATTTGTTGGAGTTAGAAAAGATTGATAAGTTGGTAAAGAATTAGAATTTAAATTACTTAAATATCTCAAAAAGCCATAATTTAATTGAGTCAAAACCTCTTGCTCTATGTTGTCTAAAATTGAAACATAATTGGCAATATTTTGTCCAATATTATTATTGTATAAATCCATATCTTTCTCCTTTTGTTCGTATGGATATGTAAATGGCTTATCTTCGTGAGCAGTTGTTAATTGGTTTGTTAAATTAACTCCTATAAACTTTGATGAAAGTGCATTCCAATAGCAATGCCTAAAAGCATCTCCTTTGCCATTGTGAAGACTATTTGGATATAATTCATTTGCTTTTTCCTTTGCTTTATATCCACTAGCTAAATACAACATTCTTCTATTAGGTAACATATTATCAAAAATTACTTTTTCAGCTTCGGACATATTGTTTCTATATTCATTACGATTATTCCAAACCTCTTTAACATTTATTTCTAGCAATCTTGATGCATCAAGTATTTCAATTACATCCTCCCAAGTTGTATCTGGGTTGTCAAATTTAAACTCTCTAGCCCAATTACCCATCTCATTGCTTTCAACCGACCAATTCGAATTAATCTGATATTGAATGGTTTCATTAAAATAATTGAGATATTCTGGGTTACTAGCAAAAAACCGTTGCTTTGCATTTCCTAAATTATCCCAAATATAAGCTCTTTTTATGGTATTGACATACATAGGATCTTCATAAACAGGGCTGTCCAAATCATTAGGAAAATAGGTAAAAGGATCTAAAATTGCACTGCCTGTGGTAGCTCCAGAATAGGTTGATCCATTGCCTCCTCCTTCAGATCCACCAGTGCCAGCATAAGTACCACCAGATCCACCACCACCGCTATAATCTTCTATATTGCAATACATATAGGTTATGCTTCTTTCTACACATTGACCAGTAGGGCAAGCAAAACCGTCACATTCAGAATAACCTTGACGATCACATGAACCGTCACATTCAATAGTTAACGATTCATAACTACACATTCCTGAACCAGAATTTGAAGTTGTTAAGGTGGATTTTGAGGTTACTGCATTTGTAACTTTTGCGACATCTATTCGTTCTATTTTTTCAAATAATTTATGATCACTATTTTCCTTAGGCAACCTCTTTAAATAAAAAATAGCAGTCTCCCAACTGGTGTTCACTTTGCGATAGACAAGATTATAAATTTCATTGGGTTGAGCAACAAAAGATAGTGGATAAATCCGGAATGTATAGGTGGTTTGATTGTTTTTAGCAATGAATTTTTTAATGGCTAGTGTATCAATACTAAAATCATTTAATTGTAATTTTCCTTTGGAAGTAATAGAAGTAGTTTTAGGGACACTTACTATTGGTTTTAATACAGTAATAGTTGTCTCCTTTTTAAATTGGGCCAATGAAATTTTGTTTTTGTCTAGCCCAGTATGCTGTTCTTTTATGTTGTATAGTTCATCTGTGCAACTTATAAATATTAAAAATAAGGATAATACAAGTATTCGGGTTTTAACTTTAAGTTTTGGGTTCATATTCATTCGATTTGGGTCTTTTCATTTTGCACTTGCTGGGCTGAAAAGGATTTGTTAGTTCCCATTTTTAAGAAACTTTGTTATTTTACACTGGTTAGGGTCATTCTTTTTTTGTGTGCAAGTTTGACATAGGCTTCCTTAATAAGCAACTCCATTTTGCACAATCCAAAATAGAGGATATGCACAATTAAGCGGCATTTTAATTTTTTTCATGTCTGTAAAGGAAATAGATTTGGGATCTTTTGCAGTTACAGGGCGTTTCAAATGTACTAATTATTTTAATACATCAATCATTTATTTTAAAATATAGGTAAAATTATTTAAAAAACATTCTATTAATTCAAAAATGAATTGATTTAAGAAGTGAACAATTGTTTCATTATTTCTTATTCTTCTCTAAATTACCCGTAACACGATAGCGCAGTATTTTTTGAAGCAAATCTTTGGGAAGTGGTTTTTCGGGTGTGAATTGAATAGTACCCGCTGAGGTTTTGAAGTCCTTGAGTTCGCTTGCAAAGTCTTCAATAGTTTTCGCATTCCAAGGAAAGAAACTGCAGTGATTTTTAAAAGCGGCAAAACCACCAATCATTCCGTGAAAATGGTAGGCGGGCATTTTATAGCTGATGAATTCTACTGCTTCGGGAACAGTATTTTTTATGATTTGGCGTACACGCTCCAAAGCGATTTGTTGCTCTATGGGTAAGTTGGCTATGTATTGGTTTACGCCTTCGGTATCGTTAGATTTTGTTGCTGCCATTGTCATTCATTTTGTTTCAAAAATAATAAAAGTTTTACATCGCACGAAAACAAAGTTTGATTTTCGGGTTTTCAATTTGTACTTTTGAGTCCAATTGAATTAGCCTTGTAAAACTCATTTGACATGAAAATCGTAATTTCTCCCGCCAAGTCGTTAAACTTCGAAAAAGAATTGCCTACAACGCAATTCACCCAACCGAGTTTGTTGAAAGAGTCAAAAAAAGTGCATGCGGTTTTGAAACAAAAATCGCCTGCCGAATTATCTGATTTGATGTCAATTTCGGATAAATTGGCCGACTTGAATTGGCAACGCAATAAGGCATGGAAAACACCTTTCAATCCTAAAAATTCACGTCCTGCAGTCTATGCTTTCGACGGAGAAGTGTATAACGGTTTGGATGCCTATTCCATTCCTTTAGAAAAGTTAGACTTATTACAAGAACGTTTGCGCATTTTGTCAGGTTTGTACGGCGTTTTGAAACCTTTGGATTTGATGCAACCTTATCGATTGGAAATGGGTACCAAATTGCCCATTGGCGAAAGCAAGAATTTGTATGATTTTTGGAAAAAAACAGTAACGGCTAGTTTGAATAAAGAACTCAAAAAAGGAGAGTTGTTTGTCAACTTGGCAAGCAATGAATATTTTTCCGTTATTGATACCAAAGCACTAAAAGTACCAGTCATTACGCCCGACTTTAAAGACTACAAAGACGGCAAATTAAAGATGATTAGTTTCTTTGCCAAAAAGGCGAGAGGCTTGATGGTACGTTACATAATTGATACCAATGCTGAAACTATCGAAGATCTAAAAGGCTTTAACTACGAAGGCTATCAATTTAACGCCAATTTATCTAAAGGAAACCATCTGGTTTTTACGAGGTAATTCTATTCTCCAAATACTTTCCGTGGTTTAATTAGTGCATTGCTTCGGCTGGATCGATTTTGTTTTTCCCTTTTTTTATTAAAAAAATAATCGGAATACAACAAAGGAAAAGAATTCCGAGGTACATAAACACATCCATATAGGCCATAACCGTAGCTTGTTTCATTACCGAATAATCAAGTATTTGATACGCTTTTTTCAATGCTTCATTACTGCTATACCCTTTGGACATAAATCCCTTTTGAAGTAAAGCAATACGTTGTTGAACATTCGTTTTGGTTGGGTCTAAATGTGCTAATAAATTTACTCGGTGTTCTTGACTGAATCTAGAAATGAAAGTAGTAATAATTGCAATCCCAAAAGAGCCTCCCAGCTGACGCATCATTCCTGTAAAAGCAGCTCCTTCACCGATACTTCTTCCTTTTAAAGTAGATAGAGATAGGGTAGTGATTGGCACAAAAAGCAATCCCAATCCAATTCCTCTTAAAATTAAAGGCCAAAACAAATGTTCTGTTCCTGTATCGGGTGTCATTCGGTTGTACATCATGAAGGTAAAGAAGAAGAATATTAAGAATCCGACTCCAACCATATACCCCTGAGGAATGCCTTTCTGAATCATTCTACCAATTATTGGCATCATGAATGCAGTGGTGATCGAACCTGGAATTAATAATAAACCGGCATCGGTGGCGGTCCAGCCCAAAATGGCTTGAGTGTAAATGGGAATGATTAAAGTTGATCCGTACAAACCAAAACCAAGAATAAAACACATCACGATTCCGATTCGTAAATTGCCGTCTTTTAACACACTTAGGTTGACAATTGGGTGTTTGTAGGTGAGTTCTCTCCATACAAAAAAGAGTAATCCAAAAACGGATACTATACTTAAAACTAAAATAGTAGAATCATTAAACCAGTCGTCTTGTTGACCGTGTTCCAAAACATATTGTAGCGAACCAATAAATGCGGTTAAAAGAAATATTCCCAACCAATCGACCTGGTGTGCTTTTAGTTTTTCGCCGTATTTAGGACTTCTAACAAATGAGAAAGCTAAAATTGCGGCTATAATACCAATTGGAATGTTGATGTAAAAAATATAAGGCCAAGAAAAATTATCCACGATATAACCTCCCAAGGGCGGACCCAAGGTTGGTCCTACAATAACCCCCATTCCGTATATGGCTTGTGCCATTCCACGTTTAGCTGCAGGATAACTTTCGGTAATGATAGTTTGAGCGGTTACCAATAATGCACCACCTCCAAGACCTTGAATAAATCGGTAGATAATTAGTTCCCAAATCGTACCTGCATTCCCACATAAAAAGGAAGCAGTTGTAAAAAGAACAATAGAAACTACAAAATAATTCCGTCTACCGAATTGTTGCGATAGCCAACTCGTCATGGGTATGACAATTACATTGGCGATAGCGTAAGCCGTAATTACCCAAGCCACATCGTTTAAGGTGGCTCCGAGACTTCCACGCATATTAGTCAGCGCCACATTGACAATTGTAGTGTCTACAATTTCAAGTAAGGCACAAAGTACTGCTGTAATCGTAATAATTACTCGTCGATAGCCGTATTCTACTAAATCGTCAGCTTGCACCATTTTATTGTAAATGTACGTCAACATCCGCGTTCATACCCGGACGTAATAATTGTATTTTTTTTGGATCGTTGGTGGCGTCTAAACTAATTTTGACAGGCAAACGTTGAATAGTTTTAACAAAATTTCCAGTAGCATTATCTGGAGGAAGTAATGAAAAACGGGAACCAGTTGCTGGAGAAAAAGAAGCTATGGTTCCTTGGAAATCATAATCTGGATATGCGTCAACTTTAATGGTTACTTTTTGTCCTTCGACCATTTTGTTCAATTGCGTTTCTTTGAAATTAGCAATTACCCATACCGAGGCATTATTGATAATTTGGAACAAGGATTGTCCTGCTTGTACCAATTGGCCTGGTTGAATATCTACTTTAGATACTTGTCCGTCAATAGCCGCAGTAATTACTGTATACGTTAAGTTCAATTGAGCCGCTTCAAGTTGCGCTTGGGCTCTTTTGATATTCGCAGCAGCAACATCAGTTTGTTTGTTAGATACTTTTGATTTGGCTTCAATCACTGATTTTTGGAAACTACTCGCTTTTTCTTGTTGTTGCAAAATGCGTACTTGTGTTTCTGCTTCTTGTTTAGCCGCCAAAGCTTGTTCGTACTGTTGTTTGGTAATTGAATGATTTTTGTACAAATTGTTGTATCTGTTATAATCACTAGTTAAGCGACTTAAACGTATTTTTGCAGCTTCAATATTTCCTCCAGCTGATTGTACGTTTGCATTAGAAACGGCTATACTAGCCAATGCGCCACTAATATCGGCTTTTGACACTTCAAAACTACTTTCGGCAGCAACAAGAGTAGCTTTGGCTTCTTCGATTTTAATTTTAAAGTCTCTTTGATCAATTGTAAATAAGGTATCTCCTTTTTTTACATAATCGTTGTCTTTTACATACACTTTATCCACATATCCTGAAACTCTTGGGATAATCGGATTCATTTTTTTCTCAATCTGAGCATCATCGGTTAGCTCGTGGGATTGTGCATGTAGGTATTTGTAGGTTCCATAAGAACCACCCACAATGATTAGTGTTAAAAATATAGTGATGAACTTTTTATTGGTATTTTTCTTTTCCATGTCTGGGGTTGATTATAGTTTTGAAATAGTGAAAGTAGCAGTTAATTGCCCTGTTGCATTCAGTAAGGCGTAGTATTTTTGAATGATATTGGCTTTGGCTAATGTTTTATTTATATTGGCGCTTAGTTGTTCTACGTCGGCTTCTAATAAATCATTGGTATTGGCTAAGCCGTTATCGTATTTGTCTTTGATGATTCGGTAATTTTCAGATGATTGCGCAACGGATTCCGCATAAACTTCATTTTGTTGGATAGCCAAATGGTAATCCTCTATTGCTTTTTGAACTTCAATTTTGATATAATCGGTTAGCATAGCTTCTGAATTTTTAATTTCAGTCAGTTTACTTTCAGCTAATTTTACTGCAGCATCATTTTTAAAAATAGAACTCAAATCATAAGATATTCCCATACCAAAGTTCATTGCATTTTGTACCGTTACCACATTTTTAAGATCTAACATGACATAACCACCAATAAGATTGATAGTTGGGTAATAATTCCCTTTGGCTAATTGGACATTCACTTTGCTTGCTTTTCCTTGTAATTGAATGGCTTGCAAATCTTTTCTGTTAGCTAATGCAGGTTCTTCATTGGTTGGGATATTGTCCATTTTGAAATTAGCAAAATCACTTTCCCGAATTTCTAATTGGGTACCCGCAGGGAGTTTTAATAAAGTGATTAATTGAAAGTTGATGGTATTTTCATGATTCATTTCTTCTACAATCGATAACTTGATTTTAGAGACTTGCAATTGTGCTTTCAATAAATCATTTCGAGCAATGATTTCATTTTTTTCTAATTCGCCAAAATCATAGGCACGTTGTTCTGCTCTTTTTTGGTTTTCTTTCAAAAGTGCTATAGTTTTTTGCGCTTTGAATAAACGAGCATACAAATTGATCACTTGAATCGCCACCTCTTCTTTAGTATGCAAAGTATTGGCTGCCTCAGCTTGGTATAAATTGTCGTGTAACTGAATGTTATTTTGCACTTTAAATCCTGCAAAAATGGGTAAAGTTGCATTGGCTTGTCCAATGATTAATTGGTCAACGATTGGCAAAGTACCAGAATTGGAATTTTGTGTTGACTTTAAATCGATAGCCGCATTAGCCAATCGTTGGTATTGTCCCGAAATTTTAAATTCAGGATACTGATTGTTCTTAGCCGACTGTAATTCGTATTTTTTTGAGAGCACCTTGGCATTTGCCAATCCTACTTCGTTACTATTGTCCCAAGCCAAATGAACTGACTCTTCTAGTGTCAGACTTCTTTTTCCTTGAGCAACTATGGTGTTTATCCCAAAAATGGATAATCCAACGAGCAAGAAACGATTAATTTTCTTCATGTATCAGTAATGCTTTTATGGTTTGTTGTATGTGATTTGTTAATTCGTTTGTAATATAATTTTCAAAAGATTCTTTCGTTTTTAACTGAAGCACTTCTTCAAAAAAGGATTTGTTCATTTGAAAATGAAAGAAGGTTCCTAAAATTGTTGGGGTGAGAAGGGGAACTATGATGTCTTTTCTAAATACTCCTTTTTTCTGTCCTTCTGCAATGATGGTTTCCAGTGTTTTAAGATTGCCTTTTTTTAACTCTGCAAATGCAGCTAAACTCTTGGCTCTTTTTTCCGAATTGAATTCAAAATGGATAATGCGATAAATACCTTTGTTTTTATTAATTCGATTGATGTATAAGGCAATCAGTTTATTGATTTTGTCAATGGGTGCTAATTCTTCTACAATTAAATGATCCAATTGATTTTTTAGATCTGAAGTTCTGTAAAAGAGCAAAGATTCCAATAAACGTTCTTTCGAACCAAAATAATACGAAATCATGGCAATATTGATCTTCGCCACTTTTGAAATATCCCGAATGGAAGTGCCTTCAAAACCCTTATCGGCAAATAAGTTTTCTGCGGCTTCTAAAATATGGATCTGTTTGTCAGTGAAATTGCTTTTCAATGCAGTTTTATTTATCAAAAACAAAATTAAACAACCGTTTAATTAAACAGTTGTTTAATTGTAATTTAACATTTTTTTAACAAAAAATAAAAGAATTAAAATCGAAACGAATTAAATAAAAAATGCCTCTAACAGATGTAGAGGCATGGATGACAATTTTGTATCGGACTAACGAATCCCTTTTACAAATTCTTCGATTTTTCCTGTCCCATTTTGTGTAAGATGATTAATGAATGCACTTCCAATAATGGCACCTTTGGCAAATTGTGTTGCCTGTTTAAAGGTTTCAGCATTGTTGATTCCAAATCCAATGATTTGCGGGTTATTCAAATTCATGCCGGCTATTCGCTTGAAATAATTTTCTTGTATGTTTCCAAAACCTGTTTGCGAACCCGTCACACTTGCTGAACTCACCATATAAATAAATCCGTCCGATACGCTGTCAATAAAACGGATACGTTCATCTGCCGTTTGTGGAGTGATTAAGAATATGTTGATCAGTCCGTACTTCTCGAAAGTGGCTTTGTATTGGTCTGCATAGACATCCACAGGTAGGTCTGGGATGATTAAACCGTCAATGCCTATTTCAGCACATTTTTTACAGAAATCTTCTATTCCGTATTGCAACATGGGGTTAAAATACCCCATAATCACTAATGGGATGGAAACCGTTTTTCGAATGTCTTTCAATTGGTCAAACAATACTTGAGTTGTCATTCCATTATGTAAAGCCTGGGTGGAACTCGCTTGAATCGTTGGTCCATCTGCCAATGGATCGCTAAAAGGCAACCCAATTTCGATCATATCAACTCCACTTTTTACCAAATCTTGAATAATATGTACGGTATCGTTCAAGCTTGGATAACCCGCAGAAAAATAGATGGATAGTATTTTATTATTCTCTTGTAATTTTTGATTGATTCTGTTCATTGTTATAGTTTAAAATAATCAATATAAGTATTCAAATCTTTGTCGCCACGTCCCGATAAATTAATTACGACTACATCATTTGGTTTGAATTTCATTTCGTCCAAAACCGCAAAGGCATGCGCCGTTTCGATTGCCGGAATGATACCTTCTAATTTAGATAATTCCAATCCCCAATGCATCGCTTGTTCATCGGTAATTGAGATGAATTGTGCTCTACCGGTTGCATATAAATTGGCGTGCATTGGTCCTACTCCTGGATAATCCAGTCCTGCTGAAATAGAGTAGGGTTCGGTTATTTGACCGTCTGGGGTTTGCATCAATAAGGTTTTACTCCCATGAATAACACCTACTTTTCCTAAAGCGGAGGTAGCGGCACTTTCACCGGAATGTACACCTAAACCTGCTGCTTCTACAGCAATGATAGTAACGTCTTTTTCATCCAAAAAGTGATAATAGGCTCCTGCAGCATTACTACCTCCACCGACACAAGCAATCACATAATCTGGATTTTCTTTTCCTTCTTTTTCCAATAACTGGCTTTTGATTTCTTTCGAAATTACCGATTGGAATCGCGCTACCATATCCGGATAAGGATGTGGTCCCACTACAGAGCCAATAATGTAATAGGTATCAACCGGATTGTTAATCCAATCTCGAATCGCTTCGTTTGTAGCATCTTTTAAAGTACGAGAACCCGACATGGCCGGACGTACTTCGGCTCCTAACATCTTCATACGAGCTACATTGGGTGCTTGTCGTTTGATATCAATTTCACCCATGTACACAATACATTCCAATCCCATTAAAGCACAAACAGTTGCGGTAGCTACACCGTGTTGACCAGCTCCCGTTTCGGCAATAATTCGCTTTTTGCCCAAACGTTTAGCTAATAAAATTTGGCCAATAGTATTGTTTACTTTATGCGCTCCTGTATGGCATAAATCTTCTCTTTTGAGGTATACTTTAGTATTGTATTTTTCAGATAAACGTTTTGCAAAATAAAGTGGAGTAGGGCGTCCCACATATTCTTTTAACAAATCGTCAAACTCAGCTTGAAACTCCGGTTCAGCGGTTATTTTTAAATAATTTTGACGCAATTCTTCTACATTGGGATATAACATCTCTGGGATGTATGCTCCTCCAAATTCTCCGTAATACCCTTTTTCATTGACGTTGTAACTCATGTTGTACTTATTAAAAGTTTATTTTTTGTTTAAAACGATCTAATTCTTCTTTGTTTTTTAATCCGGCTTCGATCTCAAAACTACTATTTACATCAATAGCGTGAATAGGCAAATCAGTTTTTAGTATTTGTTTGACCAAATCGATTTCATCCAATCCAATGCCACCACTTAAAAAAAATGGTTTTTGCGATGGATATTGTTCCAGAACTTTCCAATCGAAAGTGGTTCCGTTGCCACCCGGTAGTTTTCCTTTGGTGTCAAAAAGGAAATAATTACAAACCGTTTCGAAAGGCTCTAATTGGTTAAAATCAAATGTGTCATCCACCGAAAACACCTTGATAATTTCAGTCGTATTAGCCAAAGTATTTTTTAACTCATGGCAAAAAGCTTCTGATTCATGACCGTGCAATTGAACCGCTTTCAAATCGTGTTTCAATACCTGTGCTTCAATTTCTTCTTTATTAGCATTGACAAAAACTCCAGTCTTTTTAATGCTTTGGGGTAAAGTAGGTAGTGTTCCATCAAAATAGCGTGCCGACTTTTCCCAGAATATAAAGCCCATATAATCGGGTAGGAGCGTTCCTACTTCGAGAATATTGTCGGGGTATTTCATGCCGCAGATCTTGAGTTTCATCTTTTTTTGCTTTGGGTTTTGAGCTTTGGACCTTGGGCTGAGTGCTCACAGCCCAACGCTCATTGCTTAAATTTTACTTATAAATTCTTTAGCCGCTTGACCTGCATTGTCGGTTTTCATAAAGTTTTCACCAATTAAAAACCCTTGATAGCCATACGGTTTTAATTCGGTTATCGCTTCAATAGAAGAGATTCCACTTTCGGACACCTTTACAAAGTCGTTCGGAATTTGGGCTGCCAATTCTTTACTGAAATCCAAACTCACTTCAAAGGTTTTCAGATTTCGGTTGTTGACTCCAATCATGTCCAAACTTGGCATAATCGATTTCTCTAATTCTTCTTGATTGTGCACTTCCAGAAGGACTTCCAATCCTAAACGATGTGCAAATTCAGACAAACTCTTGATTTCCTCTCGGCTCAAAACGGCAGCTATTAACAGAATTAAATCAGCTCCGTGGGCTTTGGCTTCCAAGATTTGGTATTCATCAACAATGAATTCTTTTCGCAATAGCGGAATGTTGACTGTAGCTCTCGCCAATACTAAATCGTCCAAAGAACCACCAAAATATTTGCCATCTGTTAAAACAGAAATACCACATGCCCCTGCTATTTCATAACCTTTGACAACTTCTTCTACCGTAAAGCCGTAATTAATCTCGGCTTT
>JACCDU011341024.1_pt1 | contig 13326 bp, 18 predicted proteins | sample 7446081 | NCBI WGS metagenome assembly JACCDU01 (sample SAMN15323447, study PRJNA562643) | freshwater metagenome | isolation source: river surface water | place: USA:Blue River Watershed | collected 2017-08-17 | reverse complement strand
GTGATGTGCTCTACCAACTGAGCTATCGAGTCATTATCATTTCTTGAATGCGGGTGCAAATATAAGGCCTTATTTTTGATATTTCAAAGCTATTTTATTATAAATTTGTCTTTTTTAAACAAAAGTCTTTAACGCCTTAATTTGTAGGGTTTTATTCCAATGAAAAAAATTATATTATTAGGATATATGGGGTGTGGCAAATCAACCATAGCCGAAAAACTCTCAGGGTTAATCCAAATCCCTTTTGTTGATTTAGACAAAAGTATTGAAGCCAAAGCTGGAATGTCAATCAACCAAATTTTCGAATCGTTTGGCGAAGTTTATTTTAGGAAATTAGAACACGATGTGTTAGTTGAATTATTAGCCTCATCAGATAATCAGATAATTGGTCTTGGTGGCGGTACACCTTGTTATGCTAATAATCATGAATTGTTAAAAGAAGAGGGTATTACCTCTATTTATTTGAAAGCATCAGTAGAAACATTGTTTAATAGATTGTCTCACAATAAAAGTAAACGCCCTATTGTGGCTAATAAAACAGAAGCTGAGCTACAAGAGTTTATTGCAAAGCACCTATTTGATCGTAGTTATTATTATAATCAAGCCGAATATAAAGTAGCTGTAGATGGTAAATCAATCGATGAAACAGTTACAGATATAATGTCAATCTTAGCTTAAATAAGCTGTGTTTTGTCCGTTTTCATCAAAAACAACACTAACGTGTTCCAATAATGAAGTAGACAAAGAGATGCCTTTAAAATCTGCTTTTACCGGATATTTCTTATGATTTCGATCTACTAAAACAGCTGTTTTGAATTTAGTTAATGGAACATCTAAAAAGTGTCTCACTGCATAAATTAAAGTTGTTCCTGAATTGAGAACATCATCTACTACAATTAATCCTTTGTTAGCATATTCATCTTTGGATAGTGAAGTTTGAATTGGGGCTTCAGGATGTTGTTTGTTGACATTAACCTCGCACAAAACAATTTTTAGAGTTGCAATTTCTTGTAATGCAGCTGCAATTTTTTGAGCAAATACAAATCCGTTAGTTGCAATTCCTGCAATTACAATTTCTTCTTCATCAACAAATGTCTCATAGATTTGATAAGCAATACGTTTGATTTTATGCTCAATTTCTTGATGGGTTAAGATGATGTTTTGGCTCATAGTCTATTTTTTGTGAAAGGTACAATCTTTTTTTATTCGTTTTAATCCTTAAAGTTTCAATTTTTACAAAAAGTCTTCATCAAGATCTTCTGGAATTTCATTTCCATATTCGTCTATATCTCTTCGGTCTTTTTTAGTAGGACGCCCCGTTCCTGTTTTTCGGTAATGCTCTTTGGATAATTTTAATAATTCTAAATGCGCAAAGGCTTCAGCAGGCGTGTCATTTCGTCGATAGATGTCTACTAATTTTGCTCCAACACGACTTTCAGGAATATCTAAAACGGTTATAATTTGTGTGATTTGGTCTTTTCTAAATGTGATTTTGTCGGTTGGATAAACCTCTCGAGAGGGCTTTGCGATTTGTCCATTTACGGTGACATGATTTTTTTTACAAGCTTCTGTAACCATGTTTCTCGTCTTATAATACCGCACACACCATAAATATTTGTCTATTCGCATAAATTTTCTAAAATCGAAGTTAAATAGTTTACAAAAATAAATCAATATTGTATCTTGCGCACTTAAAAATTCGCCATAATGAACAAATTTAAGTATTATTTTATTGTATTAGTAACAAGCCTTTCTTTATTTTCTTGTTCCAAAGATAATGCAATTCAAACAGAAGTAATTAGAGAATACTCGACACAATATACTACTGATTTAGCAACTATTGAAGAATACCTTAAAACTACTTATTTCACTGTAGTTAACCATCCTGGTTTTGCGGATGATCAAGATATAACTATCACTAAAATTCCTACTGGCGGAACACAAGCTTCAATCTGGTCTTATTTAAACAATACTTCTTTTCCGAAATTGCTTAGTAGAGATGTAAAGCTACACGATATTACTTATAAAATATATTATTTAGTATTGAGAGAAGGTACCGGAGAAAAACCAACTAATGTCGATGGTGTTTTGGCTTCTTATAGAGGGGACTATTTGACTAAAGTGGCCGCAACAACTACTACAGCAGCATCCTTAACAGTGACACAATTTGAAGAGTCTAAAAATCCACAAAGCTTTTTTAGTTTGACTAATACAATTATTGGTTGGTCAGAAATTTTTCCACAATTCAAAAAAGGAACCTATACAGCTAATGCGGATGGAACAGTTTCTTATTCTGGTTTTGGTGCTGGAGTCATGTTTTTACCTTCAGGTCTTGCCTATTATGCCTCAGGTAGCGGTTCAATTCCTTCCTATAGTCCTTTAGTTTTTAGCTTTAAACTATACGAAATTCAAAGATTGGATCAAGATGCTGATGGTATTCCTTCGTATTTAGAAGATTTGAACGGAGATGGTTATATGTACGATTTTAGAAATACTATTAATTATCCAACTGCTATAGCATCTAATTCCGATGATACCGATGCTGATGGAATTCCAAATTATCTTGATGTAGATGATGATGGCGATAATTACACCACAAAATTAGAAATTAAAGATCCTATAAGTGGATTAAGTATTCCATTTGCAACTATTCCTGATTGTAGTGGTAATACAACCAATAGTGCAAGAATTAAAAAGCATTTAGATAAAAACTGTCACTAATAGGCAAACAGTAAATAAAAAATCCCGATTTCTCTGAAATCGGGATTTTTTGTTTATGGTATAAAAAGGATTATTTTCTTTTGATCACTTTTTCTGCAGCAGCTACAATCGCTTGATTGTTCAACTTGTATTTTTCCATCAATTGTTCTGGTGTACCTGATTCACCAAAACTATCATTTACCGCTACAAATTCTTGTGGAGCAGGGTAGTGTAAGGCTAATACTCTAGAGACACTTTCTCCTAAACCTCCCAAGATGTTATGTTCTTCAGCAGTAACGATACATTTTGTTTTGGCCAATGATTTTAAAATAGCTTCTTCGTCCAATGGTTTAATAGTATGGATGTTGATTACTTCGGCAGAGATTCCTTTTGCTTCTAATGCTTCGGCAGCAACTAAAGCTTCCCAAACTAAGTGTCCAGTAGCTACAATAGTTACATCGGTACCTTCATTTAATAGAATCGCTTTCCCGATTACGAAAGGTTCGTCAGCCGGCATAAAGTTAGGCACAACTGGACGTCCAAAACGCAAGTAGGCTGGTCCGTGATGATCTGCCAGTGCAATAGTAGCCGCTTTAGTTTGGTTGTAATCGCAAGTATTGATTACGGTCATTCCTGGCAACATTTTCATTAAGCCAATATCTTCTAAAATTTGGTGTGTTGCGCCATCTTCTCCAAGAGTTAATCCAGCGTGAGAAGCACAAATTTTTACGTTTTTCTCAGAATAAGCAACTGATTGACGAATTTGATCGTACACACGTCCTGTAGAGAAACTAGCAAAAGTACCTGTAAAAGGAATTTTACCACCAATAGTTAGTCCTGCTGCAATTCCAATCATATTAGCTTCAGCAATTCCAATTTGGAAAAAACGTTCTGGGTGATTCTTTTTGAAATCGTCAAATTTTAATGATCCAATTAAGTCCGCACAAAGCGCTACTACATTTTCATTTTTTTGACCTAATTCAGTCATTCCCGCTCCAAAACCTGAACGAGTATCTTTACTTCCTGTATTTGTATATTTTTTCATTTGTTGTGTCGTGTTATTAGTAATCAGCTAATGTTGAAGTATTTTGTGCTAAAGCTTGTTCTAGTTGCGCATCATTTGGTGCTTTACCGTGCCAAGCATGCGTATGCATCATAAAATCAACTCCGTTACCCATTTCTGTATGCAATAAAACGCAAACTGGTTTTCCTTTTCCAGTTCGAGATTTTGCATCGTTCATTCCTGCAATGATTGCCTCTAGATTATTTCCTTCTTTGATTTCTAATACATCCCAATCAAAAGCTTCAAATTTTGCTTTTAAACTACCCATACACAATACTTCGTCAGTAGTACCATCGATTTGTTTTCCATTAAGGTCAACTGTAGCAATAAGGTTGTCTACTTTTTTTGCTGAAGCATACATAATAGCTTCCCAGTTTTGTCCTTCTTGTAATTCACCATCACCATGTAAAGTATATACTAGGTGTTTGTCATTGTTTAGTTTTTTGGCTTGAGCCGCACCAATTCCAACAGATAATCCTTGTCCAAGTGAACCAGAAGCCATTCGGATTCCAGGTAAACCATCATGTGTAGTTGGGTGACCTTGTAGTCTACAATTGATTAAACGGAAAGTAGCTAATTCAGCCACAGGAAAATAACCGCTTCTTGCTAGAACGCTATAAAAAACGGGAGAGATGTGTCCGTTTGAAAGGAAGAAAAGATCTTCTCCAATTCCGTCCATATCAAAACCTTCTTTGCGTTCCATTAAATTTTGGTACAAGGCTACTAAAAATTCAGTACAACCTAAAGATCCTCCAGGATGACCTGAATTGACAGCGTGTACCATTCGAAGAATATCTCTTCTAACTTGGATAGTTAAATCGTTTAATTGTTGTGTGTTAGGCTTCATTTGATGTGTAAAGGTTAAACTGTTGCAAATGTAATTTTTATTTAGGGTTGGGACAAACGTTTTTCTGAATTGTTGTCCATGTTTTATTAAGAATAATGTATAATTATCAACAAAAACAAAATTTTAGTAGTGACATAAAAAAAAAGCCTCCCAAAATTGGAAGGCATGTATTTTAAAATAGTCAATTATAATTTGGATTGCAAACTAGACCAGCCGCCTCCATTATGAACGGAAGTATATCCATTCGATTTTAGTATGCTTTTTGCCGATGCACTTCGCATTCCCGAAGCGCAACAGGTGATGATGGTTTTGTTTTTGTCTTTCAGTTGAACTAAATGATTTTGTAGTATTTGTACGGGGATATTTACAGCTCCTTTGATATGTCCGCCTGAAAATTCTGCTTTTGAACGCACATCTAATACAATTGCTCCTTGTTGCACTAATTCAGCAAAATTAACGCTGGGTCCTAAACCTAAAATTTTTTTTAATAGTGTGATCATATTTTTTATTTTGATTGATAGTAGTTAACATCTAGCCAGGAACCTCCATTGTAACAATCCAATCCTTGTTGTGAAAGGTAATGTTGCGCTTGTCCACTTCTATTTCCAGAAGCACAGCATAGAATTAACGGCGAATGTAAACCTTTTAATTCTTCAACTCGTTCTGGAATTGTTTGCAGAGGAATATTGATAGAGCCTGCCACATGGCCACCCATGAATTCTTCATGTGATCTCACATCTACAATGGTGCAATTGGCTTCTTTGATAATTTTTTCTAAAGTCATGTAATGAATTTTATAAATTATTGATTTTTCCAATCATGCAACTAGAATAGCTTTTTAATTGTAACAGCAATCCGTTTTTTTCGGTAGCTTCTGGATAACCCAGTTGGTGTAAACGGTGTAAAATAGTCTCCCGTATTTCTTCCGAGTAAGTTACGGTTACTGAATCGTTGTCTTTGTCTACTTTAACTTCATCAACTCCAATCAACTCTAATAGTTCTTTTTTTATTGTGGTAGCACAACCTCCACATTTAAGATTTGCGATTTTTATTTCCTCTGTTTTCATGATGAATATTATTTATTGAGGCAAATTTAGATCAATAGCAAGTCTGCATTAGTAACTTTTGTTACACAAGGCTATTTTAAATAAAAAAACAGGATTTTATTGGATATTAACTTTTGTGTTGGGAAATAAATTCAGATTATTTTGTCAAGATATCTTGAACTGCTTTTTCCAACAAGGGTTGCATGGTTTGATACCCTTTTAAATTGGGATGTACACTGTCTTCAGAAAATTCTTTTGGCAAACCTTTATGGGCGTCAGCCATCGCAGAATGATAATCAACATAAGGGATATGTTGTTGTTTTGCATACGTTTGAATCATTTGATTCAATTGAATAATGTTTTCGGCAGCTTGATCATTCGGTCGCCAATAAAAATTATTGGCAGGTAAAACAGAACAAAGAATTACTTTAATTTTATTGGCTTTTGCCAATTCAACCATAGATTGAATATTACCAAAAATTTTCGCAAGGGTAGTAGGTCCGGTATTGCCTGCAATGTCATTTACCCCGGCTAAAATTACGACTACATCGGGATGTAAATTTAGTACATCAGGTCTAAATCGAATCAACATTTGGGGTGTGGTTTGACCACTAATTCCTCTGTTGATATAGGATGTATTTGTAAAAAAATCGGGCTGAATTTGTGACCAAAACTCCGTAATGGAATCACCCATAAATACAATTCTTTTTTTACCAGATTGTTTAGGTGGTAGTTGGCTGTTTTCGGTTTCGTATTTTGCTAAATTAGCCCAATCTTGAGCAAATGATGTTTCAGACATACCAATAAAGATAAGTAGTAAATAAATGATCGACTTTTTCATATTTCTAACTTTTTGAGGTTGAAAGTTAGTCAAATAAATCAGAAGATAAATAACGATCTCCACGATCACAAATAATGGCAACTACCACTCCGGATTCCAATTGATTGGCAACTTTAATTGCTGTAGCTACAGATCCGCCACTACTCATTCCAGCGAAGATTCCTTCCTCTTTAGCTAAACGTTGGGTCATTTCTCTCGCTTCTTGTTCGCTTACTTCCATCACTACATCCACCTTTGAGGCATCAAATATTTTAGGTAAGTACTCTTGAGGCCATTTTCGAATCCCGGGAATTTGTGAGCCATCAGTGGGTTGTACTCCAATGATTTGAATATTTTTATTTTGTTCTTTTAAATAGGTAGAGGTACCCATGATTGTCCCTGTAGTTCCCATAGTTGCAACAAAATGGGTAATAGTTTCATTAGTATCTCTCCAAATTTCCGGGCCTGTGGTTTTATAATGAGCTTTCCAGTTGTCCTCATTGGCAAACTGATTGAGCATGACATAGCCCCCTTCTTCCATTTTTTTATTGACATAATCTCGAGAACCAATGATACCTGTGCTGGCCGGAGTTTGAGTAACTTTTGCACCATAAGCCAACATGGTTTGAGTACGTTCTTTGGTAGAGTCTTCAGGTAAAACCAATTCGATTTTTATATCAAATAATTGTGCAATCATTGCTAAGGCAATTCCGGTGTTGCCACTGGTAGCTTCAATGAGTGTATCGCCTTTTTTGATTTCCCCTCGTTCTACTGCCGAAGCGATCATATTATAAGCTGCACGATCTTTAACACTTCCTCCAGGATTATTTCCTTCTAATTTTAGTAGTAATTGAACTTTCGGGTTTTGAATTAAATTACGGCTAATTACTAGAGGGGTGTTGCCAATTAGTTCTATTAATTTTTTGGGTTCCATGCTATTTTTTTTCTTTAACTTTTACTTCTGTAGTAGTGGTATTGGTAACGATCGAATTGGCAGGAATAGATTTGGTTACCCATGAGTTTCCTCCTACAACACTTCCTTTTCCAATAACTGTATTTCCGCCTAAAATAGTGGCATTGGCATAAATGCAAACCTCTTCTTCGACAGTTGGATGTCTTTTTGAATTTTTCATCTCTTTGGTGATGCTAAGCGCTCCAAGAGTTACTCCTTGATATATTTTTACATTTTTTTCAATTACGGTAGTTTCACCAATTACAATTCCGGTAGCATGATCTACAAAAAACGGAGAAGCTATTTCTGCTCCTGCATGAATATCGGTACCTGTTATGCGATGCGCATATTCACTCATTAAACGAGAAAACAAAAGTAAATCTAGCAAATACAATTCGTGGCTCAAGCGGTAAATCGCAATCGCATAGAATCCCGGATAGGCCAAATACACTTCTTCTAAACTATTCGAAGCGGGATCGTTTTCTAAAATGTAAGCAGCATCTTGATTTAATTTTTCTAAAACAGAAGGTAAAGCAGCAAGGAATTTATTCCATATTGAATCGCACAAATCAGAAGGTTTTTTGCAAGCTATTGCTGAAATTTCTTTAAAAAGCAGTTCCAGTTCGTCAATGCTTTTATCCAATGGAGCACTCCCGTCAAACAAGGTGTAGAAAAGTTTTTCTGTAAAGGTTTCTGTCTTTGTTTTGATACTGTAATTGGTTGAAAAATCACTTTTCAACAAATTGATATTTTGGATAATCTGATTTTTAGTCACGATTGTAAAATTGATTCGGTTAAATAAGCTGTAAAAGTAGGTGTTTTTTAGATTTAGTACGAATGTTTTTTGTCATTTGTCGACTTTATGGAGAGATAAAACAAAGAGTTTCATTTCTGTTATTTTTATTTGTACATTCGAATTTAAAGATTGTAAAACATTATGAAAAGGAATATAAGTACTAAACTAAAACATTTTTGGAAGCTGCTTGGGCCCGGTTTAATAACCGGTGCTAGTGATGATGACCCATCGGGAATTGCCACTTATTCTCAGGCAGGAGCTGCTTTTGGTTTGTCAACTTTATGGACTGGGCTTTTGGCTTTCCCTCTGATGGCTGCTATTCAGCAAATGTGTGCTAAAATAGGTTTGGTAACTTCTTTGGGCTTAACGGGGGCTTTGAAAAAACATTATCCTAGACCCGTTTTGTATTTGATGTTGTTATTTAGTTTCCCGGCAATTGTCATGAATATTGGTGCTGATATAGCCGGAATGGGAGCTGTTGGAAATTTATTATTTCCATCCATAGATGCGACATTTTTTAGTGTTTTTTTTACCATGCTTTTGTTGGTTTTGATTGTTTATTTGCCCTATTTAAAAATTGCAGCCACTTTAAAATACCTCTGTATAGTGCTTTTAGTCTATTTAATTGTACCGTTTATGTATGATCAAGATTGGGGATTAATAGTCAAGAAAACCTTTATACCTACTTTAGAATTCAATAAAGAATTTGTTGCAATTCTTGTTGGGATATTGGGCACTACGATTTCTCCTTATCTTTTCTTTTGGCAAGCAACCATGGAAGTTGAAGAAATGAAACATAAAAATCATCTGGTGGTGAATAAAAGAATTATCAACGAGATGAAACAAGATGTTGATTTTGGAATGACTTTTTCAGGATTAGTGATGTATTTTATCATACTTACTACAGGAACTGTTTTGTATAATGGAGGCGTTCATCAAATAGATACTGTCGAACAGGCGGCTATTGCTCTGAAACCATTAGCCGGTAATTTAGCCTATTTGCTGTTTGCTATTGGAGTTATTGGAACCGGATTATTAGCTATTCCAGTTTTGAGTGGCGCATTGTCTTATATTATTACTGAAACTTTTGGGTGGGAACAAGGATTGGATAAAAAATTCCATGAAGCTAAAGCATTTTACGTGGTGATTGCTATTTCGCTAGTACTAGGCTTATCTTTAAATTATATAGGAATATCACCAATTAAAGCATTAATTTATACTGCTATTCTATATGGTATGACTGCCCCGGTTTTAATTGCAATTATTCTTCATATCAGTAATAATAAAAGTATTATGGGAGACTATACCAATACTCTAAAGGCAAATATCTTTGGATTTATGGCTTTAATTATAATGACATTAGCTTCATTGGTATTGCTTTACTTGCAATTTATTGCTTCGAATTAATTATAAAAAGTGTTTGTAATAATATCCGCCAATCATTATGATTCCATTAAGGGTTATGAATACAGTTAGTGTTTTTTTATAATTTCGTTTCGAATCTACAAAGTGAAGTCCAATAAAGAAAAGTAAAATAAGAGAGGTATAAATAGCAGGATACATGGCAAATGCTGCTTCAAAATTACCTTTCAAAAGGAATACAAAAGCACGTTGAAAACCACATCCTAAACACTCTATTCCGAAAAGTGTTTTACTGATGCAGGGAAACATGTATTTTTCTAAATTCAAGGCAGTTTATTTTTTACAATTTTACGAAAAAATTTCAAACCTTTTTGAGATTAAATTTGCTACTATTTTAAATTGTTTACTTTTGAAAAACCAAATTTAGAATGATGAAAAAAATTATGATTCCGATGATGCTTGTCGCTTTTTTGATTGCTTTTTATGAGCAGCAAAAAACGACTAGTAATGTTTATATTACAGTAGGGGCAGTAGCAATTTTTATGTACGGAATGATGCGATTGAGTGCAAAAACGCCAAGTAAAAATCAAGATAAAAAACAAGAAGATGCTGAGTAAAGGAGATGAGGTTTCTGTTTTAGATGAGGTGGTTAACGGACAAGTATTATCTGTTAATGGTGAGCAGGTTACAATAGAATCTACGGACGGATTTGTGATGACATTTAATGTCAACGAATTAATTAAAGTAAACGATTCCAGTAACTTAATGGATTCCATCAAAAGTTTTAATTCAGGAGAAATAAAAAAAGAAAAAGAGATTCCAAAACCCAGATGTTTCGTGAAAGAGCGCAGAGAAAAACGCGAAGTTGGTGTGCCTGAATTCGATTTACACATTGAAAAATTAGTTCCAAACAAAAGAGGAATGTCTAATTATGACATCTTAACTTTGCAATCAGAAACAGCTAAGAGACATCTTGATTTTGCCATCCGAAATCGGATTCCAAAAATCGTTTTTATCCATGGAGTTGGTGAAGGGGTTTTGAAAGCCGAATTGGATTTTTTATTTGGCCGATATGAAAATATTTCATTCCAAGATGCCAATTATCAAAAATATGGTTTAGGTGCAACTGAAGTATATATTAAGCAAAATAACAAATAAAAATCAGTCGTTCTAAAGACTATTGTATTCAAATAAAATGTCCGTATTTCAATCGAAAATACGGACATTTTTTTATCCTTTATTAGAGTAAATCGGCAGCTTAATTTGTCGTATTTAAATCCCCTAGAATGTAACTGTCACCGAGTGTAAAATTGTTGTTTCCTTTTGTTAAAGTCACTTTCTTCAAAACGATACGATGGGTGTAAGTATTAAGAACGTTAGTTGTGGTAACTTCAATTATACCTTTTACATTGGCTACGCCAGCTTCGGCAATCCATTCTTGATTAATAGTTGGGACAGTTGGTGTGATAGTGTTGCAAAAGTAATTAGGCGTTACAATGCCGTTAGTAAATGAACGATATACTAATTTGTTGGAAGTTGTCCCAATTAATGCGGTTCTTGGACTGTTAAGCGGAGTGATTTGGTTTTTGATCAAATCGGTACTGATGTTATCTAAGGTAACCGATTCGCTACTATTATAATTGTAAATTTGTTTGGATGCAGAACATTGTTCTAAAGTCCCGTCAAATCCTAAAGCTACAGGGGTAATGGTTCGACTGTAATCGCCAAACGCAAAAGTCTCGTATACTTGAGTTCCATTTTGTTTTGCAAAAGTGATGTTTTTAAATACAATATTGTGATTGTAGCCGGTAATTGAAGTTTGTCCGGTTGTTGTATTGGTGGTCTTAATTGCGGTGGTGGTAATTTGGATTTTACCTGCAGTTGCAATCCATTCGTCACTTACAGAAGGTGATGAAGGAGGAATAGTTTCGCAAAACATACTACTCGAAATGGCTCCATTGTAAAAACGATATACAACCCGATTAGTGGTATTAATATCAATTATTGTTGGATTACCAACAGTGGAAGGTTCGTCTGTGAAAGTTGAAGTAGGGATTTGAATTAGTAAGGCTTCTTGCTCTTTTATCTTGTAAATTATGCCGTTGTTACTGCAGCTTTGTGTACTAACCGAATCAAAACTAATTACTTCCTGAGACAAATCGCCATCGCTACAATTAATAAACAATACAGTTAGTAATAGTAAGTAAAAACCTTTTTTCATTATTCTCAATTTTGGCTCAAAAATAGTCAAAAAAACAATAATTAATTTAGTGTATTAGAGTATTTGTGAAGATATTTTATAAATTTGCTTTCTATGAAGAAAGTATATTTAGATAACGCATCAACCACTGCAATTCGCCCAGAAGTCATTCAAGAAATTACTCGATTAATGACTGAAGATTATGGAAATCCTTCCTCAACTCATAGTTTTGGTCGAAATGCCAAAAGTGTTTTGGAACTTTCTCGTAAGTCAATCGCCAAGCAGTTGAATGTGGTTGGTTCTGAAATATTTTTCACTTCTTCTGGTACCGAAGCGAATAATTGGATTCTGCGTTCTGCAGTTCGAGACCTAGGTGTAAAACGAATTATTACAACTAAAATTGAGCATCATGCGGTCCTGTATCCTGCTTTGGCTTTGCAAAAGGAATTCGGTATTCAGGTTGATTTTGTGAATATAAAATCAGATGGAAATATTGATGTGACGCATTTGGTTGAATTGCTTTCTCAAAATAGTAAAACATTAGTAAGTCTAATGCATGTCAATAACGAAGTTGGAGTGGTGTTGGACATAGAGCGAATAGCTACTATTTGCAAAGAACACAATGCGCTATTTCATTCGGACACGGTTCAATCCATTGGAAAAACAGAAATAGATTTAAAAGCGTTGCCAATTGATTTTGTTTCAGCTAGTGCTCATAAATTTCATGGTCCCAAAGGAATTGGATTTGCTTTTATTCGAAAAAATTCCGGTCTTCAACCGTTGCTTTTAGGTGGCGAACAAGAAAAAGGAATGCGCGGCGGTACCGAGTCGGTCTACCAAATCGCCGGAATGGCAAAAGCCTTAGAAATAGCTTATGCTGAATTAGATTTAGAAAGAGCTTATATTTCAGAACTAAAAGAATACTGCGTTAGTCAATTAGCGCAACGATTTCCCAATTCCAAAATAATTGGCTCCAAAAATAATTTCTACAATATAATTAATGTTGTTTTGCCGCTTTCGGCCGACAAAACCGGAATGTTGTTATTTCACCTTGATATGAAAGGGATTGCGGTTTCTCGCGGTAGTGCCTGTCAATCCGGGAGTAGTAATCCGTCCCACGTTTTAGCTGAAATCCTTTCACCTGAAGAGTTGGTGCAGCCAAGCTTGCGTATTTCTTTCAGTCATTATAATACGAAAGAAGAGATTGATTATCTACTTGAGGTGTTAGCTACTGTCTAGTTTTTCTATCAAAGCCATCCGTTACGACTAATTTTCTGTGCGTTCCCTGTTTGCTTCGTGGCCTCGCAAACTAGGTCGGGCTATATGCTGCAAGTCCTCGCTGCGCTGTGGTCTTTTCGCGACTATCCCTAACGCGGTTTGTGATAAAAACATCCTGTCAAAGTTCAACATTCAACATTCTTTATTGAATTTTCGTTGTTTGAACCTTCTAATTCAACCTTTACAATTCCCAATTGACAAAAAACTTTGGTATTTACAAAACGGGGAATCAGCCAGTTAAGAAAAAGCTGTAAAATAAACT
>JACCDU011119048.1_pt1 | contig 13326 bp, 14 predicted proteins | sample 7446081 | NCBI WGS metagenome assembly JACCDU01 (sample SAMN15323447, study PRJNA562643) | freshwater metagenome | isolation source: river surface water | place: USA:Blue River Watershed | collected 2017-08-17 | reverse complement strand
ATCGCTTCTCTTTCTTCCATTGTCAGAATGGGTTCGTCCATGGGCTGTCTTTTCAGTGACTGGAAAATGGTTTTTTGTCGCCTGGGGGACCAGGCGGCTTATTCGTATTGCGGTGTTTGCTTGTTCAAGAAGGCCGCGATGCCAGTGCCGGCATTGGCGTGGTGCAGGTTTTTCACGAAGTGGTCACGTTCGCGGGCCAGCTGTGCATTGAGGCTGCTGCCATCGGCATCGGCCAGCAGTTCTTTGATGCTGGCCATCGCATTGGGCGCGCGGCTGTTGAGTGCTGTGGCCAATTTCAGGGCTTCGCTCAGGGCTTGCGCTGGGTCGGTCAGGCGATTGACCACGCCCAGTTGCTGCAGGCGCTCGGCACCGATGCGCTCGCCACACATCAGCAGTTCGGTGGCCAGCTGACGCGGTACTGCGCGCGACAGGCTCCAGCTGCCGCCGCCATCGGGCGACAGGGCAATGGAGCTGTAGGCCATCACGAACACGCTGTTGCGGGCCGCCACGATCATGTCGCAGGCCAAAGCCAGCGAGAAACCGGCACCGGCCGCAGGGCCTTCAACGGCAGCAATCACCGGCTTGGGGAAGGTGCGGATGGCTTCGATCCAGTTGTGCAGGCCTTCGATGCTTTGCGCCTGGTGCTCCGGCGGCAGCTGGCGGTTGTTTTGCAAACGCTGCAAATTGCCGCCGGCGCTGAAGATGCCGTTGGCTCCGGTGATCACCACGCTGCGCACGTCGGGGCTCGATTCGGCCACGCTCAGGGCTTCCACCCCAGCGGCATACATCTCGGGTCCGAGGGCATTGCGAAACTCGGGATTGCTGAGGGTCAGGACCAAGGTCTGACCTTCGCTGGTGCTGAGCAGTTGGGCGGTCATGGTGTCACTCTTCGGTGTGCATCAAAGACAGGCCAATGGCACCGCGGCGGCGCAACCAGGGGCTGGGGCGATAGCGTGGATCGCCGTAGACCGTTTGCAAGTTGAACAGCACTTCGAGCACATTGGTCGGGCCATAGCGGTTGCCCATGGCCAATGGCCCCAGGGGGTAAGCCAGACCCAGTGTCACGGCGGTTTCCAGATCTTGTGGGCTGCAGATGCGCTGTTGGCAAATGTCGGATGCGATGTTGACGATGGTGGCCACCACACGTTGGGTGACAAAGCCGCCACTGTCGCGGATGACCGATACGGCCTTGCCGTCACGGGCAAACAGGGCGTGCGCTGCATCGCGCATGTCGGCACGGGTGGCAGGGTTGGTGGCCAGTACACGGCGCTTGGTGGCCGCGTCGTCGATCAGCATGTCGATGCCCACGGTGCGGGCGGGGTCCAGGCGCTCGACCACGGCCACGGTGGTGATGTCAAAGCCCAGTGGTGCCACGATGGTCAGCGCATCGGGTGAGGGCGAAGCCCCGGTTTCGATTTGGGCGCCCAGGTCTTTGAGCAGTTGCAGCAATTCCATGCGGCGGGCCGCGCGGGGTGAAACCCACACGGGCGGGATCTTGTCGACCACGGGCACCGCTGGCTCGGCAGGCACTTGCGCTGCGCCGTCCAAGTATTTGTAAAAGCCTTCGCCGACTTTTTTGCCGACCACGCCACCGGCCAGTCGCTGGGCGGTGATCACGTTGGGGCGGTAGCGTGGCTCTTCGTAATACTGGTGGTAAATCGATTCGATCACATGGTGCGAGACATCGAGTGCCGTCAGGTCAAACAGCTCGAAGGGGCCGAGTTTGAAGCCGACCTGGTCACGCAGGATGCGGTCGATGGTGGCGAAATCGGCCACGCCTTCGCTCACGATGCGCAGTGCTTCAGTGCCATAACCACGACCGGCGTGGTTGACGATGAAGCCGGGCGTGTCTTGCGCCTGCACGGGGGTGTGGCCCATCTGGCGGGCGAAGTCAGACAGGCGCTGGCACACGGCCGGATCGGTTTTCAGGCCTGCGATCACCTCGACCACTTTCATCAGCGGCACGGGGTTGAAGAAGTGGTAACCGGCAAATTGACCGGGACGCTGCAAAGCCGAGGCGATGGCCGTGACCGACAGCGATGAGGTGTTGGTCACCAGCACGGCGGTGGGGGCCAGCACTTTTTCCAGATCACTGAACAGGCTTTTCTTGATCTCGAGTTTTTCAACGATGGCTTCCACCACCAGCTCGCAACCGGCCAGGTCTTGCAGACTGGTGGCACCCAGCAGGCGGCTTTTGTGACCCGCCACGGCTTCGGCCGTCAGGCGGCCTTTTTCCTGCAGCTTGTCCCATTGCTGGAAAACGGCGTCGCGGGCTTTGGCAATGGCTTCGGCCTGCGTGTCGTACAGCCAGACCTGGCTGCCTGCTTGTGCGGCGATTTGGGCAATGCCCCGGCCCATGGCGCCGGCGCCAATGATGGCGACTTTCGAAAATGCGAGGGTCATGTCAAAAAGGTCAGAGTCAAAAAATACAGGGTCCGGAAATGACCGGTACGTCACAGGACATTATCGCCCCGCTCAGCTTGCGTTCAGGCGGGGGCGGGCAGTGGATGCAAACGGGCGTACCGGGTGGCCAAAAGGCTCAAGGCCATGGCCAGCAGCATGCCGATCAGGCTGAAAAACGGCAAAGCGTTCAGGCCTTGTCGCATGATCACCGCGGCACCCAAGGTTGCCCCGATGGCTTGGCCTGCGTACATGGCCGATGTGTTCAGGGCGATCGAGGCCGAGGCCAGCCAGGGGGCTTGGCCCACCAGACGGGCTTGCTGAGCCGAGTTGGAGGCAAAAACGCCCAGTCCCCAGGGCAGCAAAGTCAAACAGGCCATGGCCCAGTGGTCGGCCCAGGGCATCAACAGCATGCCTGTGGCAATGGCCGACAAGGACAGCCAAACCGCACGCGATGCACCGATCCGGTCAATGTGGCGGGACAACAGGGCGTTGCCCACAAAACCCATGCCACCGTAGACCAGGAGCACCAGGCTGAATTGCCCCGGCGTGGTGGCAAACCGGGTGGTGATGTAGGGGGCCATGTAGCTGAACAGCACGAATTGCCCGGCTGCCGACATGACCGTGACGCAGAGGGTGACCAGCAAGGTGCGCGATGACAGTGTTTGCCGCCAGGCTGCCGCAGACAGGGCTGGTGGAATGACACGATCGGGCATGCGACGCCACAGCCAGAAGGCCCCGACCAGCGAAAGCAGTGCGATCAGGCCCATGGACCAGCGCCAGCCCCAGACGCCTGCAATCCAGGCCCCCAATGGCATGCCCATGACGGAAGCCACCGACCAGCCCAGAAAGACAAAAGTGATGGCCTGGCCCCTCTGTTTTTCAGGCACCAGCAAAGCGATGCAGGAGGCTGCCTGCGGCGTGAAGATGGCCGCCGAGACCATGGCCAGTACGCGGCAAATCAGCAACGATGAAAAACCCGGTGCCCATGCGGCCAGGGCATGCCAGACGCCGTACCACACCAGGCTCCAGGCCAGAAGCTTTCTGCGGTCCCATCCAGCGACCCAGGCGGCCAGCAAGGGTGCGCCCAGACAGACGATCAGGGCGCTGGCCGAGATGAGCTGGCCTGCCGTGGCCACCGAGATGGCCAGCGAAGCGATCACGTCATTGAGGATGCCTGCGGCCGCCATCACGCCCGTGCCAATGACCACATTGCCAAACATCATGGGCCACAAGACCCCTGGCAGGCGTTCGCGCTCACGCGCAGTGTGGGGGGCGTTCACTGCTCAGCGCCGCACTTGCAGGGCACCCGGGTTGACGATGTTGGTGGGCGTGCCTTTGATGAAGTTCACCACATTGTCAAAGGCGGCACCGAAATACAGCTCGTAGCTGTCTTTCTCGACATAGCCGATGTGGGGGGTGCAAATGCAGTTCTCCAGGCGCAGCAAGGCCGAGCCTTGCAAGATGGGTTCGGACTCGAAGACATCGATGGCCGCCAAACCGGGCCGACCGCGGTTCAAGGCACCGATCAGCGCATGGGGTTCCAGCAGTTCAGCGCGTGAGGTGTTCACAAACAGGGCTGTGGGTTTCATCCGGCCCAGATCATCGCTTGTGACGATGCCTGTGGTGGCTTCGTTCAACCGAAGGTGGATGGACAACACGTCCGATTCCTCGAAGAAGGCTTCGCGGCTGGCGGCCGCTTCAAAGCCGTCGCGGGCAGCGCGCACGCGCGATTCGTCACTGCCCCAGATTTTGACGGTCATGCCAAATGCCTTGCCGTAGCCGGCGACCAGTTGGCCAATCTTGCCGTAGCCCCAGATGCCCAGCGTTTTGCCTTTGAGCACTGTGCCCAGGCCGAAGTTGGCGGGCATGGCACTTGACTTCAGGCCAGACTGCTGCCAAGCCCCATGTTTGAGGTTGCTGATGTACTGGGGCAAACGCCGAGACGCGGCCATGATCAAGGCCCAGGTCAGCTCTGCAGGGGCCACGGGAGAGCCCACACCTTCGGCCACAGCCACGCCGCGTTCGGTGCAGGCGGCCAGGTCGATGTGGCTGCCCACGCGCCCGGTTTGGGCGATCAGTTTGAGTTTGGGCAGCTTTTCGATCAAGGCCCGGTTGATGTCGGTGCGGTCCCGGTTCAGCACGATCACATCGGCGTCTTTCAAACGCACCGACAGCTGGCCGATGCCTTTGACCGTGTTGGTGTAAACCTTGGCGGGGTATTGTTCGAGTTTGGCTGCACAGTCCAGTTTGCGGACCGCATCCTGGTAGTCGTCGAGGATCACAATGTTCATCCCTCCATTGTGCCTTGCCAGAGGGATGTGTCGGCTGCGGACGGGACTGGTCCGGCGCAAGATGTCACGAGCCTGGCGCTGCGGCCAGGCCTGCGATTCAATGGCGGGCTTGCGCAGCCTCTCGGGCCACCATGCGGTCGAGCTCGGCACACACATCGGCCATGCGACCGGAAATCACCATGCGGCCAGCGCAATCGGAGCGGGGGCCACTTTCGGCCACGCGCAAGACGCGCAAGGCCGGGGCCAGAGGCGCAGGTGGTTGGGCCGTGAGTGAAGCGGCCATGGTCTGACAAGCCGGTCTGCGCACGGTCCAGACCGGGTGGGTGCGGCCTGCTGGACGCGGACGTGGTGCGGGGGCGGCACGGTTGAACGAAGACAGTCCTTGAAACAGACCCGAAAGAGCAAGAAGAGCGATTCCCATGTGAAACCTTTCAAAAGCATGGAGGTTGGACACAGGCAGGATTGCTTGAAAAGCCGATTGCATCAGGGCTGTCGGTTCAAACCTTCAGCGCCCGCCACCTGGTGCAACGGCCATGAGGAAAGGGGCCTTACATGAGCAAGGTGTTGCGGATCAAACCCACAGCGAGGCCTTCGATGTCGAAAGGTTCTTCAGGGTTGACCACGATGGTTTGGTAGTCGGGGTTTTCGGGCAGCAGCTCGATCCCGTGGGCCGTTTTGCGCAAGCGTTTGACGGTGACTTCTTCGCCCAGACGGGCCACCACGATCTGGCCGTTGCGCACGTCTTTGGTGGATTTGACAGCCAGCAGGTCGCCATCCATGATGCCCGCGTCGCGCATGGACATGCCGCGCACCCGCAGCAGGTAGTCAGGTTGTTCGCTGAACAGCGTGCTTTCGACCTGGTAGGTCCGGTCTACGTGTTCCTGCGCGAGAATGGGTGAGCCAGCTGCCACACGGCCGACCAAAGGCAAGCACAATTGACCCAGGCCAGGAAGTGGCAGGCTGAACAGATCTGACGAGGCGCGCAGACTGCTGCGCGAGCTGCCCTTGAGTCGAATGCCACGCGAGGTGCCGCTGACCAGTTCGATGGCGCCTTTGCGGGCCAGGGCTTTGAGGTGTTCTTCGGCGGCATTGGCCGACTTGAAGCCCAGCACGCTGGCAATTTCTGCACGCGTGGGTGGCGCGCCGGTGTTGGCAATGGTGTTCTGGATGAGTTCCAGAATTTCCTGCTGCCGGGCGGTGAGTTTGGGACTGTCGGTCATGTGGGCTTCCTTGAGAAGTGTGATGAAACTGTTTTTTCATCCAGTGACTGTATTTTTAACCAGTTTTTGGGGTTGTGCAAGTGGGTCAGGTAAAAAATCTTGAAAAAGTGGTGGTTCTGGGGACTGGCGGCACGATCGCCGGCACTGCTGCGCAAGCTTCTGACCATGTGGGCTACACCGCGGCACAGCTGAGCGTCGAGCAGTTGATGGCTGCTTTGCCGGGTTTGTCGCAGGTGCTGAATGGGCGAGCGCTGGTGGTCGAGCAGCTTGCCCAACTCGACAGCAAAGACATGGATCTGGCCACTTGGCAAGAGCTGGCGCGGCGTTGTGTGCACTGGTTGGGGCAGGCCGATGTGCATGCCGTGGTCATCACGCATGGCACAGACACCCTCGAAGAGACCGCTTGGTTTTTGCAAGAGGTCCTGCCATTGAACAAACCGGTGGTGATGACCTGTGCCATGCGCCCGGCCACGGCTTTGGCACCCGATGGCCCGCAGAACCTGATGGATGCGCTGACAGTGGCTGCAGAGGTCCGTTCTTTGGGCGTCACCGTGGTGTGTGCGGGCGTCATTCACAGCGCCCGGCAAGTGCAAAAGGTGCATCCTTACCGGCTGGATGCGTTCAGTTCTGGCGAAGTGGGACCTTTGGGCTGGGTGGAAGCAGGGCAGGTGCGCTGGTCGGCACAGGCTCCACAGCTGCCCGATGGGCCGGACTCACGAACTGGCAAACCTCTTGTGTTGCAGACACCGGTCAGTCAATGGCCTGTGGTGGATGTGGTGTTGAGCCACGCAGGTGCCCGCCGACAGGGGGTGGATGCTCTGGTCCAGGCCGGGGCTCAGGCTTTGGTGGTGGCGTGCACGGGCAATGGCACGGTCCACCGCGAGATCGAGGCGGCTTTGCAAGACGCCGAAAAACAGGGGGTGCAGGTGCGCCGCAGCACCCGTTGTGCCCAAGGGCAAATGGTGGGGGTACCTGGCCGCTGGCCTGATGTGGATGGCTTGAGCCCTGTGAAAGCGCGCATCCGCTTGATGTTGCAGCTTATGGTTCAAAAGCCCTGAACGCCCGCAGGCCCGCGCGCCATGTTGGGCCGTGACCCAATAAAAAAGCCCCGAAATCGGGGCTTGGCGCAGGCTTGAAGCGAGAGCGCTTCAAGCGTTGATCAATTGGCCAGGGCCGTGAACGCGCGTGCAGTGATGTCTTCCACGCTGCCGGTGCCGCTGATGGCACGGTACTTGGGGGCTGCAGCAGCATCGGCCTTGGCCCAGTTGGCATAGTAGTCCACCAATGGGCGGGTCTGGTCGCTGTAGACCTGAAGGCGTTTCTTGACGGTTTCTTCCTGGTCGTCGGCGCGTTGCACCAAGGGTTCGCCAGTCACGTCGTCCACACCTTCCACTTTAGGGGGGTTGAACTTGACATGGTAGGTGCGGCCCGATGCAGGGTGCGAGCGGCGGCCGCTCATGCGTTCGATGATGGCGTCAAAGGGCACATCGATTTCGAGCACGTAGTCGAGTTTGACGCCCGCCGCCTTCATGGCGTCGGCTTGAGGAATGGTGCGGGGGAAGCCGTCAAACAGGAAGCCGTTGGCGCAGTCGGCCTGGGCGATGCGTTCCTTGACCAGGTTGATGATCAGGTCGTCGCTCACCAGACCGCCGGACTCCATGATGGCCTTGGCTTGCAGACCCAGAGGGGTGCCGGCCTTGACGGCAGCGCGCAGCATGTCGCCGGTGGAGATTTGAGGGATGTTGTATTTCTGGCAGATGAAAGTCGCTTGTGTACCTTTGCCGGCGCCGGGTGCGCCCAACAGAATCAGTCTCATGGAAAGTCCTTATAGCTTGGAATCGTTGCGGTCAGGCGGGCCTGACGGTTGTTCTTGAGAATATCACGCGAGTCTCAAAGCTGGCTTACGCCGCCAGCAGGGCTCGAACGCGTGCCAGATCTTCGGGGGTGTCCACGCCAGGGCCAGGGGCTTCGGGGGTGATGTGCACCGCGATTCGGTGCCCATGCCACATGGCGCGCAGTTGCTCCAGTGACTCCATCGTTTCGATGGGCGCAGGTGGCAATTGGGGAAACAGGCGCAAAAAGCCAGCCCGGTAGCCGTAAATGCCGACATGGCGCAACGGCGCAGGTTTGGGCAGGCTTTGAAAGCTGCCAGCGCTTTGCCCGTCACGCCACCAGGGAATGGGGGCGCGGCTGAAGTACAAGGCCATTTGCCGGGCATCCAACACCACTTTGACCACATTAGGGTTGGTGAATTCTTCGAGTGAGGCGATTGCGTGGACGGCTGTGCTCATGCTGGCTTCGGGGCGTTGCGTGAGCAAATCGGCCACTTCGTTGATGAGGCCTGGATGGATCAAAGGCTCGTCGCCTTGAACGTTCACCACCACTGCGTCGTCGGCCAGGCCGAGCAATTGGCAGGCTTCGGCCAGCCGGTCGCTGCCGCTGACATGGTCTTGTCGCGTCAGCAAGGCGCGGACGCCGTGGGCCTGGCAAGCCTGCACGATGCGCTCGTCATCGGCGGCCACCACCACTTGGCTGGCATGGGACAGCAGGGCGCGTTGTGCCACGCGCACCACCATGGGCAAGCCGGCGATGTCGGCCAGCGGTTTGTTGGGCAGGCGGCTCGAAGCCATGCGTGCCGGAATCACCACGGTGAACCCCGTTGGTGCAGAGGCTGTTGTCATGGTGTGGGCTTAAAGAGGAGGACGTTCTGCAGCCAGCTTCGCGATTTCTTCATCGCTCAGGGTGCGGGCTTCGTTTTCCAGCAGGATCGGAATGCCGTTGCGCACGGGGTAGGCCAAGCGGGCGCTGCGAGACAGCAGTTCCTGGCGCTCGCGGTCAAAGTTCAAGGGGCCCTTGGTGACCGGGCAGACCAGCAGTTCAAGCAGTTTGGTATCCATGACCCGATGATAACGGCCCCAGCTGTCGGGCCAGGCGGCCTGGCGTCAAGCGCGCAGGTGTGGGGCCATCAGCGCGTCCAGCGCTTGCCAGAAGGCGGGCTCGGGCATGATCTGAAGAGGCACCGCCAGCGCTTGGGGGTCATGGGCCCACAGTTTGGCCGCGTCCTTCTCGGTGCACAGCAAAGGTGTGCCTGCATCGCTGGCGTGCCAGTCCTTGTAATCGTGGTGGTCGGGCAAGGCGGTGGTGCAAGCCAAGGTCAGACCTTTTTGACGCAACATGTCGAAAAAGGCTTCGGGGCGAGCCAGGCCGGCCACGGCGTGAATGGGCAGACCTTTCAAGTCTTGCAATGCAACCTTCTGACCGTTTGAACGCAAGGCATGGTCCGCCAGTTGGCGTGGCGCTTGGAAGCCCCCCGGCAAGGCAGGGCGGCCGGTGTGCACCCACAAATCCACCGGGCGTGGCCAGGCTTCGCGCAATGGGCCTGCGGGCAAGAGCCAGCCGTTGCCCACACCGCGCTCGTCCATCACACACAGTTCGATGTCGCGTGCCAGAGCCAGGTGCTGTAAACCGTCATCGCAAACGATGACCTGCACATCGGGATGGGCTTGCAGCAATTGTCGGCCCGCATCGGCACGTGAAGCGCCTACCCAGACCGGCACCCCCGTGCTTTGGCAGATCAGCAAGGGCTCATCGCCCACATCTTGCGGAGCGCTGTTGGCCTGCACAGCACGCGTGTCGTGCGTGCGGCGGCCATGGCCCCGCGAGACCACACCCACACGCAGGCCTTGCGCCAGGAGGTGCTTGACCAAGGCCATGGTCATGGGCGTTTTGCCTGCACCGCCGGCCACCACATTGCCCACCACGATGACGCATGCGGGCAGGCGATGGGTCTGAGCCAACCCGGTGGCGTAGGCCAGGCGACGCAAGGCCAACAAGGCACCATACACCCAGGAGACGGGGCGCAAAGCCCAGGCGATCCACCCGCGGCTCAGCCAGATTTGGGGCAGGCGCTGCTGAATCTGGGTGGACCAGGACATGACCGCTCAGGAGCCCGAAGGCTCCATGGATTGGGTGGCGAAGGTGATCTGCGACAAGCCGCTGCGGCGTGCCGCTTCCATGGCGTTGACCACGGCTTGGTGGCTGGCCATCGCGTCGGCGCTGATCACCAGCGTGACTTCTTTCGACGCCAGCGGGGTCAACACCGCAGTCAGTGCCGTGACCGAACTGCCGCCCACAGGGGACTTGTTGACCGCATACTGCCCTTGTGCCGTGACGCTCAGGATGATTTGCCTGGACCGCTCGGTTTGCTTTTGGGCATCGGCCGTGGGCAAGGTCAGGTTGATTTCGGTCAGGCGTGACCAGCTGGTGGTCAGCATCAGAAAGATCACCACCACCAACAGCACGTCGATGAAAGGAATCAGGTTGATTTCGGGCTCCGGTGTGGTCCGGTTCTTTTTGAAGTTCACAGTCGACTCACTCAGCTGCGAAGTTGGGCCACATGGCGAGCGAAGCGCTCAGCCGAGACCTCCAGCGCCAGCAGATGCCGATCGGCGATGCCCCGGAAATAGCGCCAGAACATCAAGGTGGGAATGGCCACGATCAAGCCAAATGCGGTGTTGTACAGCGCCACAGAAATGCCGTGCGCCAGTTGCGCCGGATTGCTGCCGGCTCCAAAAATTTCGATCATGCCGACCACGGTACCCAGCAGACCGAGCAAGGGGGCCACCGAGGCGATGGTGGCCAAGGCAGGCAAATAACGCTCCAGGTGGTGGGCGGCGATGCGGCCCGACATTTCCATGCTGGACTTCACCTCATCGTCACTGGCGTGCGGGTTTTTTTGCAGGCAGCGCAGACCGCTGGCCAGCACTGGCCCCAACAGACCGGCGTTTTCCAGCTTGGCCAAGCTGTCCTCACCTGTCAAACCGCGTCGGGTGGCGTCGATGGCTTGTTCCATGACCTTGGGGGGCATGACTTTGTGGGTTTGCAACTGAAACAGACGCTCCAGAATCAGTGCCAAGGCCAGGATGGAGCACAGCATCAAAGGCCAAATCGGCCAGCCTGCGGCTTGTATGATCGATAACAAAACAATTCCTTCCTGATGAATAACGGTCTCAAACGTTTGAGATTATGGACGAAGGTGGCCGTGACGCGCCATGTTGGACCTGGATGCGAAAACCCGTTCATTTTTCTGTGGATAACTTTGTGAAGAACTTCGCCTGATGGGACGGTTTGAATACTTGGGTTTCTGTCTTGCGTCTCGCTTTTTGGGCCAATGCATCAGAAAAAAACAAATGAAATCAACAGCTTGAATAAAGTTGATAATTTTCATGAGAATTGAAAGTTCCTGCAGAGGCCGTGGACCGGTCTTGTGGAGTACTTGGCCCAGAACACATGGGGTTTCGCGTGCAAAATGGGCCGGAAACCTTGATGAAATCAATACCGATGAGCAATTTTGACGATTTGAAGCCGCGTGCGTGGACAGTGTCTGCGCTGTGCCGCGCTGTGGCTGACAGTCTGGACGCCCAATTCAATCCTGTCGCGGTCCGCGGCGAGATTTCGGGCTTTTCACGCGCAGCCAGTGGGCATTGCTATTTTTCAATCAAGGACGACACCGGCCAGATCCGTTGTGCCATGTTCCGCCGCGCGGCCAGTTTGATGGATTTTTCGCCCCGCGATGGCGAGCTGGTGGAGGTGCGCGGTCGCTTGGGTGTGTACGAGGCCCGCGGCGACTTGCAGCTGGTGGTCGAATCCATGGAGCGGGCCGGGCAGGGCGCTTTGTTTGAACAATTTTTGCGGCTCAAAGCCAAGCTGGAAGCCGAAGGCCTGTTCGAGCCGATCCACAAACGTGGACTGTCTGCGCAGCCTCGTGCCATTGGGGTGGTCACCTCACTGGGTGCTGCCGCTTGGCACGACGTGATGACCGCTTTGCAGCGGCGGGTGCCGCACATCCCGGTGCTGATGGTGCCGGCCCTGGTGCAAGGTGCCGGCGCCGCCACCACTTTGGTGCAGGCCCTGCAAAACATGTATGCCCTCACCGCGGAAGACAACCCGCTGTCACCGCCTGTGGACGTGATCTTGCTGGTGCGCGGTGGCGGCTCGATGGAGGACCTGTGGTCTTTCAACGACGAAAACCTGGCCCGCGTGATCGCCCAAAGCCCGGTTCCTGTGGTCTGCGGTGTGGGCCATGAAACCGATTTCACCATCGCTGACTTTGTGGCCGATGTGCGGGCACCCACCCCCACCGCCGCGGCCGAAATGGCCGCGACCGACCGGGGCGGGGCGCTGCAAGCCTTGTCGGAGCTCGAAAACCGGCTCAGCCGGGGCTTGCTGCGTCAGCAAGACCGGCACGCCCAGCGGCTGGACAGTGTGGTCACTCGCCTGGGGCTTGGTCTGGCTCGCCAGCAAGACCGTCAAAACCAGCGCCTGGCCGCAGCCGCTGCCCGTTTGAGCCGCCCGCAAGCGCTGCTGGGCCAGCACAGCCAGTGGCTTGACCGCTTGTCGAGCCGTTTGCAATCGGGTGCCCAAAACCAGGTGACCAGCAGCCGTCATCGCCTTGATCGCCAGCAAGACCGCCTGGCGTTCAGCCGGGGCCAGCAAACCCAACAACGCGCAGAGCGCCTGGAGCGCTTGGCCTTGCGCTTGTCTTCGGTCGACCCGCACCGCGTGCTTGAACGCGGCTATGCCTGGTTGAGCGATGAAAACGGCCAGGCCCTGACCCAGACCAAGCAATTTCAGCCGAGGCAAACTGTTCAGGCCACCTTGTCCGACGGTGTTGTGCCTTTGCTTGTGAAAGATTGAGTCACCACAGCCTTCGAGCGGGGCGGGGCCGGGGTTCCTCATGCTGGGGTACCAGAAATCGTCACCCCGGCCCCACCCCGCTCAAAGGCTGATCCAACGCTTTCAGTGACCCGCAACACCAAGGGGGGATGCCCGTGCCCCTAAAATGCACCAGTTCACTTTTTCCAACCGCAACAACAAGAGGACCCCATCATGGAACACACCTTGCCCGCACTGCCTTACGCGATCGACGCGCTGGCCCCTCACTACAGCCAGGAAACCCTGGAGTTCCACCACGGCAAGCACCACAACGCCTACGTTGTGAACCTGAACAACCTGCAAAAAGGCACTGAATTCGAGAGCATGTCCCTCGAAGAGATCATCAAAAAGTCCAGCGGCGGCATCTACAACAACTCGGCCCAGATCTGGAACCACACCTTCTTCTGGAACTGCATGAAGCCTAACGGCGGTGGCGAGCCCACAGGCCCCTTGGCTGCAGCCATCAACGCCAAGTTCGGCAGCTACGCCGCATTCAAAGAAGCCTTCGTCAAGAGCGCTGTGGGCAACTTCGGCTCCGGCTGGACATGGTTGGTCAAGAAAGCCGACGGCTCGGTGGACATCGTCAACATGGGCGCCGCTGGCACCCCCCTGACCACTGGCGACAAAGCCTTGCTGACCGTGGACGTGTGGGAACACGCCTACTACATCGACTACCGCAACCTGCGTCCCAAGTTCGT
>JACCDU010370404.1_pt1 | contig 13340 bp, 10 predicted proteins | sample 7446081 | NCBI WGS metagenome assembly JACCDU01 (sample SAMN15323447, study PRJNA562643) | freshwater metagenome | isolation source: river surface water | place: USA:Blue River Watershed | collected 2017-08-17 | reverse complement strand
CCGAAGATGTCGTAGTTCACGTACGAATCATCCTTGGTGCGCTTGTACTCGGCCATCTTGCCGACGCCCTGCAGCTTGTTCAGCCAGCTGTACTTCTCCGATGCGGTCTGGAACTGCGGTGTCGTGATGAAGTACGGGACGCCCTTGTCGTTCAGCACCTCGCCGCGGCCCAGCGCTTCGCCGGCTTCCTTCGACATCACCACCACGCCACCATAGGTCATGTAGATCAGCGCACCGTCGTCGGTCTCGATGGTCAGGCGCACATCGAGGCGCAGCGCGCCGGACGGCATCACGCGTATCCAGTCGCCGCCGGGCGGCAGGATCTTGCCCGAAATTTTGGGGCCCTTCACCCAGCCGCCGGGCAGGATGTTCACCACCACCAGATTGGGATCGACCGCCTTGCGCTCGGTCGGGATGTGGACCGTCATCAGGTAATCGGTGCTGATTTGCGTGGTCTGCGCTTGTGCGCTGCCGGCCAGCGCCAGCGCGAACAGGAAAGCGAAGGCGGCGGAGATGCTTTTCATTGTTGTCACTCCCGAAGGCAAGAAACTTGTCCGGCAGTGACTATACCAAGCCCGGGGCCGGACATCGGCCCCGGCGATGCGCTCAGCCGAACTTCGGTACCTTCGGCAAGTCGTCGAGCTTGCCGTATTTTTCGGTGCGTGGCGTCCAGCTGCCGTTGGCGATGCACTGCTGCACGTGCGCGGCAATGTCGCGCATGGGCGCGAACCAGACACCGCCTTTTTCCATCATCTTCCCGATCATCTGGTGTGTCTGACGCCAGCGCGCCAGCCGTCCCGACAGGAAGGGATGCCAGACTGGTACCCACAAGCCGCCGTACTCCCAGGCAGCCTCGAATTCCTCCCACCAGTTCTGCCAGGCGAAGGCCGGCGCCTGTATCGGCATCTGGAAGCCGAACTCCGTGCTGTGCATGAATGGCGGCCAGTCATCCATGCCCCAGTGCGACGGCAGCTCAAGCAGTTGGCCTTGCGCGCTGTCGATCAGGTAGGGCACGTCGTCGCCCATCAGCGAGGCGTCGTACCGGATTCCGGCTTCGATCAGCAGGTCGGCCGAGCGATGCGAGAAGTTGTACAGCGGCGCGCGCCAGCCGGCCGGCTTCTCGCCTGTCACCTTCTGCACCGAGGCGATGCTGTGCTCGAACCAGAAGCGCTCTTCATCGTCCGACAGCTCGTTCGGATGCTCGTGCAGCCAGCCGTGGCCCGACACCTCATGTCCGTCCTTCACCATCGCTTCCAGTGCATACGGATAGCGTTCCGCGCACCAGCCGGGCACGAAGAAGGTCTGCCGGATGCCGTAGTGCCGGTAGGTCTCGAGGATGCGCGGCACCGCGACGTTGGGGCCATAGCGCAGCTGCGATGCGGTGGCCACCATCCGGTGCGCCTGGTCCGGATAGGACAGGTAGAGCAGGCTCTCGGCATCCATGTCGAGCGTGAACGACACGGCGCAGCGCGCGCCATTCGGCCAGGGGACGGGATTGGCAATCATCGTGAGGCTCCTTGCGAGGTCAGGGGTTCGGTCTTGATCGGGGGTCGCTGCGCAGACAGGTGCATGGGGGGCGGAGGCGTGCGTGCGGGCGTGGACGGGCCAGTTCTACATCGCCGTCTTGCCGCCATCGGCCGTCCAGGCGGCGCCGGTCACAAAGCTGGCAGCCGGGCTGGCGAGGAAGGCGACGACAGCCGCAATGTCCTGCGGCTGGCCTAGGCGGCCGATCGGTACCGTGCGAATCTCGCCGGCGCGTGCCGCGGCCGGGTCGGTGGCAATCCGGAATTCGGCATCCAGCATCGGCGTGTCGATCGGCCCCGGGCAGACGGCATTGACGCGTATACGCTGCGGCGCAAGCTCGATGGCCAGCGCGCGGCTCCACGCGAGGATGGCGCCCTTCGTTGCGGTGTAGGCGCTGTAGCCCCACTGCCCGACCAGTGCCAGTTCGGACGCGATGTTGACGATGGCCGGCGCGTCGCCGGTGGCCAGCACGGGCACCAGCGCGCGCGTGATGCGGAAGGCCGCATCGAAGTTCACGGCAAACAAACGGTCCAGGGTTGCATCGTCGGTGTCGACGAAATGCATCACCTCGCTGATCCCGGCGTTGTTGACGAGGATGTCGCACCGGCCCTGCAAGCTGACCTGCAATCGGGCCAGCATGCGGTCGGTGTCGGCACGGTCGGACAGGTCGGCGACATGCGTATGCAGCGGCTCGCCGTGCAGCGCCGCCAGCCGTTCCAGTGCGCCGCCGTCGCGGTCGATCGCATGAACCTGCGCGCCGCGCGCCAGCAGCGCGGCGACGATGGCCTTGCCGATGCCGCCGGCGGCACCGGTCACGACGGCATGGCGGCCGTGCAGGTCGAGACTGGCGTTGTCAGTGGTCGTCATGGTCGCTCCTTACATCACGGTGAGAAAGGACACGCCGTGCGCGCCGACGAAGTCGTCCGCGCGGCCCTGCCCTTGGCCCGGCACGCCGTAGTGATCCGACACCACGCGACGCACCCGGTTGCGGCGCCAGGTGCGCAGCAACTCGGCCAGCGGCATCACGGCCAGCGAGGTATCGCCGTACAGCTCCTTGTGCAGCGCCGGCAGCTTGTACCAGGGCACGGCAGCGCGTTCGTGATGGGCGTTGTGGTAGCCGAAGTTCAGCGTCAGCAGGTTCAGCACCGGGAAGCGCGCCGACACCAGGTTGGAATAGGTGTTGGCCTGTTCGTATGCGCGGTCGCGGCCGTCCATCGGCACCGGCTGGTCTTCGGCGACAAAATACTGGTCAAACGTGTGGTGGAAGGCGTCGAAGAAATTGAGTACGTGCAGCAGGACCAGATAGGCCAGCACATACAGCAGCAGCGCCTTCGGCGACCATAGCCCGAGCGCCGCCAGCAGCACGCCGCGCAACAGCAGCATGCCGGCCGCACGTGGCAGGTAGCGGCGCTGCGAGCGCACGAAGAATGGCCGCCACACCACTTGCAGGTGCATCAGGATCTCGGTGGCCGGGATCCACGCCCATTCGCAGGCCTGCAGCAGGCGCTTGACCAAGGGCTGGCGCTGCATCAGGCCCTTGAAATCGAAGCAGGTGACGTCGGCACGGTCGCGATGGTGGCGCAGGTGCAGGTGCCGGACGCGGTCGAACGAGGCGTAGCAGGCGCCGGCCATGAAGCTCATCCATTCCCCGGCCAGGCGGTTGTGGGCCGGGCGCTGGAACAGCGTGTAGTGCGCGGCCTCATGGATCAGGTAGGCGGCCAGCACCATCGCGTGGATGCACAGGATGACGCCGGCCGCGTTCAGCGCCACGCTGTCGGCGGCCATCATCGGGAAGGAGGCGATCCAGGCGGTGCTGGTCCAGAGCAGGGCAAGGGTGTTCGGCAGCGCGCCTTCAGGCTCGCGAAAAATCGTCGGTGCGGTGCGGTTCATCGAATGCGGGTCCGGAGGAGTGAAAGTCCTTCCAACAGAGCAAGCGATGTGCCATTGCCTCAGCCTGTGTCATTCGCGTCCAGATGCACTAACGAGGGGCGACAGGGCACCGAGATTGCGCACGCAGGTTCGTGGCATTGCATCGGCGGCGGGCAGCTACATGGGTGGCTGCAAGGGCAGCTACAAGGGCAGCTGCCGTTCTCGCGTCGCCGGAAAGACAAAGGGCGGCCGCAGCCGCCCTTGTTCTTGTCGCGTGCCGGACGCGAGACGTCGCTTAGCCGAGCTTCTGCTTCAGCAGTTCGGTCAGCTGCGCCGGGTTGGCCTTGCCCTTGGTAGCCTTCATTGCCTGCCCGATCAGCGCGTTGAACGCCTTCTCCTTGCCGGCCTTGAATTCCTCGACCGACTTCGCATTTGCCGCCAGCACTTCGTCGACGATCTTTTCCAGCGCGTCGCTGTCGGAGATCTGCTTCAGGCCCTTCGCTTCGATGATCTCGTCGGCCAGTGCCGCCGATGCGGATTTCGCTTCCCACATGCCGGCGAACACTTCCTTCGCGATCTTGTTCGAGATGGTGCCGTCGGCGATGCGCTTCAACAGCAGTGCCAGCTGTTCGGCCGACACCGGCGAGGCCGCAACATCGATGCCTTCGCGGTTCAGCGTCGACGACACGTCGCCCATCAGCCAGTTGGCCGCAGGCTTGGCCTGCTCCTTGCCGGCCGCAGCAACGACGGCTTCGAAGTATGCAGCCATCGCCTTCGATTGCGTGAGCACCATCGCATCGTATTCGGGCAGCTGGTAGTCGGCGACGAAGCGCTCGCGCATTGCGCCCGGCAGTTCGGGCAGCGCCGCCTTCACGCGAGCTATCCATTCCTGGCTGATCGCCAGCGGCGGCAGGTCGGGATCCGGGAAGTAGCGATAGTCCATCGCATCTTCCTTGCTGCGCATCGAGCGGGTTTCTTTTCTGTCCGGGTCGTACAGGCGGGTTTCCTGCACCACGGTGCCGCCGTCTTCGATCAGTTCGATCTGGCGACGCACTTCGTAGTTGATCGCTTCTTCGAGGAAGCGGAACGAGTTCAGGTTCTTGATCTCGCAGCGGGTGCCGAATTCCTTCTGGCCGACCGGGCGCACCGACACGTTGGCGTCACAGCGGAACGAGCCTTCCTGCATGTTGCCGTCGCAAACGCCCAGCCATACGACCAGCGCATGCAGCGCCTTCGCATAGGCCACCGCTTCGGCAGCGCTGCGCATGTCGGGCTCGGTCACGATCTCGAGCAGCGGCGTGCCGGCGCGGTTCAGGTCGATGCCGGTCATGCCGTGGTAATCCTCGTGCAGCGACTTGCCGGCATCCTCTTCGAGGTGCGCGCGGGTCAGTTGCACGGTCTTCACTTCAGCCTTGCCATCTTTCTCGACGACGAAGGACAGCGTGCCGCCCTGCACGACCGGGATTTCGAACTGGCTGATCTGGTAGCCCTTGGGCAGGTCCGGATAGAAGTAGTTCTTGCGCGCGAAGATGGAGCGCGGCGCAATCGTTGCGCCGATCGCGAGGCCGAACTGAATCGCGCGCTCGACCGCGCCGCGGTTGAGCACCGGCAGCACGCCGGGCAGCGCGAGATCGACCGGGCAGGCCTGGGTATTGGGTTCGGCGCCGAACGCAGTCGGTGCGCCACTGAAAATCTTGGATACGGTGGTGAGCTGCGCGTGCGTCTCAAGACCGATCACGACTTCCCATTGCATATGGATGGTCCTCTCAGGCAGTGGTTGCGCTCATGGGGCGACGGGTGTGCCAGTCGGTAGCGAGCTGGTACTGGTGCGCGATGTTGAGCAACTTCGCTTCGCCGAAGTAATTGCCGATCAGTTGCAGGCCGACCGGGCGCTTGCCATTCTTGTCGCCCTGGCCGAAGCCGACCGGGATCGACATGCCGGGCAGGCCGGCGAGGCTGGTCGACAGCGTGTAGATGTCGGCCAGGTAGTTCGCGACCGGGTCATTGACGCGCGAACCGAGGTCCCACGCGACGGTCGGCGCCACCGGGCCCATGATCACGTCGCAGCTCTTGAACGCATCCTGGAAGTCATTCGCGATCAGGCGGCGGATCTTCTGCGCCTGCAGGTAGTACGCGTCATAGTAGCCATGCGACAGCACATAGGCGCCGACCAGAATGCGGCGCTTGACCTCGTCGCCGAAGCCTTCGGCACGGGTCTTGCGGTACATGTCGGACAGGTCGGTGTAATCCTTCGCGCGGTGGCCGTAGCGCACGCCATCGAAGCGCGACAGGTTCGACGAAGCCTCGGCCGGTGCGATCACGTAGTACGCGGGGATCGACAGCGAGGTCTTCGGCAGCGAAATCTCGACCAGCGTCGCGCCCAGCTTTTCGTATTCCTTCAGCGCCGCCTGCACCGCGGCCTGCACGTCGGCCGCGAGGCCTTCGCCAAAGTATTCCTTCGGCACGCCGATCTTCAGGCCCTTGAGGTCGTCGCCGAGGTGGCGCGTGAAATCTTCCGGATCGCGCTCGATGCTGGTCGCATCGCGCGGATCGAAGCCGGCCATCGCATTGAGCAGCATCGCGCAATCTTCGGCCGTCCACGCCATCGGGCCGCCCTGGTCCAGCGACGATGCGAAAGCGATCATGCCGAAGCGCGACACGCGGCCATAGGTGGGCTTGATGCCGGTGATGCCGCACAGCGCCGCCGGCTGGCGGATCGAGCCGCCGGTATCGGTGCCGGTCGCCGCCGGCGCCAGGCCGCCAGCGACAGCTGCAGCCGAGCCACCCGACGAGCCGCCGGGCACCGCGGTTTTGTCCCACGGGTTCTTCACGGCGCCGAAGAACGAGTTTTCGTTCGACGAGCCCATGGCGAATTCGTCACAGTTGAGCTTGCCCAGTGTGACCATGCCTGCCGTGCGGAACTGTTCCACCACCGTCGCATCAAAGGGGCTGTTGTAGCCTGAGAGCATCTTCGAACCCGCGGTCGACGGCCAGCCGCGCGTGACGAAAATGTCCTTGTGCGCGATTGGCAAGCCGGTCAGTGCGCCGCCCTCGCCTTTGGCCAGTTTGGCATCGGCTTCCTTCGCCTGCGCGAGCGTCAGCTCGGGATTGACGCCGGTGTAGGCATTGAGGTCGCTGGCCGCAATGCGGTCGAGGTAGTGCTGCGCGAGTTCGGTCGCGGAGAGTTGGCGGCTCTGAAGCTGCGCCGACAGTTGCTTGAGTGTTTGCATGGCGTGAATTCGGCTTATTCGATGACCTTGGGCACCAGGAACAGCCCGTCTTGCACCATCGGCGCCGGCTGCTGGTAGTCGTCGCGACGGTTGGGCTCGGTCACCGCATCGTCGCGCAGGCGCATGGCCAGGTCATCGCGCCAGGCGGCGACCGGGTGCGCCAGCGGCGTGACACCGCTGGTATCGACGGCCTTCATCTGTTCGACGAGGGCGAAAATGTCGTTCAGCTTGGCCAGTGCGTCGGTGGCTTGCTGTTCGGACAAGTCCAGCTGCGCCAGCTTGGACAGGCGCGCAATATCGGTAAGGGTCAGGGACATGGGGCGTGGCGGCGGCGTAGGCCGGGGTCAGGATTCTGAAAATGGCAAGTCGGGCAGATGCCGCGTTTTCGCCGGAGAAAAGTGCGCGAACGCTGCATTTTTGGGCTTTCTGGCGGCCAATTTGACCGGGATTATAAGGTAGAATGTCAGGTTAATGGCTGCGGCGGGCCCCTGCCGCGCCCCGCGCTTTTCGTTGCGCCATCCGGTGCGGTCTCGCGCCAATTTTGAAATTTCCGCCGCTGCGCGCACCGCAGCGGTGCTTCTGGGACAAGTTCATGTTTGCATTCCTGCGCAGTTATTTCTCCAACGACCTCGCAATCGACCTCGGCACGGCCAACACCCTGATCTACGTGCGCGGCCTCGGCATCGTGCTCGACGAACCGTCGGTCGTCGCCATCCGCCAGCAAGGCGGCCCGAACGCGAAGAAGAACATCCAGGCCGTCGGCAAGGAAGCCAAGCAGATGCTGGGCAAGGTGCCGGGCAACATCGAGGCCATCCGCCCGATGAAAGACGGCGTGATCGCCGACTTCACCGTCACCGAGCAGATGCTCAAGCAGTTCATCCGCATGGTGCATGACACCAAGCTGTTCAAGCCTTCGCCGCGCATCATCATCTGCGTGCCTTGCGGTTCGACCCAGGTCGAGCGCCGTGCGATCCGTGAATCGGCGCTGGGCGCCGGCGCATCGCAGGTGTTCCTGATCGAAGAGCCGATGGCCGCTGCGATCGGCGCCGGCCTGCCGGTGTCCGAAGCGACCGGCTCGATGGTGGTCGACATCGGCGGCGGCACCACCGAGGTGGGCATCATCTCGCTGGGCGGCATGGTCTACAAGGGTTCGGTCCGCGTCGGTGGCGACAAGTTCGACGAAGCCATCGTCAACTACATCCGTCGCAACTACGGCATGCTGATCGGCGAACAGACCGCCGAGACCATCAAGAAGCAGATCGGTTCCGCTTTCCCGGGTACCGAAGTGCGCGAGATGGAAGTCAAGGGCCGCAACCTGTCCGAAGGCATCCCGCGTTCGTTCACGATCTCCAGCAATGAAGTGCTGGAAGCGCTGACCGATCCGCTCAACAGCATCGTGTCGGCCGTCAAGAACGCGCTCGAGCAGACCCCGCCGGAACTGGGCGCGGACATCGCCGAGAAGGGCATGATGCTGACCGGTGGCGGCGCGCTGCTGCGCGACCTCGACCGCCTGCTGATGGAAGAGACCGGCCTGCCGGTGCTCGTCGCCGAAGACCCGCTGACCTGCGTGGTTCGCGGTTCGGGCATGGCGCTCGAGCGCATGGACAAGCTGGGCTCGCTGTTCTCCTACGAGTAATGACCCGGGGCTGCGCGTCAGTGACCTGCCTGCGGCCCTCTTCACTCTACGCTTCGAGATGGTCGGCACGCCCCCTGCGCGCTGACGGTCCTCATACCCACGGCAAGGTCGTTTCGCCCTGATGGAATACAGTCCGCCGCCACTCTTCAAGCAAGGCGCGTCGGCACGCGCCAAGATGCTGTTCTTCGCGCTCATCGCCGTCGGACTGCTGACGGCCGATGCGCGCGTCAATGCGCTGGCCATGATTCGCCAGGCTGTCGGCGTGGCCCTCTACCCGCTGCAGGTGGTGGCGATGCTGCCGCGCGATGCGCTGTTCGCGACGTCCGACTACTTCACCACGCTGTCGACGCTGAAGGAAGAAAACCGCCAGATGCGCGAGCAGCAAGTGCTCAATGCACAGCAACTGCAGCAGAGCCGCCAGCTGCTTGCCGAGAACGCTTACCTGCGCAAGCTGCTGGATGCGTCCGAGCGCCTGCAGCTGAAGACGGTCATGAGCGAGATCCTGTACGACGCGCGCGACCCGTTCTCGCGCAAGGTCATCCTCGACCGCGGCGAGCGCCATGGCCTGAAGCCCGGCCAGCCCGTCATCGATGACGTCGGCGTCGTCGGTCAGGTCACGCGCGTGTTCCCGTTCACTGCCGAAGTGACACTGCTGACCGACAAGAACCATGCGATTCCGGTGCAGGTGCTGCGCAGCGGCGTGCGCTCGGTCGCGTATGGCCGCGGCCAGTCGGGCGTGCTCGAATTGCGCTTCATGGCTTCCAACGCCGACATCCGCAAGGGCGATGTAGTGACCACCTCCGGCATCGATGGTGTCTATCCGCCGGGGCTGGCGGTCGCCACCGTCGCCGAAGTCGATACCAAGACCTCGGATGCGTTTGCGCGCATCCTGCTCGAGCCGACGGCCGGCGTCTCGCGCCATCGGCAATTGTTGGTGCTGATGTCGGATGCCTCCGAGCTGCCACCACCGCCGCCGCCCGAGAGCAACGAGCCTGACCCGCGCAATCGCCGCATGAAGAAGGAGTCGCAGGAATGATCGATCGCGACCACATTCTGTTGCCTGTCAACCCGGCCTTCATCGCCTTCAGCCTGGTCGCGGCCTTCCTGCTGAACCTGCTGCCCTGGGGCAGCTGGGGCTGGGTGCCCGACTTCGTCGCGATGACGCTGGTGTTCTGGTCCATCTACCAGCCGCGCAAGGTTGGCATCGGCATCGCCTTCCTGATGGGGCTGGTGATGGACGTGCACAGCGCGTCATTGCTGGGCGAGAACGCGCTGGCCTATACGCTGCTGTCCTACTTCGCGATCACCATCCACCGCCGCGTGCTGTGGTTCCGCCCGTCGGTACAGGCACTGCACGTGCTGCCGCTGCTGCTGGTGATGCAAGTGGTGCAGGTGCTGATACAGCTGGCCGTCAGCGGCAAGATGCCGGGCCTGCTGTACTTCGTGCAGAGCTTCGTGTCCACGCTGCTGTGGCCGGTGGTCTGCTGGCTGTTGCTGGCGCCTCAGCGCCGCGCAGTCGATCACGACGAAACGCGCCCGATCTGACCACGCATCAGACATATACTTTTCATACGTAGCATCCGGGGACTGGTCACGTGACCGAGATCAAAGATACTGAACGCGAGTTGCAGCTGTTCCGCCTGCGCCTGTCCGTGGCCGGCCTCGTGGTCTTCATCTGCTTCGGCCTGCTGATGCTGCGCTTCTTCTGGCTGCAGGCCATCCGTCATGACGAGTACTGGGAGCGCGCCGAGAGCAACCGCATTTCGGTGGTGCCGGCCGTGCCCAACCGCGGCCTCATCATCGATCGCAACGGCGTGGTCCTCGCGCGCAACTTCTCTGCGTATACGCTGGAGATCACGCCCTCGAAAATCACGCGCCCGATCGACACCGTGATTGACGAGCTGGCGCAGCTGGTCGACATCCAGTCGCGCGACCGCAAGCGCTTCCGTCGCCTGCTGGAAGAATCGAAGACTTTCGAGAGCCTGCCCATCCGCACCCGCCTGACCGATGAAGAAGTCGCGCGCTTCGCGGCGCAGCGCTATCGCTTCCCTGGCGTCGACATCCAGGCCCGCCTGTTCCGCCAGTACCCGCTGGGCCAGACCGCGTCACACATGATTGGCTACATCGGCCGTGTCAACAAGAAGGAAGCCGAGCGACTCGAAGACAGCGAAGACGCCGCCAACTACCGGGGCACCGAATACATCGGCAAGGAAGGCCTCGAAAAGAGTTACGAGCGCGAACTGCATGGCATCACCGGTTATGACGAGATCGAAGTCTCGGCAGGCGGACGCGCAAACCGCACGCTGTCGCGCCACTCGCCGACGCCGGGCAACAACCTGATCCTGTCGGTCGACATCGAATTGCAGAAGATCGTCGAGAAGGCCTTCGGCGACCGCCGCGGCGCGCTGGTGGCCATCGAGCCCGAGACCGGCGACATTCTTGCCTATGTGTCGATGCCGACCTTCGACCCCAACCTGTTTGTCGAAGGCATCGATACGAAGAGCTGGGAAGAGCTCAATACATCGCTCGACAAGCCGCTGCTGAACCGCCCGCTGATCGGCAGCTACCCGCCGGGCTCGACCTTCAAGCCCTACATGGCACTGGCCTCGCTGGAGCTGGGCAAGCGCACGCCGGAAATGGCGATCTCGGACCCCGGCTACTTCTGGTTCGGCAATAACAAATTCCGCGACGACAAGGAAGGCGGGCATGGCCGCGTGGACATGTACCGCTCCATCGTCCAGTCCTGCAACACCTACTACTACAACCTCGCCAACGACCTCGGCATCGATGCCATCCATGATTTCATGAAGCCCTTCGGCTTCGGTCAGCTCACCGGCATCGACCTCGAAAACGAGCGGCGCGGCGTGCTGCCGTCGCAGGCCTGGAAGAAGCACACCTTCAAGCGCCCCGAATTGCAGAAGTGGTACGCGGGCGAAACCATTTCGGTCGGCATTGGCCAGGGCTACAACTCGTTCACGCCGCTGCAGCTCGCGCATGCGGTGTCCAATCTCGCCAACAATGGCGTGGTGATGAAGCCGCACCTCGTCAAGTCGGTCGAAGACGCCTCCACCAGGGCGCGCAGCCTGACCGTGCCCAAGGAAAGCTACCGGATACCGCTGAAGCCCGAGAACATCGAGGTGGTGAAGAACGCGATGATCGGTGTGACCAAGGAAGGCACGTCGGCGCGCTCGTTCGCGAATGCGTCTTACATCTCCGGCGGCAAGACCGGTACGGCACAGGCAGCGGCGATGAGCCGTACCGTCAAGTACGACGCCAGCAAGATTGCCGAACGCCTGCGTGACCACTCGCTGTACATCGCCTTCGCACCGGCCGACAAGCCAAAGATTGCACTGGCCGTGATCGTCGAGAACGCTGGCTTCGGTGCTGCAGCGGCTGCGCCGATTGCGCGACTGGCGATCGATTACTACCTGCTGGGCAAGCGCCCGGAAGAGCCGGTCGCCAAGGTCGAAGGCAGCATCAATGGCCAGCCGGGTCCGGTGCCGCCGACAGCACCTCCGACCACGGAACCGGCCGCAGCCACACCCGCAGCACCCGCCGTCCCCGCAAAGCCGGGTGCCGCGGTACCAGCTACGCCAGCTGCGCCGGCAGCAGCACCGGGCAAGCCCGCGGTCGCACCGGCAACCGCTGCGACCGCCGCCGCGGCAGCGTCCGCCACGGCCAAGCCTGCAGTACCGACGACAGCGGCGCCTGTCCCTGCTCCAGCTCCAGCGACGAACAAACCGGCAGCAGCGCCTGCGGCAGCACCGGCGACCAACAAACCGGCAGCGGCACCTGCACCCGCGACAACGCCTGCTGCCCCGGCCGCAGCCAAATCGCCAGCAGCATCGGCCGCAGTACCTGCAACTGCACCCGCGGCCGCTCCTGCGGCAACCAAGCCGGCAGCGACCCCGACAGCCAGTACGCCTGCAGCGACACCTGGTGCACCGACCTCCGCGCCGGCCCCTGCCGCAGCGAAGCCGTCGACGGCGCCAGCTGCCAAGCCAGCTGCAGCACCGGCGACCAATGCGCCGGCTGCGCCTGCAACGACTGCTCCGGCACCGACCAAGCCGGGTGCGACGGCCGCACCGGCGTCGGCACCTGCACCTGCACCGGCGCCCGCCCCCGCGAAGCCGGCGGCAGCCACTGCGCCCGCCATGCGCGCCAGCAATGTCAGCAAGCCGACCGCCGGCACGCGCAGCGATGACAGGAGTGAACCATGATGTCCCTCGGTGATGGCAACCGTACCCACTTGCTGGAGTCGCTGCGTCGGCGCTTCTTCATCTTCGATCGTTCGCTGACGATCATCCTCGGCCTGATCCTGTTGCTGGGTTGTCTGGCCGTGTCATCGGCGGCGATGGACTTCCCGGGCCGCTTCGAAGGCCACCTGCGCAATATCCTTATCGGCATCGTCGTGATGTGGTTTGCGGCGATGATCCCGCCGCAGAAGCTGATGCGTTTCGCGATGCCGATCTACATCCTCGGCATGGCGCTTCTCGTGGGTGTCGCGCTGTTTGGCCTCGTGAAGAATGGCGCGCGGCGCTGGATCAATATCGGCGTGGTAATCCAGCCGTCCGAGATCATGAAGCTGGCGCTGCCGCTGACGCTGGCCTGGTACTTCCAGAAACGCGAAGGCATGATCCGCTGGCGCGATTTCGGCGTCGCTGGTCTGCTGGTGCTGATGCCAGTCGGCCTCATCCTGCGCCAGCCCGACCTCGGTACCGCGATGCTGGTGGTGTCGTCAGGCTTCTTCGTGATCTTCCTCGCGGGCCTGTCGTGGCGGCTGATCATCGGCATCGGCATCGCTGGCCTCGCCAGTCTGCCGCTGGTGTGGTCAATGCTGCATGACTATCAGCGCAACCGCGTCATGACGCTGATCGATCCGACCTCTGACCCGCTGGGCAAGGGCTTCCACATCATCCAGTCCACGATCGCCATTGGCTCCGGAGGTCTGATCGGCAAAGGCTGGCTCAATGGCTCCCAGTCGCATCTGGAATTCATTCCCGAACGAACGACCGACTTCATCTTCGCGGTGTTCTCGGAAGAATTCGGCCTGCTCGGCAATGGCGTGCTGCTGGTGCTGT
>JACCDU011238722.1_pt1 | contig 13341 bp, 23 predicted proteins | sample 7446081 | NCBI WGS metagenome assembly JACCDU01 (sample SAMN15323447, study PRJNA562643) | freshwater metagenome | isolation source: river surface water | place: USA:Blue River Watershed | collected 2017-08-17 | reverse complement strand
GAGGTCGGTGACTTCGGCGCTGTAGGTGACGCGGCCGCTGATCCCCGAGACTTTGGCCGGCGCCTCGACGGCGGGCGCCACGGTCACAACCTGGGCGGTCATTGCAGCGACTGCGGCCTGCTGCTCGGCGGCCTGCTGCTCGGCGGCTTGTGCGGCGGCCATGGCGGCGGCTGCGGCCTCCTGGTCGCCGGCGGCGGCTGCGGCCTGCGCCTCCTCCTGGGCTTTGCGTGCGGCCTCGGCCTGCTCGCGCTCGATGGCGGCCAGGCGCTCGCGCTCAGCGCGGGCCTCGGCTTCCGCCTTGGCACGGGCCTCGGCTGCGATGCGCTCCTGCTCGGTCGTCCATGTCACCATGGCGCGCTTGAGCGTGGCCTCGGCTTTGTCCAGGTATTCCTTGGGGGAGCGGAACAGATCGTTCACCGCCTTCACCGCCTGGTTGAGCGGGCCCGTGATGCTGGTGCGCTTCTCTTCGACTTCTTTCTGCAGCGTCTTCACCTGTTTCAGGTCTTCGCTCGCCAGCTCGAACATGGTCGCGCTGTCGATCACAAAGTCAGTGGCATTGGCAAGGGCGCTCTGCGCTTTGCCGGCCAGCACGATCGCGCTGCTGGCGTCATAGGTGACGGTGTTGGTGGTTTGGATTTCCATGATTCAGTCCTTGAAGTTCGGGGTGATTGAGTGGAGCGCGCACCAGTTGCGCAGCGTCAGCAGGGAAGCAAACAAAGGCCAGTCGGTCGGGTCTTTGTAGGGTTTGGCGACATAGGTGCCGTCGTCCTTGAGCTGCACGGCTATGCGATCGGCATACGGGTTCAGCACGTTTCCGTAGGCAGCGAGCTGAGGGCCAACGGCCGGGTAGAGTTGAGCGGTGCTCTTGATGTCCACCACTGCGGGCCGGCCGTTCACCTTGCCGAAGCGGTCGGGCGTGCCGGCGTAGCGCAGCGTGGCGTGGTAGATGGGCCGCTCAATCTGCTCCCACTCCACGGCATGCTCGGCGCTGAACTTGCGCCAGGCCTGCAGGTAAGGCGCCAGCGCCGGGTCGAGCGTTGCCTCGTCGAGCTCACCGAGATCGTCCAGCTCGCAGGCCAGGTGCACGGCCTTGCCGAAGTCCGAGGCGGCCTGCAGCACATGGGGCGGCACGCGGCTGAAGTCAGTCAGCGGCGACAGGATGCTGGTGACGCCTGGCACTACCTGGCCGCCGAAGCGGTAGGTGTGAGTGGCCTCGTCGAACGTCAACACGCTCATTGCAGCGCATCCTTCAGAGCGACAAAGCCGTCCTTGGTCAGGCCTTCGAGCGTTTCACCAGCATCGAGCCCGGCCATCTGGCGCGCCTGCGGGATCGTCACGCCCTTGGCGTTGATCTTCTTCAGGATGTAGGCCACTTCGCCCACGGTGGCGGCCGTGCCGTCGGCTTGTTTGGGCGCCTGGGTTTCGGCTTTGGGTTGCGCATCGGTGACGGGCTGCTCGGCGGCTGGCTTGCGCGTGGGCATGGAGACTGCAGGCTTGCGGCCGGTGATCTCGCCGGTGCTGGCGTCGATGACGTTGTCATCGTCGTGCAGGGACTTGCCGGCCATCTCGTCGGCGGTGGGTTCGCTGCCGATCTCAGGGAAAGCCTTGCGCAGGGCTTGGGCCTCGGCGCACTTGGCGATCTGGCCGTAGGGGCGCTTCGTCCACATGGCGTTCGGCGCGATGCTTTTGTCTTTGCCGCCTTTGACCGCGTAGTTTTCTTTCCAGAATTCTTTGGCGGTGAACTCCACCACTTCGCCCGTAGGCAGGCGGCGCTTGACGGTGACGCGGCACCAAGTCGGGAAAGTGATCTGCTGGCCGCCGATGGCTTCGGTCACGTCGGGGCCGAACTCGGGCTCGGACACGCCGGCGCACTCGCCAGAGCGTGCGGCCTGGGTGCGATACAGGCCGATGCCAGGCATCACGACGTCGCGCATCGTGCCGGCCTTGCCGTCCCACATGGGCACGATGTGCACGGGCTTTTGCATTGGATCGAGGCCGGCGGCCTTGCAGTAGCCCAGAACCATCTTGATCGAGTTGACGCTGGCGCCCGGGTAGAGGCTGGTGGCGAGCACGTCGACCAGCTCGCTTTCGGTCATTGCCAGCGCCGGAAATGCGGCGGCGTCTTGTTTGGTGATTGCGTTCACGGTGTTCTCCTTGGGTTGTTCAGCGGGTGCAGGTGAGCTCGCCGGTGGCAGTCCAGCGCGGTGCGGCGTTGAGCTCGGCACAGATCCGGGCGGCAGCGCGCTCGCGAGCGGCGTCTTGGGCGGCGGTGAGTTGGGCGTCGGCCAGGGCCTCGGTGTTGAGGCGGGCGCTTTCGATCTCGTCGGGGCCGTCGAGCAGGTGCGACGCGCCCAGGCCGACCGCGATTGCTGCGGCGGCAAACCAGTTGAGGAGGGGGATGGGTAGGTTTTCCGAAGTCATCTTGTTCTCCAAGCTGTTGAAGTTCCTGATGACTGAATTAAACACGATGTTTAAACAGAAGTCAAACACGGTGTTGAAATTTTGTTGAAATCTAGGGAAAACCCCTAGAAACAGGCAACAAAAAACCCGCCGAAGCGGGTGGTTTGCGGAGCGGGGAGGGCTACCTTCTGGGCGCCTCGCGCAGGCCGGCGATCTGGTCAGAAATGCCGTCGAGCTTGTCGGGGATGTCTCTCAACGCCTGGAGCGCGGCGTTCATGCCAATCGGTTGTGTTGACCGCATGCTGTCAGCGATCAAGGTCAGCATCAAAGCGATCCATACGAGGGTGATGAGGTGCAGCGCTTTGTAGATCATTGAAGCCCCCTGTGAATGACGTCTTCGCGCTTGGTCGATTACTTGTTCGCGGTGAGGTGCTCGATCTTCTGCTGCTCTTCGAGGCGTTTGCGCTGCAGGAACAGGCCCAGCCAGGAGGTCGGCCGCTGGGTGGCCGGGGTGTTGTATTTGAAATTGAAGAGCAGGGGCAGCGTGATGCAGGGCACGCCGATGATGACCAAGAACAGCAGGGTGTCGCGAGTATCCCAGGAGCTGGGGGTGTTGATCGCGATGTAGGACATGAACAGAATCTGCAGCACGTTGGCCGCCAGGGCGATGTTGATGTGCATGGTTTGCTCCTTTCAGCGTCTGCGGTATTTCCGATGCTCGACCATTGTGCCCACAACATGAACGTGATTCACGTCCGAGCGCAGTGAAGGAAAGTCCTCATTGAGCGGCACGAGCTCGAAGATCACGTCGCCGCGCTCGTTCATGCCGCGCGGGCGGTATTTCTTGAAGGTGGCCTCGCCCTCGCCATTCTTTGCCACGACAAAGTCGCCCGGCTGGGGTGCGACGTTGGGGTCAATGATGACGCGATCGCCCTCCTTGAACTCCGGCAGCATCGAGTCGCCCTTGATCTCCAGCGCAAAGGTCGATGCCGATACGTCGCGATCGGTGAGCAGGTATTCGTCGCCGGCGCCAGGCTGGTAGCTGTCAGTCACGTCTGTCCAGTGCCCGGCCTGCACGTAGCTGATGAGCGGGATGCGCCGCTCGCCCACGGGCGCGATCGTCACGTTTTTCTCGACGCCGAACTCCATACGGCCGACGCCGGTTTCCAACCAGGCGGCCGAGCAGCCGACCATCTTCTGCGAGTGGAGCAGGCCCTGCTTGCTGATGCCGCGCTGCTCCCAGTTGTGAAGTGTCTGGGGCGTGGCCTCCAAAAGGCGCGCCAGCGCTGACTGGCCCGCCACTCCTTTGAGTGCGCGCGCCGCTTCGTACAACCGCTGCATTTGCTCGTTCATTTGGCAAAGTTACCACGGTTTCAACATTTTGTTTTATACACGGTGTTGACTCATGTGTAAACATGGTGTTTAATTGTTTCATGGACAACAAAAACACCCCTTCGATCGAGGCTGATCGTGCGCTGATTCACTCAATGGGCGGCCCTACCAAGCTGGCGCACCGGTTGGGCTACGACAAACCGGGCAGCGTGCAGCGCGTGCAGAACTGGACGGTGCGGGGCATCCCGGCCGCCGTCAAGCTCGCGCACCCAGACATCTTCCTCGCCGACAGGCTCACAGAACGAGCCACTCCTGATCCGGAGGTGAGCCATGGCCGGTGACTGGATCAAGATGCGCGCGGATCTCTTCACGCACCCGAAGGTTGTCCGCATTGCGTCCGCATTGAAAGCGGACACGCTTCGGACTGTCGGCGGACTCATGTCCGTTTGGTGTCTGTTCGATGCCCACTCGGAAGACGGACGCCTGGAGGGCTACAACCCGGAAGTGCTCGATGCGCACCTGCGCTGGGAGGGCTTCGCCGGCGCCATGATCGACGTCGGCTGGCTGGAGCACGACGCCGCGCACGGCCTTGTCCTGCCTCGTTTCTGCACTCACAACGGCCAGTCGGCCAAGCGCCGCGCACAGGATGCCGATCGCAAGCGCGAAGTCCGCAAGGTGTCCGCACCAGAAGCGGACAAAACGCGGACTAGAGAAGAGAAGAGAAGAGAAGAGAAAGAACCTAACGGTTCTTTACCCCCTACCCCCGAAGGCCTCGACGTGCAGGCCTGGGATCGCTGGCAGGAATACCGCCGGCAGATCAAGAAGCCGATCAAGCCGGCATCCGCTCCGCTCGCCATGAAGTCGCTGGCCGGCTATGGCGCCAACCAGGCCGCCGTGGTCGAGCAGTCGATCGCCAATGGCTGGCAGGGGCTGTTTGAGCTGAAGGGCGCCCGTGCCCAGGTCAATCGCCAGGAGGCGGTCGAGCAGCGCAACCGATCCGTCGCCGAGCAGTGGCTGGCCGACGCAGGGGAAGCCCATGAAACCGTCTGACAAAACCCGCTTCGCCCAGCTCATCACCGACGTGATGGCGTTCTACAAGCAGGACGTGAGCACGTTCGCGCTCTCCGTCTGGTGGCAAGCCTGCGAGCGTTACGACTTCGAGCAGGTGTCGAAGGCGCTGACCGGCCACGCCATGGACGCCGAGCGCGGCCAGTTCGCGCCGAAGCCGGCTGACCTGGTGCGCCAGCTCGAAGGTACGCCGACCGATCGCGCCATGCTGGCCTGGGGCAAGGTACTGGACGCCGTGCAGCGCATCGGCCAATACGCCGACGTCGTCTTTGACGACCCGGCGATCCATGCCGTGATTGAGGATCTGGGCGGCTGGCCGAAGGTGTGCCGGGTGGAGATGAAAGACCTCTCCTACCTGCAGCATCGTTTCACCGAGGCGCACCGCGCCTACACCAACAAGGGCGAATTCCAGTATCCGCGCCGCCTGATGGGCGACCGCAGCCCGGACGAGATGTATGAGAAGCGCGGCCTGCCGGCGCCCAAGCCCGCCGTGATCGGCGACGTCGTCAAGGCTCGCCTCGTCTACCAGGGCGGCAAGTTGACCGGCAAGCAGATCAGCTTCCAGTCGATCGCCAGCATCGGCCAGGCGCTCATCGAGCAGAAGGCGGGGGCATGACATGCGCGATTGCTCAACCCTCGGAGTCTGCCAGGATCGACCGATCCGATGCCCCGGATGCCTGCCCAGCGTGCGAGTCGTCGAGACAACGGCCGCTGAGTGGGCAGTACCGCATGCAGTGCCTCGCCTGCTGCACGCGCCTGGTACTGAGCGCGCACCCGAGCAAGCCGCAGGCCGCTGCCATGCTGGCCGCGATCGCCAGGTTCCCGGGCGCGCCTGGCCGGGAGCAGATCTTGGAATCCGTGCGCCAGGCGTTGACGAAACGCCGTTAAGCCAGGCCGAGGCCCGTGTGGCATTTCGGGAGGGCTGGCGGTGAAGCTCTACTGCTGCCTCTGCGGCCGGCCCATGGATCGCGCCGCCGTCCTGATCGGTGCGCACCCGGTCGGCCCGAAGTGCGCCAGGCGCGCCGGGCTCATGCCGCTCGTGCATCGCAAGTCTGGCCTGGTCTTCGCAGCCTCCGGCCACAAGAGCGCCGTGCGCCAGGACGCGCAGACCCTGGATCTGTTCGAGGGGGCGGTATGAGCGAGCGCCGCGTCTTTTTTCTGGTGCACGCGCAGGCCCGGGCCAACGCGATCGTCGCTGTGAAGCAGGCGCCCGACGGCTACTGCGTCGAGCTCAAGCAGCCGAATCGGACCTTGGAGCAAAACGCGAAATTTCACGCGATCTGTTCTGACTTGGCGAAGTCTGGCCTGCAGTGGGCGGGCAAGACCAGAACCGCCATGCAGTGGAAGGTGCTGCTCGTGTCCGGCCACGCCATCGCCACAAAGGAAGAGTCCGAGATCGTGCCGGGCCTGGAGGGCGAATTCATCAACATCCGGGAAAGCACTGCGCTGATGTCAAAAAAGCGCGGCGCGAGCTTGATCGAATACACGCTGGCGTTTTGCGCGCAGCAAGGCGTGAGTCTGTCGGAGGTCGCAGCGTGATTCACTATCACGGCACCCCAATCGGCGGCGCGCGCCAGGACGTCGCTCGGTTCCTGATGGGCCGGCACGCGCTTGTGCCTTACCCGCGCCAGGATGACATGGGCATTGTGGCCGAGGCCTGCCAGTCGTTCGTGTTCGACAACGGCGCTTTTACCGTCTGGAAGCAGGGCGGCGTGCTTGATGTCGATGGCTACATCGCCTGGTGCGACCAGTGGCGCCGGCATCCTGGATTCGATTGGGCGCTGATCCCGGACGTGATCGAGGGCGACGAGTCCGAAAACGACGCGCTCCTTGCTGACTGGCCGCGCGAGATCCGCGGCGTTCCCGTCTGGCACATGCACGAGGGCATCGACCGTTTGGTTCGCCTGGGGCATGAGTGGCCGGTCGTGGCGCTTGGCTCCTCCGGCCAATGGGCAAACCCCGGCACGCCCGAGTGGTGGTCGCGCATGACCGAGGCCATGAACGAGCTCTGCGACGAGCACGGCCGGCCGCCGTGTCGCCTGCACGGCCTGCGCATGCTTGACCCGGCGATCTTTTCCAAGCTGCCGCTCACCAGCGCCGACTCAACCAACGCCGCGGTCAACTGCGGCTCGCTCGATCGGTTTGGCATGTACGTGCCGGCGACCTCTGCCCAGCGCGCGGCCGTAATCGCCGAGCGCATCGAGGCCCACAACAGTGCCGCCTGGTGGCGCAAGACGCCGGTGCAGCAGGACATTTTCATGGAGTTTGCATGAGCCTCAGCACCTACACCAACACCTACACCGTCGAGTTTTTTGCCAAGTGCCCAAGCAACGGCGTGCGCGTCAAGTATTCGCTGCAGATCCTGGCGGGCCGGGTGGTAATGGTTGAGGACATCCTGGAATTTATCGAGGAGAAGACCGCCCAGTCGGTCTACCACGAGCAGATGGCCGACGCCCTGGCGCGACGGTTTCCTGGCTTGCAAATCATGCGCGCGCATCACCACGGCGTGGACATCGCGACAACGCGCGGGGCCCTTTGATGATGCAAAGCAATAAGGCTCCGACCATTGCCAAGTGCAAGGCCTGCGGCGATGAATACCAGCGCCTGCGCCCGCTGCAGAAGGTGTGCAGCCAGCTCTGCGCGATGAAGCACGCCAGGGCCGTGGTCGAGAAGAAGGCCGCCCGTGAGGAGCGGGCTCAGCGCAGCCAGGACAAAGCCCGGCTCGACGCCATGCGCACCAAACCCGAGCTCACCCGGCTCGCGCAGACCGCCTTCAACGCTTTCATCCGGGCGCGCGATGCGGGTAAACCCTGCATTTCCTGCGGCAACCCGCTGCCGGCCGACACCCTGGGCGGCGCTTTCGACTGCGGGCATTACCGCTCGGTCGGATCGGCGCCGCACATGCGATTCGTCGAGGACAACGCTCACGGCCAGTGCAAGCACTGTAACCGGCACCTGGCCGGCAATCACGTCGCATACCGCAAAGGCCTGGTCGAGCGCATCGGCCTGGCCGCCGTCGAGTCCATCGAGGCCGACACCACGACCCGGAAATACACCCGCGAGGGGTTGATCGAGATCGCCAAGCACTACCGCGCCGAAGCTCGGCGCCTCATCACTGCCGCAGGAGGGCGCTCATGAGCACGAAAGTCGTCCCGGTCAATGAATACGGCCGCCGCATCGGGGAAACGCATCACAAGTCTCGCTTCACCGACGAGCAGATCAACCGCATCCGGGATCTGCGCGAAGAGTTCGGCCTCTCCTACTCGCAGATCGCCGAGCTATTCCAATGTCATAAGCAGACAATCGCGTCGATCTGCCAATACCGCACCCGGGCGCAGACGCCTTTCGGGTGGAAGAAGTTGCAAGAGGAAGAAACACAATGACCAAGACCCGCATCGGGAATCACTTGCGTCGTCACATGCTGGGCGATCAGCCGACATTCAGGCAGGGCTTTAAAGAAGGGGTCGCGTTTGCGTCGAAGCACGCACCAGCCAGAAAGCCACTGACGACCGAGCAGATCACCGCAGGCATTGACATCGACAGCTTGAGCGCGGCCGAGATCGCAGCATTTCATGCGGGCATCCGCTGGGCCGAAGAGCAGCATGGCATTGAGGGGGAAGCATGAAGACCAGTAAATTAGTGAACGATAGTGCAACAAAACCGAAGCGCAAGCCGCCGGCAGCAGGCAAGGGCAGGCCGAAGGGCGCGGTCAACAAGACCACCAAAGCGCTGAAGGAGATGATCCTGGGCGCGCTCGACCAGGCCGGCGGCCAGCAATACCTTGCGGAGCAGGCCGAAGAAAACCCAACCGCCTTCCTGACGCTGATCGGCAAGGTGCTGCCCATGGAATTGAAGAACGCCGAGGGCGGCGGCTTCGTCATCAACGTCGTGACGGGCGTGCCGCGTGACTGAGAAAAACATCGGCCTCGGCTATTTCCCGCGAGACTGGCAGCGCGAGTGTCACCGCATGCGCCAGCGCTTCACCGTGCTGGCGCTGCACCGGCGGGCCGGCAAGACCGAGCTCGCGATCATGGAGCTCCTCGACTCGGCGCTCAACTTCAAGCTCGACATGGGGCTTTTCTTCTATGTCGCGCCCTACCTCAAGCAGGCCAAGGCGATCGCCTGGGCACGCCTGAAAGCCCGGGTCGAGCCGCTGCGCCAGTTCGGCGCCGTCGAGGTGAGCGAGTCCGAGCTCTCGGTGACGCTCAAAAGCAACGGCGCCGTGATCCGCATCTTCGGTGCCGACAACCCGGACGCCATGCGCGGCGTGCGCCTGGACGGCGTCGTGATCGACGAGGTGGCGCAGATCAAGCCCGAGGTCTGGGTGGACATCCTGCAGCCGGCGCTCTCCGACCGCAGGGGCTGGGCGCTTTTTATCGGCACGCCGCAAGGCGTCAACCTGTTCAGCGAGCTCTACTTCAGGGCCAACTCGCTCACCGACTGGCACTCGGCCCGCTACACGGTCTACGACACGGGCGCCATTGACCCGGATGAAGTCGATCGCCTGAAGCGCGACATGAGCGAAACCGCCTTTGCCCGCGAATTCCTGTGCGACTTCTCCGCTGCCGGCGACGACCAGCTCATCAGTCTGTCCGACGTCGAGGCCGCCGCGCACCGGCAGATCCGCGAGGACGCGATCCGGGAGGCGCCGCGCATCCTGGGCGTCGATCCGGCGCGCTTCGGCGACGACCGTTCGGTGATCTTCCCGCGGCAGGGCCTGGCCGCCTTCGAGCCGCTGGTCTTCCGCGGCATCGACAACATGGAGCTCGCGAGCCGGGTCGCGCAGAAGATCGAGGACTGGAAACCCGACGCCGTTTTCTGCGACGCGGGGAATGGCGGGGGCGTCATCGACCGCCTTCGACAGCTCGGCCACGACGTGATCGAGGTGCATTTCGGTGGCAAGGCCAGCAACGGCCGGTATCTCAACAAGCGCGCCGAGATCTGGTTCGAGATGCGCGAATGGATCAAGCTCGGCGGCGCCATTCCCAACAAGGTCGAGCTCAAGCAAGACCTGGCCGCTCCCGTCTACTGGTTCGATTCGGCGAACCGCATCCAGCTCGAACCCAAGGACGACATCAAGAAGCGCGGCCTGCCATCGCCTGACCTGGGCGACGCGCTGGCCGTGACCTTCGCGCATCCCGTGGCAAAGCGCAGCCCGCTCGACCGCTACCGCAACGGTACGCATGAGCGCGGACGCCGCGAATACGATCCTTTTGCAAATCTACGTTGATCGACGTGAAACGTCATGAGACGACCTGAATAGTAGAAGGAGTGCGCCTTATGTGCGGTGGATCTGGATCATTACTCGGCGCAGCGCTGGGCGCCGCTCTGGCGCCAGCCACGTTTGGCGCCTCTTTGCTGCCTGGCGCTTTGGCTGGTGGTGTTGCGGGTGGCGCGCTGGGCGCCGCCGCCGGTGACGCGCTCATCGACAAACCCCAGGCCCAGATGAAGCAGGCCCAAGAGCAGCAGGCCACGGCCGCCAACCAGGCAGTCGAGGCCGCGCAAAAGCAAGCCGAGGAAGCTACCAAGGTCAACCAGGACATCGCGGCCAAGCTCAGCACGCCGACCGCGCGTCAGCCTGACATTGCCGCTCGCCTTTATGGCACCAAGCAGCAGCAGGGCGGCCCCGGCTCCAGCGCTTCGACCATGCTGACCGGCCCGCAGGGCGTCGACACCACGAGCTTGAACCTGGGCAAGAACACGCTCCTCGGGGGCTAACCCATGAGCGAGTTCACCTCCGACGCACAATCGAATCCGAAACTCCCGGCTCGCGACAAGCTCTACACCCGATGGGGCATGCTCAAGGCGGAGCGGGCAAGTTGGCTGGCCCATTGGAAGGAAATTTCGGATTACTTGCTGCCGCGGTCTGGCCGGTTCTTTATTCAAGACCGGGATAAGGGGTGGCGTCGGCATAATTCGATCTACGACTCGACCGGCACCCGGGCGCTGCGCGTGCTGGCCGCCGGCATGATGTCGGGCATGACGAGCCCGGCCAGGCCGTGGTTTCGCCTGACCACCGGCGACGCAGATCTCGACCAATACAGCAACGTCAAGATCTGGCTCAACCAGTGCCAGCGAAAGATGCTGGAGATCTTCGCCAAGTCCAACACCTACCGGGCACTGCACCAGATGTATGAGGAGATCGGCGCCTTTGGCACCGGCGCCTCGATCGTGCTGCCCGACTTCAACAACGTCATCCACCATTACCCGCTGACGACCGGCGAATACTGCATCGCGCAGAACGCCCGCGGCGAGGTGAACACGCTCTACCGCGAATTCCAGATGACGGTCGGCCAGATCGTCGGCGAGTTCGGCATCGAGAACGTGACGCCGATGACCCGCACCATGCACGAGCGCGGATCTCTCGACCAGTGGATCACCGTGCTCCATGCCATCGAGCCCCGGGTGGATCGTGACCCGACCAAGTTCGACGCGAACAACATGGCCTGGCGCTCGGTCTACTTCGAGCTCAATGCCGAGCCCGGCAAGTATCTGCGCGAGTCGGGCTTCAAGCGCTTCCCTGCTCTGTGCCCGCGCTGGGCCGTAATCGGTGGCGACATCTACGGCAACTCCCCAGGCATGGAGGCGCTGGGCGACGTCAAGCAGCTCCAGCACGAGCAACTCCGCAAAGCTCAGGCGATCGACTTCAAGACCAAGCCGCCGCTGCAGGTGCCGACCTCGATGAAAAACCGCGACGTCGAGGCGCTGCCGGGCGGCATCTCGTTCGTCGACATGAGCACGCCCTCGGGCGGGATCAAGACCGCCTTCGAGGTGAACCTTGATCTCTCGCACCTGCTCGTCGACATACAGGACGTGCGCACCCGCATCCAGGGCTCGTTCTATGCCGATCTCTTCCTGATGCTGGCGAATTCGACCAACTCCAGCATGACCGCGACCGAGGTCGCCGAGCGCCACGAGGAAAAGCTCCTGATGCTGGGCCCGGTGCTGGAGCGCCTGCAAAACGAGCTCCTCGATCCGCTGATCGACATGACCTTCGATCGCATGCTGGAGGCCGGCATCGTGCCGCCGCCGCCAGAGGAGCTCCAGGGCATGCAACTCAACGTCGAGTATGTCTCGATGCTGGCGCAGGCCCAGCGCGCCGTGGGCACCAACTCGATCGACCGCTTTGTCGGCACGCTCGGCCAGGTGGCCGCGGTCAAGCCCGAGGTGCTAGACAAGCTCGACGCCGACAAGTGGGCCGATGTCTATGCCGACATGCTGGGCGTCGATCCTGAGCTTGTGATCTCCACCGACCAGGTCGAGCTCGTGCGCCAGCAGCGCGCCAAAGCGGCCGCTGCGGCTCAAGCGGCCGAGCAGGCGAAGACCGCATCGGAGGCGGTGCGCAACCTGGGCAGTGCACCGACCGGACAGAACAATGCGCTCACCGACGTGATGAGCATGTTCTCGGGCTACAACTCTCCCTCACCCACACAGGTGTAAACCATGGCAATGATCAACCTCAAGATGAGCCGCGAGGAGCGCAAGGAGTACGGCGAGGTCGCCGTCACCGATTCCGAAGGCCCGCAATATCCCTACGGGCTCTGCATCGACCTCGATGACGACACGCTGGAAAAGCTCGGCATCACGTCGCTGCCGGCTGTGGGCACGGCCATTCAGTTCACTGCGCGCGCAGTCGTGAAATCGACAAGCTCAAACCAGTACGAAGGCAGCGAGCCCGAATCGCGCATGAGTCTGCAGATCACCGACATGGAGCTCGGCGACGCAAGCCGCAGCAGCAGTGATAGCGCGACCGCGCTGTATGGCTCCTGACGGTACGCATAAGCGAAAACATCGGGCATACATTCCGCTCATGACCAGTTTCGATCCTCTCGATTTACGCGGCCAGGAGAAGGCTCTCGCTGAACAAAGCGAGCGCAACAAGCTGGCGCTCCAGACGGAGCAGGAGGATTTCAAGTGGCTCATGGGAAACAAGCGGGGGCGTCGGATTGTCTGGCGCCTGCTTGAGCGAACCGGGGTGTATCGGAGCTCCTTCACGGGCAACTCCGAGACATTCTTTAGGGAGGGCGCGAGGAACGTGGGACTGATGCTCTTGGATCAGATCCACACCATCACGCCAGACCAGTTCGCAGTGATGCTGAAGGAACAGAAAGATGGCAGAAACAACGCTGATGACGGACGCCGCAACGAGCACTGAAGGCGCGCCTGATTCGTCGACCGCTGCACCCGCAGACGCGACGGCGCAAGCCACTGCTGACGCAGGAGCAGCACAAGAGCAACAAGCGACCGAAGGCAAGACCTCGGAGGATGGGACGACCCCCCCAGCCGACGAGCAGACCGATGGCGCTCAGGACGACAAGCCTGCTGAAGAGCAGGGTGCGCCTGAGAAGTACGAGTTTCAAACGCCGGAAGGCGTCGTCGTTGACGACACCACCGTCCAGGCGTTCTCGGAAGTCGCCAAAGAGCTGAACCTGCCCCAGGACGCTGCGCAAAAGATCCTCGACAAGGTCGCGCCTGTGATGGCGCAGCGCCAGGCCGAGGTGCTCGCGAACCTTGCGACCTCCTGGGTCGAGGGCGTGCGAG
>JACCDU010569719.1_pt1 | contig 13347 bp, 12 predicted proteins | sample 7446081 | NCBI WGS metagenome assembly JACCDU01 (sample SAMN15323447, study PRJNA562643) | freshwater metagenome | isolation source: river surface water | place: USA:Blue River Watershed | collected 2017-08-17 | reverse complement strand
TTGTTGATTTGCCCCAACCAGTAAAAATCATCCCGCTGAACCGACTGAGCAAACGCTGACGGGGCGCAAACGAGCGCCATCAGCGAAAAAACAGCGACGGATCTTGTGCTTGTTGTCATCCATTTCATTTGACCGCTCCACATGCAAACAAGGATTGAATCATGGCACCATCACGCCCCAACTCCGCCAGAATGTCCCGCGTATGCTCCCCCAGATGTGGGGCCAATCGCTGGGGGTCTGCCGCCTGCTGGTTAAACCGCGCGGCAGCGCGTGGTGCACGAACGCGCCCCAGTCCGGGGTAGTTGGACTCCATCAGGCTTTCGTTGTGCCGAATCTGGGGGTCGTCGGCCAGATCGGCCTTGAAGTTCACATGGCCCACCGGCACCCCTTCGGCAGCCAATCGCGCCACAAACGGCCGCACCCATTGCTCGGCCGCGATGGGTTCGAGCACGGCACGCCAGACGTCGATGTTGTCGCGGCGCAGCATCATGTTGGCAAAACGGGGGTCCTGCATCAGCTCGGGCCTGCCAAACACACGGCAAATGCCTGCGAACTCTTCGTCTTGCGGCGCGATCATGGCAAACCAGCCGTCCTTGCAGCGCCAAAGTTTCTGCCGGGCGCCAAATTCGGGCACAGGCGCAGGCGGGTTGTCCAGCAGGCTGTGGTTGTAAAGCGCCTCGGGCCACAGAAAAGACAGCCCGGCGTCCAGCATCGACAGCTCGATGCGACAGCCCTCGCCACTGAGCTGCCGACCGTGCAAGGCCGCCGTGATCGCTTGCGCGGCCGTCAGCGCGGTGATCTTGTCGCACATCAGCGTCTGCAACAAGCGAGGTTCCTGGGTCTCAGGATCCGGGTGCGCATCGGCAAAGCCCGACACCGCCTGGATGACCGGGTCATACACACGGTATCCGGAATAAGGGCCGGTCTGGCCAAAGCCGCTGATCGACAGGTAGACGATGCGCGGATTCCAGGCCTTGACCTGCTCGTAACCAAAGCCCAAGCGGTCCATGGCACCGGGTCGGAAGTTCTCCACCAGCACATCGGCTTTTTCAGCCAACTCGCGCAGGATCTCGCGGGCCGCGGCCTGCTTGAGGTCCAGCACGATGGCGCGCTTGCCCCGGTTGATCGTGGCAAACAAGGAGGTCATGTCCCCCTTGATCGGGCCGACCCGGCGCGTCAGGTCACCGCCTTGCGTTTCAACTTTGATGACATCGGCACCTTGATCGGCCAGGATGCCGGTGGCCATGGGCCCGGACACCACGGCAGACAGGTCAAGAATTCGGACGCCGGATAGAGGTGCTTGCATGGGGGTTCCTGGTGTGACCGTGCTGGCGAGGCTACAGGCCGCGCGCCACGATCTCTTTCATGATTTCGTTGCTGCCGCCATAGATGCGGGCCACCCGGGCATCCACCCAGGCGCTGCCAATGCCGCCATCGGCCATGAAGCCTGTGCCGCCATGCATTTGCAGGAGTTCATCGAGCAGTTGGTTTTGCATTTCAGAACCATTGAGCTTGGCCATGGCGGCCCGCTCGGCGTCCAATTCGCCACGCAGGTGCCGCGCCAGACAATCGTCGACAAAGGTCCTGAGCATGACCGATTTGGATTTGGCGTCGGCCAGGCGAAAACGGGTGTTCTGGTAGTCAAAGACCGACTGGCCAAAAACCTTGCGTTCACGCGTCCAGGCGACGGTGCGCTCTAAAAACGCTTCGATAGAGGCTGCCGCCCGGATGGCAATGATCAACCGCTCCTGCGCCAGCTGGTGCATCAGGTAGCGAAAGCCCTGGTTCTCTTCGCCCAGCAGGTTCTTCGCGGGGACTCGCACCTGATCGAAGAACAACTCGGCCGTGTCTTGCCCGCGCAGACCGATTTTCTTGAGGGCACGCCCGCGCTCGAAGCCAGGCATGCCTTCTTCGACCACCAGCAAGGAAATGCCTTTGGCCCCCTTGTCCGGATCGGTCTTGGCCACCACGATCACCAGCCCGGCGTTCAGCCCGTTGGAGATGTAGGTTTTCTGACCTGTGAGCACATAGTGGTCACCGTCGCGCTCCGCGCGGGTGCGGATGGCCTTGAGGTCGCTGCCGACATCGGGCTCGGTCATGGCAATGGCGCCAATCAACTGCCCTTGCGCCATGGCGGGCAACCAGCGTGCGCGCTGCCATTCGTTGCCATACGCGTACAGGTAAGGTGCCACCACTTCGGAATGCAAACTGAAGCCGACGCCCGTGGCGTTGACCCTGGCCAGCTCTTCGATCACCACCGCCGCATGGCCAAAATCACCGCCTCCGCCATAGGGATCGGGCAGCGTGGTGTTGAGCAAGCCCGCGCTGCCTGCGGCAAGCCAGAGTCCGGCAGGCACACGGCCTTGCTCTTCCCAGTCGGCATGGTGGGGGGCAATTTCGCGTTCGACGAAACGTCTGACTTGAACGCGAAACGCTTCGTGATCTTCCTGCAATACGGTGCGCATGCTGTACAAAAGCGTCAGTTGTCGAGCTTGATCTTGGCCGCCTTGATGGCGCGGTCCATGGTGTCGGCCAGTGTTTTCATTTCCGCGCCAAGTTCCTCGGGGGTGCTGCCCACGGCCTCCAGACCCAGTTCGCGCCATTTGGTGCTCAGGTCTGTGCTTTTGATGGCCCGGGCGATGCCGCCAGACACCTTGGCCAGAACGTCCTTGGGGGTGCCTGCCGGGGCCAACACCAGGAAAAAGCCCACAGGCTCAAAACCCTTGAGGCCGAGCTCGGCAAAGGTCGGCACCGCCGGCAAGGACGATGTACGCTGGCTGCCCGTCATGGCCAGCACTTTGATCTTGCCCGCCTGCAGCAAGGGGGCCAGCGAGGCGGCATCGAGCCAGGCCGAACTGATCTGGCCACCCATCAGGTCCTGCGTCAGGGGCGCGGCGCCTTTGTAGGCTGCATGCACCAAGTCAATCTTGGCCGCCAAGTTCAAAGACTCGCCAAAGATGTGCGCCGTGGTGCCCTGCCCGAACGAGCCGTAACTGAGCTTGCCGGGGTTCTTGCGGGCATGGGCGATGAATTCATCAAGCGTGTTGGCCGGAAAGTTGGCAGGCACCGCCAGACCGATGGTCGAGCGCGTGAGCATGGACACTGGATCGAACTCGGTGTCGATGTCAAACGGCAGCTTGCTGTAGAGCGATTTGGCATAGATGGCGTTCGAGATGGTCAGCACCAGGGTGTAGCCGTCGGCTGGCACCTTGGCCACGGACGACAAGCCCAGCCAGCCCCCAGCGCCAGGCCGATTGTCCACGATGACCGGTTGACCCCAGTATTCGGTCAGCTTGAGCCCGATGTTGCGGGCCATGATGTCGGTGGTGCCGCCCGGGGTGTAAGGCACAACGATGCGGATGGTCTTATTGGGGAAGCTGGCAGCAGGCTGGGCCTGGCCCATTGCGCTGCTGAACAAACCCACCAAGGCCAGGCAGCCGGTCAACATGCGCTTGAGCAAAGTGTTCATGAATGTCTCCTGTCGTTATATGCCATGCATGTTCCGACCAGGTTGGGGGTGTCGCAATGACATTTCCCGTCATTCGGATTGGCGGAAAAATTCAGCCCCCTGCGCGCTCAAGCTGCTTGTGGCGAAGGCCCGGCCTGGGGGGCTGTTCGGCCGGACCAGCAAAACATTGCGCATGCAACATCCAGCGGCGAGCCAGATCCCCCTGCACCTGCAAGTCGGTGTCCAGAAGGTGCCGGGTCTGGGTGACCACCTGGCCAAAGTCCCTGGCACTGCCCCGCACGAAGCCGGCCTCGCCCTCTTCACCAAACGACCAAATTTCCCCTTGCGGGCCGATCAGTTCAATGCGGGGCATTTGCCCAGGCACGTCCCAGCCCCTGACACGGTGGCTCCAGCCGAATGTGTTGACGCCCAGGACCACGATGTTGCGAAGCCGAGCCGACTCGGGCCTGTCCTCCCCGAGCATGTCAAAAACGGCCTGCCCATGGGCCCATGTTTCCATCTGGCGCGCGGTCATCGATGAACGCACCGACATGGGCGGTCCCGCCCAATCCACCCTTTGCTTGGGGTCCAATGCTTGCCAGCGTTCGGCCATGTCCAGCGCACAAGACAACCACAGCGCCAGCAATGCAGGCCCGCGGCTTTGCACCTGCTGCTGCTCGACTTCACGCATGCCGCCCCCGCTTCGTGTTCGCTCCCGGATGCTGTCAAGGCGCGCCTCGAAAGCTTGTGGTGCATGCACGGACCAATCGGCCGCCTCGTTCCAAAAATGCAAATGACACAGGATGTCATCGGGCGTCCACCCTTTGAACTGGGTCTCTTGAGTCCACTGCGCATCGGTCATCTGCCGCAACGCCGCTGCCAAAACCTGAACTTCCTGGACAAAGTCGCGTGTTTGAGAAAGCATGTCAGGCCCACAAAATGATGTTGAAAAACATTATGGAGTGCACCCTGCCCATCGCCAAGCTGGCCCTGTCGCCACCATGCCTGTCGATGATTCGGGCATAAAAAACGCCGGGCAAGCCCGGCGTTTCAAATCACGTGATGCAAGACCGCTCAGGCCGCGGCCTCTTGCTCGGGCTCTGCCGGTTCGGACTTGGCCGAGCGCCCTTCCTTCTTGGGCAAAGGCTGGATGTCCAACTGGACTTCGTCCTTGTCGTTGATGTCCACCGTCAGGCGCCCACCTTCGGTCAAGCGGCCGAACAACAGCTCATCGGCCAGGGCCTTGCGGATGGTGTCCTGGATCAAGCGCTGCATGGGGCGTGCGCCCATGAGCGGATCAAAGCCCTTCTTGCCCAGGAACTTGCGCAAGCTGTCGGTGAAAGTGACCTCCACCTTCTTCTCGCCCAGTTGCTGCTCCAGCTGCAGCAGGAATTTGTCCACCACGCGCAAGATGATCTGCTCGTCCAGGGGACGGAAGCTGACAATGGCATCCAGACGATTGCGGAACTCGGGTGTGAACAAGCGTTTGATGTCACCCATCTCGTCACCGGCCTGACGCGGGTTGGTGAAGCCGATGGTGGCCTTGTTCATGGTCTCGGCGCCCGCGTTGGTGGTCATGATGATGATCACGTTGCGGAAGTCGGCCTTGCGTCCGTTGTTGTCGGTCAAGGTGCCATGGTCCATGACCTGCAGCAGCACGTTAAAGATGTCCGGATGCGCTTTTTCGATCTCGTCAAGCAAAAGCACGCAATGCGGCTTCTTGGTCACGGCTTCGGTCAACAAGCCACCCTGATCAAAACCCACATAGCCCGGAGGCGCACCGATCAAGCGGCTCACCGCGTGGCGCTCCATGTACTCGGACATGTCAAAGCGGATCAGCTCAATGCCCAGGATGTAGGCCAGTTGCTTGGCCGCCTCGGTCTTGCCCACGCCGGTGGGGCCAGAGAACAGGAAGGAACCAATCGGCTTGTCGGTCTTGCCCAGGCCCGAGCGGGCCATCTTGACAGCAGACGACAGCACTTCGAGGGCCTTGTCCTGACCGAACACCACCGATTTGAGGTCACGCTCGATGCTTTGCAGCTTGCTGCGGTCATCGTTGGACACATTGGCTGGCGGGATGCGGGCAATCTTGGCCACAATGTCTTCGATCTCGGCCTTGCCAATGGTTTTCTTGCGTTTGGAAGCCACCAGAATGCGCTGGGCAGCACCGGCCTCGTCGATCACATCAATCGCCTTGTCGGGCAACTGGCGGTCGTTGATGAACTTGGCCGACAACTCGGCTGCAGCTTGCAAAGCGGCAATCGTGTATTTGACGCTGTGGTGGTCTTCAAAGCGGCTCTTGAGGCCTTTGAGGATTTCCACAGTCTCGGACACCGTGGGTTCAACCACGTCCACTTTCTGGAAGCGGCGGCTGAGTGCTGCGTCTTTTTCAAAGATGCCGCGGTACTCGGTGAAGGTGGTCGCGCCAATGCACTTGAGCTGACCACTGGACAGCGCGGGCTTGAGCAGGTTGGACGCGTCCAGGGTACCACCCGAGGCCGCACCGGCACCGATCAGGGTGTGGATTTCGTCGATGAACAAAATGCCGTTGGGCTTGTCCTTGAGCGCCTTGAGCACACCTTTCAAACGCTGCTCGAAGTCGCCACGGTATTTGGTGCCGGCCAGCAAGGCGCCCATGTCGAGCGAATAAACCTGGGCTTCGGCCAGGATCTCGGGCACGGTGCCCTGAGTGATGCGCCAAGCCAGGCCCTCTGCAATCGCGGTCTTGCCCACACCGGCCTCACCCACCAGCAGCGGGTTGTTCTTGCGGCGGCGGCACAGGATCTGGATCGTGCGCTCGACCTCGTACTCACGCCCAATCAGTGGGTCGATCTTGCCGTCCTTGGCCGCTTGGTTGAGGTTGTTGGTGTACTGCTCCAGCGGCGAGGCTTTTTCGTTGCGCTCGCCACCCGAAGACTCTTCGGATTCCGGATTGGACGGTGCTTCGGATTTGGCTGCCTCGGGCGGATCGGTCTTGCGGATGCCATGCGCAATGAAATTGACAACATCCAGGCGCGTGATGCCCTGCTGATGCAGGTAATACACGGCATGCGAATCTTTTTCGCCAAAGATGGCCACCAGCACGTTGGCACCGGTCACCTCTTTTTTGCCATTGCCCGTGGACTGCACGTGCATGATGGCTCGCTGGATCACACGCTGGAAGCCCAAGGTCGGCTGGGTGTCCACCTCTTCGGTGCCGCCCACCTGGGGGGTGTTGTCTTTGATGAAATTGGTCAAGGCCGAGCGCAAATCATCGATGTTGGCGGCGCAGGCACGCAAAACCTCGGCGGCGCTGGGATTGTCCAGCAAGGCCAGCAGCAGGTGCTCGACTGTGATGAACTCGTGGCGCTGCTGCCGGGCCTCGACGAAGGCCATGTGCAAGCTGACTTCCAATTCCTGGGCAATCATGTGGTTTCCTTTTTGCCTTGCTTAGAGATTCTGTGCATGTGGGGCGTTCTGCCCGTTATTCAATGGGTTCGCTGACGCATTGCAGCGGGTGGCCCGCCTGCTTGGCTGCATCCAGCACCTGATCGACCTTGGTGGCCGCCACGTCGCGCGAATACACGCCGCAAACGCCTTTGCCATCCAGGTGGATCTTGAGCATGATCTGGGTGGCCGATTCGCGGTCTTTGCCAAAGAACTCCTGGATCACCATCACCACAAACTCCATGGGGGTGTAGTCGTCGTTCAGCATGGCCACCTGGTACATCTGGGGTGGCTGTATTTTCTGAGCACGGCGCTCCAGAACCACCGATTCCCCCCCATCAGGCATGCGGGGCGTTACCGGCGGCTGCGTCGGATTCTGTGGTTTTTTCGTTGCCATGATTTCATTCTATCGGCGCTTTCAAGCCGCCGAGATCCCGGGCTTGAAAAGTCTTGAAAGCACAAGGTTGACTCGGGGAAAACCTCACATTGACAAAAATAACAGCCACGCATCAAACTGGTGCAAACAAAAACGGAGACAAACCATGCCCAGCGGTACGGTCAAATGGTTCAACGATGCCAAAGGCTTCGGGTTCATCCAGCCCGATGGCGGCGGCCCGGATGCTTTTGCCCACTTTTCGGCCATCCAGGCCGAAGGCTACAAAAGTCTCAAAGAAGGTGCTCGGGTCACTTTTGAATTGACCGAGGGTGCCAAAGGTCTGATGGCCGCGAACATCCAGGCTGAAACGGGCGGTATGCCAGACACCGCAGCGGTGTCCGCTGAGGTATCGAACACGGCCTCTTGAATGCGCAGCGTCCGGCCATGCGGGCCCGCAGGAACCCCACCCCATGGGGCCATCAGGCGTCCATCTGCTCGATCATCACTTGCCCAAAGCCTGAGCAACTGACTTGGGTTGCACCCTCCATCAAACGGGCGAAATCGTAGGTGACTTTTTTGCTCTGGATCGATTTTTCCATGGCCAAGAGGATCAGATCCGCGGCTTCGGTCCAGCCCATGTGCCGCAGCATCATCTCGGCCGACAGGATTTCCGAGCCGGGGTTCACATAATCAAGCCCGGCATATTTGGGCGCGGTGCCATGCGTGGCTTCAAAACAGGCCACCCGATCAGACAAATTGGCCCCAGGCGCGATGCCAATGCCCCCCACCTGTGCGGCCACCGCATCCGAAATGTAGTCACCGTTCAGGTTCAGGGTCGCCACCACGGAATACTCGGCTGGCCTGGTCAAGACTTGCTGCAAAAAGGCATCGGCGATCACATCCTTGATGAGGATGTCACGTCCCGTCTTGGGATTTTTGAACTTGCACCATGGCCCGCCATCGATCGGCTTTGCACCGAATTCGCGCGCGGCCAGGGCATAGCCCCAGTCGCGGAAACCGCCTTCGGTGTATTTCATGATGTTGCCCTTGTGCACCAAGGTCACACTGTCTTTGCTGTGGTCAATCGCGTACTGAATGGCTTTGCGGACCAGGCGTTCTGTGCCCTCGATCGACACCGGCTTGATGCCGATGGCGGAAGTCTCGGGAAAGCGGATGTTGGTGGCACCCATTTCCTCTTGCAGAAAACGGATCACCTTGCGGGCGTTCTCACTTTGGGCTTCCCATTCCACGCCGGCGTACAGGTCTTCCGAGTTCTCTCGGAAAATGGCCATATTGGTTTTTTCGGGGGCCTTGACCGGGGATGGCACACCTTTGAAATACTGAACGGGACGCAGGCAAACGAACAGATCCAGCGCTTGCCGGAGTTTCACATTCAATGACCGCAAAGGTCCACCCACAGGGGTGGTCAAGGGGCCTTTGATGGACACCACATGGTCGCGCAACGCCTGCACCGTTTCATCGGGCAGGCGAACATCGGCACCATAAATCTGTGCTGCCTTGTCGCCAGCATAAACCTCCATCCACTGGATTTTTCGCTGACCAGCGTAGGCTTTGCTTACCGCTGCGTCCACCACCTTGAGCATGACGGGCGTCACATCCGCACCGATGCCATCGCCTTCGATGTAAGGAATGATCGGCTCACTGGGCACATTCAATGTGTTGTCGGGGTTGACGGTGATTTTCTGGCCCGCTGACGGGATCTGAATGTGCTGGTACATGGGCGAGGGCTACAAATGCAAATGAATGGCACGCCAACACCATGCGGGTGAAGGCTGTGATGCATTTGATTCTAGAGGCTTGCTGCGCGATGCCTGCCACGCAGGCGTCACCCCAACGCCAAACCTTGCACAACAGGTATCCTTGTGGCATTGAGCAACCCGTTTTGGATGAATCCCCCATGAGTTTTCGACGACTGAGCGACATCGCCCGCCCATTTTCTCGGTTCAGCGCAGGGCTGCTGCTGGCGGCGCTGGGCACGGTGGCCGCTGCGCAAGCTGGCCCACAAATGCAATTGCCGCGCACCCAGCTCAATGCAGGCATGCACCTGTTGGATGTTCAATTGGCGCAAACCGGCGAGCAGCGTCAGATCGGCCTCATGTTCAGGAAAGACATGCCCCAGCACGAGGGCATGTTGTTCGTCTTTGAGCAGCCCGCCACCCAGTGCTTCTGGATGCGCAACACCCTCATTCCATTAACGGCCGCTTTTGTTGCGGACGACGGCACCATCGTGAACTTGGCCGACATGAAACCCCAAAGCGATGATTCGCACTGCTCCACCAAGCCGGTGCGTTTTGTGCTGGAAATGAATGCGGGCTGGTTTGCCAAACGTCAGATCAAGCCAGGCTTCAAGCTGGCAGGCCCGCCTTTTTCGCGTTGACGGGCGCTCAAGGTCGGGACGTCACACGCCCCAGACCAGATCGGACTCTTCTTTCAGGCAGCGCTTCAAGAGTTTGAGCATGGGCGTAGCGCGTTGCGACAAGCGAATGGCATCCAAAGGCACGGCATCGACGTCCTCATCGTCTGCTTTTTCGGCTTGTCGCTTGCGAGCCGCTTCATCCTGAAGTAGCGCCTCTTCCAAAGCGGCGATGCAGCCGGGCATGTCCTTGACCTGGACAATGCCTTTGACCGGATCATCACCCAACATGATCTTGAGCAATTTGCGGGCATCCGCGTCCAGCATGATCAGATCGCTGGCCGCTGGTGACTTGAACTTGAAAAGCATGGGAACCTCCTGAGTCTGTTGGATTCAGCGGCCCACCATCTCCATGCCCTCGTCCTCGTCGGTGTCGCCTTGAATCAAGGCCTTGAGTTTATGGCTGGCATGAAAGGTCGCGACACGACGTGCGTCAATCGGAATCAATTCTCCTGTGCGGGGGTTGCGTCCAGGTCGTGCGGCTTTGGTGCGGATCTGGAAATTGCCAAACCCCGAAATCTTGACATCCGTGCCTTCGATCAGGCTGTCCACCATCAAGTCAAAGAAGGCATCGACCATGTCTTTGGACTCGCGCTTGTTCAAACCGATCTGTTCAAACAACAAATCGGCCAAATGCGCCTTGGTCAAGGCAGGGGTTTCAAGGCTTTCAACCGAAATTTCCATCACAGCACCCCATCAAGCGCGCAAGCGCGCAGACACCTGACTGGCCAGGTGGGCCAGCACCGCAGTCATGGCTGCGTCAATCTGAACATCGGTCAAAGTGGCCTCGGCACAGCCCAAGGTCAAGCGAACGGCCAGGCTCTTTTCGCCCGTAGCCAGACTGGCAGCAACAGCATCGGCTTTAGGGCGGTAGATGTCAAACAACACCGCGCTTTGCAGCAAACCCTCGGTCGGTGCCGTGTGGATCGCGTGCATCAATTGGGCGTGCGTGACCGATTCGGCCACGATCACGGCGATGTCACGCTCCACCGGCTGGTGCTTGGCCACGCCTTCAGCCACCGGCACCACACGGGTGGTCACCGCATCCAGCGACAGCTCGAACACCACAGGTGCGCTCGCCAACTCCCAGGCCTGACGCCAGCGGGGATGCAACTCGCCCACATGGCCGATCACCACGCCGTCGACCAGCACCTGGGCCGAACGGCCGGGGTGCAATGCTGGGTGCTCGGCGGCCACAAATTCCGCCTGGCGCGGGGCCAGCAGTTTTTCCACATCGGCCTTGACGTCATAGAAGTCGACATTGCGGACCTTGCCCTGCCAGCCCAAAGGCTCGACCGGGCCCCAGGCCATGCCGGCCACGCGCATGGGCTGGTCAAAGCCTTCCACCGTGGTGTCGGTGCTTTGCACGGCGGCATTGCGCAGGAACACACGACCCAGCTCGAACACGCGCACGCGGTCGGCCTTGCGGTCGGCGTTGAACTTGACCACCTGCAAAAGCGAGCCGATCAGGCTCGAGCGCATCACGCTCATTTGGCTGGCGATCGGGTTGAGCAGGCGGATTGGCTGTGCGTTGCCCGCCAAGTCACGTTCCCAGCTTTCTTCGACAAAGCTGTAGTTGATGGTTTCCTGATAGCCCAGCGCGGCAATGGCGCGGCGAACGGCCGATGGGCTGCGCTCGGTCTCATGGCGCACCTTGGCGGTGATGGGGGCCAATGGCGGGTTCGTGGGCAGGTTGTTGTAGCCCACCATGCGGGCCACTTCCTCGATCAGGTCTTCCTCGATCTGCAAGTCAAAGCGGAAGCTGGGCGGCGTCACGGTGACGGTGCCCTCGCCTTCGCTCACTTGCAGGCCCAAACCACGCAGTGCGTCGGCGCACTGCTGTTGCGTGAGCGGCATGCCGATGACTTTGACCGCACGGGCCACGCGCAGGGTGACCGGTTGGATCGCCGGAATGTTCAAGGTCTGGTCGTCGATGGGGCCGACCTTCGTCTCCGGCGTGCCGCAAATGTCCAGCACCAGCTGGGTGATGCGCTCGATGTGCTCCACCGTCAGCTGCGGGTCCACGCCACGCTCGAAACGATGACCGGCATCGGTCGAGAAGTTGTACCGGCGCGAACGGCCCGCGATGGCCGTGGGCCACCAGAAGGCTGCTTCGATGTAGATGTTTTGCGTGTCATCCGACACGGCAGTGGCGTCACCGCCCATGATGCCCGCGAGCGATTCGACCTGGCTGTCGTCGGCGATCACGCCCACTTTGTCGTCCACGGTCACCGTGTTGCCGTTCAGCAGCTTGAGCGATTCGCCGGGCTTGCCCCAGCGCACCTGCAGGCCACCGTGGATCTTGTCGAGGTCAAAAATGTGCGAGGGGCGACCGAACTCGAACATCACGTAGTTGGAGATGTCCACCAAGGGACTCACGCTGCGCTGGCCGCAACGGGCCAGACGGTCCACCATCCACTGCGGGGTCTGGGCCTTCGTGTTCACGCCCTTGACCACGCGACCGCTGAAGCGACCACACAGATCGGTGGCCTGCACCTGCACCGCGACCTTGTCCTGGATCTGGGTGGCCACGTTGGGGAACGATGGCGCCACCAAAGGCGCACCCGTCAGGGCCGATACTTCGCGGGCGATGCCGTACACGCTCAAACAGTGGGCCAGGTTGGGCGTCAACTTGATCGTGAACAGGGTGTCGTCCAGATTCAGGTACTGACGAATGTCTTGGCCGAGCGGCGCGTCCAGCGGCAACTCCAGCAGGCCACCCTGATCGTCGGCAATTTTCAATTCTTTGGCCGAACACAACATGCCCTGGCTTTCGACACCGCGCAGCTTGCCCACCTTGATGACGAAGGGTTTGCCGTCTTCACCGGGTGGCAATTCGGCGCCCACCATGGCGCAGGGCACGCGGATGCCCACGCGGGCGTTGGGTGCACCGCAAACGATGTTGAGCAAAGCGCCCTGCCCCACGTCCACCTGACACACGCGCAGGCGGTCAGCATTAGGGTGCTGCACGGCTTCCTTGATTTCGCCAATCACGATCTTGGTGAATGGCGGGGCCACGGGCTCCAGTTCTTCCACTTCGAGGCCGGCCATGGTCAGCGTGTCGGCCAATTGCTGGGTGGTCAAGGACGGGTTGCAGAACTCGCGCAACCAGGATTCAGGAAATTGCATTTGCAGGGCTCACTTCGGTTGGCCAGGCGGCACACGCCGGGCAGCAGGCATTCGGGAATGGCTGGAACGGGTTTACTGGAATTGGTTCAGAAAACGTACATCGCCGTCAAAAAACAGGCGCAGGTCGTTCACGCCGTAGCGCAGCATGGTGAAACGGTCCATGCCCATGCCAAAGGCGAAGCCAATGAAGCGCTCGGGGTCCAGACCCATGTTGCGCACCACGTTCGGGTGCACCTGGCCGGAGCCACCCACTTCGAGCCAGCGACCGGCCAGCGGACCGCTCTGGAACTGGATGTCGATCTCGGCACTGGGCTCGGTGAACGGGAAAAAGCTGGGCCGGAAGCGCAGCACCAGATCGTCGCTTTCGAAGAAGGTGCGGCAGAAATCGGTGACCACAACCTTGAGGTCCTTGAAGCTCACGTTCTCGCCAATCCACAGGCCTTCGCACTGGTGGAACATGGGCGAATGGGTGGCGTCGCTGTCCACGCGGTAGGTGCGCCCCGGGGCGATGACACGGATTTCGGGCATGGCCTG
>JACCDU011130373.1_pt1 | contig 13353 bp, 14 predicted proteins | sample 7446081 | NCBI WGS metagenome assembly JACCDU01 (sample SAMN15323447, study PRJNA562643) | freshwater metagenome | isolation source: river surface water | place: USA:Blue River Watershed | collected 2017-08-17 | reverse complement strand
GTTCTATGAAGAAAATATCAGTATACCAGATCTAATAGCAGAAACTGATTTTGATGGCACTGTCCCAGAAAAAATACAGTATCTAGATCTTAGATTAGGCAATACCTGCAATTTAAAATGTATTATGTGCAGTCCTCATGACAGCAGCCTCTGGGTCCCCGAACACGCCAAAGTATATCCTTTGATAAAAAGCCAAGTAATACGTAAACAGTTAGATTGGAAACCAGAAAAATTCAATAACAAGTGGCACGAAAATCCAGAGTTTTGGCAGCAGGTATACGAACAGATTCCTTATATCAAACAGATTTACTTTGCCGGTGGCGAACCATTAGCCATCAAAGAGCACAAACTTTTGTTAGAACAGATCATTGCCAGAGGATTCGCAGATCAAATTTCTCTAAGGTACAATACCAACGGATTACTGATTAACGATTCAATAATAAATCTATGGCAACAGTTTAAGAAAGTAAAGGTTGGTCTTAGTTTAGATGCCATAGGAGACAGATTAAACTATATTCGATATCCTACACAGTGGAATGAAGTAATCGAAGTTTTAAAATTATTAGATCAAACCACAGATAACATCACAGTAAACATTGCATTTGCCACACAGATACTAAACATAAAACATGTACCAGAATTTATTAAATGGAAAATCAACAGTGGATTTAAAAAAATAAATCTAGCGGTGAATGCTGCAGGGCAAAAAACCAGCGGTGGTTTAGTCAGTGCTCATCTAGTGTGGATACCTACTTGGTTGAATCTACGTCTACTGCCGGCCAGCGACAAACAAGAAGTTAGAAAACTTTTCAATGAACTCAAACAATGGTTGTGGGATAACTATACACAGGATGAAGAATTTTGGATCACTAATCCCTACGGATGGAAGCGTTGGGAAGGGATTTTAAACTGGATGGATTCGGAAGATCAAAGTCATCTATTGAAAGATTTTCAAGAATACATTCGAGTAATGGACAATCAAAGACATACTGATTTTAAAACTATTTTTCCTGAGTTAGCCCATTTGCTGTAAAGGCCCATTGTCTTTCTTTGCACCAGAAACATTTATCACATACTGGTACAGGCTGTTCTGGAACGTAATTCAGGTAATTTAAATCTGTAAATTCTCCCTCGCAGCTTCTGGTGAGGCGCAGCAGATCAACAATATCTAATCGAATATACTGTTTGATCACCCAATCTTTCTCTACAAATCTAAAAGGATGAATGGCATAACCATTCATATGCCTAGTGATACGTAAATGTTGATTAGTTTCAGTTGGTTCGATATCACGTTCTTTCATTCCACCGAGATCTATGCCCCTAGGATTTCTAGTCACTGCATTATAGTAGGCCTGTGCCTTATTCCAATGGCAGACGAATTCAGCATAGGATCTAATTTCTATGTTATCTCCGCTGACTGATTTTCCATATTCGTCTGTGAGTGTAGGACCAATATTGCCATATTCTAATTCTGGTGCTATAAAATTAGTGTGCCTAACAAATTTTATCTGAGGAAATTTCTCCTGCAGCCAATTATAGATTCGTAGACTATCCCAGGTTTGCCAAGGCCTAGTCTTCCACATACGGCTGTGGCTGATGCAATGCACTGTTTTTAATTCTGTGTGTAAACTGCATATCAAATAAGCCAATAAAGCACTGTCTGCACCACCACTGAGGCTGACTGCCACAGTTGTCCAATTTGTGTCTATAGGAATGTCAACACCATCTACGTTAATGTTCTGCATGGAAATATTTAATGAAAAAACTGCATATATAAATATTTCACTATAAGACACTCTCATATGGATTACGAATACTACTATAATAATGTTCCCGGCACAGGTAAAGTTAGGAACAATTTGATCTACACCAGTCTAATAAACAAGGACCAAACAGTTTTTGTAAAATGGTTTCATAATGATACCGAATATCATATGGGTCAAAATCAAGTTGTTGATCCTGCATTGATGAATCAAAAGTTTCAGAGAGAAGTAAGATTTTTGCAAGAGATGCAGAATAGGCATCCTGATTTAATTCCTAGAGTATTAGACATAGACACAGCAGCACAAAAAATTTATTTAGAAATTGCAGGTGTTGATTTTTGGGAACAGGCAGGCTGTGACACTGCTAACTATGACCGTGTCTTGGTCGACTGGCAAGATCAAATGCTGAATATTATACAAACTTACAAAGATCTAGGTTGGTACAAATACAGTCTACATCCCAGTAGCTATTTTGTGGTAGAAGGTAAATTGAAAAGTATAAATTATTTCTTTACCTATGACAAAAAAGAGCCACAGGTCACTCTACAAGAACATAGAAGCCATATCAGTTTAGAAAGACAGGCCAAGATGGAAGGTATAATGAAGTCATTTAATATGGGCTGGAATGATAAGATACCTTTTGAACATCTACAAAAACTTTGTTTTGAATCTTTTAGGACGAACTATCCCAAAGAATTTATCGATGCGGCTATGAAAATTTATGCTGACTAAAACAAGATTCACTTTTGATACACAAAGTATTTTGCCTTTGCTTGACAGAGTTCAATGGGATGCGAAAAATCGCTGCCAACTGAATACACCTACAGGCAATTGGTTATATGATCCGTACACTATCAAGTCTGAGTGGCAAGACACTGTGTTTCAAGAAATATTAGATCAATTAGCCGAAGATTACCCTATAGGCGAAGCACGGTTAATAAAGTTGCAGCCAGGAACCTGTTATCCTTCACATACTGATGTTGACGATCGATTGCATATCAATATCGTAGGCAATGATCAAAGTTATCTTATTGACCTCGATCATCAAACTTTTTATAAAACACAAAGCGATAATGCTGTTTATTATATGGATGCCAGTAATAGACACGTGGCTGCAAATTTTGGATCCTATGATAGAATACAACTAGTGATTCGTGTACGTTTACCTAGAGTCTATGATCAAAGTTTTGATCTACGAACAATAAAATTTACCAAAGTTTATGATAGATTTAGATATGACTTTGACAATAATATTTCACCTGTGATTTCAAATTACATAAAACAAAGCCAGATAGGTTTTTTTGATGTAATCAATGAGGTAGAAATAAAGATACTGTCAGAGCAAAACGTATTTGAAGATGTAGTAGCTAAAATTAAAACTATAAACAAGGATTTTGAAATCGTATGATCAAAGGAATCAATGGGAAACCTTGGATAGGTCTTGACCACCTTTTAGATATCGAAGGCTGGCAAAGCCTTCATCCTGAAATATGCAAAGGTCTTGTGTTGGCCAACCACAAGAAAGAAGGAAATCTATATGTCTGCGCAGGTGCAGAAAGAAGTCCGCACTACGGATTTAGAAAATTTATACACTATGCTATACAAGAATATAATAGCTTGCCGGATGATCATCCGATCAAAGTAACTGGAGAAAGTCTTGGTGGTATAAACAACAGAGATCAGTTTATTCAATATCTAAAATTAGCACTAGGGGCCTACGACAGTTACCAATTCGTATTTTTAAAAACAGAATCAGGTGGATGGGAAACCAGATTTGATCAAAAAGATTGGACTCCGGATATTCAATATTTTCCAAATTTGAAACTTTGGTTAGAAAATTTAGTCACTGATGAAGTGTTTACCCATCTAGGTAGAATCATATTTTTTAAACAAGAACACGATTCAGTTCCTGGAATACACAGAGATCTCTATCAGGGAGATGTTGATGATTATCCTCCACACAGAAATGAGTTTATACATCTTACTCCAGACAGTAACAAAGGATTATTGCTGTGGGATCCTGAGACAGATCACCGAGAAATAGTCACAGACAGAGCCTGTTGGTTTAATGACTCTGATTGGCATGGCGCCAGTGTCAGTCCTGTACAGACCTATGGATTAAGGATTGACGGTGTGTTTACAGATAAATTTAGACGCAGCATAGGTGTAGATCACTTGGAACATTATTAATTATGAAAAATGCAACCAGAGTAGGTAACTTCAAAGATTCAATAGATTTAGAATCTTTAATTAGCGAACTCAAAGCAACCAAACCCGATCGTAGAACCACAGATAATCCCTATGGCGAAGCAGTAGAGTTAGATCCAGAACTGAAAGCTGCTAAAGAGTTTATGGGACAACAATGGCGAGATGCTGGTTATATGGATTCCCCTTCTGTTGAATGGCTTAATTATTATCCTGAACAACATTTCAGTTCTAGTGTTGTAAAAACTTTTTCAAAATTGGTAAACGCAGATCCATACAATATTTGGATAAGCTCGCTTATGCCCGGCAAAACAGTTCCGTGGCATTGGGATATTATCAAAGACTATCAGAAACATAGAAACAATCCAAAGGTTGTTAGATACTCAATGTTTATCGACAAGCCTCAGATAGGTAAAGTGTTCATTCTCAAAGACGAAGCCTTCCATATGATAGAGCAGGGTGAAGTTTATCAATGGACTAAATGGGACGAGTGGCATCTAGGTTTCAATGCAGGCCTATCACAGAAATTTATCTTTAATTACATAGGATTCGATAAGACTTAATCTATGCTTACCATAAACAAACAACCATATATATCATTAGATCAACATATTGACGTTGAAAAAATGCTGTCTTTTAGACACGACTGGGAATTCTTATTGACTTCACGTTGGAAAGATATAAGAACAGGCGTATGGAATGCCGGGGGACATAGTCCGGATCACTATTACACTGCTCCGGAAATCTTTAGAGAAAAAGGATTACTGTATTACATCTATCGGCAAGTCAACGAAGAAAGAAAAACAGACACACAACTAGACAAACATGTCAGCTATTTCGAACAAAACAAAGATCAACACGGTCTTTCAAGATACCTAAAACTAAGATATCAGGCATTTGATCCCTACAATGTATTAAATGTGCGTAAGACTACGGGTCCATATTATGCAGCAGACGCTTATTGCTTTACGGAAGATGACTGGAGCAAATATCATTGGTGTGATTATATGGACGATTATCCACATATCAAAGATTTCATTAACAATGAATTACCTATGGACAGAATAGGTGTAGTCACAGTGTTTTGGAATGAACATTTCATTCCACAGGGGTTTCATAGAGATTATAATTATTTCCCATATGAAAAAGGTGATAAGCCAGACACCTTTCCCCATCGACAAGAATTAATCTGGTTTAGATTTGATCTTGATAGACCTTTCTATCTCTATGATTTAGACACAGCAAATGGTAAAGTTATAAAACAAGTACCTGTGGAAGGGTACAGTGCATTTTTTAATCATCATCAATGGCACGGAAGTTTTGATAACTATCCAAAGACATCAATGACGGTCAAGGTAGAAGGTAGATTCACTGACGAATTTAGGAAAAAAATCGGCATTGATAATCTACAGTATTATCATCACGAAAATAAGATTTAAAAATTTCTAAAGCATCGTGCATTATCAGTCTAGATCCTGCAGCATTTTTATGTTTAGGAACAATGCTAATGCACCATCGATCGTGATTGGTAGGATTAATTACATCGTGTAAATAATATGCATTAATTAAAGTGGGCTTACCTATTCTTGTTTCTGCTACATATTCGTAATCTCCAGGATCTGCTGTATAATAGGTACCACCTATAGTATTATTTTGAATTTTCATCTGTTTGCCGTCTTTGAGAACAGCCCATCTCATACTAGTGTGACCTTGATCGTAGACCCAATTTATTTTGCAACAGTCTTTTGGATCGATTTCATCGCTGTGTAAAAATATATCTGAACCAGCAGCACAGTAAAAAACTTCTGAATACTTTACTGTTAAATTGTGTTTATCGAGCCAATCCAACAATTCATTATTTAGATCCGAAATAGAAAGTTTCCAGTGTGATCTTTTCTTCCCTTTGATTTCTAAATTTAATTTTTTAAGCAAATCTAAGTCTCGTAGCGGCCAATCGATACCTATATCGAGATGTTGAAAATATATATTAGTCATTAATCAAACACCAACCTTTCGATCGTTTGATTATCCGTGGTAGCATTATTACTTGGATGAACTCCGCAGTTACTTACACACACCAATGGCTTATCAGACAATTGTTTATTCCATATAGACTTCCAGGCATTACTTTTGAAAATATCTTTAATTGAATTATCTTTATCCACAGTCTGCAATCCTCCTAGTCCTTCTACGATTTTTTCCATCTGATGTTTACTTTGTTGTCTTAATATATGTAAATCTTCAGTTGGTCTACTATAAAGATAAAGATCAGCTGCTGTATAACAACAAGGAAAAAGATTTTTGTCAAAGTCGATATAAATTTCTTTTTTACCTTTAGACTGACACTGTAGTGAGCTTTCGGATACTATCTGTTTATACGTTTGCAAAACCTTTTTATCAAAAAATATTATTTTATTGTCAGACGAAGGTTTAAGTTCATAAATTTTATTGTTATTTTGATCTAATACATCATAGACATCGCCATTAAATCTCTTAGAATTTTTAACAGAAAACTTTTTAAATCCTAATTGATTTGCAAGAGACTGTGCAGATTCTAACTGATGTTCGTTATGCAGGAATTTGATAAAAGCCCATTCAGCATTTCCGCCACTATCTATAAATGCCTTAGCATTACGTATGATGATATCAAAGTTTGTGCCTATTCTATGAATACTATGAGTGTCTTCTAAACCATCTAATGCAAATACAACAATGTGATTATCAGGTAATACAGACGCTAAATTTTTCCACCAGTTAACATTTCTTGCACTACCGTTGGTATGAATAGTTACTTCTCCTAAAAACTGTTCTGTCCTTAGATAATTGCACATTTCAATTAAATTATTATTAAGTATTGGTTCTCCAAAAGTTCCGCAGATATGAAGACTGCTTATTTGTTTTAGAACTTCAGTTGATAATACAATTTTAAAATCTTCTAGAGACCAGTCTTGTATACGTAGATTAGGATTCAGTTCACCGCCGTGATAATTTCTTGCGCACATAGGACAACTGGCCTGACAATTAGATGTAATTTCTATATGTATTTTTTTAAGTTCTTCGAATCTAAACATTCGATCGCCTTCATAAAATAGTTTCTAAGTCTGTAATATCGGCTAGATTTAAAATATCGTTCAGCCATACATTACCGTAGATATGAGCTCTGTCTGTGATGCCGTTATTTTCTGTGCTATGAAGATAACTGGTATTAACAAGATAGCACCAGCCGTCTGCTGGCAAATGTAAATTTATATCATTTATAATAAATCTAGCATCAGGATTAGTTGTTATTGGTATATGAAATCTTAGCTTGTCGGGCTTATCCTGATGTGGCGGCAATTTAGTTCCTGGTGTGTGTAATGCTATTTGTATATCATGAGGACGACAAGGCATAGTTTCAAAAATTTCAAGTGCATATCCGTTACAGCAATCTCTTTTGCCTAAAGTTTCTTGATTTCTATTTTGCGGCATATCGGAATCATACTCCGGCTTGGCGATATATCTTAACCAAGGAACTGGCCCTTTTGTATCATCTCCCCAAGTTAGCATAAGCCAGGAAGTGTCTGGTTGCAGTCCGTTGCCTGTAAGATGATTTGGGTCATATCTCCACATTTCTTTATGTTTACTATAGACCCAGAACCATTCAGAATAATCTTTTTTGATGTTGGCATACCAATCAATAAGTCGATCTTGATCGACTCTGAACCAACGTTTTATGATCCATCCTAGATCTAAGATTTCATATTCTGTAATACAGTCAACTTTTTGATTCATTTTAGTAGTCTATCTAATACCGTTTCTATAGTTGGCATAGGAATTTTAAAATTCAAAGATATTGAAGTTCGCATTTCAGGTGCTATTACCAGATGAGGTACACTTGTATTGATAACTGTTGGCCCCCTATCATTCCATACCGCATTAGGATTCAGTCCTTTTACATTGATTGGAATATAAGAAGTAACATTTTCAGTTCTGGAATTTTTGTCGACTGCATTGCCAAATGCAACTGTTTTTTCAGCATCAGTTAACTGGTAAAAATTAACTTGACTGACATTATTATTAATAGTCCAATTGATTGCAGACGGTGATACCACTCCTTCGTTGTTACTATCAATATGCGCCCAGAAAGGATCTCGGTTGAACCAATGCCATACTAATACTTTTTCAACTTCTATACCTTTATTATTTAAAAATTTTAAAAAATTATTATTTAATATATCAGATTTAAAACTTTGTTTATGGACAAACTCCTCACACGGTGGTTCGTTAAATATTTCTATTTTAGATAAATCGATCAGTTCGTTAATATTGAACGGAATGAGAGATGAAATATTTTGAAAAAACACTGTCATATAGATAATTTTTTAATAATATATTCTCTTCTTATTTCTCTTGCTCTACAATGCATTTTATGTTTTAATTCATCTAATTCAAGCAAGTTCGATAGATTATCATTAAGTTCTACTCCATCATTACCAGAAGATCTACGATACGGGTCTATTCTGTTTTCTTTTCTTGGTGAAAAGTCCTTAAGTCTTAGAACAGATTCTAAACTTAAATTCAAGTCTTTTTGAACTCCCATCAGTCCCCATAATTGCCAATCATCTACCATCCAAGGTATTTCTAATTGTTTGTTTACTAAGTCTATGGCATTAAACAGATTCATATTATCATTTTCCCATACCACAATGTCAGTCGGAAAAAAATTGTGTCTATTAAAAAGTTTATCTCGCTTTTCTTCTTTGATTATTCTGTAACCATATTTTTCGTATTCATTGTCAATTTTAGATTTATGTCCTGCTAAATTTATGTTTAAAGGAAAAGCAACAACACTTTGTCTTGACCAATGATTTTCCAACCATTGTAAACCATCTAAAATAGTTTCTTCTGTTTCATGCGGCAACCCGTATATCAGGGATATCGATCCTCGGTATTTTCCTAGATGTGTATCGAAATATTTTTCAGTATCTATCAATCCTTGTTTTATTTTATCTGGATGTAAACCTTTACCTACAGCTTTGGCAGTTTGATGATTGAACGATTCGATACCATAATAATGCCCCCAAACTCCTGCCTCAGCAAGAAGTTCAAATTGTTGCGGTCTAGAAAAAAGAATATCGGCTCTGATAAATGCATTGAAATTTAAATCCACTCCGATATTTTTAACAATTTTACCAATTTTTAAAAGCTTCTCATCTCGATCGTTAAGAGTTTCATCAGCCACCTGATAATTGGTTACTCCGTACAAATCATAGTTTCTTTTAAGCTCTTCTTCTAGTATTGTAATGTCTCGTGTAGTATCTTCTTTCACCCCTAGAATAGGAAAGTTACAAAATGCACAAGAAAACTTGCACCCTCGTGAAAATTCTAGAGACAATGTTTCTCCAGGATGAATAAAGTCTCGAGGTTCGTAATCTATAGATAAGTCGCTTATAGGCCATGCTGGGTAAAAAGAATTAGCATCTACATACCATCCGTTTTTTCTTGGAATGCCCTTTATCTTTCCGTTGCCATATATATGTTTAAGTACTTCTGGTATTGCTATCTCTCCGTATCCGGAAACTATGTAATCTACATTATTGTACATTGGAAAATGTAGACTAGGATTTTGTCCACCTGCCATAGTGATTATATGAGGATAATTTTGTTTTATCCATATTAAAAAATCGTTGATTCGAGATTGAAATTCATCAGTGGCATAGTTTATCCAGGTGCAACTTAATCCGATCCAGCTGATAGGAGTGCCTACATCTCTTTGTTTTATTAGTTGTTTGAGTTGGTCTAAACTCCATTGATAGAAGAAATCAATAACTTCTACATCCCAACCCTGCCTTCTTAAAACTGTTGCTAATCTATAAGCTCCTCCTACTCTTTCTAATCCGCCAGTACGTTCATAACCTGTAAATATTATTGCTTTCATAGAGGTATTTATTTGACAAAAATAGCGATAGCTTATACTTTGAATCTGTGAATAAATAGAGTGTCTAGGGGAAACATATGGATTTTCGAAGTTTAAATTATCTCACATCAAAAATACAAAGTTATTCTATTCAAAATGCAGAAAATTTTCATGGTACTGCTCCTAAAGCATTTCCAGAAAAAGCAAAGTACGTTTGGGAAACAGCTAATACAGATCAATATGGAGGCTTTGTTTATTACGGGCCAAGACTTGCAGCATATCTCAATGCAAATGGTGAAGAATATGTATTAAGTTCTTATATTGACACCAATGAATTTTCTCAGATTTGGAATAATAATACACAACTTTATAACAGAAGTTTAAGCGATTCTTCTTTTAGAATAGTACAACCGCTGGGATTTTCTAATGGATTTATGCCTAGAACTTATAGCACAGTTACTATAGATAATGAGATTTTTAATTATTATAATCTACAACATCCGGATAACGATTTAGGCAACTTAATTTGGTTCGACAAAGATATAGCTCCAGATGTATATGTGGAAACATTTATTGAACAAGTAAATATTTTAGCAGGGCACTTGTATGCTATATTAGGTAATTCACCTCAATATCCTAATATTAAATTTAATGATCTAGTAATAAACGATGGAGGTGTATATTGGCGATTTTTATATAAATGGGATTTACCTAAAGATGGATTCCTAGCTAAAATAGAAGGCGAACTAGAAAAAGCAGTGGAGACAGCGGTGGCAACAAATGTTGAACCGTCGATGTATCTATTTGAAGAAGGGAGGACTCTATGGAGAAGCACGTTAAATATTTAAATTACGAAGTATATCACGACGAAACTTTGTCTCATCAAGGAATGGTGCCTGGTATATTAGCTCTAAGCGGAATTGAAAAACAATTCAATTTAGGTGGTGTTTGGCTATGGCATACTTGTCCACAAAGAGTTCTATTAAAACTTTCTAATGATGTGGCTATCGCAAATGTATATTCCGATAGAAATCCGACTACTTGGTGGAATTATGCACAAGAACATAATATACCTATAGCTAATCCGCATCAAGGTACACCTTAATTTAATTTGAAGACAAAAAAATGCACCCCTGGGGTGCATTTTTTATCAATATTTCTATTAAGGTGCTGTGGCTGCGGTCCTCCATCCACCGGCCAGATACACAACCATTACTGATTTACCTGTGCCTGCTGGATCCCAACCAGAGCCATCTGCGATCGCTACCATACCATTGGCAGGACTTGCAGGTGCAGAAGTTAACACTGCTAATTTTGCAAATCCATTTACATCTAAAGTAGCTGTTGCTGTCTCTTGATTTACCGCCAATCGACCTTGACTGTCGAATGTCATGAATTTGAATCCGCCACCAGAAGTGTTTGCCTGTGATAAGAAGAAGAATTTGCTAGGTATGTGCGTAGAAGTCAATGTGCCATTAGGATCTGCTTGAACGCCCATAGCGCACGAAATAGCAGAAGTCGTAGAAGACATATATCCTGTAAAGGAAATACTACCTAAAATATCACCTGCTACGATATCTCCGGGGTTTGCGGCAGTTGCACCATTTTTATAACTGCGTAAATCAAGTTGTTGACTAGATCCGAGTCCTGTTAAAATAGAACCAGCGGTGGTAGCAGCTGACTTTAGATTCAGTCTAACTTGCGGACCAATCGATGCTGCTGATTCTAAAACTAATTCTTCGTTCAATGATTGAATTACTGGACCATCTGATCGTCCTAGCATTCTTATTCTTTCACTGTTATCGCCTACAATAATTGTTCCAACTACATTTATTGCCTTGGCATTAAGTTCATTTTCAACAGTTACATCGCTGCTGAATACTGCTGCAGGTGTGACTGTAATTGCACTAGAGTCTGCACTGTCAATTAAGTTGGTAAAGATATTACCAGTAACGCTACCAGTTAAATTACCTGCAAAATTTCCAGCAGTCAAAGTATTGGAATCTGTTCTATATGATAAATCAACATCACCACGCAGTGTCTGTGCAGTGGATCTATTTTCAACAAATATCGGATAATAAACAGTGGTTAATCCATTGGTATTCGTAACATTAATGGTTCCTGCGACGTTGCCATTTAAATTTCCGGTAAAAGTTTTACTGGTAGCATTAAAAGCTTCGGCATCGTCATTAGCTAGAATATTGCCTTTGTGAATACCTGTGCTATTACCGGTAAGGTTACCAGTGACATTACCAAAGAATCCGCCGGAAGCATTAACAGTTTCATTATCGGTATTCAGCATTATTGAGCTATCGGATGCAGCAATATTAATCTTATATGTGCTGCCTTCGATGACTCCATCACCAAATCCACCGCCACCCGAACCAATAGCTACTCCTCCCACTGTTGACCCAGCAGGTAGGTTAATGGCAGATCCAGTGGCAGTAATAACTGCATTACCTACATACAGACTAGATCCGCTCAGGTATAAATCTTTGAATCTTTTCGATGGGCTACCTAGATCATAGGTAGAATTTACAAATGGTATTACATTGCTTCTAATAGTGTTGTCTAAATTGATTGCACCTAGCACAGCATCAACTAAGATCGTGCTGGTATCATCAGTAAAGACTGATCCTTTGATATCTAAAACAACAACTCCGCCACCAACTGTGGCGTTGATTTTATTAGCAGCGTCGTCGTAGCTAAAACTAATACCGGTGTGTGTACCAGCATTAAATAAATCTCTTATTGCATCTTGAGCGTCTTCTATGCCAAATGTTGAAACAGTGTTTCCGCCTAGGGTGCCGGTGACTCCGCCGTCGGTGCTATCACCCACATAAACTTGTTTTAACTGTGTATCATAGATCAACTCGCCTATGACAGGCCTGATTGACGTTCTTTCCGCGGTTGTTCCTCTGCGAATTTGTAAAGGCATAGTAATCGACTCCTGGAGCTATCTCTTATTGTATTATTTATGCCGTCTGTTTCAGAACCTAGAGCCAAAAAAATAGGGCTCCGAAGAGCCCTAAAAGTACGTAGATAATGTCACATTATAGGTCCGTTGCCGTTCCTAAATCCTACTTCACCGCCTTCATCTTTAATGCGAGCTATCACATCTTCGAATAACATAGGGGCGTAGTCTGGAAGTTGTTCTACGCAAACACAGTGATAACGGGCATCGATTTCGTTGCTGTATAACACTGCGCCTGTTTTTGCATCAACTCCACGGGCTTTTTTCACACGTCCTGCGTGTAAGTGTCCGTGAATATTAGTGCCAAAACGTCCTAACGAAGCTTCGTGTACAGGAATATGACTTAAGATCATCCCGTTCATGACGTGGTAGGCACGTAACTCACGGAAATATTCGCCGTATTCTGTGTCACGAAAGATATCGTGGTTACCACGGATAAGCACCTTGTCGCCGTTTAAGCGACCTAATGTCTTTAAGGCCTTGCGATTTATAACCACATCTCCAAGGTGATATAC